>ERZ1031191.4-NODE-4-length-178150-cov-48.142475_pt1 | contig 178150 bp, 166 predicted proteins | sample MGYA00516576_ERZ1031191 | MGnify/ENA primary metagenome ERZ1031191 (study PRJEB33718, sample SAMN03159780) | human skin metagenome | collected 2014-02-25 | study: EMG produced TPA metagenomics assembly of the PRJNA266117 data set (Human skin bacterial metagenome...
TCTACACCTAAGCCTTCGTCGGCAGCGTCAGATGTGTATAAGAGACAGGGGTCGGGTCGCACGGGGTCGAATGATAGTCGATGACTCTGAGCGACGCGGTGATGGAAGTGTTCTCCGGCTGAGGCGATGGAGCGGTGATCCACGTCAAGAGTTGGTGAACATGAGTATTTTGACATTGGTAGTGTTGTGAAAAATAGGGCCAGAAAGAGGATGGGAAAACAGAGGTCAGGCTTCGCTGATTCCAGGCGTCATTCCTTGTCGTTAGGCGATCTGAGATCAGCCTAGCCTTGCTTGTGGGCGATATTTTCAGTGCTTATTGTTGACGACGTCAGACACGCGGTGGTCATTTATGAAAGGTCTCGACATGTCTACCGCAACTCCCGTTGTTTCTTGTTCCGTTACCGATTGCGCCTTCAATGATTTCGGCTGCACCGCCTTCGCGGTGACCGTCGGTGGAGCTTCTGGGCAGCCCACGTGCGCAACCGTTACCCATCTCGATGCTCGCGCCGGTCTGTCCTCAGCTGATAGCCGCGTCGGTGCATGTCAGCGCATTGAGTGTGTCCACAATGACAAGCTCATGTGCACTGCCCAGCAGGTTGCCATCAGCGACGCCGCGAGCTGCACTGCTTACCAGGCTCGCTGAGCCACGTGCGGGCATCTCATGCTCCCGCACTACGTCGCCTCCGGTACAACTGACCGCCGTGATTCAGGCGTGGGCCCCTCGGGGGAGAGGGGCCCACGCTGTTCCCGGATCCGGCTGTCAGACACGCGTAGGGCGTACCGGATCCGAGTTCAGGGGGAGCCGGGCCACGGCGGCCTCCAGCTCGGTGAGGGACGTCGCGTCCTGTTCCAAAGGTATGAACATCGCACCCGTCTGGTCAGGGTTGACGTACATGAGGGTCAATCCGGTGCGATCGATGTCAGCGCAGAATACCCGGCCCACGGTGTGCGGGCACGCGTGATGAGTTGCGCGAGACCAGCAATTGCAGCCGAATACAGTTTTCTTGCGTACCCCGTCGCACAGCTGCGAGAGGTGGGCATTGCCGAGTGAGGCAACGGTGTCCAAGGCGGAAAGCTCATCCTCGGCGGACGGGAACACTTTGTCGTCGGGGATGGTGTCAATGAGAGCGGGGACGTCGATCTCGGTACTGCCCATGGCGTCATGAAGGATCGCGCGATACGGGGCGACGACCCCGATGAGGGCGTCGTCGAATCCAGCGATGATCGATACCTCTGTCGGTAGCACGTCCGTGGCCAACAGGTAGTCGACTTGGACGGGGGTCAGCCATGTAATTGTTCCGAGCACATGGAGGGTGGCTGCCAGGAGGCGGATGGCCGGTTCTGGGGCGTCTTTGGAGATCTCCAGCCGGACATCAGAGGGCAGTCCGGCCGGGACTTGGCAGAGGGCCTGGGCGGGATGGGAGCGCTGGGCGACGACGAAACGCCCCGACGCCGTAACGCCGTGGGCTTGGAGATCGCAGGTCCACTTCTCTGGGCTTTCACCGGCAGAGATCATGGTGTGGGCCACCATTGTGGCCATGCCGGCACCGCCGAGGATGCGACGGGCTAGGGAAGAACAGCGCTGCGACAGGGCTGATGCGATGCGATCCGTGTCCTCCGGGGCGTCGGAGTCGTCGGAGGCCTCACCGTGTCGTGGAGCAGTCATTGTCACATCCCTTCACCTTAGGTGAGCCTAATCTAACATATGACTCCGTGTCGTGACAGGGGTACGTGTCGGGTGTGATTACCCGAGCGCCCTCCATGCAGAGCTAAATCGATTTATCATGAGTGGTGCTTTCACCGTAGAAAGGAACACCGTGAAACGAGCGCTCATCGCTGGGGTCGCTGCCCTGGTGGGGCTCGCGGCCCTGACGCCCCCTGCCGTCGCCGATGACTCCGTAGCACCCGTGGGAGCCCATGCCCCATCGGCCCAACCCCGCAACGCTGGGCATCGACTTCAGGACATCCGGACGTGGAGTCCCCAGACCGACCCTTACGCCCGGTACCTGCGTGCCGAGGTGCCCCTGCAACCTCGTATCCCTCACGATCCGTCCACCCAGGCCCACCCGGAGCTGGATGCCAAGGCCCAGGTCATGCTCATGCAGGGCGACTATGGAAACTCCTTCTTCGGCAATTTCCGTGCCAATGACGGGTTCGCCCATAACGTCCTCAACTTCTGGCAGTATGCCGACTACTGGAGCCCCTGGCACGGCTCAGCAACCGCACGGACTCCACAGTCCCTCTATACTCTGCCACCAGTGACTGGCGGACGCGCAACTTCGAGTTCGGTGTCGTCGACATTCCGAATCCCGCGTACACCAACGCCGCCCATCGCAACGGCGTCAAGTCCATCGCGACGATCTACTTCGACCCGGCCTTCCGCCCCGGGCTAACGTTCAAGGAAGCCTTCGACAAGGATCCGACATCCCGGGGGTACATCATCGCCGAGAAACTAGTCGAGATGGCTAAGTACTTCGGTTACGACGGGTACTTCCTCAACGAGGAGGAGGGGAACCTTCAGGACTCGCGGTTCCGGCCGTTCATGAGCTATCTCACGTCGAAAGGGCTCTACACCCAGTGGTACACGAACACCCCAGGTACGTGGTCCTCGTCCAAGGCCGGTCTGCTGGACCACGGCAGGATCATGAACTCAGTGTTCCTTAACTACAACTGGCCCGGGACTCAAGATCGCTCGGTCGAGGCGGCCAAGGCTGAAGGATACGATCCATACCAGTTCTTGTTTTTCGGTGTCGAGGCGAATCAGGCGGGGTTCAACGGCAAGCATCGGTCGGTGACCGAACTGCCGAGTCTCTACGAGTCGAGGCGGAATCACAGCCCCAAGGCCTCCGTTGCACTTTTCACCCCCAGCGACATGTACCAGCGAGGTCTGGCTGATGTGGTCAAACCCAAGGGTGCGGACAAGGACGTACCACTCTTCCAACAGGATCCCTACCAGTGGATGGTGGCTGAGCGTGAGCGGATGTACTTCTCAGGAGTGACGTCGAATCCGAAGGACACCGGAGCTCATCCTGGCCATTCCCGTCCGGAGGTTGGCGTAGCGGACTCATCGTCCTGGGTAGGGGCCGCCGACTTCACTCCGGCTCGTTCGGTCATCGGCGGGAGACGGTTCCACACCGACTTCAATACCGGGCACGGCATGAAGTGGTACTCGGCGGGCGACGTCTCGGCCGCTGCATCATGGACCGACATGGACGCCCAGTCGATCCTGCCGAGCTGGCAGTGGTGGATCGACACCGAGGGGACACGTCCGTCGGTTGACTTCGACTACGGCCCGTCGGACCGACACAAGGACGTTCATGGCGCTCCGGTCAGCCTGCCGTACCATCAAGTCGGAGCGTGGCGTGGCGGGTCATCGCTCGTTGTCCACGGGACGATGAGCAAGACGACGACGTTGCGGCTGTTCAAGACCCGCCTGGCCATGACGGCAGACACGAGCATGCCCATCACCTTCCGCAAGAGCTCGAAGGACCATGGCACCATGAAAGCCGCCCTCGTCTTCGCTGACGACCCGGGGCGCGTCGTCACGGTTGACGTGCCCGGTAGCGGTGTCAAAGGCGGCTGGCACACCTCCACCCTGCGCTTAGGCCGGTTCGCAGGCCGAACGCTGACCACCCTCGGATTGCAGTTCGCACCCGCTCCCGACTACCAGATGAATGTCGGTGCCATCTCAGTGCGTGTCGGTTCGGGGGTGCCTGCGGCACCGAGTGAGGTGCATATCGACACGGTGTACGACGACGGGCAGGCCATCTTGTCCTGGCATGCCGCGCCCTTCGACGACGTAGCAGGGTATGTCGTCGAGTCGATGGGCCCGGACGGCAAGATCGTCCACCTCGCTTCTGGCTACACCGATCTTGCCTATCTCAAGGCGGTACCGAAGAAGACCGGGAAAGTCACCTTCAGGGTGCGTGCTGTGGGTCATGACGGCCAAATGTCAGCCCCCTCGACGGTGAGCTACGACTACTCCGCTCAGCCTCGCCACATCAAGGTGGCCGAGGCCGCAACGGCGTCGAAGCTGCTTACTGATGCTGTCAGGCCGGGGGTACTCGACGTCACCTGGGACGCCAAGGGTGTGAGAGCGTCGACCTGCCGCGTCGACGTCCACCTCGTCGACATCGCGAAAGATGACATCGACAACCAGCCCTACGGCCTCGACGTGCCCTGCGCTGCCGGCGGTGCCAAGGTGCCGGTTCCGATACGCGAGGGGCACCCCTATGACCTCACGGTGACGGCCGGTCACGGATTGGGATTGAGCTATCGCGGTCACACCCATGACTCTTGGGCCGCGCCGGTGACCCTCGACGACATCGTTGTGGAGAGGAAACGGTCAGGATTCCACATGAGGAACCTCACCTCACCCGATTGGTACGGCCTCCAGATCATGTGGAAGGGGACGGACGGTACATCCAGAAAACTTACGACGATTCGTCGCGGCGGATCGGTGCGTGGGGGATGGGGCACTGCCCCGACGACCGACGACCCGACCGCTTTCCATTCCTTTCCCTCGTCCCAGGGGACCCTCGTCATGAAAGTGACCGACTATGCCGGCAACACGACGATCCAGCATTTCGCGGTCAAGAACAACGACCTGGTGCGTCCTGCCACCGCTCCCCGATTCACTGTGGTCGGACCGGCACGCCAACGCGTGACGGTCTCGCACCCGATCACTCCGGTGAGGATCTCAGTGTCCGGTGACCAGCCGGTGTCCTGGCGACTTCGCGGTGCGTTGCCTGCCGGGCTGCGCTGGACCAACGACATGTCGGTGAACGGACTGACCTCGTTGGCAGCCACCCTCTCAGGATCACCGAGGTCGGCGGGTAACCACCGGATCGTGGTAGAGGCGAGCGACCTTTTCGGCAACACGGTGACGCGAAGTGTCGTGGTGGAGGCGGCTCGCGGCAGCGCCCCGAGTAGCTTCGGAGGATCGTCCGGCCCATCTGCGTCAGCGAGTGCCGACTCTGCCATCCGGCCTGGGCGGGACTCGTCCTCGCCTGCTTCCTCTGGATCGACTCGGCCGGTGAGGATGCCCCTCACCGGGTGCTGACCGGGAAGATGCCGGGCGGGAATCGACCGCCGCCCGGCGATTCGCTCTTCCCGCGGCACATGTGTAAAATGACCGTGTTGCCTTCGAGCAAACGGGAGTTGACCGCCGCGGTCGCTCCGCCTGTCCGACACAGCGATGTCGTGATGCGGTTCCGGTCTCCGGCGTGTCACGCCGTCGAGTGAAGGAATCGCCCGAGAGCACCACCACGTTGCAAGATCCCTGTGCGTGATCCTACGTATGGGACCGAGTTCGAGAAGGTACCTGTGACCACCTACAGCCCCAAGGCCGGCGAGGTGCAGCGTAATTGGTACGTCATTGACGCCGAGGACATCGTCCTGGGCCGTCTGGCTACCACTGCTGCCAACCTCCTGCGCGGCAAGCACAAGCCGCAGTACGCCCCCCACATCGACACTGGTGACTTTGTCGTCGTCGTCAACGCCTCCAAGATTGCGCTGACCGGCAAGAAGGCCACCGACTCACTGCGTTACGACCACTCCGGACGCCCGGGCGGCCTGCGCGTCACCAGTATCGGCGAGATGCTTGCGAAGAACCCGCGCCGTGCCGTGGAGCGCGCGGTGTGGGGCATGATGCCCAAAAACAAGCTGTCGCGTCAGCAGCTCAAGAAGCTGAAGGTGTACGGCGGCCCTGAGCATCCGCATGCTGCGCAGAACCCGCAGCCTTACGAGATCACCCAGATCGCCCAGTGATCGCCCACGAAGGATTGTGACAGTGACTGACACCCCAACCGAGAACCTCGAGAACACCGAGGTCACCCCGTTCACCGAAGGCGACCGTGAGATCGCCTACCGCACCGACTCCAACCCGACCGTGGCTGCCGGCGATTCCAAGCGTCCCGCCATGATCGCTCCCGGTGCTGCCACCGGCCGTCGCAAAGAGGCCATCGCCCGCGTCCGCATCATCCCCGGCTCTGGCCAATGGAAGATCAACGGCCGCACCCTGGAGGACTACTTCCCGAACAAGGTCCATCAGCAGATTGTGACCGAGCCCTTCACCACCGCTGGTGTTGAGGGTGCCTACGACGTCATCGCCCGCATCGGTGGTGGCGGCGTCACCGGACAGGCCGGTGCGCTGCGTCTGGGTATCGCCCGTGCGCTCAATAACGTTGACGCCGAGGCCTCACGTCCGGCCCTCAAGAAGGCCGGCATGCTGACCCGCGACGCCCGCGTCAAAGAGCGCAAGAAGGCTGGACTCAAGAAGGCCCGTAAGGCTCCGCAGTACTCGAAGCGTTGATCCGGTCTTTCTCTGGAACTCGGGGTGGTTCTCCCTCAGGGGAGAACCACCCCGAGGCGTTTTTCGGGGTCTCACGGGCGTGGGACTATCTGTCGTGGTGACTACCTGTCGTGATTTCCTGGATGGACTGGTGGGGCTGTTGCACAGGGTGACATGGCCTTTACCACCGAGTCACTCGAAATGCCCACGCTCAGCGGGTGGTCCGCTCACTTGGCGTGAGCGGTGGGTAAAGTGAAACTTCATGGCACGACTTTTTGGAACTGACGGAGTGCGCGGTGTGGCTAATCAAGACCTCACCGCCGAGTTGGCCCTTGACCTTTCGGTCGCGGCCGCGCACGTTCTGGGCGAGGCGGGTGCTTTCGGACACCGCCAACCTACCGCGCTGGTAGCACGTGATCCTCGCGCCTCCGGCGAATTCCTCGAGGCCGCTGTCTGCGCTGGGTTAGCCAGCGCCGGTGTTGACGTGTTGCGCGTCGGCGTGATCCCGACTCCCGCGGCGGCCTACCTCGTCAACGAGTACCGCACTGATTTGGGCGTGATGCTCTCGGCATCTCACAACCCCATGCCTGATAACGGCATCAAGTTCTTCTCCCGCGGAGGCGTGAAACTTCCCGACGATCTTGAGGACGCCATTGAGCAGCGTATGGGTGAGCCGTGGGCCCGCCCTATTGGCGACAAGGTAGGACGTATCCGCTACACCCCGCAGGCTGTCGACACCTACGTCGATCACCTGGTGCGCTCGCTGCGCCAGCAAGACACTCTCAAGGGGATGAAGATTGTCCTCGACACCGCAAACGGTGCCTCCTTCCATACGGCGACGGCTGCCTTCACTACTCAGGGTGCCGAGGTCATCGCGATTCATGACCAGCCCGATGGCCTCAACATCAATGAGCGGTGCGGTTCCACCCACCCGGAGAAGCTGCAGGCCAAGGTTGTTGAGGTTGGGGCTGACATGGGATTGGCCTTTGACGGTGACGCTGATCGGTGCCTGGCTGTCGACCACGAAGGCAATATCGTCGATGGGGATCACATCATCGCGATTCTCGCGTTGGCTTTGCAGGAGGACCACCGTCTGGCCTCCAACACCGTTGTCGCGACGATCATGAGCAACCTTGGCCTCATCATCGCAATGCGCGCGCACGATATTCACGTCGATCAGACCAAGGTGGGTGACCGCTACGTCCTCGAGTCGATGAACGCCAATGGGTTCTCGCTGGGTGGTGAGCAGTCCGGGCACGTCATTATGAGTGAGTTCGCAACCACTGGTGACGGTGTTCTTACCGGTTTGCACCTGGCTGCGCGCGTCGCTCGTACCGGCAAGACCCTCAAGGAGCTCGCCTCGGTGATGACCCGTCTGCCGCAGGCGCTCATCAATGTGCGTGGCGTCGACAAGTTGCGAGCTGGTATCGATCCAGACGTTAATAAAGCGGTTGCTGACGCTAACCAGAAGCTCGGTGACGCCGGTCGAGTGGTGTTGCGTCCGTCGGGTACTGAGCCGGTCGTGCGGGTCATGGTCGAGGCTGGTACCCAGGAGGAAGCTGATCAGATCTGCTCTGAGTTGGCCGAGACCGTCAAGATGAGCCTGGCGTTGTGAGTGTCTTTCGTCGCCGCCCAGATGCCGACCTGCCCGGTCTGGACGTCGGGGCGGCGAACCGTCTGCGATCGATGGTCGAGGAGCCTTTGACGGCCATGGGCATCGACGCTGATGTCTCAGGTTGCTACGACTGCTATCGGTGATATCCCGCTAGTTCCGATCGCTGAGGAGTTGGGTGGCCATCACCGTGACGACTGGGAGCTGGTCGTCGACGAGCTTGTCACGCGGATGGTGCGGTCTCTTTTCGACGGTGCCACTCGCCTGACCGACGCCACCCTCGCTGCGCACGTCGTCGTCAAAGTAGTGGGGAATCAGGAGCGCGCCGGACGCAGCTTCGACTACGCGCGGCCTTTCGTCTCGAACGTTACTGGCCAGACCGTCCCCGGGCTGGTTGTCGCTTTGGCATGGTTCGACGGCGACGTTGAGCTGCTCAACGACGCCGCACTGGCCGAGGTCAAAGACCTTGACGCGGCATATCGTCTCGGCACCGAAAGATTGGCGTCGGCCCTTGTTGGTGAGCTTTCTTTCTCCCGCGACGGTGACGTCCTAGTCGTGGCTGGTGTCGTCATGGCCGTTGGCGAAGGAAGCGGGGCGCCCCATCGCCAACGAGTTCGGTGACAGCGTGGTTGTGGGGATCGAGGCGTCGGATCGCGTTGTGGTAGCGCCGCCGGGCTGCGAGGGGCAGATCGACCAGGCCTTGTCGGCGTCGCGAGTCGCGGATCCGTTCCCCCTGGCATGTCATGTGACCGGTAGGGCCTCTGAGGGTCAGGTCCGAGGAGACGGCACCGACTCAAACCTTCCTGATCCACACATTGCGGACCTCGTGGTCGGGACCCTTATGCAGGATCGCGGTAGCCCGGCCGCGGGTGGGCAGCACGTTCTGCACCAGGTTCGGGCCGTTGATGGTGTCCCAGATCTCCTTAGCGATGGTGATGGCCTCGTTGTCGGGCATCCGTGCGTATTCACCGAAGAACGAGTGGGGGTCGGTGAACGCGGTTTGCCGCAGGGTGAGGAACCGGTTGATGTACCACCGGATGATGTCGGCCTCCTCAGCATCGACGTATACCGAGAAGTCGAAGAAGTCGCTCAGGGCCAGTCCCATTGTCCCACTGCTGCGCCGTCGTGGTGGCTGTAGAACGTTAAGCCCCTCAATGACGAGGATGTCGGGTTGCCGGACGACGAGTTGCTGGTTGGGCACGATGTCGTAGGTGACGTGAGAGTAAACCGGTGCGGTGACTTCAGGCATCCCGGACTTGACATCGACGACGAACCTCAGCAACGCCTTGCGGTCGTAGGATTCAGGGAATCCCTTGCGGGAAAGCAGCTCGCGTTCCTCGAGTACCCGGTTGGGGTAGAGGAATCCGTCGGTCGTCACGAGGTCCACGACCGGACGGCGCGGGGAACGTCCCAGGAGCTCCCGTAGCAGACGAGCCACGGTCGACTTGCCAACGGCCACCGACCCAGCGATCCCGATGACAAAGGGGGTGCGCTTCATGCCGTGGCGGGTGAGTTGGAGGAAGTTATTGGAGGCGTCGAAGAGGGCGCCCGTGTGCATGCAGTACAGGTGGATGAGTTGGGTCAACGGGCGGTACACCTCGACGACGTCGCGGTGACTAGTAGGGTCGCCGAGACCACGGATGTGGTCCAGGGTGGCCTCGTCGATATCGATCTCGGTCGAGTCCGAAAGTGCGGCCCACGATTCTCGCGATAATTCGATGAACGGCCCCGGTTCAGTGTTGTCGTCGTCAACGGGGGTGGTGGGGGTCAAGTTCATCGGGCGCCTCCGAATGGTTGGTCGTAGTGACTGTACTTCACCGCGACGTTGGGGACGTGGTTAATGTGTCATTGGTGGGCATATTTGCCAGTAGCGTCGAACCATGCCCATCGAATGTCTTGCCGGCGAACTACCTGGGCCTGAATGGGCGAATGGTGCAGATGACCGGGGCGGCCCGTTCGGGGTCCAAGGCGTTGATGACAATCTGGAGGGTCATCGGGTCATAGGAGATATTCGTATGGGCGCTGTGGTCCAAGGGGCAGACGTCTTGGATGACGATGTTCTTGACCCCGGGCTCATTGATGAAGGTATTCGTCCACGGAAATACTCGGTTGTCGAACCGAGTGGCGATGACGGTGTATGTGATGCCGGGGACGGTCATTCCATCTGCGTTGAGTTCCTTGAGGAATGTGGAGTCTTGCATCTGTTGGGGCAGGGATTCTAGATTTCGAAACTGTGCTGCGGCATTAAAGATAGTGTTGAACGGGTTTCCACGTGCATTGAGGAACTTTTCCAGGCCGAGCATGCTTGTTCCTTTGTTGGAAGGAACTAAACCGACGAGATGATGGACCTTCTTGGCGCCTCCGTAATATTTGATGTACGCGCGTGGCAGGGGGCCGCCGCCCTGTGAATGGCCGATGAGGTCGACCTTCTGGGCGCCGGTTGTCTTGAGCACTCTATCAACGAAGTGGGCCATAAAGGCTGCCGTGGAGTAGATGTTGCCGCTGGTCTCAGCAGCTTCCACAAGCGGATGCGTTTCCGGGTTGTAGTTGAACGTGTAGGCGCAGAATCCTGCTGCCTTGAGGCGGGGACCGTAGTACGACCACGTAATGAAGGCGTCCTCGGATGTGCCCGGGATGAGCACGACGGGATGGGTGCCTTTCCTCGGCTTGCAGGCGAAGTCGTTGGTGCCCGGGACCTTTGCGCCGGGGTTTTTCTTGGCGAACCTGATTGCAGAGGTTCAGCTGGGCATGCTTGGCCCCTCATTATTCGAGGGGATTCCCTCAGGGCTGTGAGGCGCGGTAACCCCGCCTGGATGTTCGGGAGTGATGTCGGTAGGCGGGCTGGCGACGGCGGTGGTCGTCGTGCCCATGGCGATCATCACTGTGGTAAGGAGGGTCGTGAGTAACCAGTTTTTCTTCATGGATTTCCTCAGATGTATCTGCGGGGTTATCGCGTCCGCAGGGGGTGTGATGCTGGCCTCACGACGACGTGTGGGGCCCTCGATATGAAGGCCCCACAATCAGGATGGGGCGGTATCAGACGATTAGCCGATGAACGGCTGGGGTACGCAGGTCACTGGTTGTGCGTGATCGGGATCTAGGGCATTAACGGCCATGTGGTAGACGTTCACGTCATAGGTGAAGTTGACGTGGCTGGCGTGATCGTTGCGGCAGGTGTCCTGAACGAGGATGTTTTTGACACCAGGCTCGTTCAAGAAAGCGTTGGTGAATGGCACGACCACGTCGTCGTAGCGGCCTTCGATGACTGTGTACTTGACGCCGGGGCGTGTCACCGGACCGTTGCCATAGAGCTCCTTGTTGAAGTTGGAGAAGCCGAGTTGCTGCTCATAGCTGGCGATGTGGGCTTTGGCGAAGGTGGCCTCGATCTTCTTGTGTCTGGCCTCAGAGATGGACTCGTTCACGAACCTTGAGACGGCTCGGGGTCCGACGCCGTGATTCGACGGGGCAAGGGCGATGAGCTTGCTGACCTTTTTGTCCCCGCCGAGTTTGGTGATGTAGTAGTTTGGCAGCGGGCCGCCACCCTGGGACCACCCGATGAGGTCGACCTTTTTGGATCCGGTGGCCGTGAGGACACGGTCGACGAAGCCGGAGACGGCCTTCGCAGAGACGCGGATATCACCGGTATAGGCGAAGTTTGGCAGCAGCTTGAGTCCGTTGAAGTTGGGGGAGAAGACGCAATAGCCGAGTTTGGTGAGCTTCGGCGCGTACATCGACCATGACGCATAGGCGTCGGAATTGGTGCCGGGAAGCAGGACGACGGGGTTCTGACCTTCGCGCGGTTTGCAGCTGAAATTGTTGGCCCCCTGCGGGTTGGTGCCAGGGTGGACCAAGGCGTAAACAGAAGCAGGATAGGTGAACAGTTTGATCGGGCCGTTGCCGGCAGATGGAATACCGTCCGGACTGCCGGGCATAGTGATTTCCGGCGGAACTGAAGTGTCGCTGTCAGCGGCGTGCGCCTGGGCTGCCGAGATGGTCGCGAAGGCGGTTGCCACGATGGTCGTCAGCGAGGTCAGGGCTGCTGCAATCCTCTTCGCTCTTTTCATGTTTTCTCCATATGCGTCGATGCAGGATGTGAGTTTGATTCTATGAATCGTCGGGGTCACGGGAGGCCTCAGATAGCGAAGTAGCGCATACGTGCAGATGGTCGTGCGGGGTGTTGTTCAAGCGTTAAGGCGTTTCAAGTCGCGGACCCGCTCATGATTCATGTACGTTTCTTGCCATGTGCGGAATTGTTGGTTATTGCGGCCATCGGCAGGCTGAACGCGTCATCATCGACGGGCTCCGGCGTCTTGAGTACCGAGGATATGACTCGGCCGGTTTGGCGGTCGTGGCGGACGGAAACTTGTACCGAGCCAAGAAGTCGGGCAGGCTAACTCACCTCGAAGAGGAGCTGGCAGTCCATCCGCTCTCAGAGTCCACTCAAGGTATCGGTCACACTCGGTGGGCCACCCACGGCGCTCCCACTGACGAGAACGCCCACCCCCACATGTCCTTCGACGGACGCGTCGCAGTCGTTCACAACGGCATTATCGAGAACTTCGCCGCGCTGCGCGCTGAGCTTGAGAGCGAGGGCATCACTTTTTCGTCGGAGACTGACACCGAGACTGCCGCTCACATGCTCGCTTTGGAGATGCAGCGAAGGTCCTCGCTGACAGAGGCCATGGGGGCGGTGGCGTCACGACTCGAAGGAGCTTTCACACTGGTGGCCGTCAGCCCGGACGCCCCTGACACAGTGGTGGCCGCTCGTCGCAACTCTCCGCTCGTCGTCGGGCTGGGGCAGGGAGAGAATTTCCTAGCCTCTGATGTCGCAGCGTTTATGGAGCACACCCGCGAGGCCCTCGAACTGTGCCAGGACCAGATTGTTGTGCTCACCCCCGACGAGGTCACCGTCACTGATTTCGAGGGCAACCCCAGCCAGGCCCGCCCTTATCACGTCGACTGGGACCTGTCAGCAGCTGAGAAGCAGGGTCACGACTGGTTCATGCGCAAGGAGATCTTCGAGCAGCCACGTGCTGTGGCCGATACGTTATTGGGTCGCTGGTCCGACCGTGGTGATCTAGTCCTTGACGAAGTGCATATCTCGCCGGAGGAGTTGCGCCGCATCAACAAGATTGTGGTCGTCGCATGCGGGTCGGCGTATTACGCCGGCATGGTTGCCAAGTACGCCATCGAGCACTGGACGAGGGTCGCGTGCGAGGTCGATCTGGCCAGTGAGTTCCGCTACCGCGACCCGATCATCGACCCGATGACGCTCGTCGTGACAGTTTCCCAGTCTGGTGAGACGGCCGATACTCTCATGGCCATCCGACATGCTCGTGAGCAGCATGCCAAGGTCATCGCGATCTGCAACACCAGCGGCGCGACGATTCCCCGCGAGTCCGATGCTGTTATCTACACCCACGCTGGCCCCGAGATTGGCGTGGCCTCAACCAAGGGGTTCCTCACCCAGGTGGTCGCCTGCTACCTGCTGGGCCTCTACTTGGCTCAGGTGCGTGGCATGAAGTACGGAGACGAAATCCGCGGCGTCATGTCTGAGCTCGACCAGATGCCTGGCAAGATTCAGGAAGTTCTCGACGAGATCGAACCGGTTTATGAGTTGGCTCGTGTGATGGCGAAAGAAGAGGAAGCGGTGTTCTTCCTTGGGCGCCACGTCGGTTACCCAGTGGCCCTTGAGGGTGCTCTCAAGCTCAAGGAGATCGCCTATATGCATGCCGAGGGTTTTGCTGCTGGCGAGCTCAAGCACGGCCCCATAGCCGTCATCGAGGAGGGCACCCCGGTCTTCGTCGTTGTGCCACCGAAGGGGCGAGATCAGCTTCATGACAAGGTGGTCTCGAACATCCAGGAGATCCGTGCCCGTGGCGCTAGGACGATCGTGCTTGCCGAGCGAGGGGACGACGACGTCAAACCGTACGCTGACACCTTCGTCGGGCTTCCGGCTTGCTCAACCCTGCTCCAACCGTTGGTAGCCGCAGTACCATTGCAGGCTTTCGCCTGTGAACTGGCCACCGCCAAGGGTCATGACGTTGACCAGCCAAGGAATCTGGCCAAGTCCGTCACGGTGGAGTGAGCTCACTCAGACTAGGTGCCCCCGGGGGGAGGGGGAGGGGGCACCTTTGGTGATGTGCCGTTCGTACGTCGGGCGGCAGTCGCCAGGTGCTCGGAACTGACCGGACCCCTAATCTTGACCCTATGATCATCGGAATCGGGGTGGACGTCTGCGACATCTCCAGGTGGGAGGCTGCTGTACAACGCCACCCGGGGATGGTCCGCAAGGTGCTCACTCATACTGAGGCTGTGATGCCGGCGCGCTCTCAGGCTGCCCGATTTGCCGCTAAGGAGGCCCTGTACAAGGCGTTGGGTGGAGGAGAAGGACTTTCCTGGCAAGACTGCGAGGTGGTCACTGACGGTGAAGCTGTGAAGTTCGAACTTCGTGGATCGCTGGCTCGACGCGCCGAGGAGTTGGGTGTGCGTAGGGTTCATCTCTCACTGACCCATGATGCCGGTGTCGCGGTGGCGATGGTGGTCTGCGAAAGTTAAGTCGTGCCTCCCCAGCCCGCTCCTGTCATCGTGGTTGAATGAATACCAATTTGCAGCGAGAGCCCCGGGCGGGGCTGAAGGGGGATCGTCATGGCAAGTGTCTGTACCGCCGAGGCCACCCGAGCAGCTGAGGAGAGGTGGTTTGATGCTCACCCGGGACAAGACCTCATGGACATTGCCGCTCAGGCCGTCGCACGAAAAGCTCAGGAGCTTCTGCTCGGCGGTGCCATCGATGAGATCATGCCTGATTGGGCAGCGTCCCAGTGTGTACTCGTTTTAGTTGGTAGTGGGAGTAACGGCGGTGACGGGCTGTTCGCGGCTGCGGCTTTGGCCCAGCGCGGGTGGCGGGTCGAACTCGCTCAGGTCATGGGTCAACCGCACGAGGCTGGCATGGCTGCTGCGCTCGACGCTGGTTGCATCCGGGTGTCACTCGGAGAGGTCACCAGTCACTCGTACGATCTCGCGATTGACGCTGTTCTCGGCATTGGAGGTCGTCCAGGTATTCCGCAGTCTCTAGAGCGAATCGACACCTGGTTGCGTGCTCGTCAGATCCCAGTGCTTGCGGTCGATCTACCATCGGGCCTAGATGCGAATTCTGGTGAGGTGGAGTCCTGTGTTCACGCCGCTTACACCATAACCTTTTCCAGCCTCAAGTGGTGCCATATTGCTCACCCGGCTGCCCGCTATTGCGGAGAGCTGGAGGTTCATGACATCGGTCTCGACTTTGTCGACGATGATGGCGAGTGTCTCGATGATGTCGATGAGTATTGCGATCTCGCCGAGATGGCGTCGTTGTGGCCGGTACCTGGCGCGCTTGACGACAAGTACTCTCGCGGGGTCGTCGGCATCGATACCGGATCTGAGAAGTTCCCGGGGGCTGCTGTGCTCGGCGTTCTCGGAGCGTTGCGCACTGGCCCGGGAATGGTGCGATTTTCTGGGCCAAGCGCGATCATGACTTTCATTCTGAGCCGGGCTCCGTCCGTTGTTATTGGTGAGGGTCGCGTTCAGTCCTGGGTTATTGGGTCTGGTTGGGGCACTCACGATGGCAACGCTGACCGATTTATTCAACGGGCTGCTGAAGGTGTCCCCATGGTGATCGACGCTGATGCCCTGGCCCTCCTCCCGGCAGAGTTGCCGGAGGGATGTCTACTTACGCCCCATGCTGGGGAGCTGGCCCGAATGCTGCGGATAGAGCGCAGTCAGGTAGTAGCCGATCCGCGAGGCTCGGCTGTCCGTGCCGCTCAGCGGTTCGGCGCGACCGTCCTGCTGAAAGGCTCTATCCAATGGGTTGCCCGTCCTGACGGGGGCGTTCGTGCCGCTCTTCCTGGTCCCGCATGGACCGCTCAAGCTGGGTCTGGTGACGTTTTGGCCGGAATGTGCGGCACTCTCATGGCCGCCGGACTACCTGCTGACGACGCGGCTCTATGCGCCGCCGGAATGCAAGCCGCCACGGCTATTTCAATGCCAGGGCCGTACGCTCCGGACCAAATTGCCGAATTGCTGCCCGGAACCGTCACAACGGTTCTGTCACGCTGATGAGCCCCGGTTTCGCACCAGACCGGGACGTCCAAAAGGGGTGTCAGAGGACTGCACGAATCCTCGTTGAGCGTCCAGCTAGCCGAATTGCTTCTTTGTAGTGCTCGACGAGTTCGGCGCACAGGTTCTCCCAGGTGCGGTTCTCGATTGACGCTCGTGCTGCTATGCCCATGGCGTGTCGCTTGTAGTCGTCACCGACGAGATCGACGACGCGAGAGCGGAAGTCGGTCATATCGCCAGGCTCGTAAAGCCACCCAGTGCGAGACGGGTCAATGAGGTCGATGGGACCGCCCTTGCGCGGGCTAATGACTGGGAGGCCACAGGCCTTGGCCTCCTGGACAGCCTGGCAAAAGGTCTCGAGTTCGCCCGTCGAACAAAACACATCCATGCTGGCGACGGCACGGGGGAGGTCCTCCCCGCCGAGACCGCCGGTGAAAACAGCATGAGGAAGCTGCTTTTCCACCTCGGCGCGAGCCGGGCCATCTCCGACGATGACGAGCTTGGTGTTGGGGATGTCAGCGAGGTTGGTCATATCGGCGACCCGTTTCTCGGCAGCTAGACGCCCCATATATCCGATGACTACCTCGCCGTTGGGAGCCCATTCATCGTGCAGTTGTTGGGAGCGCTTTGACGGATGGAATCGCATCTTGTCGACGCCACGTCCCCAGATGTCTACCCGGGGCACGCCATGGCTGACGAGTTGGTCGCGGGAGAAGGTGGAGGGTGCGTAAGTCGCCACAGCGAGGGAGTGAATCTGACGCACGCGGTACCAGCCGTAGAACTCGAGCTTGCCCAGCCCGTAGCGGCCCGCGTAGGAGGGGATATCGGTCTGATAGATCGCCACTATAGGTATACCGAGGGAGGCTGCCGCCATGGCGCCCTTATACCCAATCATGAATGGTCCGGCCAGATGCACGACGTCAGGCTCGAACTCCGATAGGTAACGTTCCATCGTCCACTGCGGGCTAGTGGAGACACGGACGTCTTGGTAACCCGGCCAGTGCAGGGAAGCTAACGGAATGACGGGGAATCCGGCGTACTCGTGTGGGGTCTGGGCATCACCGGGGGCGAGCACGATGGCATCGTGGTCATGGGCGCTAAGGTGCTCCAGAACCCGCAGTACTGAGTTCGTCACCCCGTTGACCTGGGGCAGGAATGACTCCGTGATGATCGCAACACGCACAACTTCATGGTAACCGGGACACGCGACATCTTGGCGGGGTCGCGGTGTCGGGGTGGTGAACTCGGGGTGACGAGATCACCTGCGGTTCGCGGGGACGTTGTGTGAGCCTGGTCGTCCCTTGCCACGTCAGATATGCGTAGGTTATCCTAACGGCAGCTGTCTGTCAGGTTGCGGATATCCACAACCTACTCAACGAGGAGTCATCATGATTCGATTGCCCAAATTAGTGAGCGTAGGAGTCCTCATTGTCATGTTAGGGGGGAGTTTTGCTGTCGCGCCCTCTGTGGCTCATTCTAGTAGCCTTGAGCTATTCGCTGAGCCAGATTACAAGGCGCGTATCGGATATCGAATAACGACTGGAAGTTGGAATATTAGCAAGGGCAATAATGATACACTGAGTTCGGTGAAGAATCACACGAACTGGTCAGCTGCATTTTGGTACGATGCACATCAAAGAGGTCATTGTTGGGATTATAGCCCCAAGACTGATGACCCCTATTTCTGGTGGTATGACGACAATCAGGCATCATCCTTCGCTCTTGGGCGCGGGTGTTGAGTCGGCGGTCTCCCTCGGATCGATCCACCGCCATCGTCATGGAGGTCAGTGCTGGCGGTGGATCAATCGTCGTATCGGGGGTATCTCACAATTTCTCGACCACGCACAATCGCAATCTCGTCCTGGATGACGTCACCGTCTCCATGCAGCCTGGGGTAATGACCCTGCTGCATGGGGTGAGCGGATCAGGGAAGACGACATTGCTCAACATCATGTCAGGCTTACTGAAGCCGACCTCGGGAACGGTGTTCGTTGAAGGTAGCGACATTTATTCCCTGTCGACGTCCGAGCGCGACGATATTCGCCTTAACCGCATCGGAATGATCTTCCAAGAGCACTCCCTCATCGTCGATTTCACGGTTCGGGAGAATGTCGAACTCATTCTTCGAGTTCGTGGATTCGGCTCTCGTTCCCGCGTTATGGCGATCGAGGCTCTCGAACGGGTTGGGATCGCCCACCTCCAGGATCGCTATCCTCGACAGCTATCCGGTGGTGAAGCCCAACGGGTCGGGATAGCCCGCGCCATAGCTGGAGACCGTCCAATACTGCTAGCCGATGAGCCTACTGGCCAGCTCGATCGGCGCAATTCCCAGATGGTCTTTGAGCTGCTGCGCGCACTTGCTGAAGATGAGAAGGGTCGCACCGTCGTGCTCTCTTCTCATGACCCTACAGCCAAGGAATATGCGCACCGATCCTGCGAATTGGTCGATGGTCACCTGGAGGATTCCTGCTGATGTGGGTGTGGAATCTGGCTGCCTTGATGTTGCGCTCCCGGAAAAGCTGGTTGCGCATGGTTCCTATGGCTGTTGCTTTACTTATCATGACCGTCAGCCTCGGGGTGAATCGTTCCATCAACCTGAGCCCGGAACAATCGGTGACATCGACGCTCGGGGCAGCCGATGGCTTGGTAAGTCCAGGATTTTCAGTTCTTGCTGGGTCGTCATCTCCTACCGTGCCTATTAATCGATGGAAAGTCCGCCAAATCAATCCATATCTCGAAACTCAAGTTTCCGTGAAGGGATTGCCTGAGGAGGTTCTCTATCAGGAATCCAGCATGCCGGGAATCAATACTAAGGGAAGATACGCTTTAATCTCTGGAAAATGGCCTACAAAACCCTCTGAAATTGTTGTTACTCCATCCCTGAGGCAAGGGATCGGTGGCAAGAATAAGCTCGTCCTGGAGCCTGGGAACTACGATCTCACTATCGTCGGAACAGTTGGGGCAACGTTCGATAAGTCTTCTCGTGAAATTCTGGCTCGCTCTGGAACATGGCAGGCGTGGCCTCTGACTCAAAAACAGGCTAAAATATCTGGGTTGAGTGGAAACTATCTTATTTTCTTTACCTCGTCTGATTCAGCTGGAACGTGCAGCAAGGTTAATGACGATTTGGGCTCCGATCCTCTCGATTCTGATGCATGTACAACGAGGGAGCAACTCCTCTCCAAGGAATTTGCACCGCTATCTGGAAAGAAAATCGTCGAGCAGTATCTGGCTTGGTTTCTCGTCGCCGGCTTGGGGGCGGGTTTGGCTGCTGCGGCCGCCACAACGTCGGCGCGCCGAATCATCGCACCTCTTACTGCCATGGGCGTGCCGCGTCGCAAACTAGCTCTGTCGCTGCGAGTCGTCACATTGTTCATGAGCATGGCTACTGCGGCAGCAAGCCTTGTTACTGGTGAGCTGCTCGTCATAGCTATTCGGCCATTATTGGCCCGTTTCTCCGATAACCCGCTGTCACCTGTCTCATCACCCACTATGAGCGCTGTCACCTGCCTGGGTGCCGCCATCGTGACCGCCGTCGTCATGGTTACCCCGAGCAGTCAGCGGGAACGCAAGGTTCATGGCAAACGCATCAATGTGAAAATGGCTCGTCTGTTGGCATGGAGCGGCGCTATCGTGGCCTGCGCCCTCTTGGTATGGGCTTCAGTGGCAGCGAAAGCCTCGCTGATTTCGGTGGCCATCGTTTCCGCGCTCTCGTCGTTGGCGGCAGGACTGGTGGCACCGTGGTTACTGGCTTTGGTCTCAGGACGCGACGTTTCACCGGGCCGCAGGCTCGCCGCGTCTCGTGCCCTTCGCTCTCGGGGTTCATGGCACGGACTGTTCGCAGGGCTCACGGCAGGGCTTGTTGCCGCTACTGCTACAGGTCTGCTTATTGTCGCCTCACTGTTCGCACAGATGAATGCCACTAGTTCCACGGGTATCCCGCACGGTATGGCCTACTTTTTGGCAGAGCCGGGGTTCTCCCCTTCCCTGCCCGGCAATCTCGTCAAGCAGTTCGACGACGACTTACACGGTGCCCGTAAAGTGCTGATGACATACGGTTCTAGCGACGACCGCGCTGGCAATTCTGTGGCGTGGTGGGCCTTTCACAACGTCGACGACGTCGCCAGTATTTTCCCCCTGACTGATGGGCAGCGTCGTCAGTTGCAAATGGCCGGAAGTTTGCGGGTCATTACCGATGAGCAGGCCTCCAACGCCGAAATCACTGTGCCCAGAGATCTTGGCTGGCTTGGCCAGATTAAGGTCATCGGGCATGGGTATACCCCACCAGCTAAGTCCAGTGACTCGTCGGTGAGCAGGGGATTCTTATATGTCGGCCTGAGCCCAAACCAGGAGGACACCGCCTACCACTGGGCTACGACGCACCACATTGACCCGTCTTATGTCATGGCCCCACGAATGGCGCCCAAGGTTCCCTTACCCGCGGCGACCCTCGTCGCTACCGGGCTGTTCACCATGATGACGGTCATCATGGCTGGCTCCCTGGCCCGAGACGAGCGTTTGGCGCAGAGGCGACTCACTGCGCACCTGCGACGCCTCGGACTGACACCGCGCTGGGTGGACGGTGTAATCTTCTTCGAGGTCGCCATGACGTGTGTCGTCGCGGTCATCGCTGGCACGATAGGATCGCTGCTCGCCTTGCTGGCCACCAGTCGAATCATGTCCGGCACGATGGATCTGGTTCACAGCGGATGGTGGGTTGTGGCTGCGCTCGTGGGATCGGTCATGGTTGGTTCCACCCTCGGTGCCACGATCCACCGGCCCTACTCGTGGAACACGACCATCAGCGACTGACGTTCGTTGAGGAATGCGGTCGATTTCGTCGATACGACCTTTTTGGGTAGAGTGCTGACGTTGGCGACGGCCCGATTCGTTCGAACCTATGATGCGTTTCAGTTGCTCGATGCGCCTTGAGGGCGTGGCGGGGTTACCGGCTCCGGTTCTATTGCATTCACCTGCACGGCAGCTATTCGCCCAGCCATCGAGACAGACAGCCATCCAGGATTCCATCACCGAGACCCGCTTTGGGTTCGGCGTGCTGCGGTCAGATTCCGCGACCCCCGTTAGTGGCACTGCGCCGTTTGTGTGCAGTGATGCCGGTCGCCCCTGGCCGAGGAGTCCGCTGACCATGAGGGGAACACCCCATTGAGCAACAAAAAACGCAATCCCAAATCTTTCAAGGCTGACGGCAGCCCGAAGCGCCGCTGGACCGCAGCTGAGCGAGCTGCCCGCGGGCACAAGCCACGTACTAGGGGAGGTGTCCGCAACGGGCACACCGATTCGCGTGGCCGCAACTTTGAGGCGTGGACTCCGCGAGATGATACACGCCGCGACGATGCCGGCAGTAAAGACCGCCGTTTTTCCCAGGATCGACGCAACCATGAGTGGTCTGATGGCCGTCAGGACCGTCGTTACGACCGCCGTGATTGGGATCGTCGCGACGACCGCAGGTGGCCCGATGACGGCGAGTTCCGCTCCCACAAATCGCGTCGACCGGGCCACCACGCCAATCGTGATTGGAAGCGTGACGACCGTCGCGGATCGTCGTGGGATCGTGACGATTGGCGTGAGGACCGTCGTGGGCAGCGTCGCGACCGCGATGACCGCTGGGATCGCCATCATGGCGGCCGTGACTTCGACCGCCGGGACTCCCGAAACTGGCGTGAGGACCGTCACAGCTGGCGCGATGATCGCCGTGATGACCGCTGGCCAGACCGCTCGGATCACCGCCGCGACGACTGGTCCCGTGGCGACCACGACGACGACAATATGGATTGGGAGGCCACTGAGCTGACCGATCTCGACGTCACCGGTATTGATCACGAGGGCGGTTTCTCGGCCCTTGGCGTGCCCGACGAGATCGTTGCTGCTTTGGCCAAGACTGGCATTACCGATCCCTTCCGCATCCAGATCGCCGCCATCCCCGACGCCATCGCTGGGCGTGACGTGTTGGGCCGCGCCTCAACGGGTTCGGGTAAGACGTTGGCCTTTGGTGTCCCGCTGCTGTCGCGCCTGTCGGCCACCCCGCGTGAGGATAACCGGCCTCGAGCTCTCATCCTTTCTCCCACTCGTGAGCTGGCCATGCAGATTGCCGACGTGCTGTCCCCGCTGGCGTCCTCAATGGGGCTATCGACCATCCTCATCGCGGGTGGTATGAGCTACGGCCCGCAGACCAAGGCTTTTAAGAGGGGAGTCGACCTTGTTGTCGCCACCCCGGGGCGTCTGGTCGACCTCTTGGAGACTGGTGACGCTGACCTTTCCGGTGTCGCCGTGACTGTCCTCGACGAAGCCGATCACATGGCTGAGCTGGGATTCATGGAGGCCGTTGGCTCGATCCTCGATGCCATTCCCGCTGACGGGCAGCGCCTGCTGTTCTCTGCCACCCTCGACGGTGCCGTTAACAAGTTGGTTAGGCGGTACATGCACGAGCCGGTTACCCACGAGGTCGACCCCGATAAGGGATCGGTCGCGACGATGACCCATCACGCTTTCCAGATCAAGCCTCACGAGAAGGTCGGGCTGATGTGCGAGATCGCTAACCGTAGCGGCCACACCATCGTCTTTGCTCGAACCCAGCGAGGTGCCTCCCGGATGGCCGAGCAACTGCGTGAGGCCGGCGTCATGGCTGGTGCTCTGCACGGCGGCCTGACCCAGGGTGCCCGTGCCCGCGTGTTGGCGGCATTCAAGGACGGTTCCCTGCCGGTCTTGGTCGCCACTGACGTCGCGGCCCGAGGAATTGACGTCGATGACGTCACTCTGGTGTTGCAAGTCGATCCGCCGATGAACTTCAAGGACTACCTGCACCGCTCCGGCCGTACCGCTCGCGCCGGACACGACGGGGCCGTCGTCTCTCTTGTCCTGCCGCATCAGCGTCGCACAATGGCTCGTTTGTACCGTCAAGCCGGGGTGAAGCCGGTAGAGGCTCAGGTCACGCGTGGCGACGACCACGTTGCCGAGGTGGCCGGTTGCAGCCCGGCCCTGGGTGCTCCTATTGACGAGAAGGATTACGAAGCTCTCGTCGCTCCCAAGCAGCAGCGCGGCAAGAAGGCTCGTGACGGAAAGCCTCGTCGTGGCAAGGGCGGACGCAACCGCGGTGGGCGTGGATTCGACGGGGGCCGTCATCGCGGTCACGACTCCCGTGATCACCATGATCGTGGGCATGACTCGCGCGGACACAACTTCCGTGGCCGCGATCGTCGCGACATTGAGGCTAAATACGGCCGTTCCGGAAACGACACCTGGTGAGTCGACCACTTATCGGGCGGGCAGCGCATGGTTCGGGCACGTCGAGAGCACCCGAATCATCGCGTTGCGTTCCGCTGAGGTGACCCAGAGATGGTATTTCCGCTTGACAGCGATTTGGCGAGACACGTAGTCACAGCGATATGACTTGTGTGGCGGCAGCCATGTCGCCGCGTCCCCGGCCCCCTTGTTCTGGTTGGCCTGTCCTTCGACGGCTAGCAGATTGAGGGGGTCATTCGCTAATGCCTGACGCCGGTCCATGGGCAGCTGCTGAGCCCCTGTGACCCAGGCGTTTCCGAGCGCGACAACATGGTCGATCTGTACCACAGCTGAAGTGTTGCGACCGCGCCTCCACTGTATCGTCCGTCCCGTGTAGGGGTCGTGTAATTCGCCGGAGACTATTCGACATCGGCTGCCGGGTTTCAGCTTGGTCCCGACGAGGTCGCGAGCCAAGGCGTCGTCGCGGGTACCGCAGCCGTTATGGCCCCAGGGATGGGTGAGGGCGGGGTCAGAGTTGTCGCTCCACGCTGGCCCGAATTGGTCCCGCGAATAGCCGGTCATCGGCGCACGTCCCTTGACAGGGAGGTCACCGAGAGCTTCTGCGGCCTGGCCATAGGCCGTCGATCCTTCTTGTGGAACAGCCTTGCGGTACACCCCGACGATCACCAACGATGCGACGACCAACAGCAGCACCCATGCCCATCTCCGTCGCGGCGTTGACGCCATATCGTTACCTCCCACAGCTTTTGTTAGCCAGCGTGGCATCGCTGGTGGCATAGTCGCGGACGCTACACCACGGGTCTGGCTCGTGAGAAGGCGTGGGCTGGATCACCTGTCCCGCTGCCTGCCGGAGGACTTGGGACGGCGAGGCTGAGGTGAGGTTCGACGACTATCCTGGGTTCTCGTGGATAAACAGACCAGCCCGCAAGAGGCGATCCCGGAACTTGCCGTCGCAGTTCCGCAGGACGCCGCGGCTCTTGCGCGCGCCCTTGATCTCGAGGCACAGACTGTTTCGACGTGGCTGACGCAGGGTCTCGGCATTGTTGCCCGCGTCGGTTCCCAGATTGTCGGTCTAGCTCACCTGGTGGATGACGGTGGCCACGCCGACGTTACCGATCTGGCCCTGACTACCCCTGACGATGCCGACGTCGTTGCAGCCCTCATCGGTGGGGCTGAACAGATCGCTACGGAGCTGGAGTCGCGCGTCCTTGTCGTCTCGGGCCTCAAGGCTTCCCCCGGCCCGGCCTATCACTACAACAGTGGCTGGGTTCGTGTACTACCCACCCGGGTCGTCGTTCCCACCGCTGAGGCTATGCATGCCTTCGGAGCAGCGCTGGCGGCGCAGTTGCGTGCCGGAGACATTGTGCTGGCCTCCGGAGATTTCGGTGCCGGTAAGACCACCTTGGCGCAGGGGATAGGTAGGGGGCTCGGCGTCGATGGGCCCGTTATCTCGCCGACCTTCGTGCTGGCGCGCCGCCACGCCGGATCCGGGGGGCGGCCCGGGTTAGTCCACGTTGACGCTTACCGTCTCGGCTCGGCCGCCGAGCTCATTGACCTTGACCTTGACGAGACTATGGACCAGGCGGTTACTCTCATTGAGTGGGGAGCTGGCATAGCTGAGGATCTCGGTGGCTCCCACCTCGACGTCGACATCCGTCGCAGCGGGGACCCTGCCGACGAGACCCGTGTAGTTTATTTGGAAGGCTTCGGCCCGCGCTGGCAAGACGTCGACCTGTCGCTGCTGTCCGAACTTCCCCTCGACACCATTTCTCCTGACCAGACCGGAGACGACAACTGATGAACACCATCGTCTTGGGAATCGACACGTCGACGGCTGTCAGCGTCGGTTTGGCACGTGGATCTGAGGTGCTCGTCAGCCTGCACTACGACGATCCTCGTGCCCATGCTGAGCAGCTCATGCCCCTCATCCATCGCGGCTGTGAGGAGGCCGGGATTGCTTTAACCGACATCGCAGAGGTCGCTATTGGGGTCGGCCCTGGCCCCTACACCGGCCTGCGGGTTGGGGTGGCAACAGGAAGGGTACTGGCACACCTGGCCGGTCTTACCCCGCACCCGGTATGTTCCCTCGACATCCTGGCCCGGCAGTGGGCTGGGGTCGATGGGGAGTTCGTGGTATGCACTGACGCTCGTCGCCATGAGCTGTATTGGGCTCGCTACGACGCTTCCGGGCATCGTCTCGACGGCCCCAATGTCACTCGTCCCGAGGACCTGCCGAAAGGCCTGCCAGTCGGTGGTCCGGGATGCCTCGTCCGCGGCCTGACGCCGACTCCGGGATCGCCGGAGTTTCTAGACGCTGGGGTGCTTGCGGCGTCGTGGCAGGCTATGCCTGACGTCGGGCTGGAGCCGCTCTACTTGCGCGATCCTGATGCCACTGTTCCGACCACCCGCAAGGCCACCTTGACCCCGACCCGACTCACCCTGCCCGGCCGATGACCAGACCTGCCCGTATGAGCGACCTCGACGCCATCATGGCTATTGAGCAGGCTAGCTTTGACCCGCTGTGGTCTCGTACGTCGTGGGCCGAGGAGATCGCCCCGGCCGATCACCGCCTCACCTTAGTTGCTGGGGATGATGAGGTCGCTGCCGCTGCGACATTCCACGGCTTTGACGTCGCTGATCTCGATCGGATCATGGTGACGCCCGCAGCGCGTGGGCGCGGCCTAGCCGTCGAACTGCTCGCCCGTGGCCTGGATTGGGCGACGTCCCGGGGGTGTCACACCATGATGCTTGAGGTCCGCCGAGATAACAGTCCGGCCATCGGCCTTTATCGACGCTTCGGCTTCGAGACGATTTCGCAGCGACCCAACTTACTACGGCGGCGGGATCGACGCCCTCGTCATGTCCGTTGATTTGCCCCGCGCCGAGACCACAACCCCATCCGAGGAGAACCATGTCTGAACCGCTCATTCTGGGCATCGAGTCATCGTGCGACGAGACCGGAGTTGGCATCGTTCGGGGCAATGACTTGCTCGCCAACGAGGTCGCCTCTTCGATGGAACAGCACGTGCGCTTCGGTGGAGTCGTGCCGGAAGTGGCATCCCGAGCCCACTTGGAGGCCATCGTCCCGGTGTTGGACAAGGCCGCCTCGACCGCCGGGGTGGATCTGTCCGAGCTCGACGGCATCGCTGTGACAGCCGGTCCAGGCCTGGCTGGGGCACTCGTCGTCGGCCTGTCGGCGGCCAAGGCTTTAGCAAGCTGGCTCAACAAGCCTCTGTACGGCGTCAACCATCTGGCTGGACATGTCGCCGTCGACCTGCTTGAGCACGGTGAGCTGCCAATGCCATGTGGGGCTCTGCTCGTGTCAGGCGGCCATACCAGCTTGCTGCGGGTAAACGGCATCGCCACAGACATTATTGAGGTCGGCTCGACGATCGACGACGCTGCTGGTGAGGCCTACGACAAAGTGGCCCGCGTGCTTGGCCTGCCGTACCCGGGTGGGCCGGTCATCGACAAGGCTGCCGCCGAGGGGGACCCGACAGCGATTCGTTTCCCACGCGGACTGACGGCTCGCCACGACATGGTTAAACATCGCTTCGACTACTCCTTTTCCGGCCTTAAGACCGCGGTGAGTCGGTGGGTGGAGACCCAGCAGCGTGACGGAGTTGAGTTCCGCATCGCTGACGTCGCCGCCAGTTTCCAGGAGGCCGTTGCCGACGTCCTCACTGCGAAAGCCGTCGACATGTGCCAGGAGTATGGCCTCACTCACTTCCTCATCGGCGGCGGAGTCGCGGCGAACTCTCGTCTGCGGACTCTGCTTGCTGAGCGGATGGCGGACGCCGGCGTTGAGTTGCGACGGCCACGTCCGGGCCTATGCACCGACAATGGGGCCATGATCGCGGCCTTAGGTGTGCAGGTTGTCAAGGCGGGGCTGCCTGCGTCGGCCATGGATATTTCGGCTGATTCAGGATTGCCCATCGAGACGGTGCTCGTCTGAGTCGGGGTAGGAATGTGAACGCGCGACCCGCTGGAGTTCGCCTACGAGATCGTGCCGCATGCCTTCGAAAGTGGACATGATCTGATCTTGCTGCCGGGTGGGAGGATTAGCCCATGATGACCCCGATCCTCACCACCCTTGGTTTCGTCATGCACCCTGACGGAGAGCGCGTCCTCATGGTGCACCGCATCGCCCGTCCTGGGGATGAGCAGCTCGGTAAGTACAACGGGCTGGGAGGCAAGGTGGAACCGGGGGAGGATGTTGTCGCCGGTATGAAGCGCGAATTGCGCGAGGAGGCTGCGATCGAGGTTGACGCCATGCGCCTACGTGGCACCGTCTCCTGGCCTGGGTTCGGCAGACACGGGGAGGACCATTTCGGATTTATCTTCCTCGTCGACTCGTGGCATCCCCTTGCCGACGCCATCCCTGACGCCAATGAAGAGGGGCCACTGACCTGGGAGCGCGTCGATTCGCTCGACGAGTTACCGATGTGGGAGGGGGACCGCTACTTTCTGCCGCTGGTTTTTGATCCTGATGTTCCGCAGTTCCACGGCTGTCTGCCCTATCACGATGGTCGACCGACCGGGTGGTCATACTCGGTGTAAACCTTTGACGCTGAGGGCTTCGTGGATGCGCGGCGTCATGCTTGCACCGAGGCTTAGGTAAAGCTAACCTTAAGCCCACTTTGTATCGGCGCTGTACGCCCCCACAGGAAGGCCCGCCACCATCATGAATGTCACAAGAACTCTCGGCGCCATTGCCACGATTGCTCTTACGTTAGGTCTTGGTGCCTGCGCCGGTGGTGCCCAGGAGAAGGCGTCGAGTGGCCATACTCCCGCTCTGAGTGTCACCGATGTTGCAGGGCGCACGGTTTCCTTTGACGCCCAACCTAAGCGCATTCTTTTGGCTGAGGGGCGCGCGCTGATGGCCACCAGTGTCCTGAACAAGGAGAATCCGGCTAAGGATGTGGTAGCCATCGGCGCTGATTTACACAAGGCGGCGCTCAGCTTCGAATCTGCATTGCGTCAGGCCCGCCCACAGGTGAGCAAACTTCCGATGATTGGCAGTATCGCGAAGGGAGACGTCACTGTGGAGAATATGCTGTCGTTCAAGCCTGATGCGGTGGTCATGACTCTGGATCAGAAAGAGGCTGCGGAGAAGGCTGGATTTCTTCAGAAAATGGACCAAGCCAAGCTTTCCTATGTTTTTATCGACTTCCGCAGGAAGCCTCTAGAAAACACCACGAAATCGATGGCGACACTCGGTAAAATCTTTGGTGGAAAGGCTGTTTCCCGAGCTAAGGAATTCAATAAATTCTATCAATCGAAGGTTGGCGACGTGTCACGAAGAGTCTCCCGGGAAAGTGACAAACCTCGTACATTTCTGTGGCGTGCTGCCGGGCTTAAGGACTGTTGCTCCACCTATGCGAATCTCAACCTGGGCGACGTCATCACCGCTGCCGGAAGCCACAACCTTGGGGCGGACCTCCTCCGGACATCTGCAGGTGACGTCACCCCAGAGAAGATTGTGGCAACCCAACCCGAACACATCATTGCCACCGGTGGTTCGTGGGCTAAGGATCCGAAGAAACCGGAGTCGATTCCTCACGTCGAACTTGGATATAACGTCACTGATGACGATGCACAGAGGACCTTGGCTGGCCTGCTCAAGACCCCGGGATTTTCCTTACTCAAGGCTCCGAAGGACGGAAAGTTGCATGCCGTTTATCATCAGTTCTACGACTCTCCCTTTAATGTTTTCGCACTTGAGCAGTTTGCGGCATGGCAACATCCGAAACAATTCAAGGGTGTCGACCCAACGAAGGATTTCGCTAAATTCCATGAGGACTACTTGCCTTTTGGCTACCGTGGCGTGTTTTTCGTCACGCTGAAGAAGTGAATCCGACGTGAGTAACACTGACGTGTCCCTTGCCCGGGAGGATCCTGCCACCGGAATGGTGGCTGTGGTGAGGGGATACTACCGGCGTGCCCGTTGGAAGCGCTGGGCCATTGTCCTGCTTTCGGTCATTGCGGTGGCTGCTTTCCTAGTCACCATCGTGGTTGGCCCCGTGGACATCACTCTTCCCCAGCTGCTGAGAGCACTGGTCAATCCCTCCACAGTGGATGCTCAGACCAGAATGGTGCTGTGGCAATTGCGTATTCCGTCGTCGGTGATGGCGGTACTCATTGGGGTGTGCCTTTCGCTCGCAGGCGCGCACATGCAGACCATCCTGGACAACCCGCTGGCAGAACCTTTCACGTTAGGGATCTCTGCAGCAGCAGCTTTTGGGGCGGCCGCCTCTATCGTCTTGGGGTGGACGATCATTCCCAATTCCCAATTCAACGTGGCGGTCTGCGCAGCAGTGGCATCCCTTGTTGCGGTTGCCATCGTTGCCGCTGTCTCACGCCGCCGTGAAGAGGGCCGGGAGTCCATGATCCTGCTTGGTATTGCCCTGGTATTCGGATTCTATGCGCTCCTGGCGCTCTTGCAATACCGAGCCACCCCGGAGGCCCTCCAACAGATCGTCTTCTGGACGATGGGCTCCCTTCAGCGGGCTACGTGGACTTCGAATGCCATCATCGCCGCCGTCCTGGCTATCGCTATTCCCATCACGATCAGGCATTCGGGGCAGCTGACCGCGTTGAGACTCGGAGATGAACGTGCTGCCGCCATGGGGGCGAATGTGCCCCGGCTGAGGTCGCGAATCCTTATTCTGGCGTCACTGCTGGCAGCGGTTACCGTCGCCTTTGCTGGGGTCATCGGATTCGTCGGTCTGGTCGGTCCCCATGTCGCCCGCATCCTGGTTGGCGAGGAGCAGCGATACTTCGCCCCTGCCTCCGCAGCTACTGGGGCCTTCCTACTAGCCACCGCCCATGCCCTGTCGATCACCATCATTCCTGGGGTGGCGATACCTATTGGGATCATCACCGCGCTAGTGGGGGTGCCAGTATTCGTTTCCCTCATCCTCACTCGGCATCGTGTCTTCGGAGGGGCATCGTGAACGTCCGCCTGTCTAACCTGCACTTGTCTTACGGGCAGCGTCACGTACTCGACGGGGTGAGCCTCGGTCCGCTGGAGCGGGGGACGGTCACTGGGCTGCTCGGACCCAACGGAGCGGGAAAATCCACGCTCATCAAGGCGATCGCCGGGCTGAAGACCCCTACCTCGGGAGAGGTGATCATCAGCGATGACGATGGCCATGTCAGCGGAGCCCAACTGCGCGATGTCGTGGGTTACCTACCCCAGGACGTGCTTGCCACCGCATCCCTGACCGTCCTTGAGTCGGTCCTGACCTCGGCTCGCAGCAGGAGCAAAGCGACGGTGGAACGTGCTGCTCATGTCTTGGAGCGCGTCGGTATTGCCCATATCGCCCACCGCTTCATTTCCCAGCTGTCTGGCGGACAACGGCAATTGGTGGCGTTGGCGCAGATGGTAGTTCGAGATCCTCAGGTCTTGCTGCTCGACGAGCCCACCTCCGCATTAGATCTGCACAATCAGATCGAGGTGTTGCGCCTAGTGCGCAGAACCGTTGACAGCGGGCACAGGATGGCAATCGTCGCCCTCCACGACCTGAATCTGGCTGCCTGTTATTGTGACCGCCTGGTGTTGTTACACGAGGGCGGGGTGCATGCCGAAGGATCACCCTCGGAAGTCCTCACCCCGGACGTGTTGGAGCGCGTCTATGGGTTCCGTGCCCGGGTGCTCAGCGACGGCGGCATCCCCGTCGTTCGTCCAGTGGTAACCGTGTGATCCGTCAATTGCGGGCGTTATCGTGGTCAGCTGGCTAGCCTGATGATCCACAGAATGAGGCAAACCACCGGAGCCACCCAGCGAGAACTCCACGCTCCGTAGTGAGTTTCCGTAAACATACTGTCTGCTCGAGGGTTGCTCCCTGGCAGGCTGCATGGGGCAATGGCTGTGAGCGCGAGGCTTACCGGCAGCAGGATCGAGAACGGTACCGGTGTTGTCACGATTGGGGTATCCGCGAGAACCCCCATCGTTATAATCCCGCCGAGAGCCAGCATGATGGTGACCCCAGCGACGACGTCCTGCCCAGAACCGTCCGGTTCGACGAAGGATTCCACAAAGGTCAACAAGCTGGGAATCACGATGATCGCAATAAAGAGCAGCGCCCAGCTGATGTTCGTGTGGGCGTCCCAGTTGAGAGGCTCGGTGCGTGACGCGTAATAGGTCGTCGCCATGGCGCCCAACTGGAATGCCGAACCGATGAAATGGTGGATGTACCACCCTGCTGAACGGCGCGACGGATCTCCCCCGGAAGTCGTGTTCTTTGTCCCCCGGGACTGCAGGCGCTGGGTAAATCTTGATCGATTCTCGTAGGTGGTGACGGCCACGACGGTACTGGTTGCTCCTCGTATGGAAAGCGGTGAATGCAATGTCTCGACCGAAGATTCTACCCACACTGTTAGAAAGTACGTCTAGGGTGACAACGTGGATTACACCGTGGCACGGCGTCTGGTTAGTAGCGAGGGGCGCAAAGCTCTTGACTTAGCGGGTGCTGAAGCTGATCCCGACTCGTTGTTGGCTGCCACCAGGTTACGTCGACAAATAGATGGCGATCTTGCTGCAGCGGTACTAGACCAAATCAGTCTGAGACGTCGGGCTGTTGCGAAAATTGGGCCGGTTGCAGCGTCAATGTTGTGGACCCGTGACGGTCTAGAGCAGGCCACCCGTGGAGATGTATCGCGGTGGCGTGCACATCGCCTCAAAGAAGCCGGATTTACCCACGTCGTTGATCTTGGATGCGCCTGCGGGGCGGATGCGCGGGCATGTCTTGATGCTGGCCTCGAGGTGACAGCCGTCGAGGTCGATCCGGTAACAGCTGAGCTAGCGCGCCACAATCTGCCCGAAGCGCACGTGATGTGTGCTGACGCTATGGCGGTCTTCGCTGACTTCCGAGCTCATGGCGACGCAGTTATCATGCTCGATCCGGCTCGGCGCACGGGCAGGGGGCGAACTTGGCGGTTAGAAGATGTGCAGCCGCCATGGTCATTTGTTATGACAGTGCTTGAATCGGTGCCTGCGGTCGTCAAGCTAGGGCCTGGCGTCGACCGCTCGCAGCTGCCAGACCTCCCCGTCACGTATGTTGGACATCGTGGAGACCTGGTTGAGGTGACGGTGTGGTCTGGATGTGAGGATCAGCGGGCGGCGGATCGAGCAGTGCTGGTTGGTCCTGCGGGTATAGAAGAACTCCCCGGTAGGTGTCCTGCCCCTGCGCCTGGTGAACTTGGCCCTTTCGTGGCTGAGCCTCACCCAGCAGCAATCCGCGCTGGCAGCCTTTCGGCGATCGATGGATCGTTGCACGCGGTGTCGGAGGGTATCGCCTATCTTACTGCAGAAGAACCCGTTGCCTCGCCGTGGCTGACATGGTTTGCGGTCAAAGAGGTCCTGCCCCTTGACGTCAGAGCGTTGCGTTCCTGGGTTCATCATCACCACGTCGGAACGGTGGAGATCAAGAAACGCGGTGTCGACGTAGACCCTGTTACATGGCGACGCAAACTTAAGCCTTCGGGGCCGAATCGCGTGACGGTCATATGCACCCCGACGACCGGAAGAACCAAGGCGCTGGTATGTGATCGAGTGAGACTGCCATACGGCCTGTTCGGAGCAAGCTCAGATGTGATGTCATGAATCCATGTTGACCATACGGCGCCCAGCGACATATTTCCTTGCCTTGTTGCTGGCTCCGCTCGTCCTGCTGTCCGGCTGTGGGAAGTTCAATGCTGGCTTCGTCATTAAGGACGAAGACCATATCGACGTCACCGTCGCCTTCGGAGTCCTCAAATCTAGCGTTGGTCGGGATGGAAGTGGTCAGTCTGAAGGACTCGCCAAGCGGCTTCGCGGCTGCTCCGAGTTGACTCCACCGAATGCCAGCCTGGCTGGTAAAGCGAAGGTTAAGCCATTCGACGACGGTACGTATGTCGGCTGCACGGTCACTGGCACCATGACGGCAACCGATATCACCGTTCAGTCAGGTCGGCCTCGTAGCGTTGCGAATCCGCCCGCAGATGTGTTCAGAGGGCATAAGGAAAATGGCTCAATCGGCATCACTTTCGACGATGAGATAATTCGGTTCCACCTTGACAGATCAGCTTTGTTCGATTTCGTGCCAGGTGTTAATTCTTCTGGCGTCGGTGACATGGCTGGTATCGGCGATTTTAAGGTGTCGGTGACTTTTCCCGGCACGGTGCTTAGCCATTCTGGATCGAGCAAAGTTGACGGGGACACGGTGACGTGGACTGACGTCAAAGATCTTCTTTCCCCAGATGGGTTGACGGCATCAGGCAAGAGCCAGGGCGGCCTGCCTGGCTGGGTGTGGGGTATTGGTGCGTTGGTGATGCTGGCTATTGGCGGTGCTGTGGCTGCAATGATCATTAACAGGAGGTGGTGGGTCCGCCCGCGCGATGGGGAGTAGCGCTGGGATGCTCATGGAGGTTTGCGCGGGGCCTAGCTACCGTTTCTAGGCATTCCGTGCGCCTTGGGCAGTGAGAAACTGTCAGCACATTTGTACGGAAGTTACTCCTACCGCTCCCGTCCGTGGTTTCATATGCCCATGCTGAATGCTTCGCGTCATATGAGACGCTGTCTCGTCTCTTGCTGCTTGCCGGGTGCGCAAAATTTGATACTGCCATGGAGATCAAGGATGAGAATCACATCCACCTCAAAAGCACGGTTGGTGTCTCCAAGTCAATAGCCAGTACGTCGGCTGGCTCCCTCGCCTCTGAGTTTTCCGACTGCAACAACTCGAAGGGGTCCGCCGGTACCGGCTCGGACGGCACGGTCAAGAAGTTCGAGGACAATAATTACATCGGGTGCATCATTGCCGGGGAGACCACCGCTGCTGATCTCGACAAAGATGATGGCATGCAGGTCACCTTCGACAAAAACGAGGTGTCTTTCAAGATGACCTCGGACTTGTTCCGCGATAGCGGGCGCTCCGACCGCACCCCTGACGCGAGTATGTTCAGCGACTTTAAGGTGTCTGTGACCTTCCCGGGTAAGGTCCTCAGCCATTCTGGATCGAGCAAGGTCGATGGGAACACCGTTACCTGGACCGATCCGAACGATTTGTTCTCCAGTTCGGGGCTGACCGCGACGAGTAAGCGCTCCAACGGCATACCGACCTGGGTCTGGATCGTTGTTGCCGTCGCCGTCCTGGTCATTGTCGGCGTTGTTGTGGTCATCCTTAACAAGAAAAAGGGACAGAAGGCAGGGCAACCGGAGAATGGTGGCGCTCCGTGGACCATGCAGTACCCAGGCGACGGACAGCCACAGGGGCAGCCGCAGCAGTGGAACGGTCAGCCTTACCAGGGCGACTCCTACGCGCAGCCTCCTTATCAGGATCCGAATTACCAGGATCCGAGGCAACAGGAGCCGGGTCAGCTCTGGGGCAATCAGCCTCTAGGTCATGTCTCAGACGGCACGACGAGTGCGCCCCAGACTGGCCAGAATCAGGGCTCGCAGCCGGGTCAGCAGCCCCGTCAGACCCTGATGACTTCTGGAAGAACCACGGCTCTTACTGAGGTTGCTGACTTTTTGGTGGGTCATTTCTGGCACTCCCGTTGCCTGAGTGCCAACTCCGGGTGTACTTTCGTGGTTGGCACTCTCGTGGTGAGTGTGCCAACGGACCTGAGGCACCCGCGACGCCGACGGCCCGTCGCGCTCGGGGCTCGCAACCCCTGGCGAGAGACAACGACATAATCCGTCTTCAGTAGAAAGGGGTCTTGACGTGGCAACCACGATCAAGCCGCTCGAGGACCGCGTCCTCGTCCAGCCTCTCGAGGCCGAGCAGACCACCGCTTCCGGGCTCGTCATTCCGGACACCGCTAAGGAGAAGCCGCAGGAGGGCAAGGTCATCTCCGCTGGCCCCGGTCGCGTCGACGACAAGGGCACCCGTGTTCCCATGGATGTTAAGGAGGGTGACGTCGTCATCTTCTCCAAGTACGGCGGCACCGAGGTCAAGTACGACGGTCAGGAGTACCTACTCCTCAACGCCCGTGACATCCTCGCCGTCGTCGAGAAGTGAGGCGCTGATACATGGCAGCTAAGCAACTTCAGTTTGACGAGGAGGCCCGTCGCTCCCTCGAGCGCGGTGTCGACACTCTCGCCGACACCGTCAAGGTGACCCTTGGTCCTAAGGGCCGTTACGTTGTCCTCGACAAGAAGTGGGGAGCCCCGACCATCACTAACGACGGTGTGACCGTCGCCAAGGAGGTCGACCTCACTGACCCGTATGAGAATCTTGGCGCCCAGCTCGCCAAGGAGGTCGCCACTAAGACCAACGACGTGGCCGGTGATGGAACCACCACCGCTACCGTGCTAGCCCAGGCTCTCGTCCACGAGGGGCTGCGCGCCGTGGCCTCCGGGGCAAACCCGGTCGGCCTCAAGCGCGGTATCGAGAAGGCCGTCGACGCCGTTGTGGAGGAGCTCCGCTCTATCTCGCGCGCCATCGACACCACCTCGGACATGGCCAGCGTTGCCACCATCTCCAGCCGTGACGAGACCATCGGCGCTCTCATCGCTGAGGCCTTCGACAAGGTTGGTAAGGACGGGGTTATCACCGTCGACGAGTCGCAGACCTTCGGCACTGAGCTTGACTTCACCGAGGGCATGCAGTTCGACAAGGGTTACCTGTCGCCTTACATGGTCACCGACCAGGACCGCATGGAGGCTGTGATCGAGGATCCTTACATCCTCATTCACTCCGGCAAGATCTCGTCGATGAACGACTTGCTCCCCTTGCTGGAGAAGGTTATTGCCGCCCACGGCAGCCTGTTTATCGTGGCCGAGGACGTTGACGGGGAGGCTCTGAGCACCCTCGTCGTCAATAAGATCCGCGGTACCTTCAGCTCGGTGGCAGTCAAGGCTCCGGCGTTCGGTGACCGCCGCAAGGCAATGCTGCAGGACATCGCCACCCTCACCGGTGGTCAGGTCGTCGCTCCCGAGGTTGGGCTCAAGCTCGACCAGGTGGGCCTCGAGGTTCTGGGCCGTGCCAAGAAGGTTGTCGTTACCAAGGACAACACCACCATTGTTGACGGCGCCGGTGATAAGGCCGACGTCGAGGGTCGTGTTATCCAGCTGCGTGCTGAGTACGACAACTCGGACTCCGAGTGGGACCGCGAGAAACTCCAGGAGCGTATCGCCAAGCTCGCTGGTGGTGTGTGCGTCATTCGTGTGGGTGCGGCCACGGAGGTCGAACTCAACGAGAAGAAGCACCGCATCGAGGATGCTGTCTCCGCGACTCGTGCAGCCATCGAGGAGGGTATCGTCGCCGGCGGCGGCTCTGCCCTTATCCACGCTGCCCATGTGCTCGACGGGGATCTCCACCTCGAGGGTGACGAGAAGGCCGGCGTGCAGATTGTCGCTAAGGCCGTTCGTGAGCCGCTGCGCTGGATTGCCGAGAACGGGGGCGAGTCCGGCTACGTGATCGTCTCCAAGGTTGCCGAGATGGAGCCCGGACACGGCTACAACGGCAAGACCGGACAGTACGTGGACCTCATCGCTGACGGCGTCATTGACCCCCTCAAGGTGACCCGTTCGGCCCTGGCCAATGCTGCTTCTATCGCCTCGCTGCTCCTGACGACAGAGACCCTCGTCGTCGACAAGCCCGAGGAGGATAACGAGGACAAGTGACCTCGTTGCGTCGAGGGCCCCGGACCGTCGTGGTTCGGGGCCCTCGCCATATCTGGGCTGATGTTTGTCACAAAGAAACGGAAGTATTGAGCGGATTAACTCGAAAGACTGGACAAGTCCATCGGGGGGAGAGAGATACCTTTTTCCCCGTCGAGATTGGCATTGGTGATGGCGTACGAGTCATCCCGCAGTGCATATTTGGAGTTAGATCGTGAGCAGTCCGTACCAACCCGGTTTCCAGAGCACGCAGCAGGGAGACCGCAGCAAAAGTGAATTCAGTTTCGCTCCTGGGGAGACGAATATCCTTGTCACCCACTATTCCCCATCATTGATGACGGCTTGGCTCAAGACCGAGCTGACCGTGACGAGTCGGCGCCTTCTGGCGCGAAAGTCCAATACGCTCCTGGGCTTCCGCTGGGGCATGACGATGCCGCCATGCCCCTCGGCTCCATCAGCGAGGTTGGCGTGAACAGTAAGTTCCACCCAGGTCGCGCAATCATGGCAATAGTCTGGCTTGTCCTCATGATTTCCATGTTCAATGCGCATCAGCCGGTGCTGGGCATCCTCGCCTTGCTCCTGTTAATCGTCGCGGTTCTTACGACGATGGACGCCGAGCTGCGGGTCGTCAACAATGCTGGTTCTGTCACCAGCCTGACCGTTTCTGCTCTGGAGAAGGCCAAGCTACAGAGCTTCAAGCAGGAGGTCGAGCAGCGTCTGTACGCTGGCCAGGCCCTTCTCATGCACCGTGAGTCGATGAACCAGGCCCAGAATTTCGCGACCATCCAGCAGGCCCAAATGTCCGCTCTCCTGGCACAGGGCCAGTTGCAGAACCAGCTCAGCAATGACAAGGGTCAGCAACCGCCTACCCAGATGCCGAACCCGAACACCCAGGGCTGAGAGTTATCGGGCAGATCGACGATTGGCCGGCCGGATCCTTCGGGGTTCGGTCGGCCAATCTGTGTGCGGAATCCTCGTAACTGAAGCTTTACGGATTGCGAGGGGCCCATTCTCCAGGCTCTACGACTCGTGACGTCGGTTCTTGAGCGGCTTGCCTTCCCGGTCCATGGTGTTGAAAATCTCATGGCCTTCCGGCAGGTGTTGCAGATAGTCGCGCTCGGTATCGGGGGCGGTGTGTCCTAGCTTAAGCTCCTTACTGCGAGCATCCTGGGCTGCGGCACGCAAGGCATACTCGGTATCGGCATTCTCGAGCTGTTCGGGGGTTGCCTCATTGACCACCATCATGCCCACTCGGGCATCCTCGGGAACCTGCGGGATGACTCCGGCGTCGATACGCTCCCGATGCCCCTTAATCTCGCGCGCCACGACGCGCGCTAAGAAGTACATTCCCAGCACGTTCGGCAGCGCCATGAGGAAAAGCATGGCGTCGGCCAGACCAAGAATCGAGGCCATATTTGTCGCAGCTCCGACTACCAGCAAGATGAGGAAGAGTGCGTTGTAGATGCGCTCGGCGGTGGTCGAATTGCCGAACAGGTAGCCTACGGCCTTCTTGCCATAGAACGAGTAGGACAGCATCGTCGAGAATGCGAATAGCACTACGGCTAGCGTCAGCAGGGAGCTGAACCATGGGGCAACGGTCTTTAGTGCCTGAGCGGTCATTTGCACGCCATTGGCACCACCGTTCCGATAGACCCCGGTGATGATGATGGTGATGGCCGTCATAGTGCAAATGACGACTGAGTCGATGAAAGGTTCCCACATGGCAACGAAGCCTTCTTGGGCTGGACGGCGCGTCTTTACCGCAGAGTGGGCGATGCCAGCGGTACCGATACCGGCCGCATTCGAGAATGCCGCACGCTGGACGCCGACGATCAGGACTCCGAGGATCCCCCCGGTGACACCGTGGCCGGTGAAGGCACCGGACCAGATGGCCTCGAAGGCACTGCCGACCTGGGAGATATTGACGCCAATGACAGCCAGGCACATGATGACGTAGAGGATGCCCATGAATGGCACAATTTTGGAGGTTGCGGCGCCAATCTTGGAGGCACCCCCGACGATGACGATCCCGACGAGGATCGCGAAGACCACGCCGACGACCCACATGTGGGTGCCGATCCAGGAGTCCTGACCGCCGGCGAACATTGCGAGCTGATAAGCAGCTTGATTGGACTGGAACATATTGCCGGCGCCAATGACACCGAAGGCAGTGCAGATGGCGAAGAGGGAAGCAAGGACGCGGCCCAATGCGGGTTTACCGATCGACGCAAGACCGTCACGCAGGTAGTACATCGGGCCGCCAGAGGTGGTTCCGTCTTCGTTGATGACGCGGAATTTCACTCCAAGGGTGGCCTCAGCCATTTTGACGCTCATGCCCACCAATCCGGCTACCGCAATCCAGAATGAGGCTCCCGGGCCGCCGGTTGCGATCGCGATGGCAACACCGGCGATGTTTCCCAGGCCGACGGTTCCTGACAACTCGGTTGCGAGGGCCTGGAAGCTGGTGACGTCACCGGGGTCGGTGTGTCGGGAGAAGTGGCCCCGCATCACGTGGCTGGAGTGACGGATCGATGCTGGACGCAGCTGTTGGAAGTCCAGATAAATGGTGAAGAAGAGTCCGGCTCCAAGCAACCAAGCCAGAATGAGCGGGAACTCATTTCCCCCGGGCAGTGGAATAGCCCAGAACACCGCGTCAGAAATGGCAGTAGCAATGGGGGAGACAATGTTGTCGATGGCTTGATCCAAGCTCAGTGGAGTTGGGACAAGGGCTTCGAGACTCGTGGAAACGGGAGATGTCATGATGCCAAGTGGCACGAATGGTCCTATCCGTTGACGACATTGGACACCAAGCCCGGCAACACCACGGTGTGGTACCAGCCATCTGTGATGACCGATCTCAGCGCGCACCGGCACCAGCGACTCGGCGAGCACGGCCGCCCAGTCATCGCCATGACCGCGGGCTGGGCCGCGCCTGCGGCGGAGCAAAACCGCCTTGGCCACCTTAGCGGGTGGGTGTGTCACATTGTCCAAAACCTTCGACACTGACGCGTCTTCGCGACGTCTTACGGTGTGGTTCCCCTACGCTGAGTGGTGATGATCGCGACCGTTCTCCCCGATGAACCTCAGCCTGTCCTGGCGCATAATCAGCCGGATTGGCGACGTCTGGTTGAGGTGTTGACGATGGGGTTTGTCGGCTCTGTCATGGTGGCGTTGTGGGGGTGGGGATCTCCGCAAGGCGGTGTGCCCACGCACGTGCGTCCGATCGGTGTGGCAGTGGCTGTCAGCGGTATCGCAGGACTGATCGCCATCATCATTGCGTGGTTGCGTTCTCGTAAACTCGTGGGACGCCGCGTGCTGACTTCGGTCGTCTGGTCCTTGCCACTGCTCTTTGGCCCGCCGCTGTTGAGCCAAGATGGCTGGGCTTACGCGGCTCAAGGTTGGATTCTCACCCAGGGGATGGATCCATACCGCGTCCCACAAGGTTTGGCTGAGGTTCTCGGCAAGGCTGTTGACACGCCGTGGCAAGCAACGACGGCGGTGTATCCCCCCGGGTCACTGTGGATTCAGGCAGCCGTGGTGAAGATCGCTCACGCAGATCCCACGTGGTCAGTGATGCTCATGCGAGTACCCGCCCTCATCGGTGTTGCACTCATGGTTTGGGCCGTCCCTCGCTTAGCACGCTACGCCGGAACCGACCCGGATCATGCCCTCTGGCTGGCGGTGTGCTGTCCATTGACGACGTTGAGCGTGGTGGGGGGCATGCACAACGACGGACTCCAGGTGGGTTTGTCCCTCGTCGCACTCGTTGTGGCCATACGCCTGGCGTTGATTGGCCGGGGATGGCTCGGGCTCGTTCTTGGTGGGGCGTTCGTCGGACTGGCTGGCAGCGTCAAGCAGCCTGGCGTGTTGGCCGGGGTTGGCATCGTCGCCCTGGTTCACGTCAATGCGGTGCGTCATGGCGGCCGTCGGTGGTCGACGCGCAATTGCTGGACGGCGCTACTCGCGCGTATCGCAGTAGGTGCGATTCCTGCCTTGACTGTATTCGGCGGGATTTCCGCGATCCATGGGTTAGGCATGGGTTGGCTCAATAGCACGGCTGGTAGCCCGGTATCAGTGACCAGCGACTCTCCGATAGCGCTCGTCGTACAGTTTTTGCGAGGCAACGGAGGTATTCCGTTGAATAGGCTCATTGGACCGGCGACTGGTGTCAGCCTGACCCTTACCGTCGCTGCCATGGTGTGGTGTTGGGTGCGGTGGGGCCCCATTCCGCCTTGTCATATCCGACTAGGCCGAAGTGCATCGCGTAGCCGTAACGCGGTCAATGTCGTGACCGGCCGTATTGGCAGCCCGCTTCGGCTGCAGGCGGGCGTCATGATTGTCTTTGCCGCTTTCGGGGCATCTTTGCAGCCCTGGTATCTCATCGGTCCGCTGGCGTTGCTCGCCTCGGTTCAGCTGCGGCGAACCCACCGCGATGCTGTCATTGGTGGCGTCGTTGCCACCGCCATACTCACCATGATGCAGTGGTACTGGTCGCCATACGTGTGCCTGCCGCTGGTCATCGTGGGGTATCTCATCGTCTGGCGGATTCCGAAAGCATGGGCTTTCGTAACAGCGGCGAACTGACGGGGGCATCTCGGTTAAGGCCGGAGACCAGGCCACGGGTGAAGGCCGCCGACGCGAGCGGCGATAGGATAGCGAGCATCCCGGCGAAAGGTGGCTTATGACCTCGGATTCCCGCCCGACCACGATTGAGGAGTTGGCACCGCTGGCCCTCACCTTCGATGACGTCCTGCTCCAGCCAGTCGAGAGTAACGTCATTCCCTCCCAGGTCAAGACGACGACGAGGGTTTCCCGCAACATTTCCATCGCGATTCCGCTTGTCAGCGCGGCGATGGATACCGTCACTGAGACCCGGATGGCGGTTGCTATGGCGCGTGAAGGTGGCCTTGGCATCCTGCATCGCAACCTGTCCATTGAGGATCAGGCCGCCATGGTCGATCAGGTGAAGCGTTCTGAGGCGGGCATGATTGACGAGCCCATCACAATCTCCCCGAATGCCACCTTGGCTGACGCCGAGGAGCTTTGCCACACCTACCGGATCTCCGGGGTGCCCGTCGTCGACGACAAGGAAAACCTGGTCGGCATCATCACGAACCGTGACATGCGCTTTGAGGACAATCCACAGCGTCCTATCCGTGAGGTCATGACCGCAGCCCCGCTCGTCACCGCTCCAGTGGGAACCAGTCCGTCTGACGCTCTTTCTTTGCTGGCTGCTCACAAGATTGAGAAGCTGCCGCTTGTCGACGCTGACGGTAAGTTGCGTGGCCTGTTCACTCTCAAAGACTTCGTCAAGACTGACAAGTACCCCAACGCCACCAAAGATCCGCAAGGACGGCTACGTGTGGGTGCTGCGATCGGGTTCTTCGGCAACTCGTGGGATCGCGCTATGGCCCTGGTTGAGGAGGGGGTTGACCTCATCGTCGTCGACACCGCCCATGGTCACACCCAGGGTGTTTTTGACATGATCGCCCGGCTGAAGGCCGAGCCAGCTGCCCAGTGGGTTGACGTCGTTGCCGGCAATATCGCTACCTATGAGGCAGCTAAGGCGCTGTGTGCGGCCGGGGTTGACGGCATCAAAGTCGGTATTGGGCCGGGGTCAATCTGCACTACCCGCGTCGTTGCCGGGGTGGGCGTCCCGCAAGTGACCGCGATTTTTGAAGCTTCCAAGGCTGCTCGTCAGTATGATGTGCCGGTTATCGGTGACGGTGGTTTGCAATATTCCGGTGACATCGCCAAGGCCCTGGTCGCCGGAGCTGATTCCGTCATGCTTGGCTCTTTACTGGCTGGTTGCGAAGAGTCTCCGGGCGAGCTCGCCTTCATCAACGGTAAACAGTTCAAGACTTACCGTGGCATGGGATCGATGGGAGCCATGTTGGCGCGCGGCGAGAAGCTGTCCTACTCCAAGGACCGCTATTTCCAGGGCGATGTCACGACCAACGACAAGATCGTCCCGGAGGGCATCGAGGGCCAGGTCGCTTACCGCGGACCTCTTGGCGCAGTGGCCTACCAGTTGGTCGGTGGGCTGCGTCAGTCGATGTTCTACACCGGGGCTCGCACTATCGACGAGTTGCACGAGCGGGGCCGCTTCGTGCGCATCACCTCGGCGGGCCTGCGCGAGTCTCATCCGCACGATATTCAGATGACGGTCGAAGCCCCTAATTACTCTGCCCATTGACGGGCGAGCCGGACATCCGGCAGGAAAGGAATCATGTACGACATCGGACGCAGCAAGCGTGCCACCCGGGCCTACAGCCTGGACGACATCGCCCTCATTCCCTCCCGGCGCACCCGTGGCACCGAGATGGTGAACCTGGAGTGGCGCATCGACGCACTCACCTTCGACTTCCCCATCATGGCCGCCCCCATGGACTCGGTTATGAGCCCTGCGACGGCTATTGAGTTTGGGCGTTTGGGCGGTCTTGGTGTGCTCAACCTTGAGGGTTTGTGGACCCGTTACGAGGATCCCACCCCGTACCTCGAGGAGCTAGCCGGGTTGAGCGACGATGTCGCCACCACCCGTCGGATGCAAGAGATGTACGCCGAGCCGATCAAGGCTGAGCTCATCACCGAACGGATGGCTGAGATCCGGGCCGCCGGGGTGCCGGTGGCGGGGTCGCTGTCACCGAAGAATGCCTCGCGTTTCTCCGAGACGGTGGTCAATGCCGGAGCGGACTTTTTCGTCATCCGTGGCACGACGGTGTCGGCGGAGCACGTGGCCAACGGTGACGACGTTCTCGATCTGCGTAAGTTCATTTACGATCTCGACGTACCCGTGATCGTTGGCGGCTGCGCCACCTACCAGGCAGCCCTGCATCTCATGCGCACCGGTGCTGCTGGCGTCCTCGTGGGTTTCGGTGGGGGAGCGACCCACACCACCCGCCAGGTGCTGGGCATTCAGGTGTCGATGGCATCTGCGATCGCCGACGTCGCTGAGGCGCGTCGTGACTACATGGATGAGTCGGGGGGACGCTACGTCCACGTCATCGCTGATGGTTCAGTGGGTCGTTCTGGTGACATTGCCAAGGCCATCGCCTGCGGTGCTGACGCTGTCATGGTCGGTTCTCCGTTAGCTCGGGCTACTGAGGCTCCCGGCAGGGGTTGGCACTGGGGAGCGGAGGCATGGCACCCCGACCTGCCGCGTGGTGCTCGGGTTCACTTTGAGCCGGTGGGGACTCTCGCTGAGGTCCTTAATGGCCCTTCTCGTGTCCCGGACGGCACCATGAACCTTGTTGGTGGGCTGCGTCAGGCAATGGCCACCACTGGTTACTCGGAGGTCAAAGAGTTCCAGCGCATCGAGCTGACGATTCGCTAACCGTCCCACCACGCAGAATGGTGTTCCGGTGAGCGGGTGGATAGCTAGCCTTCGGCCATGAGTGAAGTGCCCAATGAATTGGTCGTGTTGCGTGGCGCGATTGACAATATGGACGCCGCCCTCATCCATCTGCTTGCCGAAAGGTTCCGGATTACCCGCGAGGTAGGCCGCCTCAAGGCGGAGTGCGGTCTACCTCCGGCCGACCCCACCCGTGAGGCTGAGCAGATCGCGCGGTTGCGTCAGTTAGCGGTCGAGTCGAACCTCGACCCCGAATTCGCGCAGAAGGTCATCACGTTCATCGTGGCCGAGGTGGTGCGTCACCACGAAGCTATTGCTGACGAGTCTGGCGACGACTCTGGAGTGGCGGATGCGGGGGAGGCGGATGCCCCTGGGTCGGGCAGCTGAGCTACAGATCAGGCGATGACGTCGCCCTGGTGCACCTTCGACGGGATTCCGATGACGACTGTGCCGGGGGCGACATCCTTGACGACCAACGCGTTGGCGCCGATCTTGCAGTCGTCGCCAACCGTGATGTTGCCAATGATCTTGGCTCCGGCGCCGATGAGGACACGGTTGCCAATCGTGGGGTGACGCTTGAACTGTCCGCGGGCGCGGCCGCCGAGGGTCACCTGGTGATACATGAGGACGTCGTCACCGACGACCGCCGTCTCACCAATAACGACGCCCATGCCGTGGTCGATGAAGAACCGGCGTCCAATTGTCGCTCCCGGATGGATCTCAATGCCGGTGATGTGGCGAGACAATTGTGACAACAACCGTGCTAGTGGTCGCAGCGCGGGCTTCTTGATCCACATGGCGTGGGCTAGGCGATGCGCCCAGATGGCGTGAACACCTTGGTAGGCGATGGCGACCATGAGCTTCGAGGTAGCGGCGGGATCCTCGCGCATGGCGGCGTCGAGGTCCTCCATCGCGCGTTCCTTGCATCGCTTGAGGGTCCGGAGCAGGGCCGTCGTCTTAGTGCTCATATGTCAACCTCGGTTCTGCCGGTGAATACTGCCGGTGGATGAACCAAACCATATCGAGCCGTGGCCTTCCGGCCAACGGGGACAGGTGGTGTGACGCCATTGTGCGGCATCGTGTCACACGGTCGATGAGGAATCCACGTCGATATGGGGACCGCGAGTGGCGCTAGGTGGGGTCGTGGGCCATAGACTCGCCTTCATGGAACAACTTCACGACGTCGTTCTGGTGGTCGACTTCGGCGCGCAGTACGCCCAGCTCATTGCCCGCCGGGTGCGTGAGGCGAATGTTTACTCCGAGATCGTCCCGCATAACATGCCAGTGCGCGACATGCTCGCTAAGGAACCCGCCGCCATTATTCTTTCTGGTGGTCCGGCCTCGGTCTACGCAGAGGGCGCCCCGAGCGTCGACCCGGCGTTGTTTAACGCTGGTGTGCCGGTGCTGGGCATCTGCTATGGATTCCAGGCCATGGCCCAGGCTCTCGGCGGTCAGGTGGCTCATACCGGAGCATCGGAGTATGGACGCACCAGCCTGTGCATTACGTCCGCGGGACAGCTTCTGTCTCGTATTCCCCACACCATCAGCGTGTGGATGAGTCACGGCGATTCCGTCTCCCGTGCCCCGGAGGGATTTTCGACGTTGGCCCGCACTGCGGGTGCGCCGGTGGCGGCGTTTGAAGACGTTGAGCGCAGGCTCGTTGGCGTGCAGTGGCACCCCGAAGTGCACCACACGGAGTCCGGACAGACGGTGCTCGAGCACTTCCTTTTCGACATTGCCGGATGCCGTCCTGACTGGAATGCCAGCTCGATCGTCGGCGACCAGATCGCGCAGATTCGTGGCCAGGTTGGTGACCGGCGCGTCATCTGCGGACTGTCGGGTGGCGTCGATTCCGCTGTCGCCGCGGCTTTGGTGCAGCGTGCTGTGGGCGACCAGCTCACCTGTGTTTTCGTCGATCACGGACTGCTGCGTCAAGGGGAGGCCGAGCAAGTCAAGAACGACTTCGTTGCCGCCACGGGCGCTGATTTGGTGGTGGCTGATGAGTCCCAGCGTTTCCTGGATGCCCTTGCCGGGGTCACCGATCCTGAGACCAAGCGCAAGATCATTGGACGCGAGTTCATTCGGACCTTTGAGGACGTTGCCAAGCGCCTCAATGCTGACCAGCCGATCGACTTCTTGGTGCAGGGAACTTTATATCCCGACGTCGTTGAGTCTGGTGGCGGCGAGGGCGCTGCCAATATCAAGAGTCACCATAATGTTGGTGGGCTCCCCGACGACCTCCAGTTCAGTCTCGTTGAGCCATTGCGCACCCTCTTTAAGGACGAGGTGCGAGCCGTCGGACTTGAACTTGGTCTGCCCGAGGACATCGTCTGGCGTCAGCCCTTCCCTGGCCCGGGGCTGGCTATCCGCATTATTGGCGAAGTCACCGCGGAGCGTCTGGAGGTGCTACGCACTGCCGATGCCATCACACGTGAGGAAATGGGGGCCGCAGGCCTGGACCGCACGGTATGGCAGTGCCCGGTCGTCCTCCTGAGCGATGTCCATTCGGTAGGGGTACAGGGTGACGGGCGTACCTATGGTTCTCCCATTGTGCTACGCCCGGTGACGAGCGAGGACGCCATGACTGCGGACTGGGCACGTATCCCGTACGACGTGCTGGAAAAGATCTCGACTCGCATTACGAATGCGTGTCCGCAAATCAACCGGGTGGTACTCGACATCACATCTAAGCCGCCGGCCACCATCGAGTGGGAGTGAGCCCCGCCTCACCGTGAACATGACATGGCCCGCACCTTTCTTGGTGCGGGCCATGCCGTGTTAGTGCGGTCATGTCGGTGAAATCGATGCTTCGGGTTGGTCCGTGTTCGGTAAACGCCGCCATGAGAATGCCACCCTTAAGTACGAGGTCTGTGTCGCGCAATCTGAGGCTGCAAGCCGTGCGAGGAAACCCTCAAGCGCGTACGGGGTGAGGTACTCGGCGGGGTTACGGTGATGGTTCTGGGCGAAGTCGCAGGCCCGACCGTCAATCCTTGTAGGGGTTAAAGGGGGCGCTGGAGCCTTGCGGGCCTTCAGATTTGTGCGGACAACGGGTCCGGTCGGCCAGGTCTGTCACCATACTCGATCCGCTGCCCTCGTCGGGGATGATGGCCCATAGGACGAGGTAGATGAGCGGTCCGGAACCTGCCATGAGAATGAGGAGGGCCGCGACGATGCGGACGACGGTGGGGTCGAGATTGAGGGAGTTGGCGATACCTTGGCAGACGCCGCCGATGATGCGCCCCTCGCTGGGGCGTATGAGCTTGGTCATGTCATTCCTCCTGAGGGGTGTGCGTGATCGTGATCATGTCGATCTTCCAGATGATCGATTTTCACCCATGATGCCACGTTAAGGCTGTTCCCCAACTCTGGCGAACAGCGCAATGCGAGGCTTACGCTCCGCGTGGTCTCCCGTGCCGTCTTGACGACAGCGGGCAATGCGCGATACGCAGCGAGGCCCCGTCAATGACGAGGCCTCGCCGGAGTAGGGGTAGGCCAGGTGATTACTGTGCCTTCTTCTTGGTGATGATGCCCCAGATCCACAGGACGATAAGAGCACCAACGATTGAAATGAGCCAGGTCCAGGGGCTCCAGAATTTACCGAGCGGTTTGTTGAAGATAGCGGAACCGAGCCAGCCGCCGAGGACCGCGCCGATGACACCGAGAAGCAGAGTGACGAGGAACCCGCCGCCCTGCTTGCCCGGCATGATGGCCTTAGCGATGGCGCCTGCGATGAGGCCGAGAACAATCCATCCAATGAATCCCATGGACCTATCCTCCATTGCAGAGGGTCAGCCGTCCAGTAACTACCGTCGAAGGGATGAAAAATACTGTAAATATAGTCATATGTTACTATAGTCAACTATGCTCTGACAAGGGGTTCCGTATTTTTATTACGCTGCAGACGGAATTTTAGAAAAATGGTCGCCAAGGTGACAGTAGAGCTTCAGTGAGTTTCGCTATGTGAGAGCGCGACTGCCATTCGTCTAAGGTCAGTTCCACACAGTTGGCCATGTCGATCTCGAAAATCTCAGCCATTCGTTGGGCGACGGTAGAGTCAGTAATAGCGACGTTTACCTCATAGTTACCTTGGAGGGATAACCGGTCGAGGTTCGCTGTACCAATCGTCGACCAAATGCCGTCAATAGTGCAGGTCTTCGCGTGGACCATAGCTCCCTGGTAAAGGAACAGCCGCACACCCTGGTGGAGGAGGCGGTCATAGTAGCCCCGGCTCAGCCAGTCGGCGATGACATGGTTCGATTCAGCCGGAATGACGATCCTCACGTCAACCCCGCGAGATGCGGCTTGGTGGAGGGCTGCGACAACGTCGTCATCGGGGATGAGGTAGCCCTGGGTCATCCAGATTCGCTCACTCGCGCGATCGATGGCCTCCAGGTACATATTCCGGATGGGATAGACCGCCATCCGGGGGGAGTTGCGGTGCACGGCGAAAGGGGTATCCCAATAGCGGACGCCGGGAGAGGGTAGTACGGGCTGGTTGCGCCGGGAGATGAGGGCTCCCTTGGGGCGTTGATTCCACATGTCAACAAAGACGTTTTCGAACTCCCCGACGGCAGGCCCGGTAATACGAGCGTGGGCATCACGCCAGCGGTCGGCGTAGAGGGAGCCGATGTTGTACCCACCGATGTAGGCGACCTTGGAATCGACGATGAGGAGCTTGCGATGGTCTCGCCCCAGATTGCGTAGCGTCGGTATCCATGAGGGGGTTACGAGAGGTTGAGCTCGCACCTGCACCCCTTCGAGCTGCCGAAAGAATCGTGGGTCCACAACGAGGTTGGCGAAGGTGTCCCACATCGCATAGACCTTGACCCCACGTGCGGCGGCTTCTACGAGTGCCTGCCGAAAATGACGCCCGACTTCGTCGTTTTTCCAGATGAAGGTCTCAAGGTAAACGGTGTGTTGAGCTGATTCAATGTCGGAGATCATCGCCGCGTAAAGATCGCGTCCGAAAGTGAAGATCTCAACCTGATGACCAGACACCTTGAGGGGCTCCGCCGGCGCAGTAGGGAAACGGTATGGGCGACGGCCTCGTCGCTTAATGCCGTTGTAGGTGACCAGTCCGGCCATCGTGGCCATCTGGGCGGCAACCATCCCGCCTGCCACCCAGTGCAGTGCGCGGCGAATAGTGAATCTCTGGCGAGGGGCCCGGGTCATGTGTACAGAGTACCGGGCCTTCGTGCACTGGCGGCGAGGCAGCCGACGGTGGGGCCTGGAAGTGGTATGTGGTGTTATGGGTGGTCTGGGCGTTTATCGCCACAGCGCTTACCACCGTAGCGCGCGGCGAGCCAACCAGTTGCCCAGGAATTGCGCCAACTGTACGACGATGATGATCGTCACCACTGCGACGGCTGTGACTTCCCAGTTGTAACGCTGGTAACCGTAGGTGATAGCGAATTGACCTAGACCACCGCCACCCAAGGCGCCGGCGATGGCCGTCATATCGACGATCGCAATGAGGATGTAGGTGTAACCGAGAATCAGCGGCCCCAGCGCCTCCCGGGCAACGACGTCAAAGAGGATCCGCCACGGCCCGGCCCCCATAGCGCGGGCCGCCTCAATAACCCCAGGATCGACGGTGACGAGATTCTGCTCAACAATCCGGGAGATGGCGAAGGTCGCAGCGATGCACAGAGGAAAGGTGGCCGCTCGCACCCCGATGGTGGTGCCGATGACCTTGAGGGTGAGGGGAGCGATCGCCGTCATAAAGATAATGAACGGGATCGGCCTGATGATGTTGACGATGACGTTGAGGATGGTGTGAACGATCTTGTTGGCCAGCAGGCCACCACGCCGGGTGGCATACAGCAGGATTCCTAGCACGAGGCCGCAGATTCCCCCCATGACGAGGGTGATAAGGGCCATGAAGAGGGTTTCCCAAATCGACTGAAGATAGATGGGGCGCAAATAGTCGTTCATCAGTGGGCCTCCTCAGTGGGTGTCGGGACGGTTGCGGACGTGGTTGGTGCCGCTGAATGGGATACCTCGTCGAGGATCTGGGCCGCCTGCTCGACGGCCTGTGCCGGACCAGACAGGGCCACCGTGTAATTGCCCAGCGAGCCGTCATGTACCTCAATGACGCCGCCGTGGACGATCTGGAAGGACGCCCCAGTGTGGCTTATGCAAGCTAACGCGTCACCGAACGAGTGACTGGCCACCGAACTGACGTCAACGAGTCGAGCATGTGGGTTTTCTGACTGCAACCGTGCCTGTTCCTCCCCGTTCGGGTGCTGGCCGATAATTGTCGCCAGGAAACGCTGGGTGGTCTCTGACTGTGGATGAGCGAAGACCTGGCGGGCGCTTCCAGACTCGACGAGATGGCCAGCTGCTAGTACCGAGACCTGCTGGGCAATCGAGCGGACGACCTCCATCTCGTGGGTGATGACGACAACCGTCACCCCAAGCTTCGCATTGACCCGTTTGAGCAGGGATAAGACATCAGCTGTCGTTTCTGGATCCAGCGCCGAGGTGGACTCATCAGCCAACAAAATCGACGGTTTAGTTGCTAGCGCCCGGGCAATACCAACCCGCTGTTTCTGCCCGCCCGAGAGTTGGTCCGGGTGGTCCCAGGCTTTGCTCGTCAACCCGACGAAACTCAGCAATTCGGTGACGCGCTTCTTCTCGTCCGCTTTCTTCCAGTGAGCCAGCTTGAGTGGATAGGCAACGTTGTCGTAGATGGTCCTTGAGCCGAATAGGTTGAACTGCTGGAAGATCATCCCGATGTCTGCGCGTAGCGGGCGCATCGCCTTGTCCGAGAGCTGGGAGACGTCGGTGCCGTCTACCAAGACGCGGCCACGCGTGGGAGTCTCTAATCCGTTGATGAGGCGAACCAGGGTGGATTTGCCGGCTCCGGAGTGCCCGATAACGGCTGAGATGGAACCTCTCTTAATAGCCAGGTTCACATCGTCAAGGGCTCGTACTGTGCCGGAGCGGGTACGAAATTCTTTCGTGACGTGTTCGAAGACGATGTGGTTGGGACACTGTGGCGCCGAGGTGGGCGTGATGTCTGTTGCCATGTGGAAGGCCTCGCTAGAAATCGGATGTGGATCAGGAATTCGACTTCTTGATGTCGGTGGTTAGGCCACTAAGTATCTTGTCCAAATCGGCCTTGGAGTGGTCGGAGACGATCTTGGCGGTGCCGCCAGACTGTTTGACGATGGCCTTTTCGACGGCGGGGTCGGACCACAGCTGGGCGACCTTCTGATAGGTCGGGTTGTCTTTGTCAGCGTCCTTGACTGCGATGATGTTGAGGTAGGGATCGGCCGACTTGCCGGTGGCGTCATCCTGGTAGAGAACCTTGTTGCGGTCCAGCCCGGCGTCTGTGGCGAAGTTGTTATTGACGACGGCACCATCGACGCCCTCGAGGGAGGCGGCAGTCTGGGCTGCATCGATCGCCTTAACCTTCACCTTGGACTGGTTGGCGATGACATCGGCGGGGGTGGATAACGCTGAACCGTTACCCCGTAGCTTCAACAAGCCAGCTTCCTGCAATACCAGCAGGGCGCGTCCCTGGTTGGTGGCGTCATTCGGGATGGCGATAGTTGCCCCGGCGGGTAGCTGGGAGAGTCGCTGGTACTTTTTCGAGTAGATATTTAGCGGGACGACGTAGGTCGCAGCTAGCGCGGTGATGTTGTCGTTATTTTTGACGTCGTAATCAGCCAGGAAGAGCAGGTGCTGGAAGGCGTTGAGGTCGATCTGTCCCTGGGACAGCGCCACGTTAGGCTGGGTGTAGTCGTTAAAGCTGACAACGTCGATGTTGATGCCTTCAGCTGCGGCCTTTTTCTTGATGACGTTCCAGTAATCGTTGGCTGCTTCAGTCGTGCCGATCTTGACGGTCGTCTCGCCACCGGCTGCGGAGTCCTGTCCCGTGTTCTTGGCTACCGCGAAGATAATGCTGGCAATGATCGCAAGCACGATGATGATTGCTGCGATGATGAGGCCGGTGTGGCGTCCTCCGGGTTTTTCGGGAAGTGCCTCAGGGATGGAAGCCGAGGATATAGGTGTGCTCATGGTAGGTCTCCTGGAAATGTCGCAGAGAGGTGTGGCGAACGGTCATCGATCGTGGGATCGTGCGGGGTGACATGTCGGTATGCGTAGCGACGCAGACATGGGCATAGATCGACTACTGGCTCAAACCAGTGGGGAAAGGAGGCGGAAGTTCTGCCAGCGGAGATGAACCCGCCGTCAGCAGGTGCCGAGCATTCGCAAGCAGCACAGGCGGCACATCATCATCGAGGCCGCGCGAAGGTCGGCGTCGACGGTGTGGCTGATGGCCGCGGTCATGGTAGTGCTCCTGGATTCGATGACGGCCCTCATCGGGCCGAATTGCCCTTGAATCTAGGACCTTTGAGGATCACTGTCAATACGGGGCCGTTGGTTCGCTGTGTGAACATGCGATGGGCTGTGTCAGCTGGGGACGGCTATGGGCCGGTAGGCTGTGAGTCGCCATGACGACACCGGATCTGTTTTCGTTTTTTGAATCGGCTCATGAGAGACGCAGCCCTGTTGAGCCAGGGGTTTTGCCGATCTGTGCCCCCGTGACGGCCGGAGCAGCCTCTCCTGCTGACTTACTGGCCGATCTCAACGAGCCCCAACGTGAGGCGGTGTTGCACGCCGGTTCGCCGGTCCTCGTTGTCGCGGGTGCAGGCTCGGGAAAGACGAGAGTTCTCACGCGACGCATCGCCCACCTGGTGGGGGAACGAGGCGTTCATCCTGGGTCGATTTTGGCTATCACCTTCACCAATAAAGCGGCGGCCGAGATGAAGGCGCGCGTCGTTGACCTGGTGGGAAATCGCGCTAAACCGATGTGGGTGTCAACCTTCCATTCTGCCGCGGTGAGAATACTACGCACCGACATTGACCGTCTGGGTATTTCCCGTAATTTCTCAATATACGACGATACGGACGCTAAAAGGCTTATCACTCTCGTTACCCGTGACCAGAATCTGGATCCTAAGAAGTTCCAGCCTCGCGCTATCATGAACTGGATCTCACATCAAAAAAACGAGCTCATTGCCCCGGATCAAGCAGTCGCGGCTGCCAAGAGCGGAAATGATCGAATTAATGGCGACGTCTACGCCGAATATCAACGCAGACTACGAGCTGCCAATGCGCTGGATTTCGATGATCTTATTATGTGTACCGTCACTGTGTTGAGGCAGTTCCCTGAGGTTCGCGAACAGTATCGACGTCGGTTTCGGCATGTCCTCGTTGATGAGTATCAGGACACTAACACCACCCAATATCAGTTCATTCGTGAGCTGTGTGGGGATGACCCAGTCGAGCTAGATGACGGTGCTCGCAGTGTCGATCCGCCGGAGCTCATGGTGGTCGGCGATTCAGATCAGTCGATTTACGCATTTCGTGGCGCGACAATCCGCAACATCATTGACTTTGAAAAGGATTTTCCGGGGGCTAGGACAATTCTCCTGGAGCAGAATTATCGCTCGACTCAGACGATTCTTACCGCTGCAAACAATCTCATTAAGGTCAACCTAAATCGTCCCGCCAAAAATTTGTGGACTGATCAGGGTGATGGCGACAAAATCGTCGGGTATGTTGCCGACACTGAACATGACGAGGCCGCCTGGGTGGCCCGACGTATTGACGAACTCGTCGATGAGGGACGTACCAGCTATGGACAAGTAGCCGTTTTTTACCGTACCAACGCCCAATCGAGGGCTTTCGAGGATGTCTTTATTCGCACTGGCTTGCCCTACCGTGTCGTTGGCGGTGTGAGGTTCTACGAGCGTAAAGAAGTCCGTGACGCCGTCAGTTACCTGCGTGCGATCGCTAACCCCTCCGATGACGTTTCCCTGCGTCGCATCCTCAATACTCCGCGCCGTGGCATCGGGGCGCGAGCTGAAGCAGCCGTCGAGATGTTTGCTACTGCTCGCAGAATTAGCTTCTGGGAAGCTCTGAAGCGGATCGATGAAATCGATAGTCTAGCAACCAGATCGGTCAATCAAATTCGAGTTTTCGTCAGCCTCATGGATGACCATATCGCCATGGTGGAGCAGGGGAAACGGGCTGACGAGATCGCCAGCTCGATCCTGAAAGAATCCGGTTACATCACCGAGCTGGAGAACTCCAAAGACCCGCAGGATGAGACGAGGCTGGAAAACCTCGTCGAGCTTGTTTCGGTGGCTCAGGAATTCGTTGCCCGAGTCCATGCTGTCGATATTGACGAGGCTGAGCAAGGCAACGTCGAAGACCTCAAATTGTCCGGCGACGACTCTTTGCCGGCCTTCCTGGAGCAGATCGCCTTGGTGGCCGATTCCGACCAGGTACCAGCCGACTCCGATGGAGTCGTCACCCTCATGACCCTGCACACCGCCAAAGGTTTGGAGTTCGACACAGTTTTCATCACTGGATTTGAGGACGGTGTCTTCCCCCACATGAGGTCTCTTGCCGACGCTACTGAATTGTCTGAGGAGAGACGGCTGGCTTACGTCGGTATCACTCGCGCTCGCAAACAGCTGTTTGTGTCGCGGGCTTCTGTGCGCACGATGTGGGGCCAGGCTCAGTACAACCCACCGAGCCGATTCATCGACGAGATCCCTGAACGCCTCATTGAGTGGGAGAGAATCGGGCAGGCCTCGGTGGGATGGTCAACTTCGGCGAGTGGCCGCTCGCAATCAGCACGCGGGGCCCTTCGCGACGACACTCCGGCCTTCGGTTCTGGACGAGGGTCAGCACGTGCGCTCAAGGGACGCACCCTCGCGCTGTCGGTAGGGGATAAAGTGCTTCACTCGACCTTCGGGCTGGGGACCGTCAAGGCTACGTCAGGCCAGGGTGACAATGCCAAGGCTGATGTCGACTTTGGGTCAGCGGGGCTCAAGAGGTTGGCGTTGAGGTTCGCTCCACTGGAGAAGCTGTAAGTGGATGCTGACGTAATCTTCGGTCGCTACGAAAGGTCAGATTGCTCGACGTCGTGAGATCAGGTGGGCATCGGGCCTCCGGGGTTGTTAGTCTGTTCATTGGTGGGCAAACGATCAGCTGCGTCCGCTTCGCTGTGAACGTTCTTGTGCTGTGAAGTCGAGACAGCTGCCGTCGCCCAGTTCCCCGGCCCGTCAACGGCCGGTCGACTCGCAGAGTGGAGAGATTGTGGACCTGTATGAATACCAAGCCCGCGACCTGTTTGAGAAGCACGGCGTGCCCGTACTTCGAGGCATCGTCGCGGAGACTCCAGAGCAGGCGTCCGAGGCTGCAGCGAAGCTCGGTACCCCCGTCGTTGCCGTCAAGGCGCAGGTCAAGGTGGGTGGCCGTGGCAAGGCTGGCGGTGTGAAGATCGCTAAGTCCCCGGACGAGGCGGCTGAACGCGCCGAGGCCATCCTCGGTATGGACATCAAGGGTCACACCGTTCACAAGGTGATGGTCGCTGAAGGTGCTGACATTGCCGAGGAATACTACTTCTCGATCTTGCTCGACCGGGGGGAGCGTCGCTACCTTGCGATGTGCTCGCGTGAGGGTGGCATGGACATCGAGACCCTTGCCAAGGAGCGCCCCGAGGCTCTCGCCAAGGTGCCGGTCGACCCGATTGACGGCGTTGACGATGCTAAAGCCCGCGAAATCCTTAGCGAGGCAGGGTTCCCCGACTCTGAGCAGGACGCTATCGTCCCGGCTGTTCTCAAGCTGTGGGAGACCTACCGTGACGAGGATGCCACCCTCGTCGAGGTCAACCCGATGATCAAGACCGGCGATGGACGCATCCTGGCTATCGACGGCAAGATGACTGTTGACAACAACGCGTCCTTCCGTCAGCTTGACCATGCCGGCCTGGTGGATCGCGCCACCACTGACCCGCTCGAGCTGCGTGCCGGCGAGCTCGGTCTCAACTACGTCAAGCTTGACGGCAACGTCGGCGTCATCGGAAACGGTGCTGGTCTGGTTATGAGCACCCTTGACTGCGTTGCTTACGCCGGTGAGGATTTTCCGGGATCTCCAGCTCCCGCTAACTTCCTCGACATCGGTGGCGGCGCCTCGGCCGAGATCATGGCCAACGGCCTTGACCTCATCATGAGTGACGAGCAGGTGCGTTCCGTGTTCGTCAACGTCTTTGGCGGTATCACCGCCTGTGACCAGGTGGCGCTTGGCATCAAGGGCGCTCTCGAGAAGTTGGGCGACAAAGCCGTGAAGCCGCTCGTCGTCCGTCTGGACGGCAACGCTGTGGCCGAGGGCCGCAAGATTCTCGAGGAATTCAACCACCCGCTCGTGACCATGGTCTCGACCATGGACGAGGCCGCCAGCAAGGCCGCCGAGCTCGCATCCAAGGAGGCCTGAGACATGGCGATCATTCTCGACCAGAACTCCAAAATCATCGTTCAGGGCATGACCGGTTCGGAGGGCATGAAGCACACCCAGCGCATGCTCGACTCCGGTACTGCCGTCGTCGGCGGCGTCAACCCGCGCAAGGCCGGTACCGCCGTTGACTTCAACGGTGGCACTACCGTCCCCGTCTACGGCAGCGTCAAGGAGGCCGTTGAGGCTACCGGCGCCAACGTGTCCGTCATCTTCGTCCCGGCCAAGTTCACCAAGTCGGCCGTCATGGAGGCCATCGAGGCCGAGATGCCATTGGTGGTCTGCATCACCGAGGGTGTACCAGCCAAGGACACCGCAGAGTTTTTCACCGCTGCCCAGCGCTCCGGCAAGACTCGCATCATCGGCCCGAACTGCCCGGGCATCATTAGCCCCGGGAAGTCCAATGCCGGCATCGTCCCGGCCGACATCACTGGCCCCGGTCGTGTGGGCCTGGTGTCGAAGTCGGGCACCCTGACCTACCAGCTCATGTACGAGGTGCGTGACCTGGGTATCTCGACGGCAATCGGCATCGGCGGTGACCCGATCATCGGCACCACCCACATCGATGCCCTACAGGCCTTCCAGGATGACCTGGAGACCGACATCATCGTCATGATCGGTGAGATCGGTGGTGACGCTGAGGAGCGTGCCGCTAAATACATCTCCGAGCACATCACCAAACCGGTAGTTGCTTACGTAGCCGGGTTCACCGCTCCTGAGGGCAAGACGATGGGCCACGCCGGCGCCATCGTGTCTGGGTCCTCGGGTACCGCGGCTGCCAAGAAGGAGGCCCTTGAGGCCGTCGGCGTCCGCGTTGGCAAGACCCCGACTGAGACCGCCCGGCTGGCCCACGAGGCGATGGAGTCCCTCAAGAAGTGACGCCTTGACCGTCTGAATGCATGGAGCCCGGTCCCACGTGGGACCGGGCTCCTGCGTTCCGGTGGCCCTGGTGTGGTAACCGAAAAAGTTGTTGGTGGACGGTAGGGTTCCCTATAACTTCCTTCCCCAAACCGAACAGGATCCCCGCATGGTCAGATCAGGCTCGACATCGACCTCGGCGAGGTTCGTCATCGAGTCCTCTAAGGCCGACGAATCCCGAGAACCGCGCGTGCCATGGCCGTGGCCAGTCGTCGTTGTGGTGGCCGCGGCAGCAGCGATCCTGGTGCAATGGCTCGCTTTCGCCGGAATTATCGTTCCGGAATGGCTGGCCAGTAACGGACGCTCGTTTCCTAGCATCCTGGCAGCCGCGTCGAGTTTGTGGCTGAGCGGGCATGGGGTGCCCGTTGACATCATCGGGGTGCACATTGGCCTCATTCCGTTCGGTTTAACCTGTGTTAGCCTGCTACTCGGCGAAGAAGCCTGCCGATACGGTACTCGCGTTCTATGGCACCGACACGATAAAAGACCAGCACGTCGACACGTCGGCGAGGCGGTAGCCCTTCACACCACAATTGAGCTGCTAGCGGCCGTCATGATGGCGGCTGGCGCAACGACGACCCATTGGCTGGCAGCCATGGTTGGGGCGTTGCTCATCGGGCTGTGTTCAGGGACCGTCGGGGCATGTCGTGGCGCCCACATCAATCCCCTGAGTCGATTACCACACTGGGCCCGAGGATTACCGAAAGCCGTCGGGGCAACCGTCGCCGTCTGTCTGGCTGGCGGGTCAGCGGCGCTTGCTGTGGCGCTGTTAGTTCATGCAGATCGGGTCATTCATCTGCATCAGCAGATCGGCGCCACCGGGTGGGGCGGGTTCTGCCTCATCCTCTTGCAGTTGGCATGGCTACCGACGATGGCGCTGTGGGGCACCGCGTGGACGATGAGTCCAGGTTTCGCTTTCGGTACTGGAACCTTCGTATCTCCGCTGGGAACCCACCTTGGTATCGTTCCGGCCCTGCCGGTGCTTGGTGCACTACCGTCTAATGGTCCGTTAAACCCAGCAGCTTGTGCATGGTTCGCTGTACCGGTCGTCGCTGCGATCGTCGGTGGAATCCTAGTTATGAGGTCTCTTCCGGAGGCCGGATTCGAGATCGGGTGCGGGCTCGGCGCCCTATCGGGCCTGCTATCAGGGCTTGTACTCGGCGCCTTGGGGTCGCTCAGTAGCGGAAGTCTGGGAGATGGGCGACTGAGTGAGGTCGGCACGATCATGCCGGCTACTGGCGGGTGTGCCGTTGGTGTCTTGACCCTGGTGACGATGCTGTGCGGTTTCGTCATCGGCCTATCTCGACGTTTGAGGTCCGAAGAGTCGCGTCAAGGGCGCGTGGAGCGCCGTCAGGAACGCAAAAAGAACCACGCCGTCAAAGCCGAGAAAAAAGCTCGCAACCGGGCCGCTAAGAAGAAGGCAAAAGCTGAGCAGAAGGCGGCCGTCAAGCGAGAAGCTGAAGCTAACCAGGACAAGGTTGCCCCCGAGAATGCCACCGCAGAGCCGGTCGACGATGAGGCACTCGGTCACGACATATATGACTCCATTCAACACAACCAGGACGCCCCTGACGATGGCGAGGCCATGGACCGACCGTGAGCTGTTGTGGACCGTCTGCGGTAACAAACCTGTGAGATGATGCCGCACGCCATGGCGAACGGGTGCATACTTGTCAGCAAGCACACGTGCTCCGGGGTCGGTGAAAGTCCGAACCGGCGGTGATAGTCCGCGACCCGAGCCGTCCTCGTGGCGGTGAGGTTGAATCGGTGAAATTCCGGTACCGACGGTTACAGTCCGGATGGGAGGCAGCACGGCAAGTGGCTGGCGTCGTCGTCAGCCCTGTGTGTCGTCCTTGCGCACCCCCGGAGCCGCAACGGTTCGGGAGGGCACATGGATCAGCGATGGGACGACGTTATGGCGCTCGCCTTGGATATGGCGGCGAAATCACCATGCCCGGATCCGAACCCGCGTGTCGGCTGTGTCATTGTCGCTGAGGACCGGGTGATAGGTCAGGGTTGGCACCGCGGAGTGGGAACTCCACACGCTGAGGTGGAGGCACTGCGCCAGGCTGGCGATGGTGCCAGGGGAGCCACCGCTGTCGTCACCCTGGAGCCTTGTCACCACACCGGGCGTACCGGACCGTGCAGCCATGCCCTGGTCGATGCCGGGATTGCCCGGGTCGTCATCGCCCAGTCGGATCCCAACCCGGTGGCATCCGGGGGAGAACAGTGGCTGCGTACCCACGGCGTCGAGGTGGTCACCGGGGTTCTTTCCGAGGAAGCCACGGCCCTCAACGCCGATTGGACCTTCAGCCAGATCCACCGGCGCCCCCGGGTGTGCTGGAAGTATGCCGCGAGCCTCGACGGACGCAGCGCCGCCCCCGACGGAACCAGCCAGTGGATCACCGGGGAACAGGCCCGCCGCCAGGTGCAGCTCGGCCGGGCTCGGTGCGGGGCGATCATCGTCGGCACCGGAACTGCCCTGGCCGACAACCCGAGGCTTACGGTTCGGCTGCCCGGCGTCACCCACCAACCCCTACGAGTCGTGGTGGGCATGCGAGAACCGCCTGCTGGGTGTCATGTGCGTGACGATTCGGCCTCGACCTTGCACATTCCCAGCCACGACCCTGCTGAGGTGCTCGACCTCCTGTGGTGCCGCGGTGTTCACCGTGTCTGGCTGGAGGACGGACCGCAACTGGCCGGGGCCTTCCTCGCGGCCAACCTGGTCGACGAGGTTATCGCCCACATGGCACCGACGGTGTTGGGAGGCGGTCGAGCAGCAGTCGTCGACCCTACCGTCGCTACTTTGTCCCAGGCACACCACTTCGTCATCGACGACGTGACCCAGTTGGGCCCCGACATCCAGATTCACGCACATCATGAGTGAGGAGACCATGTTCACCGGAATCATCGAGGAAATCGGCGAGGTGCTCGCCATCGAGAAGGGGCGGGACTCCGCCCGACTCGCCATCCGCGGGCCGCTGGTCTGCTCGGATGCTCGGCTTGGGTCGTCTATCGCCGTTAACGGCACCTGCCTGACGGTCACCGACCTTGACGAGGCCTCCTTCGGCTGTGACGTCATGGCCGAGACCCTTAACCGGACCGCACTAGGAGGCCTAGCTCCAGGTAGCAGGGTCAATCTGGAGCGCCCGGTGCCAGTAGGGGATCGACTCGGCGGGCACATCGTCCAGGGACATGTCGACGGGCTCGCCAAGCTTGTGTCCCGTACTCCCGGAGACCATTGGGAGGTATTCCGATTCGCCCTGCCCGCCGCTTTGTCGCGCTATGTCGTCGAAAAAGGATCGATTGCGATCAACGGCACATCATTGACCGTCTGCGCGGTGGCCTCGGAGTGGTTTGAGGTGAGTCTCATCCCGGCGACCCTTACCGGAACCGTCTTGGGGGCGCTGTCGCCCGGTGATGAGGTCAACGTCGAAGTCGACATCATCGCAAAGTACTTAGAGGCCCTGACGAACAAGGAGAGGTCATGCTGAACACCATTGAGGAGGTCCTGGCTGAGCTACGTGCCGGACGACCGGTGCTCGTTACCGACGATGCCGACCGCGAGAACGAGGGGGACGCCATCCTGGCCGCAGAACTCGCTGATCCGCGCTGGGTTGGCTGGATGGTGCGCCATACCTCCGGCTACTTGTGTGCACCCATGACCGAGGAAAGGGCCGACCAGCTCGATCTGCCCCTCATGTGGCCGGCGAGCCAGGACCCACTGCGCACTCGCTACACCGTTGCTGTCGACGCGGCCCACGGGATCACCACGGGGATCGACGCCGTCCAACGTGCCCGCACCGCCCGGGTCCTGGCCGATCCTTCCTCCACCCCGTCGGACCTGGTGCGTCCCGGTCACGTGCTGCCTCTGCGGGCTCGGGCTGGGGGAGTGTTGGAGAGGCGCGGCCACACGGAGGCTGCCGTCGATCTGGCGCGGCTGGCGGGTCTAGAACCTGTCGGTCTTATCGGTGAACTTGTCGGAGATGACGGCATGTGCCTGCGTGCTGACGCGATCGCTGATTTGGCCCGCACCGAGGGCTTGGCTTTGACTACCATCGACCAGCTCGCCCAATGGCGTCAGGCCCATGATCCGGGCCCGGCCGTCCCGACCCAGCGAGTAACAGCACTGGCCAGCGCTCACTTGCCGACCCGTCACGGCCAGTTCGCGATAACTGGCTACCGGGACAATTGTACCGGGGCCGAGCATGTGTTGCTGGTAGGCGAGAAGGGAATCGACGCTGACGACGGTGGTCCCGCCTGGGTGAGGGTGCACTCGGAATGTCTCACCGGGGACGCCTTGGGGTCGCTGCGCTGTGACTGTGGCGACCAGTTGGCGGCCGCCCAGCAGCACGTCTGCTGCCATGGTGGGGCAATCATCCTGCTGCGTGACCATGAGGGACGCGCTACCGGCTTACTCAACAAAATAGCGGCCTACAAAGCCCAGGATGGCGGTCTGGACACCGTAGACGCCCAGACACACCTCGGTTTGCCCGTTGATGCCCGCGAGTACGGGGCAGCCGTCGCAATTCTGGCGAATGTTGGGATTACGAGCGTGCGGCTACTGACAAACAACCCGGCCAAAGCTGAGGCACTGCGCGATGGGGGACTCGAGGTGACGATGTCCCCCATCGAGACCTCGGCTCGTCCTGAGGACGAACGGTACCTGCGCACGAAACGCGATCGGATGGGACACGTGCTGGCACTCGACGTCAGTCCGTCCGAGATGTCCACGCAGCCCCTGGCTAGTAGCCACGCGACATCCACCACGCCCGCCCTGACCATCAAAGGAGACCGACCATGAGTTCACGTACCGCCCTCGGCCTCTCCGCACCCGACCTCAGCGGCCTCGATGGCAGCGGTCTTAGGGTTGCTGTCATCGCAGCCCAGTGGCACGGCACAGTGATGACTGGGCTACTCGACGGTGCTTTGCGCGGGCTGGTCGATTCCGGAGTACGCGACCCCGCCGTCATCCGAGTGCCAGGATCCTTCGAGCTGCCGGTGGCCTGCGCCTCCCTGGCCGACCACTTTGACGTTCTCGTCGCCCTCGGAGTGGTTATCCGGGGAGGAACCCCACACTTCGATTATGTCTGTGACGCTGCCACCCGCGGCATTACAGACGTCGCGGTGCGTACCAAGACTCCTATCGGTTTCGGCATTCTTACCTGTGACGATGAAGCCCAAGCCCTCGATCGTGCCGGGCTCGAGGGATCCCACGAAGACAAGGGTTATGAGGCTGCCCAAGCAGCTATCGCTACCTTCACCGCGTTGTCTACTGCCCTTGCGTCTGGCCCATCGTAGACCCAGAGGGCTTAAGGTGGGGCTGTGGCCTTTCGCGTCGTCGTCCTCGTCTCAGGTACCGGAACCCTCTTGCAGTCCCTCATCGACGACCTGCCCGAGCAGGTGAGCATCGTCGCCGTCGGTTCCGACCAGCCCGATGCTGTCGCCCTGCAACGAGCCCAGACAGTCGGCATCCCGACCTTCGCCGAGCCGCTACCGCGCAGCGATGCGCAGACGACTATGCGCGCGGCTTGGGATGCTCGTCTGACTGACGCTGTTGCCCGTTTCGATCCTGACTTGGTCGTCTGCGCCGGGTTCATGAAGTTGCTCGGACAGACTTTCCTGGACCGGTTCGGTGGACGCACCATTAACTCTCACCCGGCCCTGTTGCCGTCTTTCCCCGGAATCCACGGCCCCCGCGATGCTTTGGAATACGGGGTCAAAATTACCGGGGCTACTGTCTTTATGGTTGACGCCGGAGTTGACACCGGCCGAATCCTCGCCCAACGGGCTGTGCCCGTCCTTACCGACGACACCGTCGAGTCCCTTCACGAACGCATCAAGGTGGAGGAACGCGAGATGCTTGTCACGGTTGTCACAGAACTTGCCGGGGTGCGTCCCGGCATGGAAGAACTCGGCACCGAATCGTCTCGAAAGGATTCCCAGTGAGCGAACGTCAACCCATCCGTCGGGCCCTCGTCTCCTTCTACGACAAGTCTGGTCTTGACCAGTTGGCCAAGGCCCTTATTGACGCGCAGGTCGAGGTGGTCTCTACGGGGTCAACCGCTAAAGAGCTGGCCTCTCATGGGGTGACGGTGACTGAGGTTAGTGAGATTACGGGGTTCCCGGAGTGCCTCGACGGACGTGTCAAGACCCTGCACCCGAAGGTGCACGCCGGGATCCTCGCTGACCGCCGCTTGACGACCCATCGTGAGCAGCTGACTGCTTTAGAGGTGGAGCCCTTTGACCTCGTCGTGTGCAATCTGTACCCCTTCTCCGAGACCGTAGCGCAGGGGGGAGATTTCAATGAGTGCATTGAGAAGATCGACATTGGTGGCCCGTCGATGGTGCGTGCAGCTGCGAAGAATCACGCCAATGTGGCGGTCCTGACGAACCCGGACCAGTACAAAGATCTTGCCCGGGCCCTGTCCGAAGGCGGATACACCATGGAGGAGCGTCGGGTGCTGGCGGCCCGTGCCTTCGCCCACACTGCTGCCTATGACGTCGCGGTGGCCACCTGGTTCGGCAGTCGTGACGGGGTGGCCGTTGACGGCGTTCCCACCTTTGTCGGTACGACCGGGGAGCTGTCTTGCCCGTTGCGCTATGGCGAGAACTCCCACCAGGCCGCAGCCGTTTACCGTAGCTCCGGCGAGCCCGGCCTGGCCGGGGCCCGCCAACTTCATGGCAGGGCCATGAGCTACAACAACTATGTCGACACCAACTCGGCGCGGCGGGCGGCTTTCGACTTCGAAGCCCCCTGTGTGGCCGTCATCAAACACTCGAATCCGTGCGGCATCGCTACCGGCTCCGACATTGCCGAAGCCCATCGCAAAGCTCACGCCTGTGACTCTCTGAGCGCTTTCGGTGGCGTCATCGCCACCAATCGCCCGGTCAGCGTGGAGATGGCCGAACAGGTTGCCGAGATCTTCACCGAGGTCGTCGTCGCTCCCGGCTACGAGGATGGTGCGGTCGAGATCTTGTCTCGCAAGAAGAACATCCGGCTGTTGGAGTGCCCTGCCCCGAACCTGGCCGGTTGGGAGCTGCGTCAGATCGACGGTGGCCTGCTGGCCATGGAGACCGACCTCTTCCAGGCCGACGGCGACGACCCGGCCAACTGGACTCTGGCGGCAGGCGACCCGGTTGATGATGCCACCTTGGCCGACCTGTCCTTCGCCTGGCGGGCATGTCGTTCGGTGAAGTCCAACGCCATTCTGCTGGCCCACGACGGCGCCTCAGTGGGTGTCGGCATGGGGCAGGTGAACCGGGTCGACTCCTGCAAGCTCGCTGTGGAGCGGGCCGGAGATCGTGCCGCCGGATCGGTTGCCGCCTCCGACGCGTTTTTCCCGTTCGCCGACGGTCCCCAGGTGCTCATCGACGCCCATATCGCTGCGATCGTCGAGCCGGGTGGTTCCATTCGTGACGACCAGACAATCGAGGCCTGCCGTACGGCCGGCGTCCCGCTCTACTTCACCGGGACTCGCCACTTCTTCCACTGATTCCGCGATCCTCATAGAGGATTTGTGGAACACGTCAGGGGTCCGATAGTTCGGGCCCCTGACGGTTCTGAGGCGTCAGTCAAGCTCGGCGATGTAGTCCCATAGGGCGACGACATGCTTGCCATCAGGTGCCCAGCGAACCATGCCTTCGCCCGCGGAGGCGACGGTGTGGATCGTGAAGGTCACCTTCTGACCTTTGCCGATCTTGGCCGGAACCGGGGATCCTTTGACTGGCTGAGCCCAGTGGTATTTTCCGGCCTCGTCCTGCACGTTGAACTGTGTGATTGACAGCGGAATCGTGCCGGTGGCGTCACTGACGGTGACGGTCCAGGTGAGATCGGCAGCCTCGGCACCCACCTTTGTCCCCGCAGGGGCGGTCGGACCGTGGATATTCATCGTCACGCTATTGCCCCGGTCGAGATCGACCTGCACTTCAACACCTTGGTACGACAGGGTGGGACGCTGGACGCTTCCGGTGGCTCTGCTTCCAGTGGTCGGACTGGGGATCCACGACGGCAGTGGTTGGGATGCCAGCTGCTGGGCCGGGGGACGGGAGTCGGACGGTGCCGGGGTCGTGTGGTCGGAGGAGGAACAGCCTGCGAACAGGCCTGTTGCAGTACACAATCCGAGCACGGCAACCTGGCGACTGACCCCACGGATGCTGGTGCGGTGCCCTCGTCGGGGCGTGGTGTGACGACTCATGTTCTTCCCGTTCAGTGGTGGCGGTGCCAGGTCCGTGTGTCCAGGGCTGCACCGATGACTGCCAGGCCGGTTTCCATTGAGGCATGGCTGTTGGATGCCGGGTCAACTGTGCCCTCGGTCCCGGTGTGGGGCAGATCGGGCTTGCCCGACAGTGGATGAGTGGCCGGGCTGTGGGATGGGTGGTTACTCGGGGCACCCGCGGTGGTGCTGGCACTCGGGTGGGGTTCGTTGCCGGCGGACACGTTGGTGAAGACGTCCTTCCCGAAGGTTCCCAATCCGGCCTGGGCAGCGAAGCCGAGGTGCCCGGCTCCGTCGAGGCCACCGGAAACGGTGCCAGCCTCAAGCTGACGAGTGTCCTTGCCCTTGGAGACGGAGAAAATGTCCTCCATCGTCCGCAGCCAGGAGAAGTGGTTGTAGTGGGTGGAGCTGACGGTTCCGGGCTTGATGTAGGGGGAGATGAGGATCGATCCGGTGATGCCGCCTCCCGGGGTGGCGTCGTGTGCGTCGAAGGTTGACGCCGGAGTTTCCCCTTCAGCCAGGTGGCCTGGGACGCCGGTGGCCGAAAGTTTGACGGATGACACAACACCGGTTGTGGTCAAGGGGTTGTCATTCTTATCGACCAGGGTGAACATGCCCTTTGTGACGGGGTCCGAGGCCGACGCGACCATGTTCGGTCCAAGGTTAGTCACGTTACCGACGTGGGCCCCCTTGGGAATACCGTTGCCGGTGACCCGGCGTCCGATGTCGGCGACCGTGACGTCAGCTTGGACCGTCGAGCTGCCGGCGGTGGCGGAGGCTTTGAGGGTTGACGCCTGCGAGTATCCCCAGCTCGCCCCGGTATTCTTCGCACCATGGACACAGTTGGACTTGTCGGCGTTGACGAGCTTGGTGTCTTGCTCACACGACGGAGGCCGGGTGATAAAGCCGTTTCCTCCCGGTCCGGGGAAGAGCTGGTTGCCGTGCTCGTCGGTGGCCAGGGTGGAGTTCGGGCCGGTGGGCTCCCAGTCGACGTTCTTGCCGTTGATGTTCTGCCCGGCGAGGTCGGCCTTGAGGTAGTTCCTGGCCGTCGTTGTGGCGCCGGGGAAGGTGCCGGGTGCGTACTTCTGATAGCCAGGGGCGAGGTCCTTCACCGTCTGGGGGGAGTAGTTGTACAGCTCGTGTCGACGAGCAGCCTTGGCGACGTCAGTGTTGTCGGTCGCGTTGTTGAACGACAGGTTCGCGAAGGGCGGGTTGGCCTCGTCGAAGGTGATGTCGATGAGACCGCCGTCCTTGAAGGCGGCCGATTTCTCGATGAGCGGTATGTAGTAGCGCAGCCACAGGTCGGCGGCGTAGAGGCCACCGGTGTGGTTCTTCGGTGGGGTTGTCAGGGGCTTGGAGTAGTCCGGGTGACCGTGGGCGTCGAAGAGACCGGACAGGTTGTTGCCCTTGCATGTGGCGTCGTGGGCGTCGGAGCAGTTGTTCGGGGTAATCCAATTGAAGGCTGGCACCTGGTCGGCGGGTTTGGCCAGATCGTTCACCAGACCGCGGGAGTGATCGTCAAGGTTGACGATGTGCTTGGTGTCGGAAGGGACACCGCCGTCAGTCGGATGGGTCAGTGCGTCCTTGCCGGTGCCGTCATTGCCGATGATGGAGTGGAACCACACGAAGGGGAAGTGCTTGGCGACGTATTGGTCGTCAGCCTGGGCGCCGGTGTACGAGGTGATCCCTTTGGCCTCGTCCTGCGCGTTCGTCTTCATGACCTTGGGGTTCTTGTCGGGGGTGTTGGCCAGGGTGCCTGGCGACCCGGCCAGGCCATCCTCACGGCCCGGGTGGTTGCGCAGGTCCTGGGCGTATCCCTTCCACGTCACCCCTGCGGCATCGAACTGGTTGAACAGGGTGGGAATATCCTTGGGGTAGGTGCAGCCATTCTTTCCGGCTGGAGCATTCGGCCCGGCGAGAGACATTGCCTGACCGTAATTGTCATTGCGTCCGAATTGCTTGCCGGTGTGGGTACGGATAATTGAGGAATTAGACCCGAAGTTCGAATTGACGTCCCCGCAGTCCTCTTGCAGGTCCATCTGTGGCGCTTGGCCCGAAACGAGGGTGATGTAGTTGTCTTGGGAATAGTGGCCGGTGCCGTAGTAGTGGTTAAGGAGAGCACCCTGACGGGGGAGTTCCTTCCACAGATAGGAGCTCTGGTTGAGCCCGGTGAAGTTCTCGTCGTAGGACTTGTTCTCCAGGATGATAAGCCACACGTGCTTGATCTTGCCGGTGGCAGGATTCGTCGTCGTGGTGGTGTGAGCGGGGGCGTTCCCGGCCTTCACAGGAACTCCCTCGGCGGGCAGGGCAAGCCCTGGGGCGGGGGTTGACAACCCAAATGCAAGGAGGCAGGCGGCGACGGCGGCTCCGACAGCCTTCGTGAATCGTCTGTGGATGTGCATGACGACAGGTCTATACCCGGCAAAGGGAGATGTGTGGGGTTTTGGTGAAATGGTGTTAACCGGGACTGATGTCGAGGTGGCCACCGTACTGGTGAAGCGGCGACGTGTTGCATGCATGACACCGGTCTACCGATGGCAGCCGGAGGCTGGGAGAGTAGCTGGTTAACAGCACGAGAATTGCTGGTGAATGTGTGGTGATGGTGTGACGGTGACGACGATGACGGCGCTCGGTCGGCAAGCGCTTGCGGTGACCGCCAGATGGCTTCGCGACGGGCTCTGTAGCGGCAAGAAGGGCCGCTCAAACAGCCTGGTGGTGCCCTGGTTTTCCTGCCAGACGATGATCACTCCATGGCAATTAGAAGGATACCGGGTACGCAGATTGCCGGTCGGCCACGACTTCCAGCTCGACGCGGACGCTCTTGCTGATGCCCTTGCCACCTGCCGACGTCAAGGTGAACACCCAGCGGTGTTGACTTGCGAGACCTTCGGAATTCAGCCAAGTTCGAAGCTCGTCGAGGTGCTCAAGCAGGCCCGTCGTGACGGTGTGCCAGTTGTCGTCGATCGTACTCATTCTTTTCTTGCGCCGTCCCTGACCCCTGCTGACATCGAGGTGGTCAGTACTCGCAAGCTTCTTCCCCTGGCCGAGGTCGCATGGGTGCAAGCAGACGACGACCTTTCGGAACTTGTTGGAACGCGAGACAATAAAGACGTGTTTCTGACGAGGGCCCGGCGTCGGTTTTTGAAGGATCGAGGCCTCGACACCTTCGAAGAAGCTGAAAACCTGGCCGACGACTGCTTGGCTCCAGTTCCTCCCGACGATGACGCCCGAGCTGAATTTGAAGGGTTTAACCTTGCTGAGTTCTCTCGCCGGGTGGACCAGACCCGCGCTGCCCTTTTGAGCGGCTTGGAGACGGCCCAGATCGTCAATCCGAGTGCCCGCTGCGCGATGGTGCTTCGGCACCCGGCCGCCGATGAGTTGGCAGACCGGCTACGTAACGTCGGCGTGGTTGGGCCATTGCACTGGGATCGGCCGCAGCATGTAGACGTCGACTGGCCCGGCGACCTCGTCAGTCTGCCTCCGGTGATGGACGAGACCACGATTGATCAGGTTATTGACGTGGCGACGATGGTGGTCGAGGGAACGCGGTTCTCGTGGAAAGATAGGGACCTGTTGAGGTCGTGACACAAGGAGGATCCATGACCGCCCAGAAACTCGACGGCAAGGCTACTGCCGCCGCGATCAAGTCCGAACTGGCCGAACGCGTAGCAGTCCTGCGCGATCAAGGTGTCGTACCGGGACTGGGCACCGTGCTCGTCGGGGAGGACCCGGCCTCGCACCAGTACGTCGCTGGCAAGCATCGCGACTGCGCGCAAGTAGGCATTGAATCGATTCGTGTTGATTTGCCTGCCGACGTCGCCAAGGAGGAACTTGCTCAAAAGATCCGCGGGCTCAATGCCAACCCGCATTGCACCGGTTACATCGTTCAGCTACCGCTGCCACGTCATATCGACACGAACTGGGCGCTTAACCTCATCGACCCTAACAAGGACGCCGACGGCTTGACCCCGGCATCACTGGGGCGTCTTGTCCTCAACGAGCCGGCCCCGCTACCGTGCACCCCGCGCGGCATCGTCGAGTTGCTGACCCGTCATGGCATCGAGCTGCCGGGTGCCAACGTCTGCGTGGTCGGACGCGGTACGACGGTGGGACGTCCGCTCGGGCTACTGCTGACCCGTCGTTCCGAGAACTGCACCGTCACCCTGTGTCACACCGGGACCCGTAACCTTGCCGAACACACCCGGCAGGCCGACATCATTATCGGCGCTGCTGGGTCGCCGGGACTCATTAATGCCGACATGATCCGTGAAGGGGCAGTCCTCGTGGACGTCGGTGTGTCACGGACTGCCGAGGGAAAGATCCAGGGCGATTTTACTGCCGACGTGTGGGAGAAGGCCGCGTGGGTCTCTCCGAACCCCGGTGGCGTTGGACCGATGACCCGCGCCATGTTGCTATCTAACGTGGTAGACCGGGCTGAACGGCTCGCCGCGGATCCTTCATGAGGCAGCCGCGCCACGCCGCTGAGGCGCCCGTCAGTACCGCGACTCGACATGCTCGACGGAGCGAGCGCTGCGCTGAATCTAAGGAGCATCTTCAATCTTGGTGGGCGCTCACGGTCTGTTTGCTCGGGGTTGCTGCCTCAGCAATTGTTATGGGCACGGGACATTGGCGTCGCGGCGCGATGGTCTTTGCGGCATCGGTGCTTATGGCGGGGATTTTGCGGGTAGTGCTGCCCGAACAAAGTGCCGGGTTATTAGCTGTCCGGACACGGTGGATCGATTCGGTTCTCCTGCTAGGGCTAGGGGCGGTGATGGTCGTCGTCATCCTCACGAGGTGACGTCAACTCACCTGTGCGATGCCTCACTAGTGGCGTGGGTGGGACATCGCGCAGGGTCTTGCCCAGGACGCAGAACTTGATGTGCGTCTAGGACGCAACGCCGCCGACGAGCGAAGCTGCGGGCCGAGGTCAGCCCCTCACCGGTTGGCCCCGCGATAGTGAAAGTGGCGAACCCCTCCCCGTTGATCCCAATGCCGGCGAAAGACGGCCCATTCTTGACGAAGATCGTCGTCTGGATGCGTCGGGCCATGAGGTCCAACCGCGAAACATCCTTGGAGTGCATGATCGCAGTGTGACGGTTGCCGTGCTCCAGCTCGACGGCCAAGTCGATGGCGGTGAGGTAATCGGTGACGGGGACCACCGGCACCACTGGCATGAGCATCTCGACCTGCACGAACGGGTCCGACGGATCAGTAACCATTGTCACCAAGCGGGTGTCCTGATGAGGCTCAATCCCCGCAGCTCGCAGGATCTTCTGGGCGTCCTGACCAACCCATGCGGTATTCGGTCGAGTGCCAGAAGGGTCGAGCAGTAAAGAACGCAGTTTGGCGAGCTCCTCGGGATCACTGACAACCTGTGCGCCATTGGCCGTCATGGCTGTCATGAGCTGGGGCAGCACTTCGGCGACGACGATAACTTCCTTCTCGGCGGTGCACGGCAGGTTGTTATCGAAGCTGGCTCCCTGGACGATGTCGCTGGCGGCCTTGGCCACATCAGCGGTTTCGTCGACGACGGCAGGCGGGTTGCCCGATCCGGCGCCAATCGCTTTCTTACCGCTCGACAGCACCATGTTGACGATCTGCGGCCCGCCGGTCGCTACGAGCATCGTGATGTCGGGGTGGTTGATGAGAGCTTTGGTGGTATCTGGAGTCGGCTCAGTGATGACAGTGATGAGGTTGTCGGGAGCCCCCGCCTCGACCATCGCGCGATTGAGAACGTCAACGAGCCATGCGCTGAGATGACGAGCCCGCGGATGGGGGCTGAAGACGACGGTATTCCCGGCAGCCAACATTCCGACGGTGTTGCAGATGATCGTCTCAGTGGGATTCGTCGTCGGCGTGATGGCGCCAATGACTCCGTAGGGGGAGTATTCGAGGGTGGTCAAGCCGTCGTCGCCTTGACGTGCTTCCATGACGAGATCTTCGACACCAGGGGTGCGGGTTGCCGCATAGAGATTCTTGAGAACTTTGTGGTGGACATTGCCCATCCCGGTCTCCTCGACAGCAGCCGTGGCCATGTATTCCAGACGTTCCTGCTGACTGGCTGCTTCGCGCACGGCATTTATGAAGGTACGGCGCTGCGCCAAGGAACAGTCAGAGAAGGCGAGGAAGGCCTCACGGGCGGCAGTCACTGCGGCGTTGACGTCGGCGAACACTCCGCAGAGTTGGGTGCTGGTGGGAGGGACTGCTGTGGTGGTCATGGCTGCTGGCTCCTTCGGGTGTGGAGTCCTGGGGGGAGATCCGCCTCCTTGCGGTGGGCATCAGGACATCTGACGCATCGACCATAGAAATGGCGACAGTCGCTCGTCTAGAGCAACAACCAGAACGGGTCCGAGGTGCAGTTAAGGCATGCCTGAGCGTGCACTAATGAGCATTTCTGCGGGTGTCTTAGTTGTGGCTTTTATCACTGCACACCAAGCTCTCGAATCGGGCTTCAAACCGCTTTATAGCAGGGCTATACGTACTGTCATCGCCGAGGCCGTAACCACGATGTACTGCACATTCGTGCATAAGTGTGGTGCATCTCTCTCGACGCTCGACTACTGGCCGAAATCACCGAAGTTTCACGCCGTGACGCGCAGAACGGGCCCGGAAACGTGACGTTTTCCGGGCCCGTTCGTTGGGTCGATCAGATGAGGCCGAGTTCCTTGACGGCGTCACGCTCGTCGGCCAGCTCCTTGGCAGAGGCGTCGATCTTGGCGCGCGAGAAGTCGTCGATGTCAAGACCCTGAACAATCTCGACCTTGCCATTGGTGATAGTCACCGGGAAGGAAGAGATGAGGCCCTCGGGCACGCCGTAAGAGCCGTCAGACGGAATCGCCATGGATACCCAGTCCCCCTCAGGAGTAGAGCCCATCCAGTCGCGCATGCACTCGACGGTGGCGTTAGCGGCCGAAGCAGCCGAGGAGGCGCCGCGAGCGTCGATAATGGCAGCGCCACGTTTGGCGACGGTTGGGATGAACTCGTTCTCGATCCAAGCCTCGTCCACCAGGTTGGTGGCCTTCTGGCCGGCGACCTCGGCGTGGAAGACGTCGGGGTACTGGGTGGAGGAGTGGTTGCCCCAGATGGTCATGTGACGGACGTCATTGACAGTCTTTCCGGTCTTGCGGGCAAGCTGTGTCTTGGCGCGGTTGTGATCCAGACGAGTCAAGGCGGCGAAGTGGTCGTTCGGGATGTCGACCGCGTTGGTAGCAGCGATGAGGGCGTTGGTGTTAGCGGGGTTGCCGGTGACGAGAACGCGGACGTCGTCGGCGGCAACGTCGTTGAGGGCCTTGCCTTGGGCGGTGAAGATAGCCCCGTTCTTGGTGAGCAGATCGGAACGCTCCATACCCGCTTTGCGGGGCATGGCGCCGACGAGGAAGGCGGCGTTAACTCCGTCAAAGACCTTCTTTGGATCGTCACCGATCTCGATATTCACGAGATTGCCGAAGGCGCAGTCGTCAAGCTCCATGACGACGCCCTCAAGGGCTTTGAGGGCCGGGGTGATCTCGAGAAGGCGAAGCTCGATAGGAGTGTCTCCGAGCAGCGAACCGGAAGCGATACGGAACAACAAGCTGTAGCAAATCTGGCCAGCAGCTCCGGTGACGGCAATCTTGACGGGGGTCTGGGTCATGGATCTCTCCTTGAAAGTCCTCGATGACACTTGGCTATTTTGAAGCCTACTCGCGGTGACGATGCGAAGTTGGCCGGGGGACTTATTCGTATCAAGAATGACCTCACCCATGAGGGCCAGGTGGCGGCCCCATGTGGGATCGGGTGACGGCCCTGATGGGGGCGTCAGGAGGTACCGCTACTGCAAGATGACGGTGCGCATTCCGTCTAGGAAAGTGCGGTGCTCAGCGAATAGACGGACGGCCTCGTTAAGGGTGGCAGATTCGGTGTCCTGGCCGACGGCGGTGAGTTGAGCCACCGTCTGAGAATGGTTGACCCGTTGCACTCGCTGCTCGATGATGGGGCCCTCATCAAGGTCGACGGTGACGAAGTGGGCCGTCGCGCCAATGAGCTTGACCCCGCGGGAATGGGCCTGGCGGTACGGGTTGGCACCTTTGAAACCGGGCAGAAAAGAATGGTGAATGTTGATGCACCGTCCTGACAGTTGCTCACACAGTTCAGGAGAAAGGATCTGCATATAGCGGGCCAATACGACGAGCTCGACATCAAGGTCCCCGACGGTGCGCAATACCTCCTGCTCGAAAGACGTCTTGGACTCGCGGTCGACTTTTTGCCACCGGAACGGAACCTTATGGAAAGCAGTCAAGTCGGCGAGGTCAGGATGATTCGCCATGACCTGGACGACGTCGATTGGCAGCCGACCAGCGTCTCGGTTAAACAGCAAGTGAGACAGACAATGGGGCGCTTTGGAGGCCAAGATGAGGGTACGGACGGGCCGTCCCAACTCGTCGACGTGGACAGTAGCGTTGCATTTTCCGGCGAGCTCGCTGACGGCCGACTCGAGGTCGGCCCGGCTGCTCGCTGACTCGACCTGCAACCGGATGAAGAAGTTTCCGGTGTCGGTGCTAGTGAATTGCTGACACTCTGTGAGGTTTCCGCCCACCTGGGCGCACGCCCCGGTAACGGCATGGACAAGTCCGGGGCGATCCGGGCTAGTCCAGGTGACGACGAGCTCATGGGATTCCGACATGACCGGTACGGTAGTCGGCCTCGTCACACCAGATGCGATATCTCGCGAACTGGATGACGACAATTCGGTGCTCTATGGTGTTCCTTTTCGGTGTGTCAGAAATGTCCGCCATCTCCACTATTCTTAAGACGAAGTACCGCTAGACGCCCTGCCGGGTTGCACAGCGGCGTTCCTCTCGACCACAGGAGTTCGTGCATGCCTACCATCGTCTGGACCAAGATCGACGAGGCCCCCGCCCTCGCGTCATATTCCTTACTACCCATCGTGGAGGGATTCCTCGACGAGTCGGGTATTGACATCACGACCTCGGATATTTCGTTGGCGGGGCGCATCCTGGCCCAGTTCCCGGATCGCCTGAATGAGGATCAGAAAATTGCCGACCATCTAGCTGAGCTGGGTGAGCTTACCAGCTCCCCGGATGCCAACATCATCAAGCTGCCCAATATCTCGGCATCGGTCCCGCAGCTTAAGGCCGCTATTGCCGAGCTACAGTCTCAGGGCTACGAGCTTCCGGACTTCCCGGACAAGCCTTCCACCGATGAGGAGAAGGACATCGCTGCTCGCTATGCCACCGTGCTGGGTTCGGCGGTGAACCCCGTATTGCGTCAGGGGAACTCCGATCGTCGCGCCCCCGCCGCGGTCAAGGCATACGCCAAGGCTCACCCGCACCGGATGGGTCAGTGGACTGATCAGGTCAAGGCCCGAGTCGCGCATATGGACCACGGAGATTTCTTCGACCATGAGGAGTCCTTCGTCTCCCGGGGGCAGGATCTCGACGTTGTGCTCATTAGGACCGATGGTTCCGAGACGACCTTGGCCGGCGGCATCAAGACTCTCGACGGTGAGATCGTTGATGCCACCTTTATGTCCGTTGATGCCCTTGACGAGTTCTACGCTTCTTCCCTGGCCCAGGCCAACGAAGAGGATCTCCTGTGGTCGGTTCACCTCAAGGCGACGATGATGAAAGTCTCCGACCCGGTCCTCTTTGGCCATGCAGTGCGCACCTTCCTCGTCGACGTCTTCGAGAAATACGGTGACGACCTCAACTCGGTAGGCGTCAATCCCGATCTTGGACTGGGCGACCTTTACACCCGTCTCGAGAAACTTCCCGCAGAACGCGCGACTGCAATTAAGACGGCCATCGATTCTGCCTTCGCTGCTCGCCCGGCTCTGGCCATGGTCGACTCCGACAACGGCATTACCAACCTGCATGCCGGAAACCTCGTCATCATCGACGCTTCCGTGCCAACTGTCGTCCGTGATTCTGGATGTATGTGGAACGCCGAAGGTAAGTGTCAAGAGACCCTAGCCTGCATCCCCGATCGCAGCTACGCCACCATGTACGCCGCGATCATGGACGACTGCCGCGCCCATGGCGCCCTCGACCCGGCCACCATGGGCGATGTCCCGAACGTCGGCCTGATGGCTCAGAAGGCGGAGGAATACGGCTCTCACCCCACCACGTTCATCGTCCCTCATGACGGCCGCGTTGAGGTGCGCTGTGGTGACGAGGTGTTGACGAGCCAGCAGGTCGAAGCCGGTGACGTGTGGCGCATGAGCCGGGTGCGTGACATCCCGGTGCGCGATTGGGTGCGCTTGGCCGTTGAGCGGGCACGCATCACCAATACCCCGGCGGTATTTTGGCTCGATGAGAACCGTGCTCATGACGCCCGCGTCATTGAGAAGGTCAAGGCCTATCTGCCGGAGCACGAGGGGTTGGATATTCGCATTCTGGCCCCTGCCGACGCTATGAAGTTCACCCTGGCGCGGATCCGCCGCGGGGAGGACACTATCTCGGTAACCGGCAACGTGCTGCGCGACTACCTCACTGATCTCTTCCCGATTCTGGAGATTGGCACTAGTGCCAAGATGCTCTCGGTCGTCCCACTGCTGGCTGGTGGCGGCTTGTTCGAAACTGGTGCCGGAGGCTCGGCCCCCAAGCATGTCGCCCAGTTCGTCGCTGAGGACTACCTGCGGTGGGATTCCCTGGGCGAGTTCTGCGCTCTAGGTGCTTGCCTCGAGCACATCGACCAGACCAGCGAGGGCGCCAAAGCGGGAATACTTGCGGCGACCCTTGACAAGGCCATCGGTGCTTTCCTCGAGAACGACCGCTCCCCGGCCCGCAAACTCGGACAGATCGACAACCGGGGGTCTCATTACTGGCTGGCCCGCTATTGGGCTGCCGAGCTGGCTGCTCAGCATGATGATGCCGAACTTGCCGACCGATTCTCCGATGTCGCGACCGAGCTGGCTGCTCGTGAGGACCAGATCCTGAAGGAGCTCAACGGTGTCCAGGGCAGCCCGGTCGATATGGGCGGGTACTACCACCCTGACGAGGAGCTCGTCGCGGAGGCCATGCGTCCCAGCACCACTTTTAACGCGATCATTGAATCCCTGTGAGTGCAGCCTCGATTTCGGCCGGTCATGAGGATGTGGACCGACGTCGGTGGTTCATCACCATCGGCATCGGTCTTGCCGTGTGGGTGGCTCAACGCCTGGCCCTCATAGTGGCGATAGCTTCGGACGGACCGGTCGTTTCGAGGCTGACTCGATGGGACGGAAGGTGGTATTCCGCCATTGCGGCTGGGGGTTATCACTGGCCCAACCCCATGTTTGGCCACACCGATCCCTGGATATCCGATCTGGCCTTTTTACCGGGGCTGCCAGCTCTTGGCAGGATGATTATCCTTGTCACCGGTATGTCGCCGCATGTAGCGATCCTCATTGCCGCGCAGATGGGTTTCCTCACAGCCGCTGTGGTCATTACAGCGGTCGGACACCGAGTGGCAGGACCGACCGCAGCGGTGCTGTTGGTGGCGTGCTGGGGCGCCGCGCCTCGTGCTGTCGTTGAATCGATGGGATACACCGAGGGCTGGTTCATTGCCCTTGTTGGGCTCGGGCTGCTTGCCATCCTGTCGGGGCGGTGGATCCTCGCCGGCACATTCGTTGGCGTCGCCGGTCTGTTCCGGGCATCCGTCGCCCCGGTGTGCATCGTCCTCGGTATCGCGTGGTTGACGAGCCTGTGTACGAAGGCTGCGGCGGGGCAGCGGTGGCGTCGTTTCATCGGGATGGCGTTGAGCCCGCTGGGATTGCTGACCTGGTTTGTTATCGTCGCTCATCGCACTGGTAGATGGAATGGTTACCTGCTTGTTCAGAAGGCGTGGGGGAGCGAGATGGGGACCCTCCTTGACACGTGGGAAGACCTTCATTCGCGGATGGATCATGTTCCGTTCGACTGGCGGTATACCGGCTTGGTCGCCCTGGCCTGGTGCATGTATCTCGCCCTTGGCATCGTTATGGCAGTTCGACGCGAACAGGTGTGGTTGACGGTATACGTGCTCGTGACCGTGATCTTCGTTGGTCACATGCAGGGGTACTTCAACTCCAAGGCCCGATTTCTGCTGCCCGCTTTTCCGGCATTTCTGCCGGTGGCGAGATTGCTTGACCGGAGCCCGAGATGGCTTCAAGCGGTGTTCGTCCTCGTTATCTCGGCAGTCTCGACGTGGTGGAGCCTGGACATCTTAGGGCACAACATCTCACCTTGAGGCATCCTGCCGTGGAATTCCGCCGGGCTGAGCTCCTATTCTTGTCTTATGCACAACGATGACCGGGAGGGCGATAGTCCCGCCACCTTCGTTATTGCCTCTGTGACGAGAGGAATGGTGAAGGCTTGTGGCTGAGGTCTTTGAGAACGCCGCCCTCATTCTCTTGTTCATCCTCGTGGGCGGGGTGTTTTCGGCTGCCGAGATGGCGCTGGTGAGCCTCCGTGATTCCCAGATCAAGCAGTTGGCGGCGACCCGCGGATCTCGCGGTCGTTCCATTCAAAAGCTGCAATCAAATCCCAATCGTTTCCTTTCTGCGGTGCAAATCGGCGTCACCTTGTCAGGCTTCCTCGCCTCGGCCTTTGGTGGTGCGACGTTGGCCAGCGAGCTCGCGCCAGTATTCGAGTCCTGGGGAATGTCGGCGTCAGTGGCTGCAACGGTCGCCCTCGTTACTATCACGGTCATTATTTCCTACTTTTCGATCGTGTTAGGTGAGCTTGTAGCTAAGCGTTTGGCCATGCAGCGTGCAGAGGGATTCTCCGTGGCGCTTGGCCCGATGGTAAACGGTATTGCTACCTTGTTTCGGCCCATCATTTGGTTCCTGGGGGTTTCGACAGACCTTGTCGTTAAGATCCTTGGCGGTGATCCAACTGCGGCTCGCGAAGAGGTGACCGACGAGGAGATTCGTTCTATGGTCGTCTCCTCGGCGACCTTGGGGGACGAGGAGCGCACCATCCTTGACGAGGTTTTCGCCGTGGGAGAGAAGTCCTTGCGCGAAGTAATGGTTCCGCGCACCGAGGTCGACTTTCTGCAGGGGTCAATGAAGGCTGTTCAGGCGGCTCAGGTGGTTCGCGACGGGTCCCATTCTCGGTATCCGGTGATCGACGGATCGGCGGATCGGGTGCTTGGATTTGTTCACGTTCGAGATCTGCTCGAACTTGACCCTCAAATTCGTACCAGTCGGGTATCCCAACTGGTACGTACCGTCGTCTCCCTACCCGATACCGTCAAAGTGCTTAAGGCGCTGACCGAGATGCGTCGCACTAATGCTCACTTGGCGATTGTGCTCGACGAATACGGTGGCACGGCTGGCATCGTCACTTTGGAGGATCTCGTCGAGGAGATAGTTGGCGATATTACCGATGAGTACGACACCGTTGAACCGTCTGACCTGGCTCACGTCAGGCAGCGCGATATTGACGGCCTAACCACGCTCGAAGAGTTTTCCGACAAGGTTGGTCTGGTGCTGCCCGAGGGGCCTTACGACACTCTCGCGGGGTATTTCATGGCTCAGACCGGTGAGGTGCCTACTAAGGGTGCCCAGGTCGACGTTCACCTCGATCCGGTTGGATACGTGCCGGACGAAGACGACGAGGATGTTGAACCCGATCCCAATATTGAGCTGACGGTTACCGAGGTTGATGGTCTACGTGCAGCATGGCTGAGGATTCGTCGCTTGGATGCGCCTGGCGCGCCAACGGTGCCAGCGGGGGCGTCGGCAGTCCTGCGCCCTGAGCGGGAGGCGGCAGGCGCGTGAGGAGGCGACCCGCATGGCTCGGTGGTCCCGGAAAAGATGCCGACGGAGCGGTCTTGTTGACTGGCCCGGAGGCCGGTGAGTTGTTGAAAGCAGCTGTCGAGCACGCTGGTGGAGGGCTCGTCGGTTGGCACCTCGACCACGTTGACGCGAACCCGGGTCAGTCCACGACGGCGACCTATCAGGCTCGGGTGCAGTGGCCTGCGGGGGAGCGGCAGGAACTCTTCGGCATGAGTGCCCGAGCGAGTGGCCCGGCAGTGACTGATTCACGCGCTGACATTTATGTTGACGGATCCCGGGAGGTCGCCGTCTGGCGTTATCCTGACGACCCTGATCTGCCGGGACTTTCTCGCGCGGCATACCCCGAACAGATGGCGGCCATCATCTCTGACCTTAACTTGGTTGGCGCCCGGGTGAGCGCCCAGCAGATCAATCTGCACATGATCGGATATCGGCCGCGACGTCGGGCGGTGTTGTGCGTTGAGGTCAACAATCGGCGCTTCTATGTCAAGGTGTTGCGTGACGGCATCTTCCAGGCGACGCTGGCCCGCCACGACTTACTGACCCGCGCGTCGGTGCCGAGCCCGAGGGTGGCCGGCGTCACCGAGGATAACCTGCTTTTTCTCACCGAATTGCCGGGATGCCCACTTAGCAAGGCGCTATTTGAACCAGGAAGTCCGTGCACCGCCGAGAGCCTTGTTGGTCTACTCGACCAGTTACCTCCGCAAGTGTGTGACCTTCCGCGCCGGTCACCGTGGAGCGAATCGGTCGCTCACTACAGCCGTATGGTCGCAGCTGCCCTGCCGGACCAGAGTGAACGGTTAGAAAGGATGGCTCAGATCATTACCACAGGGCTGTCAGATGTGCCGGCAGGCAACGAACCCACCCATGGAGATTTTCACGAGGGCCAGATCCATGTGTGGAATGGCCACGTGTGCGGAATCCTCGACGTCGACACCATCGGACCGGGGTGCCGGGCCGATGATCTCGCGTGTCTCGTTGCCCACCTGTCTACGGTGCAGCGCATGAATGTTCCCCAGGCCGATCGCATGCGGCAGATTTTGACAGCCTGGGTTCCGGTCTTTGATTCGCGGGTCGATCCGATTGAGTTGAGGCTGCGTTCTGCGGCGGTCGCGATTTCGCTGGCTACCGGGCCTTATCGCAGCCAAGAGGACAACTGGCAGGCCGAAACCTTATCAATCGTTGACGCGGCTGAAGCTCTGGTCAATCAGGTGGCCTGACGCCCCGTTCGCTTTATGGCCCCGCTTGCTCTATGGATTGCTGGCGCTACCCAAGGTTGAGGCGATATGCTCCCACGTCTTGGGGGGCAGTTTGACCGTTAAGGTGTTGATTTCTCCATGAAGGGGTTACAGTTTTATGGCCCGATCGGCGACACCTGCCTCACGGGTTCCCCACCGTTGGATCATCGTCTGCTCCAGGAGGCAGTCCGTGAAGAAGTTACACCTCGCTATTCCCGCCGTTTTCGCCGCCGTAGCCTTGTCACTGTCGGCCTGCGCGCAGGCTCCGGACGCGTCCACGGGCTCCTCGGCGGGTTCCTCCACGTCTGCTGCTGGGAAGGATAGCTCCAACTCCGGTGAGTTTAAGGCCTGTATGGTCTCCGACTCTGCTGGTTTTAACGACAAATCCTTCAACGAGACCTCTCTTCAGGGCCTCAACAAGGCTGCGAGCGATCTCGGCGTGAAGACCGCCAAGGTCGAGTCGAAGGACGATAAGGACTACGCCACCAACCTGCAGTCCATGGTGGACGCCAAGTGCTCGATCATCGTCTCCGTTGGGTTCCTGCTCGAGAAGCCCACCCTCGCTGCTGCCAAAGCAAACCCGAACGTCAAGTTCGCCATCGTTGACGACAACCCGGCGAATCCTCCTGAGAACCTTAAACCGCTGATCTTCAACACTGCCCAGTCTTCCTTTGAGGCCGGCTACCTGGCCTCCGCACTGACCAAGACCGGCAAGGTTGCTACCTTCGGCGGCATGAAGATCCCGACCGTCACCATCTTCATGGATGGTTTTTCCCAGGGCGTTGATTACTACAACAAGCAGAAGCACAAGTCGGTTCAGGCTATCGGTTGGGATGTCAAGAAGCAGGACGGTCAGTTCGTCCCGCAGCCTAACCCGTTCCAGAACGTCTCTGGTGGTAAGGCTACTGCTCAAGCACTGCTCAACCAGGGTGCCGATATCATTTTGCCGGTGGCGGGCAATGCTGGAAACGGTGCGCTGCAAGCTGTGAAGTCCTCTGGCGGAAAGGCCAATGCCATCTGGGTTGACGGTGATGGCTGCAAGACCCAGCCGGCCTACTGCTCGAATATCATCACCTCGGTGTTCAAGGGCATGGATGTTGCCGTCTTCGATGCGGTTAAGGCTGCCAAAGACGGCAAATTCGATAACAAGCCGTACGTCGGTTCCCTGGAGGACGGTGGCACCGGCCTGTCCCCGTTCCACGAGTTCGACTCCAAGATCCCCGCTGACGTTAAGGACGAGCTGAAGGCGATCAAGGACGACATCAACTCCGGCAAGATCACAATCACCTCAAAGGCCCAGCCTAAGTGAGACTGAGCGCGAACTCGGTTCGCTCAGCCGCTGTGCGGCCAACCATGTGAGACGACGACGCGCCGACTTCCTGTGGAGGTCGGCGCGTCGTCGGCGCACGCGACATCAGGGACCAGACGTGGAAGGATCTGTCCCGTGACCACCAACACCACCGTCGCCCCACCCGGTGACAATGAACCTCTCAAAGACGGGCTGAGCCTGCGCGGCGTCACGAAGAGATTCGGGACCCTCACGGCCAACGACCACATCGACCTCGACATCGTTCCCGGGCGAATCCACTGCTTGCTCGGTGAAAACGGTGCCGGCAAGTCAACCTTGATGAACATTCTGTACGGCTTGCTGCCTTCCGATGAAGGGCAAGTCTACATCGACGGGGTGGAGCAACACTTCGATAATTCCAAGCAGGCCATGGCGGCCGGTATTGGAATGGTTCACCAACACTTCATGCTCGTCAACGTCTTCACGGTGGCTGAGAACATTGCGTTGGGGCGGGAAGAATCGACCGCTGGCATCCTGTCGATGCGACGGGCTCGCGCAAAGGTGCGCGAACTGTCTGATCGCTACCACTTTGACGTCAATCCAGACTCGGTCATCGAGAACCTGCCGGTTGGCGTCCAGCAGCGTGTCGAGATCCTGAAGTCCCTAGCCAACGACGCTCAGTACCTCATCTTTGACGAGCCCACTGCTGTGCTTACCCCGCAGGAAATCGACGAGCTTATGGCTGTTATGAAGACCTTGCGTGATGAGGGCCGGGCCATCGTTTTCATTACCCACAAGCTGCGTGAGGTTCGTGTCATCGCTGACGACATCACTGTGGTCCGACGCGGCCGCATCGTAGGCACGGCCAGCGCGGACCAGTCCGAGGCCGAACTTGCTGAGATGATGGTGGGACGGGCCGTCAAGCTCGTCGTCGATAAGGACGAGGCTAAGCCGACCGGTTCTCGCCTGGACATCAAGGACCTCACCGTGGCTGATGACCGCGGATCAGTCGTTGTCGACGGCGTGACATTGTCCGTCGCGGGGGGTGAGATTCTCGGCGTCGCCGGAGTGCAGGGTAATGGTCAGACGGAGCTTGCTTCCTCCTTGCTTGGACTCATTAAGCCCACGTCGGGAACGATCCGCATTGATGGCAAGGACACCACTGGAGCGGCCCCCGTCAAGGTTATTGAGGCTGGACTTGGATTCGTGCCTGAGGATCGTCAGCGGGACGGTTTTGTTGGCGAGTTTTCCATCGCTGAGAACCTCGTGCTGAATCAGGTTGGCGCGTACTCCAAGCACGGTAACCTTCAGCTCAAGCGGATCGCTGACAATGCACGTGACCGTGTTGAGGAGTTCGACATCCGTACCCCGTCGGCTTCGTTGCCGGTGTCCTCATTGTCGGGCGGTAACCAGCAGAAGGTCGTGTTGGCGCGCGAGCTTTCGCGTTCGTTGAGTGTTCTGGTGGCTTCTCAGCCCACTCGCGGTGTCGATGTCGGTGCTATCGAATTCTTGCACAAGCGGGTGGTCGAGGAGCGTGACAACGGCACAGCGGTGCTCATCGTCTCCACTGAGCTTGACGAAATCGAGGCGCTATCGGACCGCATTGCGGTGATGTACCGCGGTCGCATCGTCGGCATCGCACCGGCGGGAACTCCCCGCGATGTTCTCGGCCTCATGATGGCCGGATTCAGTTATGACGAGGCGTGTGACAGCGTCGCCAAGGGACACAAGGAGGTCTCGGAATGAGCACTGAATCCCCGAAGCCCACTGCGTCGAAAGAGGCCACCTCCCCGACGGCAGCTACCGCTTCCCAGACTGAGGCTACCTCGCACCGTTCCTTCCCCTGGAATGATCTGTGGGTGACGGTTGCAGCGTTTGTGCTGGCTTTCATTGTCTCGGCCATCGTTATGGTGGCCGCCGATCCCGCGATCAACAAGGAGTGGAGCTACCTTTTCTCTCGTCCTGACGCTTTGAGTGACTCGTGGGCTCAGATTTCTTCGGCCTACGCGGCCCTGTTCCAGGGAGCTTTCGGATCCTGGCAGGCTCTTACTGCGACGACGGCCCAGTCGGCCTCCCTCATTTGTGGCGGTCTTGCCATTGGTCTGGGTTTCAAGGCTGGCCTGTTTAACATTGGTGGTCAGGGCCAGGCGATTGCCGGAGCAACATTGGCCGCTTGGGTTGGGTTTAATTTCCACTCCTTGCCGCTGCCGGTTCACCTGCTCTTTGCAGTGATTGCCGGATTCGTTGGCGGAGCGATCTGGGGTGGCATCGCTGGCATCCTCAAGGCCCGCGCTGGTGCCAACGAGGTCATCGTGACGATCATGCTCAACTACATTGCTGGTGGTCTGCTGGCTTGGTTGCTGACGACCAAGGCCTTTCAGATGCCTGGCCGTACCGACCCGATCGCCCCTATTGTCGACTGGAACGCCACGTTCCCGCGGATGGCCGGATCTCAGTTGCACCTCGGATTCTTCCTGGCCCTGCTGCTTGCCGTGGGCACCTGGTGGCTGCTTGATCGAACTCCTTTGGGCTTCCAGATCCGTGCGGTCGGATCCAATCCGAATGCCTCGGCTACCGCTGGTATGAATACCAACTCCATTATCGCGTGGACGATGATTATCTCCGGCGGCTTGGCCGGTATGGCCGGTGTCGAGGTGGCTTTGGGCCCGATCTCCGGTGCCACTCCAACTCAGCTGTCTATCGGCCTGGTCGGAACTATCGGCTTCGACGCCATCACGGTGGCCCTATTGGGTCGTTCTAAGCCGCTCGGCATCGTTCTCGCTGGCCTGTTCTGGGGCGCTATGAACCAGGGCGGTTTGCGTATGCAGGCCATGACCCAGACCTCCTTGGACCTCGTTCGGGTCATCCAGGCGGTGATCGTCATGTTTGTGGCCGCTCCGATGCTGGTCAAGACGATCCTGCCCTTCCTCAAAACGCGCAGAGAAAAGCGCACTAAGAAACGTGACCGTGGGCCGGTCCCAGCCGACACCACCACGAAGGGAGCCCTGGCATGAGCCCAGCATCGCGTTTTCCCCGGCCCACCACCTCTGATATCACCAAGACCGGTATCGAGCTCCCCGCTGAAGCCAGCGAGGCCCTCGATAAGGAACTGGAGTTTGAACAGGTGGAATCGCGCGAGGCCCGTACGCATCGACTATCCACGGGCGTACTCATCGGCATCATGGCGTTGGTGCTGTTTATTCTGCTGACCACAACGTCAGGCGAGGCGCATTTCGCCTTTACTGACGCCCTCGCCGGGAAGGAATTGGGCACTATGAGTGTGTCTGGGTTCCCGGTTGTGCTCGTCAGCGCTATCGCGTGTTTGCTGGCGGCTGGGGCTTTCTTTATGGGGCGCAGCCGTCACACTCTCACGGTTACTGCTGGTGTCGTCGCCGGAATCGCCATCATCGTCGGGTTCCTGAGCTGGGCTGCTGCCGGACGTGGCTTGCCGTTCCAGGTCGCAGGTCAGCTTCAGGGCACCTTGTCTGTGGCCACTCCGCTAGTCCTCGGCGCACTGTGCGGCGTCATGTGTGAGCGTGCTGGCGTCGTCAACGTCGCTATCGAGGGCGAGATGCTCACGGCAGCCTTTGCGGCAGCCCTCGTCGGATCCATAACGAAGTCTATTTTTGCCGCCATTGTTGTAGGGATCGTCGCGTCTGTGCTAACTGCCGCGTTGCTGGCTGTCTTTACCATCAAATATTTTGTCGACCAAGTTGTTATGGGCGTGGTCGTCAACCTTTTTGCATCTGGTCTAACGGGCTTCTTCTACACCCAGTTGCTTTCTCCGAACGCCGAGGAATACAACACGGCACCGATCATGGAAGCAGTCGCCATCCCGGGGCTGTCGAAGATTCCATTCTTTGGCCCGATTTTCTTCGACCAGACTGTGCTGGTGTATATCGGGTTCCTCTGTATTCCGCTGGTGTGGTTCCTGCTGTGGCGCACTACGTGGGGGCTGCGCGTCCGGTCTGTTGGCGAGCATCCCGAGGCCGCTGACACTGTGGGTATCTCGGTTGCTGGAGTGCGCTGGTCTGCAGTGCTCGTCGGTGGCGTTTTTGCTGGCCTGGGTGGCGCTTACTTCACGATTGGTACCGTCGGGTCATTTTCGAAGGACATCACGGTGGGTAACGGCTTCATCGCTCTTGCCGCTCTCATCATGGGCCGTTGGCGTCCAGGTTTGGCCGCCGTCATGGCGCTGTTTTTCAGCTTCGTAACCCAGCTGTCCACCGAGCTGTCGACGATCAGCGCCCCAATGCCCTCGCAGTTCCTGCTTATCTTGCCGTACATTGCGACGATCGTTGCTGTGGCTGGTCTGGTTGGCAAGGTGAGGGCACCGGCCTCCGATGGCACCCCTTACATCAAGGAGTGACGTGGACGTCAATTGGGACGCGTTACGCTGTCGAGCTCACGAACTGACGAAACGAGCTTACGTGCCGTACTCCCACTTCCCAGTGGGAGCAGTCGGGCTTGCCGAGGATGGTCGCGTCGTCGTCGGATGCAATGTGGAAAACGCTGGTTATGGCGTCACGTTGTGTGCAGAGTGCGGGCTTATCAGTGACCTCGTGGCCGGGGGTGGAGGGCACCTTCTCGCCTTCTGCTGCGTGGACGCTATGGGTGAGACGATCATGCCGTGTGGGCGTTGTCGCCAACTGCTGTGGGAACATGGTGGCCCGACGATGCTCATCGACACCCCAGCCGGGGTGCAAACGATGACCGAGGTGCTACCGCAGGCCTTCGGCGTCGACAACCTTGATCGTGTCACCAACCAGCAGGAGAAGTCATGATAGTGGCCGCAGCTGACGGGTCCTCCCTCGACAATCCGGGGCCAGCCGGCTGGGCCTGGTATATCGACGACGACACCTGGGCTGCCGGCGGCTGGCCACGCGGTACGAATAACATGGGCGAGCTCAAGGCTGTTCTCGACGTGTTGCGCGCCACTCGTGACGCCGACGAGCCACTGACGATTTTGTGTGACTCTCAGTACGCCATTAACTGCTGTACGAAGTGGATTCCGGGATGGAAACGTAAAGGATGGCGCAAACGTGACGGCAAGCCTGTACTCAACCGGGACCTCCTCGAGCCCATTGATGAAGAGCTCGACGGCCGTGACCTCACCTTTGAGTGGGTGAAAGGGCACGCTGGCCATGCTATGAACGAGGCTGCCGATCAGCGTGCTCGCGCTGCCGCCACGGCCTTCCGCGACGGCACCCCAGTCGATCACGGGCCTGGGTTCGGCAGGGTCGACCGCGATCCACAGCCGCAAGAGGACGTGCCGAAACCTGGGAACGGTGATGAGCAAGAGCGGTTGTTTGATCTACTCGAGCGCCCTGCCACCCCTGACCAGGAGCTTATCGGCATCCTCACCGACAAGGAGCGCCGCTTCCTGGAGACCGATGCGATCGTCCACCGCAGCGCTCTGGAGGAGCTTGCCGCCCCTGACTTCATCGAACATGACGGGAATGGCCGACTGTGGACGCGAGGCCGGGCCTTGGCCGACATGCCGGTCCCCGAGGTGAGGGCCAGTATTGAGATTCTCGGAATGGTAAGGATCGGCCCACAGGATGTCCTGCTGCGGTGGCGGGCACGGGCAGGATCTCGGGTCAGCGTGCGAGTTTCGCTATGGCATCGCGACCCAGATAGGGGCTGGCAGTTGAGGTTCCACCAAATCACCCCGGTGCGCTGACAAGTTGCTCGGGTCATGAACCACGATGACCTTGATCGGTACATAGCATCGACCTACGCTGCTTCAATCGTTGACATCCTCGATGTCGGCTACCGATAGAGTTAACCTCATGTGTGCCAACGTTCTTGCCGCCGTTGCGTGGCCCTACGCTAATGGGCCTCGACATATCGGCCATGTTTCCGGATTCGGTGTCCCCTCTGACGTCTTTGCCCGGTACATGCGAATGTCGGGTCACCGAGTCCTCATGGTTTCCGGCTCGGATTGTCATGGCACCGCTATTTCAGTCAAGGCTGATCAGGAGGGCGTGACGGCTCAGGAGTGCGCCGAGAAGTACCACCGCATCATCGCGGCAGACTTGCAGGGGCTCGGGTTGTCCTACGATCTGTACACGTCGACGCTGACCGACAACCACGCTCACGTCACCCAGGAGATCTTTACTCGCCTCCACGAAAACGGCTACGTCGTCAAGAGGTCCGAGATGGGGGCGTTTGAGCCATCGACCGGACGTACCCTTCCGGACCGTTACATTGAGGGCACCTGTCCGGTGTGTGGATACGACGATGCCCGCGGTGACCAGTGCGACAACTGTGGCCGTCAGCTTGACCCGGCCGACCTCATCGACCCCAGATCAAAGACCACAGGGGCCGCTCCCGAGTTTCGCGAGACCGAGCACTTCTTTCTCGACCTTCCTGCCTTGGCCGAGTCATTGGCGTCGTGGATTGGCACTCGCACCGATTGGCGTCCCAATGTCTTGAAGTTTTCCCACAACCTGCTTGAGGAGTTGCGTCCGCGCGCTATTACCCGCGATCTCGACTGGGGCATTCGCGTGCCAGTAGAAGGCTGGCAGGACAACCCGATGAAGTCGATCTACGTGTGGTTCGACGCTGTCATCGGATACCTGTCTGCCTCGATTGAGTGGGCGCGCCGTATTGGTAGGCCTGATGCGTGGCGTGAGTTCTGGAATGACGAGGATGCCCGTTCGTACTACTTCATGGGTAAGGACAACATTGTGTTCCACTCGGTCATTTGGCCCGGCATCCTGCTGGGTACAAATGGACGTGGTGATAAGGGTGGCGAGCCATCCGAGGAACTTGGAACCCTCAACCTTCCCACCGAGGTTGTTTCCAGCGAGTTTCTGACGATGAGTGGTTCAAAGGTGTCGAACTCTCGTGGTGCCACTATTTTTGTTGGAGATTTCCTCCATGAGTTCGGCCCCGACGCCCTGCGCTACTTCATCGCGGTTGCCGGTCCGGAAAATCAGGACACTGACTTCACCTGGGAAGAGTTTGTCCGCCGGGTGAACTTTGAGCTCGCCAACGAGTGGGGCAACCTCGTTAACAGGTCGATTTCGATGGCGTTCAAGAATTGCCACGAGATTCCGGCTGCTGGTGAGCTGACAGACGCTGACCGTGAGTTGCTGGATGCCGCTGCTGCTGGGTTTGACACCGTGGGTGAGTTGCTTGCCCACGCCAGATTCAAGGCGGCTATTACTGAGGCGATGAGGATCGTTGGGCTAGCTAATGCCTATATCTCTGCTGAGGAACCCTGGAAACTCAAGGACAACCCTGAGCGCCGTGACACCGTGCTGCATGTGGCTTTGCAGGTCGTGAGTGACGTTAACACCATGATGACCCCGTTTTTGCCTCATTCGGCGCAGAAGATTTATGAGGCCCTTGGTGGCGAGGGTGTGTGGGCGGCCCAGCCTGAGCTCATTGAGACCGATGGGGCACCGATCCTCATGGGGGATTACGCCACCGAGCAGGCGTCATGGGGCCGTCATGACATCGCGGTAGGTACTCCGCTGTCCAAACCTTCGCCCATCTTCCGGAAGCTCGACGCTAAGCTCGCCCAAACCGGTCCGCAATGGGCCCCAGTCAACCCGCAGTGAGTCAGCTTGCCTGCGCCCGTCTCTGTAACTCGCAGACGATGAGGGCGCAGGCTTCGGCGTCGGAGTCGGCTCGATGATGGTTGAGCTGGTAATTCGGGGCACAAGCGTGAAGCACCGTGGGGAGCTTGTAGTTGGGTAACCCCGGGATGAGGCGCTGCGCTGTCCGGTAAGAACAGAAGAACGGTGCGGGCAGGGTGGTGGTGCCGAAGTGCTCGTCGAGCTGTCGCCACACCCGGGAGTCGAAAGCGGCGTTGTGGGCATATACGGTCGCCCCATCCACAAAGTGGGAGACAGTGTCGGCAATGTTGATCCAGCCGGGGGCGTCCGCGACGTCGGCTGCTGAGATGCCATGCAGATAGGTGAACTCAAAAGAGTCCCACCCCTTGGGCGGACGAATCAGGGTGTTCAACCTGTCGACGATCTGTCCGTCACACACCTTCACCATGGCCACCTGGCAGGCTGATACTCCGCCCATTCGGTTGGCTGTCTCGAAGTCCACCGCGACGAAACTCGGCTCGGCGATCTGCGAGGGGGAGGGGACGAAGAAGGACCGACGCTGAGTCCTCCGGGTCGACATGAAGCCTGCCGGTGTGGCGTTGCTCGCACCTCGGTTAGGCCATTTCTGCAACGCCATGTGTACCTCCGCTTTACCCCTCTTGCTTCCCTGTCCTCGGAAAGCGACTGGCGTCAGAATAGTTCCCACCTGCGACACTGGCGATCCCCTACAGCGGCGTCGGTAGGGTTTGGTTGACGTGACGTCGGGCAGTGGTGCTGTCAATTGAGGCACTGTGTTGGCAACGCCAGCAGCTCGAGGGAAATCGCTCAGTGTGCTGCTGCATGTACTGGATGTCGGTGCACATGAATGCAAGATACGCGGGGATAGGAGCTGTTCTCCTGTGGCGGTACCGTTATGGCGCTGCTAGCCGACCTGCTTGCGTGCCTCGTGCCTCACCATGATCGCCCCGAGCAGACCGATGACCAGAAACAACGACGACAACCCGATCGACCACGCTGCTGCGTGAGCGAAACCGGTCTCGAGGTTGCTGATGACGGCGGCGCGGGATGCACCGAGCGGGCGAATGAAGGGGCTGTGGGCAGACGCATGGCGAAGTCCTGGAATGGCCGAACCGGCTGAGCCCTCAGTGATGTGAACGAGCTTGTCGAGGACTCTGGTCGGTACTGCGCTGATCGAGGCTACCGCGTCGGGAATGGTGTGGTTCATGGCCGATCCCAGGGCCGTCCCGGCGATGGCGGCGCCGAGGGCCGAACCCAGCTGACGTACCGTCGACTGGGTGGCCGATCCTGCCCCGGATTGGTCGGCAGGAATGTCGTGCAACACCGTCGAGGTCAGCTGGGCCGAGGCTAGGACGAGCCCAACACCATAGACAATGAGAGTAAGAACAATCAGCCAGGTGGATCCCTGCACACCGACGACCCAGGCCAGCAGCCCGACGCCGACGACCTCGAGGGTCAGCCCGAGGACGGACCACCCCGGCGGCACCCATCCTCGCGGCTAGGTGACGTGCCGACGCCCCGGAGAAAAATGCACCCAAGGCCATTGCGGCGAGCACGATCCCAGTACACACCGTCGAGAGACCAAGCGAGTTCACTAGGAACAGCGGCAGCACGAATGTGAGGGAAAACTCGCCGATGGCCACCGTGGCGGCGGTGAGATTACCCCAGGAGAACGTCCCTACCCGGAACAGAGCCAGGTCAAGCAGAGCGTCGCGGCCAACCTTGGCGCGGTGATGCTCCCAGACGACGAATAGAATGATGAAAACCAGGCCGATAGCGATCGCCCACGGCACGGGGGACATCGACCAACTGGTCGGCCATTCCCACCCGAAAACTTTGAAGGTTTGTTTCTTATTCCACCACCCCAGGGTGGTGGCCTCAATGAGCCCAAAGACGAGCAGGCCAAAACCGATGGCTGAGGTGAGTACACCGTCGACATCGACGCCTTTGTCAGCAGGTTTGCCGTGAGTCTGTGGCACCCATGCGGCAATTCCAGCCAGTACCAGCAGCCCCAACAGAAGGTTAACCCAGAAGATCCAACGCCATGACGCGTATTCAGTCAAGACTCCGCCCAGCAGTGGGCCGAGGGCTGCCATGCCACTCATGACGGCACCCCAGATGCCGAAAGCGGCGGCGCGATCCTTGCCCTGGAAGAGTGAGTTCACCGATGACAGGGTGGACGGCAACACGAGCGCGCCTCCCACACCCTGGACGGTACGCGAGGCGATGAGGGAGCCAGGTCCCGACGCCGTTGCGGCCAGCAGGGATCCTCCGACGAACAGGACCACGCCAGCTGCAAAGGTGGTGCGACGCCCGATCCGGTCGCCGAGGCGGCCGGCTCTGAGCAGGAGAGCAGCGAAGATGACGTTGTATGTTGTATATGGCGTTGACCCACTGGGCGTCGGTGAGGTTCAGGTTGAGGGCCGAAATCATCGTCGGTAGGGCAATACCGACGATTGTGCCGTCCAAGATGATGAGGGAGAGCCCTGCAGCGAGGACGGCGAGGGCCTTCCAGCGCCCGGGGATGGGCTGGGCCGCAGTGGCGGCGGAGGTGGCGTCTGACACGGCATTCCTTTCGACCCTGTCGACATTACGAAGGCGATGATCCATCGGCATCGACCAAAAGGTTGAAAACCTCTCCTCCGTTCAGTCCTTCAGAGCGGCGACGGTGGTACTTGCTCGCCTCATACTCATAGGCTGAAATCCCATGACGATAGCTCGTGACCGCAGAGTCGGTTCAGCCCGGCATAAGGCGAGACCGCGACGGACCAACACGGGTGGAGACTTGCGGTGCTGCCGCACATCTCGGACGAGACGCCGGGCAAAGTTCAACCAGCGAGGCCGGTCCAACCAGATCGGTAGCACGTTGAGGCCCGCCTGCAGACATGGCTCCAGCAAGTCGGGGGCAAAAATCCCCTCCGCAATGACTGCCGGTGCGTCTCCAACCTCGACGACGTGGTTGCCGTCGGCTCGAGACCGTGAGATGTCGTAGCAAGGGACGACGGTGTGTCCCGTGGTGGCGAGTTCCCCGAGGGCTTCGACGGCGACCGGAAGATTCCAGGAGGCGACGTCGTCCCAGTCAACCATGTTGCGCACCACGGGCAGTCCGGGTTCATCGTGATCTCGGTAGAAGTCGTCGAGGCGTAGCTCGGGTAAATCCGCCATATGAGTGAGACGGGATTTCCCGGATCCAGAGGGTCCTGCCAATAGGATGATCGTGCGCGCCACGGCTGCCGAGTCTATCGGGAACGCATAGGGAACGTACGCCGATTCGGCCCTTGTGGAAAAGCCGTATGACATCCAAGTATCACAACGCCCGATGCTCTCATGACTCCATGAGAACCGTTCTAAACCTCGGGCGTGAGCTGGGGCGGTCGGGGTGACACACAAAGGCCAGCGTCACTTACCACCCACCACGCTGAGAAGCCGACCGTGACCGGCGTAACGTGGCAATTACGTCTAAACGTTGGCAGAGAGGTTTCTTTCATGGGCTTTGATTCGCAGCCGCTGCGCGCATACGTTGAACACGACTTCACCTACGTGGCAGGGCTGGAGCGTAACCTGCACCGATTCAGCGACTCACCTGCCATGATCGACCCGGTGGCCGATCGCAGCTGGACCTATCGCGAACTGGCCGCCGACGTCGAACGCTTCGCCGTCGTGCTCTCCCAGCATGGTGTCGGTCCCGGGGACACGTTCGCCTTCGAACTGTTCAACACCCCGCAGTTCGCGATCTGCTATCTTGCCGCTCACCGTCTGGGGGCGGTGGGAACCGTCCTCAACTGTCGGCTCGCTCCCCGGCGAGTTGGCCTGCGCCCTGCGTGACGCCCACCCGAAGGTGTTGGTCTACGACGCCGAGGTCACCTCTCGAGTGCTGCCTGCCATTGCGGAGGTCGCCCCGGAGTCTGAGACCCCGACGCCCTTTCTCATCCAGGTGGCTCCGGCTGGCACCTCACCGGATCTGCCCGACGGCGCCGTCGACTTCGACACCGCTTTGTCCCAGGCCGATGGAAGGGCCCCGGATCGTCCGTCGAATCTCAGCACCTACGACGAGGTCATCCGTCTCTACACCTCAGGGACGACCGGCCTGCCGAAAGGTGTCCCGCTGCCGTCCTTCGTGGAGGTCATGAGCGCGCACGATGTCATCATGCACTTCCCGCTCACTCCACAGGACCGCACCCTAAACATGACCCCATGTTTCCACCGTGGTGGCCTGCACTCTGGCGGTCCTAACCCCACCTTTTACGTCGGGGGATCGGTGGTGCCGATGCGCGAGTTCGACGCCGACACCGTGCTCGACTGGGTGGGCCGCTACCAGATCACCTTCCTCATCGGCGCACCGACGGCCCTGGAGCGTCTTGCCCGCGCCCAGGAGAAGAATGCGCGTGACCTGTCGGGATTGAAGGGCATCGTCACTATGGGATCTCCACTCGACGCCGGTTCGGCCCGGCGGTATATGGAGGTTCTCACCCCCAATATCTCGAACGGGTACGGCACCACTGAGACCTTCTGGAACACCTTCCTGCGTCCCTTCGATCTGCCAGGAATGGCCGGTACAGCTGGTCGGGCCAGCACTGATGACGACGTCGAGGTGGTCAAGGTTTTTGACGACCGTATCGCTGAGCCCGATGAGCTGGCCGCCAAGGACGGCGTTGAGGTCGGTGAGGTCGCGATGCGCAGTCCCAAGTGCGGTATGTCCTACTCCGGGGAGACTGGCTCGAAGGATCCGAAGTTCCATGCCGGATGGTTCTACCCGGGTGACCTCGCGACCTGGGACGAGCATGAGTTCGTCACCATCGTCGGACGTAAGGACGAGATGATTATTAGCGGTGGCGAGAACGTGTTCCCAACCCAGGTAGAGTCCGTGTTGGAATCCCACCCGAGCGTCCTGGAGTCGATCGTGGTGGGTCTGTCTGATCCGGAATGGGGGCAGCTGGTCGTCGCCTACGTGGTGGCCGATCCTGACGCTGCTGCAGTGACAGCTGATGAGCTCGAGGCTCACTGCTTGGCTAGTGAGGACCTGGCCCGGTTCAAACGACCTCGCGCCTACCGCTTCGTTGACAAGTTGCCGATGACGCCGACAGGCAAGAAGAAGCATGTCGAGGCCACCGCAATGGCATGCCGGGAGGCCGACACATTCGTGCGTCCCCGTCATCACTGACGAGGACGCATCGTCCGGGTCGCAGGGACGCTCAGATTCCGAGGGCGTGGGACATCTCGTCACGCAGGGCCGTCATGTCTGCGTCAAGACGGGCCTTGGTGGCTGACAGATCGGCGGCCGATTCCGCGGGGGTTGCGCGTACCTCGAGGTAGCACTTGAGCTTCGGCTCGGTGCCTGAGGGACGGGTGACGACGTGAACGCGAGGTCCGGTCAGCTCGATCGCGTTCTGCTGTGGCAGCCCGGACCCATTGCTGGGATCGTCGAAGTCGCAGACATCGACGCGATCACCTAGCAGGGTTGTGGGGGGCTGGTTGCGTAGGCGGTCCATGGCCTCGGAGATGATCGACATGTCGGTGACGCGTACTGCGAGTTGGGAAGTGCGGTGCAGACCATGGGTGGCCCAGATCTCGTCGAGACGTTCGGCGATGGTGGTGCCGGAGGCCTTGAGCTCACCGACCAGACGCAGGATCGTCGCCAAGGCGGTGATGCCGTCCTTGTCGGGTACGTGGGAAGGATCGCAGCAGTAGCCGATGGCCTCCTCATAGCCGAAGACGAGTCCAGGCACACGGCCGATCCACTTGAACCCGGTCAAGGTCATGTGGTGTTCGCGTCCGGCAGCCTTAGCCATCCGTCCCAGGCAGGTCGATGAAACCACCGAGTTAGCGTAAACACCGTCGAGACCACGACGCAGGGCATCGTCACCAAGGAGGGAGCCCAATTCGTCGCCGGTAAGCATCCGCCAGTCCCCGTCAATGACGGCTGCTACGGCGCAGCGGTCGGCGTCGGGGTCAGAGGCGATGACGACGTCGGCGTCATGTTTGTGGGCCTGAGCGATGGCCAGATCGATGGCGCCGGGCTCCTCGGGGTTCGGGAAGGCTACAGTCGGGAAGTCCGGGTCTGGATCGAGCTGCTCGGTCACCCCGATAAATTCGGGCAAGCCAGCCTTCTCGACGAGACGACGCACGACCCGTGTTCCGACCCCGTGCATGGCGGTATACACCCAGGTGACGTCGGGATTGGCCGTGGTCAGCTCGGCGGCGCGACAGACATAAGCATCAATGAGCTCATCGCCGATGAACTCAATGTCGTCACCGCGAGCAATCGCACCCACAGGCTCCTCAGACACGACCTCGATTTCGTGGGCGATCTCGGCGTCGGTGGGTGGGACGATCTGGGAACCGTCCCCCAGATAGACTTTGTACCCGTTATCGGCGGGCGGATTGTGGGAGGCCGTCACCATGACACCAGCAACCGCCCCATAGTGCTTGATAGCGAAAGCCGTCACCGGGGTCGGAATAGGGGAGTCGGCCAGCAGGGCGTGGAAACCTGCCCCGGCCATGATCTCGGCGGTATCGCGGGCGAAGACGTCAGAATTGTGGCGAGCGTCGAAACCGATGATGACGGTCCCGCCTCGACTGCCGTGGGAGCGCAACCAAGCAGCGAAACCGGCAGCGGCACGCTGGACAACGACTCGGTTCATGCGGGACGGGCCGGGGCCGAGTGCTGCGCGTAGACCAGCGGTGCCGAAAGTCAATGGTCCAGCGAAGGCCGACTCCACTGCTGCGATGGCTTCAGCTTCACCAGATTGGGCGCGGACGAGCACATCGGACAGTTCGGTGCGTGTAGCCTCGTCGGGATCTTGGCCGAGCCAGGACTGAACTTCTGCGATGAGTTCGGGGCTAGGCCTTTCAGGGCGGGTGGTGGTCATGGTTCCTCGATGGGCTGTGGGATGGATCAGATGGCAGCCGTGATATCGGCGAGAAGGCTAGCTAGTCGAGGGGCGGCCTGCTTGCCAGCAGCGATAACGTCGGCGTGGTCAAGCGGGGCATCAGTGACCCCGGCTGCATGGTTGGTGACCAGGGATAGCCCGAGCAGGTCGAGACCGGCTTCGCGGGCGGCAATGGCCTCAAGGGCGGTTGACATTCCGACAAGGTCGGCGCCGATGGTGCGAGCCATGCGAACCTCAGCCGGGGTCTCGTACTGGGGGCCGCGGAACTGAGCGTAAACACCGGTTGGAGTGCCAGGAGCAACCCTCTCGGTGACCTCCAGCAGGCGTGGAGTCCACGTCGTTGACATATCAATGAAAGTGGCGCCGCGCAGCGGGGTGGCACCGGTGAGGTTGATGTGGTCACGAATAGCGACGATGGTTCCCGGGCCCCACGACGGGTCTAATCCGCCGCAACCGTTCGTGAGGATCATCGTGGTGGCACCCAGCGCGGCGACAGTGCGAACTCCGTGGACCACCGGCTCGACCCCACGGCCTTCATAAAAATGAGTGCGGCCAGTGAGGACAACGGCGGTCTTTCCGCTGGGCAGGGCCACGGCTACGAGGTCGCCGCCGTGTCCGGCAACAACAGGTGCAAAGAATCCGGGCAATTCACTCAGCGGGATCCTCCCAAGAGACTTGCCCAGGCGATCAACTCCAGCGGACCATCCTGAACCAAGGACGAGGCCCATGTCGACGCTGGTCAGAGATAAGCGAGAACGGATGGCATCGGCAGCATTGCGGGCGATGGCCTGGGGGTCGGTGAACTCCGGTGACGTCATGGGGTTAACCCTAGAGGTTTTCGCTGTTTCGGGAGTGCCAGCCTCGGCCATGTGCTGCGATTTTCGTCAGCTGGGATAGCCGTTTGGGGTGTTCAGTGTCGAAATGCGTGATGAATCGAGGGTTTCCTCACGCCGGAGATTTCTCTCGATGTCGACAGATGAGCCGTCGTGACTGAAAGAATGCCGCCATGACGTCTATGGTGATTATTGGGGCAGGGCCTGGAGGATACGAGGCCGCCAGCGTTGCGGCAGCTGGTGGCGTTGATGTCACTGTCGTTGAGGAAACTGGTATTGGAGGAGCTGCTGTCCTCACCGACTGCGTCCCGTCGAAAACCCTCATCGCCACCGCGGAGGTTACATCGACGTTGCGCCGCGCAGCTGAGCTCGGATTGCGTCACACCGAGACGTTCGAGGTTGACCTCGACGCCGTTAACTCTCGGGTGCGTCAGCTTGCTCAAGCCCAGTCTGACGACATTAGCCGCGGACTGGAGCGCAAAGGAGTGCGGCTGATCAGCGGGCGGGCGCGGTTGGCGACAGGTGCTCCTGGTCACCTGCATCGGGTTGTTATCAATGACGATGAGACAATCGACGCCGACATTGTGCTGCTAGCCACCGGGACCACTCCGCGCGAGCTGCCCGCGGCTCGCTGTGACGGGGAGCGCATCCTTACCTGGAAACAGGTGTACTCGATGCGGGAGGTACCCGAACACCTCATCGTGGTGGGATCTGGCGTCACTGGTGCGGAGTTCGCGTCGGCCTACGATTCGTTGGGATGCCCAGTAACGCTGGTGTCGTCACGCGATCAGGTTCTCCCCGGCGAAGACCCCGACGCGGCCCAGGTGTTGCAGCAGGTCTTCGAGTCTCGCGGCATGGAGATCTTGTCGCGCTCCCGCGCAGTGTCCGCGATCCGCGACGGGGACGGAGTCGTGGTCGGGCTGGAGGACGGCCGGACTGTTCGTGGATCCCACGTCCTGATGGCAGTCGGGTCGACCCCCAACAGCGCTGATCTCGGTTTGGAAGAGGTCGGTGTAGCTGTTGGTCCGCGCGGCCACATCACCGTCGACAAAGTTTCGCGTACCAACGTTCCGGGTATCTATGCTGCCGGAGACTGCACCGGCGTCTTCGCCCTGGCGTCTGTGGCAGCGATGCAGGGACGCATTGCGGTGTGGCACGCGCTGGGTCAGGCACTCCAACCGCTGGACTTGTCCTTGGTGTGTTCCAACGTTTTTACCTCTCCCGAGATCGCCACAGTGGGTGTGACGCAAACTGACGTCGACTTCGGGAAGGTGCAGGCAAGGTCCACTCGGTTGGACTTGTCGACGAATCCGCGTGCCAAAATGCAGGGGCTTCACGACGGTTTCGTCAAGCTTTTCTGCCGTCCCGCGACCGGCAACATCATTGGCGGAGTGGTCGTTTCACCGCGGGCTAGCGAGCTCATCCATCCCATTTCGGTAGCAGCAGCCGAACGCATACCCGTCGACGCTTTTCAGCATGACTTCACTGTCTATCCATCCCTATCGGGATCAGTTTCGGAGGCGGCACGCCGGTTGCAGACCTTCGTCGCGTGAATGCGCCCATAGCCCCGGGGTGCGAGTATCCGGGCAGATTAGAAATCGTCGAAGAGGGCAGAGAATAAACCCAGCCCGACTAGGCCGAGACCGCCAACAGCCAGGCCGCTGATGACGGGGTCAGATTCGTAACGGCGGTAGTATCCCTGTACCCACGGGGCATAGTCGGGGCCTGCCTGCCAGTAAGGCAGCTGGGCGCCATTGACGTCGACAGTACGGATCCAGGGGGAACGTCCCTGTTGGACGCGCTGGGCATCAGCGGCACATGCGGGAACCTTGCGTGCCACTCCGCCGTCGGGCGAATACATGACGTCAGTCGTCGACGGGCCATGTGCCGGATCAAAGAAACACGGTGGACGCACCTCGGGGATCGGCTCACCATTAGCGCGAGCTTGCACGCAGGCGATGGCGTGCCGCCCCTCCTCGAGGGTTTCTGTTACGAGCGGGATCGAGCGGGTGCTTTTGTCCTGGGCCATCAATGTCTTGGCGCGGTCATAGCAATCAAGGGCCATATTCCAGTCCTTACGACCGTCAGCCGATATGTCCTTGCCAACCATTTCCATGTCGAGGTCTCGTAAGGCCTCACCGAAGGTGGTGACGTCCTCTTCTGTCTCCTGCCGCATCTGGGAGACCTTGGCCTGGATGGCTTTCGCCCGCTGAGCCTCCAACTCGCGGGACTGACGCTGGGCACGCATAAGTGATGTTGTCGTCGCCACGAGCCCCACAAAGAAGAGGAGGAACAGCAGGAGGTTACCGGACATGATGACCAGAATGCCGCCTTGAAGCGCCACTCACAAGCGAAACCATGTTCTGACCCTCACTCATCAACAATTTCACACATGATCTCACCCGAAGAGACCGTCGAGCCGACCGTGGCGTTGAGGTTGCGAATAATGCCGTGGCGATGGGCGGCGATGGGCTGCTCCATCTTCATGGCCTCCATGACGACGATCTGGTCGCCCTCGTTGACCTCTTCTCCCTCTACGACATTAACTTTGATGATCGTTCCCTGCATCGGGCAGGCCACCGAGTTTCCGGTTGCCGCGGCGCGTCGCCCGGCGCGATTGCGACGGGTGGGCCGGTGAGATTTGGTGCTGGGGACCTGACGAGCGCCGTGCAAGGAGGCGGGGATACGCACCTCAACTCGTTTACCGTTGACCTCGACGACGACCTCACGAGGAGGCTCAGAATCGGCAGACTCGCCCAGAGACCCGGTGTATGGCTCGATCTTGTTGTCGAACTCGGTTTCGATCCAGTCGGTAAAGACGCCGAAGTGGCCGTCGGCGGCAGTGAAAGCCGGGTCGTGAACCACCGCCCGGTGAAAGGGAATGACCGTCGGCATGCCGTCGATGACGATTTCGTCGAGGGCGCGGGCAGCTCGAGCCAGGGCCTGCTCACGGCTATCACCAGTGATGATGAGCTTGCCGATGAGGGAGTCGAAGGCACCCGGCACCGTCATGCCGGAATGGTATCCCTCGTCCATGCGGACGCCAGGGCCGTACGGTGGCTGCCAGGAGGTAAGGGTTCCGGGAGCGGGCATGAACCCCATCCCGGGGTCCTCAGCGTTGATGCGGAATTCGAAGGAGTGACCGCGCAGCTGCGGGTCTTCGGGCTTCAGGTGACCGCCTTGGGCGACATGGAACATCATCTGCACCAGGTCAACTCCGGCCACTTCTTCAGAAACAGGGTGCTCTACCTGCAGCCGGGTATTGACCTCAAGGAAGCTGATTGTTCCGTCTCGACCGACGAGGAACTCGCAGGTTGCGGCGCCGACATATCCGGCCTCTTTGAGGATGGCGCGGGAGGACTCGTAGAGACGGGTCAATTGTTCGTCACTGAGAAAAGGTGCCGGGGCCTCCTCGACGAGCTTCTGGTGACGACGTTGTAGGGAGCAGTCGCGGGTAGAGATGATTTGCACGGTGCCGTAGTGGTCGGCGATGCACTGGGTCTCGACGTGACGCGGCTTGTCCAGGTAGCGCTCGACGAAACATTCCCCGCGTCCGAACGCGGTGACGGCTTCACGAACAGCTGATTCGTAGAGTGGGGTGATGTCGTCCATCGAGTGGGCGACTTTGAGGCCGCGTCCACCGCCGCCGAAGGCCGCTTTAACGGCAAGCGGTAGGCCGTGTTCTTTCGCGAACTCGACGACCTCCTCGGGGTCATCGACCGGATCAGCGGTGCCCGGGACGAGTGGCGCGCCGACCTTCTGGGCGATGTGACGAGCCTGTACCTTGTCGCCCAGGACACGGATGGCATGTGGCGGCGGGCCGATCCATAGGAATCCAGCGTCGATGACGGCCTGGGCGAAGTCGGCGTTTTCGGAGAGGAATCCGTAACCAGGGTGAATAGCGTCGACCTCAGCGCGGCGGGCGACGTCGAGGATCTTGTCGACGTCGAGGTAAGTCTGGGCAGGGGTGACGCCGTTGAGAGCAAAGGCCTCATCGGCGAGTTTGACGAACAACCCCTTAGAGTCGGAGTCCGCATAGACGGCCACGCTGGTGATGCCGACGTCCTTGGTGGCACGGATGATGCGTACCGCGATCTCGCCACGGTTCGCGACGAGTACCCGCTTGATGGTCCTATCCACGGTTCCTCCGATCGGCTTGTGGGGACGGGACGCCCTCACGGCGAGTCTAAGGGGTTGACGTACGTCGCATGGTCATTGTCCATCTCTTCTTCCCCTCGTCACCGTGTAGCGACGTTGATGTGGGAGCCCTGGACAATCTCGTTCTGGTTGCATGGATGGCAGTGAAGGTGTTGCTGACTAGCTTTGCCATAAATAGGTGGGGTAGTCGTTGTGGGTAACCGGAGACGGCGCACGAGGCCGCTAGCCTGACCGTCATGGCGACACCACAGTTCATCCTGGACCTGAGACGTCATATTGGTCATGCGCCATTATGGTTGGCCGTCAGTAGTGCTGTCGTGGTGCGTGATGGCCCTCGGGGGCCTCAGGTGCTGTTGGTGCAGCGGGCCGATGACGGGCAATGGACGCCGGTCTGCGGAATTATAGAGCCGGGGGAGGGGCCCGATGAGGCCATTCTTCGCGAGATCCACGAAGAGACAGGGATAGTAGCAGAGGTCGTCTGACTAGTTCGGGTCAACGTGGCCGCCCCCGTCACCTATCCCAATGGCGATCAGTGTCAGTTCCTCGACCACGATTTCTTGTGCCGGTGGGTGAGCGGTGAGCCCGTGGTCGGTGACGACGAGTCCAGCCACACCGGGTTCTTCAGCATCGACCAGCTGCCCCCGATGGCGCCGCGTCACTGTCGGCGCATCGAGACCGCGCTCAATCCTGCCGATACCGTCATCATGAGTTCGGACATGGTGAGCCCAGATATTCAGGAGGTCCGATGAGCCTTTCCCAACTCTCTTCCCGGGTGTGGCAGTACGGCAAGGTCATCGCAGAGTCGGTGCCTTTGGAGACCCTGAACGAGGAACTCTCCGATACCAGGACGCTTAGCTGGTACGACCTCACCGCTCCTGACCGTGAAGACATCGACATCTTGGCTGATGAGCTCAATCTGGACTTTCACACTGTTGAGGACGCCGAGGCTCCCGGTGAGCGCCCGAAGGTTACCCGCTATCCTGACCATCTCTTCCTCACGACCTACGCCGCGACCATTGGTGAGACCGGTGACCCCAACAGTCGCTTGATCGTCTCGCGGGTTTCGGTGTGGGTGTTCGAGCACGGCGTCGTCAGCGTTCATCGCAACGATCTGCCAGAGATCGCGGAGGTACTCAACCGCCTCGACGCGAATCCCGACCTCGTCTCGAATGGGCCGATGGGTATCGTCCACGCCATTCTCGATGTCCTTGTTGACGGCCATTTCGATACCGTTCAGCATCTCGACGACGTGGTTGAAGACGTGGAGGATCAGCTGTTCGACGACTCCATCGATATCCAGCAGGTGCAACTTCGGGTTTACCGGCTGCGCAAGGAGCTGGTGCAGTTTCGTCGGATCGTGCTCCCGATGCGCGAGATCGTCTCGACGATCAGTCGTCCGAGTAGGGAAGCTGTTGCCGTTCCGCGTGTCCTTGAGCCTTATTTCAATGATCTTTACGATCACTCCATGCGGGTGTCAGAGTGGTCCGACTCCCTGCGGGACCTGGTGGCGACGATTTTCGAGACGAATCTTTCCATCCAGGATGCCAAGCTCAATATCGTCATGAAGAAATTGGCGGGTTGGGCGGCCATCATTGCGGTACCGACCTTTGTTACCGGGTGGTTTGGTCAGAATGTGCCCTTTTTGGGGGATGGACGACCCCTGGGGCTGTGGATCTCTGCGGTGCTGGTCGTTGCGTCGAGTGTCCTCCTGTATTTGGTGTTCCGTAGGGAGGACTGGATATGAGCAGCGGGCGGGTGATTGTGCGTGCTTGCGGGGGCGGAACGTGCGCCATGGAAGGGTGACGAACTGACGCGGCCGGTGCCTGGTCGCACCGAGGATCGACGTTGATCGAGGTGCGAAACGGCGGGGGCGTCCACCTGTGATGGTGGACTCCCCCGCCGTGTTACGGAGTGATGGCCATTATGGGGCCATCACCGTGGGATCACACACCCGTGTGAGGCATTAGCCTTGGGTGGCTGGGACCGACCGGAACCATGGTCGGGGTTGGTGTCGGAACCACTGGTGCGGTGACCGTGGTGGTTTCGGCGTGTTCACCGCACTTGCCCTGGGCGAGCACCTTGCCGTTGTTGTCGGTGAGGGTCTCCACCCAGTAGTAGGTGCCAGCCTGCCCGACGGTCACCTTGGGAGAGGCGATGTCGATGGGCTGGATGTGGTTGCCGGCCGGAACCGCAACGGGCTTGGTCGTGATGACCGAGTCGCCGCACATGTTCGGTAGTAGCCCCTTGTGGGACAGCTTGAACGTGATGTGGGCGCCTTCGGGGACCGTGCCGGTGATGTGGGCGGTGTCGCCGAAGGGCTTGCCCACCTCGGCGGTCTGGTCGGCGGCGGTGGTCACTTTTACATCAACCGTCGGGGTTGGTGTCGGGGTTGGTGTCGGGGTTGGGCTCATTGGCTGAATGGGAACAATGATGCGATCTTGGTGCCCCTGTTGCCCCGCTTCAAGGCTCAGGGCTGCACCGGCGAAATCTGAGGTTCCCTGTGCGTCGGATGTTGAGTCCAACGGATCTGAGACAGGAATAGCCTTTTTGATCAAATAATTATAAATACTCGATATGTGCTTCTTTGTACTGTCGGGAACGGATACCAACCTGCCATTTTCATATTCGGTGATATCATCGCTTTTCAGGGTGAAATCATCACTGAAGTGCCATATTGCCGCCTGGGTGGCGGTCACGGCATCCCTATGATCGGATCCTGTTGCATCATCGTTCCCATTGGCGGCGTTGGCTTGCTTCTCTAACTCGTCAAGAGTTTTGCCAGGGTAGCCGTTTTTCGCAATCCATCCAATCTTGGGGAGCGCGTTGGGGAGATTATCGTTGTAATGTGGTTTCAGTTCGCTCCACTTGGTGAGAGTGCCAGTGTCTTGATGGTGCCGTTCCTGAAACGAATTCTTCTCAATGCAGTACGCCAGTATTGGATCACCATCTAATGTATGAGAGTTATCTTCTGTGTCTGTCGGGTGGAGCGCCGCTAGACCAGCAAGTCCTGCAGCTGCTCCATCTCCGAGATAGTATCCCATGTAATAGAAGTGGCCGTCCCTCATCGAGTCGCTGACGTAGCTCGGGAGCTTCTTGTAGAAGGGGGAATCCTCGTATGCGGTCAGTGACACCGAGGCTTGATCTCCAACCTTCGCGTGAATTTCATTTACTGCGTCGGCATTCGCGGGGGGAGGGGGGCTAAAAAGCGCAGACCCAATGATCAACACTCCGGCCAATACTGCGGTTGTGGGGGATTTAAATCTTTGTTTCATTGTGGATTTAGGGGTTCCTTTTATTTTTTTGGCTGTGCGGCAATCGATAAATTCTTTGAAAAATTATGTGAAACGATTGGCTAAGGGCTTTCTTTCATGCTCTCCCTTTCTTGAAAACCATCAAACCAGCGCGTAAGCATATCAGGAAATTATATCCAGTGTCAACTAGGTAATTTGGGTTATGTATTAGCGTGGCAAGACTTCCGGTCGCACGTGAGGCGAGCTGATCGCATTGGTCGCGAAGTCATCCTCGTGATGATTCGGTTGAAGGTGCTTGGGGTCGTACGGCTGTACCTCTGGGGCGTCGATGGTATGACAATAGATGAGATGAATGAGCCTTTTATATGCCATAAGAGAGATTTGAAGCCGAAGAGGGTCGCTGGGTTGCTATGCATTGATTTGAGGGGATGTACTGTCGCGTTCTTCTTCGCGTAGGGCGCGGGTGAGCGCTCGCAGTGCGTACTTTGAGGCCACGGGTGGCCCCGGTCATGAGGACGGAAAGTCTGAATATCTGTGCTATGAGACGGATTCTGTGGAATTATGTGGGGCAAAGGTGCAAGTCTCAGGGTGAGTGTTGCACGAATTCACGATGACGAGGAGAACGAGGAGTTCGTGTCCACCCGGTTCGCGAACTTGTGACGTCATCGGGGACTTCTGACTCGGGTCCGGACGGGGCTTGTGATACTCCTAACACCTTCAAGGGAGAGGAACGCAGATGATTAGTCTCGCCATTGGACTAGCACTTGCCATATCGATAGCCATCGGCCGCGTTCGGAAGATCAACATCGGTCTCGTTGCGATTCCGTTCGCCTACATCATCGGTGCGTTCTTCATGCATATGAAGCCGTCTGCCGTCATCGACCTGTGGCCGACCCACATCTTCTTTGTCATCTTCGCGATCTCGTTGTTTTTCGGATTTGCGATGGCCAACGGCACGCTCGCGGAGATCGCCAACGGGTTGCTCTATAGATTCCGTGCGGCCCCGGTCATGCTCCCGGTCATGATCTTCCTCGTGTCCGTGCTCATTTCGGCCTTGGGTGCCGGGTACTACGCCGTCATGGTGCTTATGGCGCCCATCGCTCTCCTCGTGTGTCGCAAGATCGGGATCAACCCGCTCGTTGGTGCGTTGTGCGCCGACTGCGGTGGCCAGGTGGGGTCGAACTTTATGGTCGGCCTTAACGGGGTGATTTTCCGTAACCTCATCACTGGCGAGAAGTTCAGCTCAAACGAGGCTTTCGTGGTCTCGACGACGATCTTTGTCGTCTACCTCGTCATGACCTTCCTCATCATCTTAACGATGCTCTTCATCTCCTCGCATCAACGCAAACGCGACGGGATGACGGCTCAAGAGGTGACCTTTGCCGAACCCATACCGCTGGACCGACGTCAGCGCACGAATGTGTGGCTCATCGGGGTCTTCGTCGTCATTCTTCTCGTGCCGCCGATCCTCCATCTTTGTATGCCGCACAATTCGGCCGTGACCTGGGTGAACTCGCGGGTCGATGTCTCGCTCTTCGCTATCCTCTTCGCCGTTGTCTGTGCGTTTATGAGGGTCGGTGAGGAGAAGGAGTCGCTCTTACACGTGCCGTGGTCGACCCTCATCATGATCGGTGGGATGGGCATGCTCGTCTCGATAGCCGTCAAGGCGGGCACGATCTCGTTGCTTGCTGGGTGGGTTGGACACACCCCGAGACTGCTCATCCCCGTTGTTCTGTGCTTCCTGGCGGCCGTCCTGAACATGTTCGGCGGCAGTTTCGTCGGGGTTGTCGCCCCGGCCCTTTTCCCAGTCGTGGCGACTCTCGCGAGGGCGACCGGCATGAGCCCGGTGCTCCTGTACACGAGCACGACGATCGGTGGTCTGGCCACCGGTATCTCGCCCTTCTCGGCCGGCGGAGCCATGGTTCTGGGATTCACCGACAAGGACGAGAGGGACGACATGTTCCACCGTGAGTTCGCCGTCGGTCTGCCTGTCTGCGTCGGCGCAGCGCTTGTCGTGAGTTTCTTGTGCTCGCTCGTGCTCGGCTGAGGGGGAAAGGATGAACCATGGTGACGTTGACATCGGCTATTCCACCAATTCTGGGCCACGTTGTGGTTACTCGTCGACAATTCCCGACGTCACTGGGAAGGCCTTCTAGACTTGCCAGCGTGACGAAGATTGCACTTGCTATTGCCGGGTCTGAGGCGTCCGGTGGCGCTGGAGCCCAGACCGACCTCAAGACTTTTCACCAGCTCGGGGTGTTCGGATGCACGTCCTTGACGTGCATCGTCTCGTTTGACCCTCACAATGACTGGGGGCACCGGTTTGTGCCGGTGGACCCGCAAGTCATCCATGATCAGATTGAGGCGGCCGTTGCCGTCCATGGTCGGATCGATGCCGTGAAGATCGGTATGCTCGGCACCCCGACGACGATTGGTGTCGTCGCTGAGGCTCTTGAGAGCTATCAGTTCCCCAGGGTCATCCTTGATCCGGTGCTCATCTGTAAGGGTCAGGAGCCCGGTGCTGCCCTTGACACCGACAATGCCTTGCGCGAGAAACTCCTGCCACGCGCTGACGTCATCACCCCGAACCTCTTCGAGACTCAGACCTTGGCCGGGGTGGACGAGATCACCTCCGTGGACGCCCTTAAAGATGCTGCCAAGCGGATCGGTGACCAGGGAGTTCCGGTCGTCATCGCCAAGGCCGGCACTCTGCTGGACACTGGCACCGCTCTGGATGTCTACTACGACGGCCATGATTGCGAGGTCCTTGACGTTCCTGCCGTTGGCCAGGAGCGCGTCTCTGGTGCGGGATGCACCTTGGCTGCTGCGATCACTGCGGAGATTGCTAAGGGGGCCAGCGCCCTCGATGCTGCCCGCACTGCTAAGCAAGTTGTCGTTTCGGCGATCGAAAACCGGATGCACGGTAACGCCCCGTTCGACTGCGTTTACCAGGGTAATTACCGGGCCTGAAGTCATCACAAGGTTCACATGAAGTTGGCCCCGGCGTGTGATAAAGCCGAGGCCAACGTGCGTCCGCGCCCTCTGATGGCCCGGGTCGTGCTGGGGGGATCAGCCGCGGAAAACTGGGCGCACTGAGAGTTCTTCGATCATGGCGTCCGGGCTGGCTTCCAAGGCTGCGCGCACGGTGACGGCAACCGACTGCGGACGCAGATGTTCGGAGGCGTTGTAGGGGCGCCCGGCCTGGGCTTGGAGCTCCACCTGCATGTCGGTGTCGACGCGGCCGGGGTGAATGGAGGTTACCCGGACTACGCCGCGTTCTTCTTCGCGTAGGGCGTGGGTGAGGGCTCGCAGTGCGTACTTTGATGCTGCGTATACGCCACCGTTGGCGGGGGTTCGCAGGAATCCTGATCCGGAATTGATCATGATGACATCGCCGTGGCTGGCGCGTAGTAGGGGAAGTACTAGGCGAGTGAGGTCGGCGACGGCGACGACGTTGATTTCTAGCACGCGGCGCCATTCGTCTCGGGACTGGGAGGCAATATCGCCAGGTGACGCCGCGCTCACTCCTGCACTGTTAATAAGGACGTTAAGGCAGTCCAGGTGGGAGACGGCTGCAGCGGTGGCCTCCTCGTCGGTCAGATCGACGACGAAGGGGGAGGCGTTGGGTAGTTCTGATACCACGTTGTCAACGGCTTCTTGATGGCGTCCTCCCACGATGATGTGGTGGTCGCGCCCTAGATCGTCGGCGATGGCCCGCCCGATGCCGCGGGTGGCCCCGGTCACGAGGACACTCTTAGTGCCATGGCTGTTGTGTGAAATTTCTGACGTCGTGGGGGCTTTCATAACGCCACCGTACTCGTCCTACCAGGAGCGATACCGCGTACGCCATGGCCGACGTAAACGCCGGCGCGATGTATCTGCGGGTTGCCAACAACCTCAAGCGTCCCGTCCGCGCCCCTGACAGTGACGATCCATGCTGTGTGTCGTGCCTGATACTGCATGACCAGGTGTAAGGGACGATCAGCGATAGTATCGTCGGCATGAATGCCAGGGCAGCGGTCGCGGTGACGGTTCTGCTCGTCGCGGCAGGGTGTGCTCCTTCACACGGGGGAGCCGTGCCGAGCCCTTCTGCTGCATCCGCTACCCCGGCTCCTGCCGGTGCGGAGACGCTGGCGGATCTGGGGTTTAAGTATGGCCCCCGGAATTTCCGGCTGCCCAAGGGACTGGCCGTCACGTTACGGGTCGATCACGTCAACAACATCACCCTGCTTATTGGACCGGATACGTCGGGTAAAGTACACGATTTTCTGGCCGATAATCTGTCGGCATCGGGTTTTACAGTGACGGGAAACGCCAACGGATCCTTGACTTTCATCTCGAATCGCGGCGACACCAGGGGGTGGAGTGGAGGCTTCACCAGTTCCGACGAGGCGGCGGGGCTGACTTTGCGTCACGGCTGAAGCTGTGGAAGGTACAGGGGGCGTGAGACATATTGATAATCCATGCAGTTCGTCTCGCGTGGCCCGGAACCATCGGTGTAATAATTGCTGTCACCTCCTATTTGGGGTGTGTTGTGATGATGTCAAGCATCCACCCAGTGAAGGGAAACAATCGTTCGGATTGCGTAGAAGAAAATCTGAGGCGAGTATCTCGCCGTGGGATAATCCTGTTCGGAAGGATGCTTTAAAAGATATTGCTGCGGCTAGTATGAGAAGTCTGGTTGGCTCTCTGATGGTAGTGCTAATTACCCTGACGCAACGTCTGTTACGTGTTGAAGGGTCGCAAGCATGAACCGTTCTTCCTGTCCTGGTCAAACCCGACCATAGGGACGATGTGAACAATACTGGAGGTATCACCCAAGGAGATGCGCTCGGGCTCTCCTGGTCATCGTTGGTTAAACGTCAGGTGGCATGCAATAGTGCGAGCGCTCAAGCGGTGCTGACGATGGTGTCGACTGTAAGGGCGTTGTATGGTGAGCGGCAGTTGACACATCGATGCCCGTAGTCTGCGACGGAATCTTAAACCGCCCCGGGGTGATCTTCCCACCGTCAGCTCAGATGGCCACCCTTCGGACCGTTCCACAGTGAGGACCATTCGACGTCGAGGTCCATGAGCATCTGGCGCAGCAAGGGTAGAGAGATGCCGGTGACATTGTGGGGATCACCGTTGATACGAGTAATAAAGGCGCCGCCCAAACCATCGATAGTGAACGCCCCCGCCACCGCGGCGGGTTCGCCACTGTCCACGTAGGCGTTGATTTCGGCGTCGGTGAGGTCGGCAAATGTGACGACGGTTTGGCCGATGCGGGTCTGCTCGCGCAACTGCCCGTTCACAATGACCGCGACGTGATGGCCGCTCACCAACACGCCCTGGTGACCGCGCATCTGACGCCACCACTGCCGGGCGCGCTCGGCAGTGTGAGGTTTGCCGAGAATGCGTCCGTCAAGGTTGAGAACGGAATCGCAGGCCACCACGATCATCCGGTCAGCGGGGTACTCCTCAAGAGCTCCGGACTCGATGACTGAGTGGGCCTTGAGGCGGGACAACCTCGCCGTCATGGCAACCGCGTCCTCCCCGCGCAGATGACTCTCATCGGCCCCTGATGCGATGACGACGGGCTCGATACCGGCGGAACGCAACATACGTAGCCGGGCTGGGGACTTCGAGGCAAGAACGAAACAGGTCGTCATGTCAGTAGCGTCGCAAAGATCCACGCCAGGCTGCCTGGCCGGGCATAAAAGGTTCACGGATGGTACGCCAATACGATTTCCAGCCGAAGGCGATCGGTCGGTCATCAGGCACGTAGGCGTTTGGGCCGGGGCGAGTGAGCTCGGCCACCACCGCCACCAGCGCGCCGAGCTCTTCGTCGGTGAGATTCCCCTTCGTCACCGTGATTGCGTCATCCATGGTGCCCTCACTCACAGCGGGATGTTTCCGTGCTTTTTGGGAGGCAGGGCCTCACGCTTGGTGCGCAACAGACGAAGGGTGCGGATGACCGAGGCGCGGGTCTCGTGCGGATGGATGACCTGGTCGATCCAGCCTCGCTCGGCAGCCTGGTACGGGTTCGATAGGGTCGCCTCGTATTCGTCAATGAGCTCTTTGCGCTTGGCCTGTGGATCAGGATCCGTGGCAAGGGTGCGTCGATGCAGGATGCTGACGGCCCCCTCGGCCCCCATGACGGCAATCTGCGCGGTAGGCCAGGCCAGATTGACGTCGGCGCCGAGGGTCTTGGACCCCATCACGATGTAGGCGCCGCCGTAGGCCTTGCGGGTGACGACGGTCAGTAGCGGCACGGTGGCCTCAGCGTAGGCATAAATGAGTTTGGCGCCGCGGCGGATAATACCGTCGTGCTCTTGCTCGACGCCGGGCAGGAAACCAGGGGTGTCGACGAAGGTGAGCACCGGAATGTTAAAAGAGTCGCAGGTGCGTACGAACCGGGCGGCCTTCTCAGATGCGTCGATGTCGAGGGTGCCGGCATTGACCATCGGTTGGTTGGCGACGATGCCGATCACGCGACCTTCAATGCGTCCGAATCCGCAGATGACGTTGGGGGCGAAGAGTTCGTGGATCTCCAGGAAGGTGTCTTCGTCCAGCACGGTCGTAATGACCTCGTGCATGTCATAGGGCTGATGTGAAGAGTCCGGGATGAGAACGTCGAGCTTGCGGTCGTGATCGGTGATCGTCAGGTCGGCCTCGCCATCGTCGTAGAACGGCGGATCCTCAAGGTTGTTCTGCGGAAGATAGCTAATGAGGTCGCGGACGAACTCGAGAGCATCGTCCTCGTCATTGGCCAGGTAGTGGGAATTGCCCGACTTGACGGAGTGGGTGCGTGCGCCGCCCAGCTCTTCGAGAGAGACGTCCTCACCGGTGACTTGCTTGACGACAGCCGGGCCGGTGATGAACATCTGGGAGGTCTGGTCGACCATAACAATGAAGTCAGTGAGGGCAGGAGAGTAGACGTGGCCTCCGGCCGCCGCACCCATGATGATGGAGATCTGGGGGATAACACCGGAGGCCCTGGTGTTGCGGCGGAAAATATCACCGAAGCGGGCCAGGGAGGCCACTCCCTCTTGGATGCGTGCGCCGCCGCCCTCATTGATGCCGATAAGGGGACAACCAGTCTTGACGGCGAAGTCAATAATTTTGCAGATTTTCTCGCCGTAGACTTCGCCGAGGGATCCGCCGAAGATAGTGACGTCCTGGCTGAATACACAAACCGGGCGACCATGGATCGCGCCGACACCGGTGATGACCCCGTCGGTGTACGGACGTTTGCGGTCCATGCCGAAGTTCGTTGAGCGGTGACGGGCGAACTCGTCAAGCTCAGTAAAGGAATCTTCATCGAGTAGCCGTAAGATGCGCTCCCGGGCGGTCATCTTTCCGGTGGCATGTTGCTTTTCGATGGCCGAGGGGGATGCGGCATTGACGGCCTCGTCGATCCTCCGGCCGAGGTCGGCGATCTTCCCGGCCGTGGTGTGGATGTCGATCTCCATATGCTGAGACTATCCGTCAGAGGCGACAAATGTGGTGCCGGGCCGCTCCCCGGGACGACTTATCCCCGGGACGATTTAATAGTGCCGCGGGATCACTGGGAGGCAGTCGTCTCCTCCGACTCACAGATGCACTAGCGCGCAGCACCACCGACAGCAGCCAGGGCAACCGCGGTGATGATGACTGGCAGGTAGAGGCTGTGGGAGACCGGATTCGTTGCCGCTCTTCGGCACACTGCTGAGGCCAGGAAGGTGACGATGAAGGTCAGGCTGTCGAGGCCGAAGTGTGGATCGGCATGAGATGCGACGACAACGAGAAAGATTGCGGCGATGCCGGTCGTGGTACAGGTGAGAGTGGCGCTCGACTGCGTATCGGGTAGAGGGCCGATAATCGCCAGGCACAACAGTGCTGCGATGAGGAACACGGCGAGGATACGACGGGAGTGCTCGTAGAGCGTTTGCATGGTGTCTCCGTATTTATTGCCGCGGCGATCTGTCGTCTCTTTCAGCGATGACATATCTATTTAGGGTAACAATAGGGAACCCGGCGTTGGTCCGGCCGTCGCGCGTGGGTACTTTTGGGTAGTCTGAGCAGGTGCCGTCCACACCTTCGCCTATTGCTGATCGCGTTCTTGAGCTTGCCGGGGACACCCTTTTTACGGGGCCTCGTGGGGGAGGAGTTACCTGCATTGACTCCACCGGTTCCACTAACGCCGACATGGCTGCTTTCGTGCGAGCAGGGGGAACGTCTTTCTGCCTACTCGTTGCTGACCACCAAGAGGGCGGGCGTGGACGGTTCACGCGCAGTTGGCAGGATGTCCCCGGTACGAGTTTGGCGATCTCAGCGTTGGTGCCCAATGATCGTCCATCGCAGGACTGGGGCTGGCTGTCGATGGTTGCGGGGCTTGCCGTTGCCAAGGTCATCGAGGAGGTCGGTGGGGCTGACCGTTCCCGAGTGACGCTGAAGTGGCCCAATGATGTGCTCGTGGATCTGGACACTGATCAGGGCGGCAAAGTGTGCGGAATCCTTTCAGAACGCGTCGATGGTCCAGCCGGTCCGCACGCCGTCATCGGAATCGGCATCAACGTTTCGATGGGGCGTGACGAATTGCCCCTGCCGACGGCGACCTCTCTGGCTCTGTGTGGGTTGAACCACGACAAGAATGAGTTGCTGGCCAGCCTTCTCATCCACCTTGACGAGCTATTAACAGTGTGGTTTGAGACCGGAACGGTGCGAGATCAGTATGTGGCCCGCTGTGACACCATTGGTACTCCGGTCCGTCTGACCTTCGACCCAGAAATCGTGGGTGGTGGTGAGGGGGTCATTGAGGGCATCGGTGTCGACGTTGACGTTGATGGCGCTATCGTGGTGGAAACTTCTGACGGGCGTCGCAGTTTCAACGCTGCTGACGTTCATCATTTGCGAACCAGGTGAGTTCCGCTACGGCGTCCTGAGCGTTCCCACCATCTAGACTGCTGACTATGACGACCCACATCTTGGCCCTTGGTGGTGGCGGTTTCTCGATGTCGAACCGCGGTGAGCCTACCGCTCTCGACCGTCACATCCTTGACCTGTCTGGAAAGTCTTCCCCCCTGGTGTGCTTCGCCCCCACCGCAGCTGCTGACGATCCGGTCTACGTCAACCGTTTTCTGGCCGCCTATTCGGCCCTCGGGGTGCGCAACATGGTGTTGACACTGTGGCAGGGAGCAGCGGAGTCGGTGGAGCGTCTCTCTCAAGCGGACATCGTTGTCTCTGGTGGTGGATCAGCCGCCAACCTTATGGCGCTGTGGAAGATGCACGGGGTCGACCACGTGATTCGGCGCATGATCGCAGCTGACAGCGACGTCGTCCTCGCCGGTGTCTCTGCTGGTGCAGCGTGCTGGTTCTCCGGGTGTCTAACTGACGCTTTCGGGGATCTGCGAGCTTGGCGTGGCGGTATGGGTCTGTTGGACGGTTCTTTCTGTCCTCACTTCGACGGTGAGTCCGAGCGAGCGCCTATCTACGCCCAAGCGGTCGCCAACGGGGTGCTTCCTGGCGGATACGCGGTCGACGATGGGGCGGCGGTGCATTTTGTCGACGGAATGTTCGCTGGGGCGGTCGCTGAGCATGAAAGGGCCGAGGTATCAAGGTTCTCTGCCTCTGACGAGCCGACATCGTCGGGAGTTCTGCGCGAGGAGCTCGACGTCACCGTGCTGTGACCGATTCCTCGCAGTAGTCGTTCAGGTACTCGCCGTATCCGTTGTCCGTCAGGTCCGTGAAGAGGTCGACGACCCGACGTGCCCCGGGGACATCGTTAAGCACCATCTGGTCGGACGGGGTAGTGAGGATGAGTGTTCCGCAGCCCATCATCCGGTCAAACAACGTGGCCTGCCATGACACATCAATGAGGCTGTCAATCATGACACCGTGGCCGCGTCGAACGACAACGCCATGGCGTAACATGACGCGGCGATCGGTGATCGTCATTGTTGTCGTGAACCATGTCAGCCAGGGGGAGAGGGTGCCGACGATAATGAGTGCGACTGCGATAGTGACAACGATCGGCCAATACTGTGCTCGCATGTCGGAAGGCATGATTCCAAGCAGAGCGGCCGCTCCGACAACCCCAACAAACCCCATGACGACGGGCCAGAAGAGGGCTTTGGCGTGACGACGGGTGTGCACGAGTACCGTCTCGTTACGGTTATGCCTCAGTGGCTGTCCAACTCGCACCATGTTTCCAGTATGGACGATTCGCGCTGCGAGGTGGTTGCGGCTGCCGGAGGTGAGTCTGAGTCCTACGCCCGTCACGGTGGGCGTTTTATGTCCGGTGGTCGTTACGATGAACGTCGTGACGTCTTACACCATCGGAATCATTGGCGGCGGGCAGTTAGCCCGCATGATGCATCAGGCTGCGATCGGATTGGGGGTGCGCACCCGCCTGCTGGCCTCTGATTCTCACGATTCTGCGGCCCAGGTGATGTCTGACGTCGTCGTTGGCTCCCACCTCGACCACGACGCTGTTATGAATTTCGCCGCCGGGTGCGATGTCGTCACCTTCGACCACGAACACGTACCGACGGTCCTCGTTGAGGAGATGGAAGAGGCCGGGTACGCGGTCCGCCCAGGGTCGGCCGCCATGGTTCATGCGCAAGACAAGGTCGTTATGCGTGAGTTTATGGAGCGCGAGGGTTTCCCGAATCCTGCGTGGCAGGTTTGCGACACTCCCGAAGACCTCGTCTCTTTTGGTCATGACCGTGGCTGGCCTGTCATTGCGAAAACCTCCCGTGGCGGTTATGACGGCAAAGGAGTGTTCAAGATCGACGGCCCCGATGGTGTTGGTGAGCCCTTTGACGCGGCCGGGGATCTGGCTGACGGCAAGCAGCCGATTCGTATTCTCGCGGAAGAGTTCGTCGATTTCCGACGCGAACTCTCCGCGGTCGTCGTGCGCTCCCCGTCGGGTCAGGGAGCCGCGTACCCGGTTACCGAAACTGTTCAGCGTCACGGGGTATGTGCCGAGACTATCAGCCCGGCCCCTGACCTCTCGTCGGACCGTCAAGTTGAGCTGCAAACCATGGCGCTCGACATCGCTGGACGCCTCGACGTCATCGGGGTGCTGGCAGTCGAGCTGATGGAGCGTGAGGACGGATCCGTCGTCGTCAATGAGCTGGCGACCCGTCCTCACAACACTGCCCATTGGACGATCGACGGAGCTGAGACGAGTCAGTTTGAAAACCACATGCGAGCCGTGCTTAACCTACCCCTCGGTTCACCGGCCCTGACCGCTCCCGTAGTTGTTATGGCCAACGTCCTCGGTGGGTCCGAAGAGGATTTGACCGGGGCTTTGCAACATTGCTTCGCTCGTGACCCAGAACTTCGCGTCGAGCTGTACGGCAAGTCCGTGCGGCCCGGTCGCAAGGTCGGTCACGTCACCTGCCTTGGTAACGACATTGAGACGACTCATCGTCGGGCCCGCCATGCCGCCGCCTACCTTATGGGAGAACACGATGCCTGAGACCACCACTGCCAGCCGTAAGCCGCGCCGAGGTGAGAAGGTCAAAACAACCACCGGGGGAGCACGCCGGCTGGCGTGCGACGCCAATGGCCCTCAAGTGTCGATCATCATGGGCTCGGACTCTGACTGGCCGACGATGGAGCCTGCGGCTCAGGTGCTTACCGACTTCAATGTGGGTTTTGAGGCTGACGTCGTGTCGGCCCACCGCATGCCTGAGGACATGATCGAGTTCGGTCGAGGCGCGCACAAGCGCGGTATCAAGGTGATCATCGCCGGTGCTGGCGGTGCCGCCCATCTGCCGGGCATGGTCGCCGCGCTGACCCCGCTGCCGGTTATCGGGGTTCCCGTGCCGCTAGCCCACCTCGACGGTATGGATTCCTTGCTATCGATCGTTCAGATGCCAGGTGGTGTGCCGGTGGCGACGGTCGGCGTCGGTAATGCCAAGAACGCCGGCCTGCTAGCAGTACGGATTCTTGCCGCGTCGACCCCTGAGTTGTGCGAGGCCATGGTCAAGTACCAGTCCGATTTGCACGATGTGGCTGCGGGCAAGGGCGAGAAAGTGTGTCGTCACTCCCGTCCCTGAGCGACTACCGAGAGTTCATTGCTGAGCTGGCCCGGGATTGGGCCAGCTACGACCCGTGCATTAGATCAGCGACAGGGTTAGTGACAGGTCAACCGGTTGGGCATACAGTCGGTGAGACATGATCGGCATCGGGCCGCAGGACGTCGATCCAAGCGGGGCTGACACGGCGTCCAAGGTAAGCCAGGTGTGCCCGTCGGGCTTCAGGTCCCAGGTATGGGCAGCAGTCAGCAAGGCCTGTGAAGTCCACGGCCGGGCCGCGAATGCTGGCCAGCTACCGTCTGCAGTGATCCGCAGACCGCCGTTCGAACCGCTGATCGTCAGTTCGTGGACTCCCTGGCGAAGGCCGTTCTCCTGGGGCATGACATAGGGGGTTTGCAGGTCATCCACCTCTCCATTCCAGCGTCCCCAGATGGCGGCGTGCTGAGAATCGGGATAGTTCTCGGTCGGCCCGAGGCCAAACCATGAAACGGTGGTCCATTCTGCGGGCAGGCCGATTGTCACGCCAATGCGACCGAGCATGGTCGGCCAGTATCCGTGTGGATCGACGTGGAGGTCAAGGTGCACCCCTTCGGAACCATCATTGGTCTGGATGGCGCGCCAACTCCACGTTGTCGTCATGGAATTGCGTGCGGCGGCAGCAGCGCTGCGAGTAACGACGACTAACTCATCGCCCTCGTCGCGCACCGACGTTGTGGTGTGGACGAGCCGGTCGAGACCAGCTGCGAGTGCTGCGTCACCGATAGTGTTGCGGGCCAGTGAACTTGCCCGATCGTTGTCAATGGGGGCACGGAAGAGGTCAAGAACAGGAGCGACGAGGTTCGCGTTACCCCATGTCACGAGGCGACCACGACGGTCAAAGTGTGCTGGTCCGAGACTTCAGCCAGTACCGTCACGATGCGACTGTGACGATGCCGGAAGATAGAGGCGGGGGCCCGGCTTGGGAACCAGCAGAGCTGATGTCCGGGCTACAACGTGACCGGCCGGTGCCCAGATGGTGTCCTTCACCAGCTTCGCTTCCACGACGACAACCATCCGATCGGAGATCTCGTCAGGAAGTGGCACGGTCCCAGTCCAGATTTGGTGGGCGGCCAGGGCGCCGACCTCGAGAACTCCTGTCTGGACGTACTCGTCGTCGTTAACGAGCTGCCACACGAATGTGAGGTCGGATAGGTCTGAGAAATCACGTCGGTTGATCACGGTGATGCCGTTGCCATCGCGCAGCTGCTCGCCGTCGACCTCGATGCGCACCGCCCCCATCGTCGCCGTAAACTCCAGCAGGCCTGGAGAAGGAGTGCGATCGGGCAGGACGAGCCCATCACAAACGAAGTTTGAATCGTGCAGGACCTCACCGAAGTCGCCCCCGTAGGCATAGCCACGTCCAGTGTCGATGCCGTGATCGATCCACTCCCAGATGAATCCACCATGCATGCGGTCACGGTGGAAGTGCGGGTCGAAGCAGCGCTCCTCGTAGGCGTCGAGTTCTCCGGGGCCATTACCCATCGCATGGGCGAACTCGCACATGAAGAAGGGCAGCCCGAGCTCGCGTCCCGTCTGCGGAGCGGGCTCGGCCCCGGGCATGACGGTGCGGTCCCGCACGGCCTCGACCCACTCCATGGACGGATACATGACCGTCCATACATCGCAGATGGCGTGGGCGTCGTCCCCCTCGTAGTGGGTGAAACGGGATGGGTCACGATTCTTAACCCAGTCGTTCATAAGGCGAATGCCTTCGCCACAGTGGGATTCGTTGCCCATCGACCACCCGATGATGGCGGGATGATTCTTGTCGCGTTCGACGGTGCGTTGAATGCGGTTAAGTAGGCAGTCATACCAGCGGTCGTCGTTGGTCGGGTTGCCGTCCCAACCACCCCTCTCGAAGCCATGGGTCTCGAGGTCACACTCGAGGAGGACCCAGACGCCATATTCATCGCACAGATCGAGGAAACGAGCATTCGGCGGGTAGTGCGAGGTGCGAATGGCATTGACGCCGTGGCGCTTCATGAGCCCGAGGTCAGCGCGCATCGTCTGCTCATCGAGGGTTCGCCCGGTGCGTGGATGCCATTCGTGGCGGTTAACCCCACGGAATACGATTTTTTCTCCGTTGACGGTGATGATATCTCCGGCAATGGCGACACTTCGGAATCCGATCCTTATAGTGACGGTTTCGGTATCGGTGGAGACCGTGGCGTCGTAGAGCTTGGGGGTTTCGGCGGTCCACGGTTGCGCGTCGGGGATCGCCACTTCGGTGTTGCAGGTGGTGGCGAGCTCGAGCTCGGGGATGGCCACGGTTGCGCCCTCCGGCCCATCGATGAGGAGCTTGGCGTCACCGTCCCAAGAGGCATGGACGAAAAGGTCGTCAATGCCGCCATGAGGCCGAGCCAGCAAGGTGACCTCGCGGAAGATTCCTGACATTCTCCACATGTCTTGGTCTTCGAGGAATGTACCGTCAGACCACTGGCTGACGGCCACAGCGAGCACATTGCGGCCAGGACGCAGCTGCGACGTGACGTCGAATTCGCTGGTGAGGCGCGAACCCTTGGTCCATCCCAGTTCGACCCCGTTGAACCAAACACGGGCAAAGGAATCGACGCCCTCGAAGCGCAGCAGCACTCGCTCGGCGTCGGTGAAGTCTTTTCCGACCTCGAAGGTGTGGCGGTAGCACCCGGTGGGGTTCTCATTGGGAACGACGATGTCCTCGTCTGAGGCGGGAACCGGGATGGGGTAGTTGGTGTTGAGGTAAGCCGGACGGCCAAAGGGCGCGTTTCCGGCTGGGTCGACCATGTGCCAGGAGGACGGCACGGCGAGGTCGACGAAATCGGTGTCGTCGAACTGAGGATCGGGGAAGCCAGCCGGTGTGTCGTGGGGTGAGTCGACTAGCTGAAACCGCCAGGTTCCAGACAAGTCGAGGGTGGGGGCGTCGGTATGCAGGTGAGCTCGGGGAGCTACCGGACCGTGCCAGGGAATAAGGTTCGTCAGAGCATCGTCGAGCCTGTGTGCGGTGTCGGCATTGGCAACCATGGCACCAACCTTAGAGAGTCATGATGAAAACGTGTGCATCACGCTCTCAAAAGGGTGACTATCGGTAATGCCCGCCTAGGGGAGGTCCTCGATGTGACGGTGACTCTCGGGCTAGCCATCAGGGTGGCCTCACGTGGCGTATGACGACGATCCGATCACCTTGGGGCGCGGCGAGGCTGCTGTGAGCTGTCCAACCGGAGGGTTACGCAGAGGTGGGAATCAGGATAGTTCGGTTACCTTTGAGGTGTCGCCGCTGCGCAGGTCGTCCCACAATTGGGCGGCCTTCTTGTCGTTCCACAACACCGACGATCCGGCTGAGGTGTAGGCCGAGGCGGTCGAGACGGGGACGGTCGTCTTGATTCCGTCGTTTCCGGAGACCTTCATAAGCCCTCGGGCCGTCTTGAAGGCCGTCAAGGTTGAGGTGTCGGTGCCGAGCTTTACCGCTTTCGACGCGGCCATATTCACTTTCCAATAGCGCACCGGGTTGATGAAGGTCCACGGGCTAAGGGTCTTCTTGGCCACCTGGGCGGCCACCTGCTGCTGCCTTTTGACGCGGCCTAGGTCTCCTTCCGCGTCGGCCTTACGCATACGCACGTACCCGAGGGCCTGGACCCCATCGAGGTTCTGGGGGCCGGCAGGAAGGTTCGTGTGAGAGTCCTTGTCGACCATTGGCTTGTTGAGGGTTACGTGAACCCCGCCGACCGCGTCGACCATCTGGACGAACCCACCGAATCCAATCTCGACGTAACCGTTGATGCGCAGGTTGGTCGCCTTTTCAATTGTCTGAACGAGCAACTTCGCTCCGCCCATCGAGTAGGCAGCATTGAGCTTGTTGTGATGATGCCCGGGAATGCGCAGGAACGTATCTCGCGGCAGGGAGATGAGGACATCCTTGCCTTCTGGTGGCATGTAGAGCAGCAGCATGGTGTCGGTGCGCAGACCGGCTTCGGTGCCGGTGCCCAATTGCTTCTGTTGCCTGGGCGTGAGATTCTGCCGCTCATCGGTGCCGACCAGCAGTACGAGGGTGCCCGGGTGATCTGCGCCTCGTGGTCCGTCTGGAGTGGCGTCCACCGTTCCAGTATGGCCTAGGGCATATGACGGCACCGCGACGAGCCACACCACCCATGCCAACAACAGCACTATGACGACCTTGAAGGGATGCCGACGTCGACGTACGCGTGGCGCTGGGTGGCTCGCGGCCTGCCGCCGCTGTCGGGTCTGACGCGGTGGGCGTCGTTGGCCATCGGATCGATACAGCTCAGCAGGAGGACGCCGAGAGGGTTGCGGTTGTGGGGATTGCTGGGAGAAGGAGCGACGACGGGGCTGGGGGCGCCGGTCTGTCCGTGGACGACCCGTCCTATCGGACGTGCCGCGCGGCGGGTTCACTGGATCGATACGGGTGGCGTCGTTTTCGTCAACCCCGTATAGCCAGTCCAGGTCAGACTGACGAGATTGCTCGTCGCGGGGCCTGCGCCCGGTGCCTCGATAAGACATGAACTCCACCGTAGTCGCAAGTCCATTCAGATCCGCGGGCTTGATCGGGCGAGTCCTGTGTGCCGAAGGATTAAAAGGCTATTCAGACCTGGCACAATAGCCTGCATGTCGTCATACCTCGCGCCTCCGGTCAGTGTTGTCATACCGGTCAGGAACGAGGAGAGATATCTCGAGGAGTCGGTTGCCGGAGTCCTTAATCAGGGCTACCCGGGTCCGATGGAAATCATCCTCGCTATCGCCCCAAGCACTGATCGTACGGCTGAGATAGCTCAGGATCTGGCTGTTCGAGACGATCGCATTCGGGTGATTGACAACCCCGACGGGACCACTCCCAAGGCCCTGAACCTTGGTGTGGCCGTATCCCAGTACGACATCATCGTGCGCGTCGACGCTCACGGTGAGCTGGGCCCGGAATACATCGCAACCGCCGTCGAATTGTTGGAGCGTACTGGCGCGGCCAATGTCGGTGGGATTATGGACGCGAAGGGACGTACTCCCTTTGAGCAGGCTGTGGCGGTGGCTTATACCTCCAAGTTGGGTTTGGGTAACAGCGCTTTCCATCAGGGCGATGCGCCAGAGGGCCCGGCTGAAACGGTCTTTCTTGGCGTTTTCCGCAAGGCTGATCTCGAAGCCGTCGGTGGTTTCTGCCCGGAGTTCGACCGGGCTCAGGACTGGGAGCTTAACTACCGATTGCGTCAGTCTGGACGAGAGGTATGGTTTAGCCCCAATCTTCGAGTGACGTACCGGCCTCGCTCTACCGTCAAGGCCTTGGCGAAGCAGTTTTTCCGTACTGGCCAGTGGCGTCGCGAGGTCATGCGCCGCCATCGCGATTCGGTGAGTCTGCGATATGTGGCTGCCCCTATCGCGGTCACGGGGATTACGGCGGGAACTGTCCTCGGTCTCATCGGGGTCGTTCATGCTGCTAAGGGCACATCGCTGAAGCGCTGGCCGCTTATCGGCTGGGCGGCGCCGTTGGGCTATGCCAGCATCATCGGGGTTGGGTCGGCCGCCATGAAACGCGACTTGGATCCCGGGGTTCGAGCCCGTCTGCCTCTCGTCTTGGCGATTATGCACATGAGCTGGGGAGCTGGATTTCTCGTCGGTTTAGGCGATCGCGCAAACGACTGATCTCATACGTCGACAGCACCCTCCTGGGCTGCGATGGTGGCCAGGTTGTCGGTGGACTCGACGAGGACTAACGACCCGCCACCCAGGAGACAACTGGTAAGGGTGGTGGCTACGAGTTCGCTGTCACCGAGACGAATCCGATCGGGAGAGAGCAAAACTGGTTGGCTTAGCGGCACTAGGCCGAAAAGTTGTTCTCCGGTCCATTCCTGGCGCCCTGTGAGCCACACAGCATTGGCGGCGGCAGGTCGTGCTGCAACAAGGTCGTCAGGGGCGGCAAGAACGTCGGCATTATCAATGGCCCCTGATACCAGGGTCTCGCACGCAGTAGCAAGGGGCGCAAGACTGCACTGGATGAGGACATCGGGGGAGACGTCTGGGCCAATGACTTCTAGTGCTGCTTCCTCTTGTCCAGTCAGATCGACTCGTAGTCCAGCCCACCACGAGGCCAGCAACCACACGCAACTTGTCCAATGGCCGGGATGCGCACCGCATACTGAAAGACGGGAGACACCACCGGGCTCGACTCCCTCGCTATCGAGCAGGTACACCGATTTCGTAACCCACGTCAACAAGGTGCGTGCTGACAGCTCACCGCGGTCGGCGCCGTGGTACCACGTCAGTAGGGGCAATGCTCCTGCGTTCTGACTGCGCTGGCATAGGGCAGTCAGGGGGTCAGAGCTGCGGGTTGGAGTTGGCCGAGTAAGGGAAACCATGGCACCCATTGTGAAGGATGAGACGCTGTGGTGCGTCTAACGCGGTTGCGTTGTCGCGGCCGGATACTCTGTAGACATGCAGCACATCCTCATCCTGGCCGGAGGATCCGGTACTCGCCTGTGGCCGTTGTCTCACCAGGGAGAGCCCAAGCAATTATTGGAACTTATCGACGGGGTCAGTCTGCTACGGATGGCCTACGAACGAGTCGCTGGGCTGGTGCCCGACGCCAACATTTTGGTGTGCACGGGTTCCTCGTATGCCGATACCGTCGCCAAGCTGTTGCCAGAAGTTCCCGCCGAGAACATTCTGGGCGAGCCGGTGGGGCGTGAATCCCTCAACGCCGTGGCATGGCCGGCGGGAATTATCGCCGACCGCGACCCCGATGGCGTTATGGCTGTCGTCACAGCTGACCACATTATTCGTCCTGTCGATGATTTTCGGGCCGCCCTGCAGCACGGTTTTGACCTCGTCAATACTGACCCCACCGCTTTAGTGACTTTCGGTGTTGTCCCCACCGAGCCCAATACCGGATTCGGATACCTGCATCGAGGTGGCCGGCTAAGGCCTGGTTCGCGTGCTCACCAGGTACTGGAATTCGTTGAGAAACCCAGCGCTGAGGTGGCTCGTCAGTATTTGGATTCCGGTGAGTACTGGTGGAATTCCGGCATGTTTGTGTGGCGGGCTGCGACCCTATTGGACTGCTTATCTCAACTCAAGCCCCAGACCCGTCATCACGTCGACGAGTTGGTCGCGGATCCGTCCCGACTAGCTGAGGTTTACCCGTGCATGGAGAAAGTCTCGGTCGACATCGCGGTCATGGAACCGGCATCTCACGGCGGATGTGGTGTTCATGTTGCAGCTATTCCGTTGGAGATCCAGTGGTACGACGTCGGCTCTTACGAGGCGCTGGCCCCTCACTTACCTAGTGATGGGATGGGCAACAACGTGAGCGGTTTGACGGTATCGGTTGACTCAGCCGGAAACTTGTTGATCAATGACCGCCCTGACGCTGTCTTAGCCGTCGCAGGCTTGCACGACATGGCCGTCGTGAGCACTGATCGCGCCACCCTTGTGGTGCCGATGTCTCAATCGCAGCAGGTTAAGGCTGTGGTGGCCGAGGTTGCTGCCCGGGCGGGAGGGCGATACGCGTGAGTAACGCCCGAGAAATTCGTGAGCCGCTTGCGTGGACAGTCATCGTTGTCAGCGTTGGTTTCCTTGTCGCTTTTGTTGTGCGTGTGGTCAAGATGCTGACTCACGATCACAGTGGGCTCTTCGGTACGGCTCGCAGCCTGTCTGGAAGCTCGCTGGGAATTGGCATGATTTTGTTGCTGCTGGCGGCAGTTTTGGTGTGCCGGTTTATCCATCCGGCGACGCCGCATGCTGAATTGCTCGGCAAGGTATCTGCCTGTGTTGTTGCCGTCGCAGCGGGATGTGACCTCGTTCTCGCCCTGTTGTCACCAATTCACAGCCCCGGCGGGGCCTTTGGGGCTGTCCTGGGGCTATTTGGGGATCTTTTGGCGATCGCCATTAAGGTCCTCGCTGCTTGGGTCTTATTAGTGTTGACGCGGCCCGAGGCAGCTTCAGTCCAGGATAACGAGGACCCCGCAGAACCTGAGGTCGTCCTGGATGGGTCTGCTGGCTGTCCTGTCATTGCCGATGAGGCCGAGGGCCCGGCTCACGACGATAAAGTTAGTTGGCCTGTGGGTGTCGGCGCAGTGTGGACTAGGGCCGGGGACGCTGCGAGTGGTGCTGAGGCATCATCGTGGGATCAGAATGATGCGGGCGGCAACTGGACGACGGAGGCGCCGGGCCCTTCGCGCGACGAGCCGGGCGGTCAGGAGTAGCCATAGAGCTTGCCTGAGTGCGGCCCGCGCTGAGACCACGAATCGACCACATTTGCCGGCGCGACACGCCGGTTGTTGCGGGTTTTTCGCGAGATAAAGTCGCGCAGTGAATCTCACGCGTGTAGTTTGTCTATCGGCGCGGAACTCGCCGCGTCTGATCTCGAGGAGCTTCCCCCATGGACGAGATTCTGACCTTGCTTGCCGGAGGCGGTGACGACGAGCCGGAGTGGCATGACAAGGCATTATGTGCCCAGACTGATCCGGAGGCATTCTTCCCTGAAAAGGGTGGATCCACCCGTGAGGCTAAGCGCATCTGTGAGTCCTGTGAAGTCCGCCAGGAGTGCTTGGAGTACGCCGTTGCGAATGATGAGAGGTTCGGAATCTGGGGCGGATTGTCCGAGATGGAGAGGCGTCGGCTGCGCAAGCGGGCGTGACCTGACGTCGGGGGCGCGGTTATTGGCATGGCCCGGTAAAATGCCCTGTCTGCCCGGGGTGGCTGTCTGCACGATGCGGCATATGCGATGATCGCAGACGTGGTGTGCATCCCGTGCTCCATGACGTCGATGAACAGGTGGCCTGCTAGGTGAGTGACGAGAAGTACTCTGCGGAGACCGGACCCGGCGAGAGCCGCCAGTTTGACCGCAGCTATGCTCCCCGCACTGCGGAGGGGTTGACCGACTGGACTATCCCTGTCATCCCGTCGACGCGCATTGATCCAGAGGATTGGGCGTGGGCACACGAGCAACGCAAACCGGTAGACCCCGACATCGCAGTCGACCAGGTCGCAGCGATTCTCCTTGTTCATCAGGCGGCCGGCTGGTTGCCGCGAGCCCTCAACGCATTGCGGCGTAGTGGAGAGCGCGCGGCAGTGCAGATTGCCGTCGACCTGGGCTCTACGGATGGTTCTTCCGACTTGCTCATGGCTGCTGTGGACGAAGGATTGTTGGACGAGTGCGTGACGGCTAGCGCGGACACCACCCCTGGTGAGGGCATTAACCTAGCGATCGATCGACTTTCTGACGGTGTCACCCATATCTGGATCCTGCACGACGACGTTGAGGTGCGTCGTGACTCATTGACGTGCATGCTGCGGGAGGCTTCGCGCAAGCCTCACCCTGACGTCTTGTATCCCACATTGCTTAAACCGGCCCGGCATAACTACCCGGAGTTTATTGATGAGCAAGGACAGAGCGTCAGTACCGGCGGTGCTCGTGTTCTGCCGGTCGTCGATCGCGGAGATATTGACCAGAAGCAGGCTGATCCGGGTCCGATCTTGGGTGGCTCGACGGCTGGCATGTTCGTTAGGGTGGACGTGTGGCGGCGCCTGGGTGGTTTCGACCCGGCGCTTCCCCTTTTCCGTGACGGCGTGGATTTTGGCTGGCGTGCCAATGAAGCGGGCATGGTGGTTCGCACTGCGCCGAGTTGCACCATTCATCACCGTCAGGCGGGCCGAGGGTGGCAGCGAGAGTCGCATTTGGCTCCCCGTCCGGATGTCACCGACCGTCTCGCGGGGATGCGAATGGTTGCAGCCCGGTCCGGTCATCCCACCCGCACGAGTCTGGTTCTCCTGGTGGCTAGCGTGTGGCGTTTTCTCGTCCTTATGGTGGGTAAGGCCCCCTCGCGTGCGGTCGACGAGTGGCGGTCCGGCCTGCAGCTGTGGCGGTCGCGCTCAGTTACCCGCGAGATGACGCAGCGCCTGCAGGACTTCCATGCGCAGTGCGATCCTGACGACCTTGAGAACACTAACCGTCTCCTACCCAGCCGACGCAGTGTCTGGGCTCGGGCAGTTGACCGTTACGCCGGGGATCTGTCTGATCGGATCCACCCGTGGCGCAATGAGGATGGAACGACAATCGACGATCTCACTGGCGACGACTTCACCGTCCGCGATCACCGTTCTGTCGTCAATCCGTACACTGCCATGGTCAGCCTTATAGTGGTGATCGGGATCGTTGCCTGCCGCGATCTCTACGGCCCAGGTAGAGCGACGTCGACCTGGCTCGCGTCGGCGCCATGTGGCCTGGCTGAAGCGTGGCATCGCTGGTTGACCGCTGTTCCTGGATTGTCTGGAGGGAACGCTCCCTGGTTGGCGTGGCCAGCTTTCGGCTCAGTGTTGACAATGGGGGAGCCAGAAGTTCTGGTCCGTATCCTGCTCGTCGTAACCCCGCTGCTCACGGCGATGTCGGCACATCGATTGTTCCGCCGGGTGGTTGGCCTTGGCACGACGACGGTGCTGCTCGCGAGCTTCTGGGGCATGCTGCCTGTCCTCACCGGCGGCCTAGCCCGAGGCTCGGTGACAGCATTGGCGTTGGGGGTGATCCTCCCCCACATGGCCCTGCATACGTGGCGGTTGGTCAATCCCGAGACTGTTGACGTCGTTGAGCTGCGCGGTGCTGGTACTGGTAGTCACCAGGTGGGGGGCGTTTCCTCGGCAGGCGGCCTGGCTCTGTGGTCAGCCCTAGCTATCAGCCTTGTTCCTGCATTGTGGGTATACCCGGTCGCGGTGGCCGTCGGCATCCTCATGACCCGACCTCGACGTCTGCTGCTCGGCAGCATAGTTGTATTAGGGCCGCTACTGGTCATTTCGCCGTGGATTCCTCGGCTGATAACCGAGCCTGGGCGCATGGTGACCGGGGCTGAGCCTGTGCTTAGCCCGGCTGTAGAGACGCGTGCCGGGCTATGGTTGCTAGTAGGCCGCGCGATTGTCCCCGGTACTGCTCCTACTGCGTTTACCGTGATCGCGATGGCTCCGTTGTGGATTGCTGCGCTGTGGGCGGTCTGGCGTCTCGTCATCGATCGCTCGGCATCCATCGGATCCCTGACCGGTCATCCCCGCGGTCGAGTGCTGGCCCTCACCATCGTCTATCTGGTGTGCCTTGTCTTCACGGGTGTGGCGTCGCGCACCTTGGTCACTGTCTGGAATGTGCAGGTGCATCCGGCTATCGAACCGTGGCAGTTGGTAGGCGCCGGAGTGCTCCTCATACTTGTGGCAGCTGCCCGCCAGTCGGCCATGTTGCAGCGTGCCGAAGCGGATCATCTTCCCGCCGACGACTCCCCGACCCTTGGCCAGCTGCTTGTTGGCATCGGTAACCGATGGTTGCCGTGGGTGTTGACGATATCTGTGGCCGCCAGTGGCGTCTGGTGGCTTGTGGGGGGCGCTCGCGGCCCGATGTCCACCACTGCTGCCACGCGCCCGGCCTATGTCACAGCAGTCGAGGATTCGGCTCGTCACACCCGTACTCTTATGGTGAATGTGCATCACGGCAGCGCCCACTGGAACCTCGTCGACTCCAATAATCCGAGCTGGGGCAGCGGTGAGCGTCCGACTATTTCTTCGGACAGCCGCATTGCTGACTCGGCTGCTGATCTTGCCCGTGCGGTGGCGACCGGAGCTGTCCCAGACGACCTGGCTGATCGTCTGTCTGACCTGGGAATCGGTCATCTCTGGCTTCGTGGTGCAGGGGCCGATGTCGTGTCCCAGGTGGGTAATGCTTCAGGTTTGGCTGCCGCGAATACGGATCCCACGACGACGGTCTGGACCGTCGATGGGCATCCTTCACGGGCCTTGCTTAGTAGCCGTGGCAGCGGCCAAGTTCCTGTCGCCGGGAAGGTAACCGAATCAGGAACCGTGACAATACTCGAGCCCCGTGATCATCGGTGGAGGGTCGAGGTAGGAGGCACGCGGCTGAGTCCGGCGGTGCGGCACGGAACCGGAGAGTCCTACCAGGTTGGCTCGGCCCGTGGTGATCTGACCTGGTCGATGCCGACCCAGAGGTGGGCCGGTGCCATCGAGCTGGTTGCCCTTCTCATCTTGTTGGTGGTTGCTGGGCCTCAGGCCGCTCAGCGCAACCGCATCGCCGCCCCCCGCCGATCCCTGTCGCGTAAGCCACGCCGTCGTCAGGAGGAGTCATGAGCGATCGTCCCCGTCGCGCCCTCGCGGATGACGAGGAGCCCGAGGAGATTCCTGAGGTTCGATTCGTGGAGGAGGGCGCGATCCCAGCGCGTCGCGCGGCCGGTTCTGAAGATGTCAGCGACCAGCCGACGCCTCATGCTGCCCGCGCTATGGCTCAGGTGCCTGCATTCGGCGAAGATAGCTACGATGAGCTGACGGAACCCGATAAGAAGGCCGGACGCTACTGGAAGGGGCCGGTGTGGGCAGTGACCTTGGCCGTCGTGGCGGTCGCAATGTCGTTGGCCACTTCAGCGATTCCGCCTATGCAGCGTTCTGCCGCTAAGGTTCAGCCCATCTCCTCAGGACGTACCCTGGTGTGCTCTCCTTCCCAGGGGAAGGCCAGCCTCGCTGCCGGGTCCTCGGGTGGAAGCCTACAAGTCGGCACTTCGGTCGAGAAGCTGTCCGAAGCGTCGGTGCCTGTAATGACTAACGTGGGTACTTCAGCAGGTTATATCCGGTCTACGGCCGGGCAGCGTCGGCCCTCTGGCTCGGCTCTATCTTCAGAAGGTGGCATGACGACGTGGGTGCCGTGTATTGGCGCAGCCACGGGAGGGGCAGTCAGTGTCACGAACCCTTCCACTTCGGACCTTGTGGTGGTCAACTCGGACATTCGGGCAGCCACCGTCGACGTCACTATGTTGGGGTCGAAGGGAGAAATTGTTACCGCCGGGATGCGGGGGATTCGTGTTTCTCCGGGGCAGACCAAGGTGTTGCCGATGTCGGTGTGGGATAACGGCACCACCCCGGTGACCGCTCTTGTTAACGCTCGAGAGGGACGAGTCGTCGTTGGTGCTCGTATGTGGGCAGGTCAGGGCCGCGATACGAGCGCGATGACTCAGGCAGCCAAGACACTGTTTTTGCCAGCTGTCCCTGCCAAGGTATCGACTGCAACCCTTATCATTTCGAATCCCGGCACGAGACGATTGAGTGTGTCGGTGACAGCGCTGGCTGGGCGTGGACCCTTCACCCCTGACGGTGCCGACGAGATCGATATCGACCCGCGATCCACTATCCAAGTAGACCTGTCTAAGGCTTTAGCAGGGGAAGGTGTTGGGCTACGTTTATCCGCCGATGATCCGGTTATTGCTCGATTATTCGTTCAGGGTAAGCCTGGCACCACCGATAACGCCTTGGTCAGTCCGGGAGGGTCGAGCAAGGTCCTGGAGCAAACTGTAGGGGCAGCGGGGACCCTTGAACTATCGAACCCGGGTCGGGAGGCCGTCACCTTTTCAGGCGAACTGACAGGCATTCACGGGGAGAAGACGGCGATCGAGGGCACGGTTCCGACTGGGTCCACCTGGTCGGGGAAGGTTCCAGCAGCTGGCCACTTGCACATTGTGGGGTCGGCTCCGCTCATTGGCGGGGTCATATCTGCCAGCGGTTTGGCCGTTCTTCCCTTGGAGGCTGTGGCGCCCATGACGAACGGTCGCAGTGTTGACGTTGATCCTCAGCTGCGCTGACGGCCTCAGTCGTCGATGCTGGGATCGATTGTCTCTACAGGGGTGCCAGTCAGCGCTGAGAGCTGTTCGACGAGAGTGCGATGAACGAGGATGGCTAATCCGCGCCTACTGGCCGTCCTCAACTCGAGGGGTCGTCGATAGATGACAATTTTGGCGGGGGTGTGCTCGCTGCCGTCGACGGCAGAGGACAGCGGTACCCGCCCTTCCGTCCAGTCTGGCATGGTCGGGACATCTTCAGCCCCGACGACGACGTTGTCAAGGATCCCCGGGCACGACATGTGTACTCGCTGAACAGCCTGCGTCAGACAGGCCGTGAAAAACTCGGCGTGGGTGGGATCAACGCGGTCGATGCGTCCGCCGTAGGAGCGAGGCAAGACGACCGGCCCGCGCTGGCCACGACTATGACGGTTACGACGCTTGGACATGCCGCCACTGTATTGCGGTTGGGCACGTAGCGCGATGAAGAGCGGGTGTGTGGTGTACCGGGGCATCGATGGTCTCTGCGGTGTCCGCGTGGCAACTGTGTGACTATCAGTGTGTGGCGTACCGTACCCTGGGTGAGAGAGTGCATTCGCCCCGGATGTTTCCGACCAGCGGTCGCGACGCTGACCTACGTCTATGCCGAGCGCACTGCAGTTGTCGGGCCTTTGGGGCCTAGCCATGAACCCGGTGCCTACGACATGTGTGCCGAACACGCCGAAGCGCTCTCGGCGCCAGTGGGGTGGGAAGTTATCCGCCTGCCCGGTATCGACAATCCAGCCCCAGACCCACCAGCCGACGACCTGATGGCGCTGGCGGCAGCGGTGCGGGAGGTGGGAATGCTCGAGGACGAGGTGCTGCTTGAGCCGGACCCCGCTTCGGTGCACGTTTTAGGTCGGCGTGGCCATCTATCCGTCATCACGGACGCCAGCCGTGACGTTACAGGCCACTAGGATGACGGTATGCCTGATTTACCGCTGGCCCCTGAGGCACTCGACCTCTCTCCGGCATTCCTTGAAGTGGCAGCTTGCCCGGTGTGCCATTCCCGGTTTGCCCTGGATTTCGATAGTGGGGAATTGGTGTGTTCCTCTCCGTCGTGTGGGCTAGCCTTTCTCGTGCGCGACGGCGTTCCCGACCTTCGCCTTGACGCGGCGCGTAAACGAGAAACTGGTCAGGGGGTCAACGCCGAGGACACCGAAGCTTTTGAGCCTACTCATCGTCATGAGATGAGGCCGCAGTGACTTTCGACGACTCGCGTCTCGACGCGCCTCTTGACGCACTCGCCGAGCGGGTGTTGCGTCAGTTGGCTTGTACTGGAGCGCGCATTCGTCGTGACTCTGCGGATCTCGACGAGGTACGTCGAACGGTCGGTGAGTGGGGACAGCCCCGGGGAGTACTCGTTGTCGGCCCCGAGGCCCGTCTAGTGCGGTCTGTCCTTGAGCCGATATGTCCCGTCCCGCTAGTCGCGTGGCCTTTCTTGCGGCTGCCAGCGTGGGTTGGCCCCCTTGATCTTGTTGTCGCCCTCGATAGCGACGGACGCTGTGCGGCCCAGGTAGCTGAGGCCCGACGTCGAGGCAGTGCCATCATTTTGGCGTCCACTGGCGAGACCGAGTCTTGGCAAGCTGCCGGTAGCCACGGCACTGCCCGTATTCAGATGGCTTCCGAGGATGCCATGTCAGCCGCTGTCGCGGCTCTGTCAGTGCTGAGCGACCTGGGTCTTGGACCAGTTGTCGATCCCGGGCAGGTTGCTCGGGTTGCGGATATGGTTGCCGAGTCAGCTTCGCCCCACCATGACCTCGCCGTCAATGAGGCTAAGGATCTCGCGTGTGCGTTAGCCGATGCAGAGCCCCTCTTGTGGGGTGGTTCTGTTCTTGCGGCGCGGGCGTCGCGACGCCTCGCACAATGGATGAGGCGAGCCACGGGTCGCATCGCCTTGTCCGCCGACTCCGCAGCGCTGCGTCCTGTCATTGATTCTGCTCCTAGGAGGGATCCCTTCGCTGATCCTGACCTTGACGGTGAGATGCGTCGCCCTGTCCTTGTCGTCATGGATGACGCCGAGACTGAGCACGCCGCTGTCCGCCGCGATCTTGAGCAGCTGTGCGCAGCCCATGATGTGACGGTGCGCAGCGTCACCTTGCCGCTCGGCATTGATGAGCAGTCCTCGCCGATGAGCCGCTATGTCGCCTTGCTACTCCAGGGAAGTTTCGCCGCTGTCTACGTGGCTCTCGGGCTGGATCGTCTGAAAGAGATGACATGAGCCAAGCGCACGCTGCCCAGCGGCCGAACGGGGCCAAGGAGCCAGCCAACTCGACGCAGGGAGGCCGCACAGCGATCATCGCAGCTGCCTCCGCCAACCTTGCGATCGCGGTAACGAAGGCCATTGCATGGGCACTTACTGGGGCCTCGTCGATGCTCGCCGAGGCTATCCATTCGGTGGCTGATACCGCCAACCAGGTCGTTCTCATGATGGGTGGCAAGGAGTCCCACAAGGAAGCTGACGAGGATCACCCCTTCGGCTATGAGACGGCGCGGTACTTGTCTGGTTTCATTGTCGCTATCGTCATCTTCACCCTTGGTGGTCTGTTCGCCCTGTATGAGGCCTATCACAAGATCGACGCGACTCTTGGTGGTCATCCCGATGAGCTCCTCGATTCCCAGTGGTGGTGGGTGCCGCTGGCAGTCGTCATGATTTCTCTTTGCGCAGAGGGCGCTAGCCTGCGTACCGCTCTCAAGGAGAGTAGCCAGGACCGCGAAGGCATGACGATTTTGCAGTACATCCGGAAGGCTAAGGCCCCGGAGCTGCCGGTCGTCATGTTGGAGGACTCTGCTGCCGTTCTTGGTTTGATCTTTGCTTTCTTGGGTATTGGCCTCACCCTGCTCACCCATAACCCGATTTTCGACGGCATTGGCTCAGCTTGTATCGGTATTTTGCTGGTCGTTGTCGCAGGGGTGCTTTCGCGCGAGATGAAATCTCTATTGGAGGGGGAATCAGCTACCCCGGAGTCACGTAAGGCCGTCTATGACGCCTTGATACATTCTGACGGCGTTGACTCGGTAATCTATATGAAGACGGTTCACCTGGGTCCTGAGACGATCTTGTTGGCCGCCAAGATCGCGGTTGATCCGACGGATTCCGCCTTTGAGGTCGCGCGCATTATCGATAACGCCGAGGCGTCGGTCCGCGCCGCTGAGCCGTTGGTTGGTCCGCTATTCCTTGAGCCCGATATCCGTTATGGGGATAAGCGCATTAAAGACGGGGAGGAAAGACCGGAGGATCAGTCATGAGCAAGCAGGTTTTGGTTCTCAACGGCCCGAATCTGGGTCGGCTTGGTCAACGGGAGCCACAGATTTATGGGACGACCACCCATGACGATTTGGCGGCCCGGCTGATCGAATACGGTCGCGAACTGGGGCTGGACGTTGAGGTGCGTCAGACCGATTCTGAGGAACGGATGATGGGGTGGATTCATCAGGCCGCTGATGACCGGACCCCGGTCGTCATTAATCCGGCGGCTTGGAGCCACTACAACATCGCTATTGGCGATGCCCTCGCCCAGTTGGTGGCGCCTTGTATCGAGGTCCATATCTCTAACATCGCAGCCCGGGAGGAGTTCCGTCACCACAGTGTGGTGTCGGCGCATGTCACCGGGACGATCGCCGGGCTGGGATTGAAGGGGTATGAGCTGGCGTTGTCCTGGTTGGCCACTGAGTGAGGTCTGTGTTCCTTATCGGTGTGTTTACCGGTTCATCGACTCGAAAATCTCCTTGCACTCCGGGCAGACAGGGAATTTCTCGGGGTTGCGGGAGGGTACCCATACCTTGCCGCACAGGGCGACGACGGGGGTCCCGTTGACCATCGCGTCGGTGAGTTTCGCTTTGGGGACATAGTGTGAGAAGCGCTCGGCGTCACCGTCATCGAAGGATGGACGAGTCTTTTCCTCGACCGCGGTGCTGGAACCTGGTGCCACCTGTGTGCTCATGGTCAACCAGTGTACGTGGCCGCACCGCCGTCGTGCGACAGACGGCCCTTGCCGACTGGATAGCGACTCGCAATTGGGCCAAACTGGAGGATCAGTGGGCAAGGATGGTGGAACGGAGCTGAGCTCCGACTGGGCTGATAGCGGCACTCGACGACCTTGCCGACGGCGGAAACTGGCATGACCGCTTCCTCGTGGGAGAATGAACCAATGACGAATGCGACTCCACCCCCGATGGGCTGGTACCCCGACCCTGCCGGAAGCGACCAGGAGCGGTATTGGGACGGCGAGCGTTGGACCCGGAATCTGCGCAATCCGCCGGATCCTCAACCGCGCCCTGGCGTCGGCCATGTGCCCGAGACGCTCGCTCCGGTGTCGCGGGTTCCGTCATCGCCACGACCTAACGCAGCCGTTTCGCGTCGCGGGAATGCCGATAGGTCACAGAGTCCGGCGCAGAGTCGGTGGGGATCGACTGCTGACGGAGTCCCCCTAGCCGGCTGGTGGTGGCGAGCGTTGTCGACCATCATCGACGCCGTTCTGGTGTGGATCGTCGTCGGACTGACGATGCATGAGACAGTGGCGAGCATCGTCGACGGTTACCAGACGTTCCTCGCCACCTCGATGCGTGCAGTCAACGCTGGGGCTAGCCCCTCTGACGTCGTCACGATGCAATCCCTGATGAAGGCCGGATTCGTCAGCGACCTGTCGAACCTCGTCGGTGCGGTGATCATTTCGCAGGCGATTTACCAATTCATCATGTTGGCAGCTTGTGCGGGTTCGGTCGGTCAGTTGATATGCGGGCTGCGAGTCGTCACCCTGAATAAGGGCAAGGAACATCGTCGTCTGGTGTGGTGGCGTGCTCTGATAAGGGCCACTGTGTGGGTCTGCGTCGAGATCGGTAATCAAGCCATCGTCCTGTTGACCCCCTTTAGTTACCTCATGCCGTTGTGGCAGCGTTCCCGTCAAACCATTCATGACGCAGTGGCAGGCACTCAGGTGGTTCGCCCGCCCCGCCAGTCTGACGTCGAGTAAATTTCGTCGTTGTAGGGGCGATTCGTCGTCCTGGCACAATCTGCCCGATCCCGACTTTCGCCCCGACGATGGGGGCGCCGAAAGGCCGTCATGTCCTTGACAGATCCCCACCTGACGACCCTGGCCGATCATTTCGGCATCGCTCGTGATTATTACGATTGGAAGGGCCAGTACACCGAGGTCGGGGAGGCGACTGTTATTGCTGTCCTTGACGGTTTGGGAATTGACGCGTCGACTCCGGAACGTGCCGAACGCGCGTGCCACGAGGTGACTAACCGGAAGTGGCGTCGAGTGTTGCCCGGAATCGTGGTCCTCCGTGAGGGTCACGAGGGGCGGGTTGACGTCCACGTTAACGCAGGGGAGTGGGTGGAGGTTCACGTCGTCTGCGAGGACGGGCAACGCCGCGAGTGTTGGCAGGTCGACAATTGGAACCCCGATCGCTACGTGGACGATCGTTGGATCGGTGAGGCCACCTTCGGTATCCCTGGCGATCTACCGTTGGGCTACCACACGATCGTCGCGACGACTGCGGACCATCGCGCGACTTCTACGCTTGTTGTCTCCCCGAACTGGCTCGGCCTTCCTCGTTCGATGGGTTCGTCTCGGGTCTGGGGCCATGCCGTGCAGTTGTATTCGACTCGCTCCCGCGCCTCCTGGGGAATGGGCGATTTTTCCGACCTGGCGGACCTGTCTACCTGGGCGGCCACCCAGGGTGCTGACTACGTACTCGTGAATCCGCTGCATGCCAGCCAGGTTGTTTCCCCTATCGAGCCGTCGCCGTATTTGCCTTGCAGCCGCCTCTTCCTGAACCCGCTGTATGTGCGCCTCGAGATCATCCCGGAGTATGCCGACCTCGACGTCCATGAGCGTTCCCAGGCACGCTCGGCCCGGGCCCAAGCAGCGGCCGATGTTGAGGCGATCGATCGAGATCGTTCCTGGAACGCCAAGCTGCCAGTGCTAGAAGCCGTCCATGCCCTTGGCCTGGAGGGATCGAGGGTGTCCTACCAGGCATTCCGCCGGCTGCGCGGTACTCGTCTAGGAGATCTCGCGACGTGGTGTGCATTGACGGAGGTATACGGCAACGATTGGCGCACCTGGCCCGAGGAGTATCAGCGCCCCAGCAACCGTGCCGTCTCAGAGTTCGTGCGAGCCCACGAGGAACGCGTCGACTTTTTCATGTGGCTGCAGTGGATTGCTGACCAACAGCTTTCGGCGGCTCAATCTGCCGGACGTGATGCCGGGATGTCGCTGGGACTCATGTGCGATATGGCGGTGGGTGTTTCCGGTGCCGGAGCTGATGCGTGGATGCTCGGGAAGCTCTTTGCTGACGGCGTTTGCGTCGGGTCGCCGCCTGATGCTTTTAATCAGGCTGGGCAGGAGTGGGGACAGCCTCCGATGCGTCCCGACATCCTCGCCGATCTGGCATATCGGCCTTTCCGCGACATGGTGCGCGCCGCTTTGCGTCACGCCGGTGGTATCCGCATCGACCATATTCTCGGCCTGTTCCGGCTGTGGTGGGTTCCCGTCGGTCTCGGCCCGCGTATGGGTACGTACATACGGTACGACCACGAAGCCATGGTTGGTATTTTGGCGCTGGAGGCGCACCGGACTGGCGCCCTTGTCGTGGGCGAGGATCTGGGAACGGTAGAGCCGTGGGTGCGCGCCTACTTGCGTGAGCGCGGCATCATGGGCACCTCGGTCCTGTGGTTCGAGAATGGTGAGAATGGCAATCCGCTGCCTCCTGAGCAGTGGCGCGAGTACGCCATGAGTTCGGTCACTACCCATGATCTACCTCCCACTACTGGGTATCTGGCTGGTGATCACGTCGAGGTGCGTCATGAGCTGGGACTACTCACTGAATCTCTCGAGCACGAGCGCGCTGAGGTGGCTCGTCAGACTGCCACCTGGATCGCCATCCTGCGTGAGCGTGGCGTGTTGGTGGGGGATGACCCTTCCGAAGAGGACATCGTGTTAGCGATGCATCGCATGCTTACCCGCACCCCGTCAAAGGTGCTCAATGCCACCCTGACTGACGCAGTGGGAGATCGTCGCACCCAAAACTTGCCGGGTACCACGAATGAATATCCAAACTGGCGGGTCCCTCTCAGCCATCCGGATGGTTCCCCGATGTGGCTGGAGGAGGTATTTACTGACGAGCGGGCTGCGCGACTATCTCACGTCATGAACGAGAAGTGACCGTCATGCGTGAGCTGGTGCGAGCGTAATAACGAAAAATTGGGGTCCGGTGCCGTGAAGCACCGGACCCCACATGTTGAGATCCAACAACTCTGAGCGGTCGCTCAGTCAGCGACGGCCTTCTTGAGAGTGCTGGAGGCTGAGATCTTGACGGCCTTGTGAGCCGGGATGGTCATGGACTCGCCGGTGCGAGGGTTGCGGCCATTGCGAGCGGGACGCTCAACGGTTTCGGCGGTGAATAGACCGGGAAGCTGCACCTTCTCACCCTTGGCCAGAGCGGCGGTGATGACGTCGGTAAGAGCCTTAACGGCCTCGTTGGTCTGGGCCTCAGTGAGCGAGGCCTGCTTGGCGACGGTCTTGATGAGCTCGGACTTGGTCATGGGGTCTCCTCAAATGGACTGTGTTCGATTTCGGGCTTGTTGCCGGTTCTCTCATAGTTGACATTAGCGGTTGTCGGTCCTCAGTCAAGCCCAAAACCGCGTCATAAGGGGCTTTTGGACAGATTTCGGGCCCTGAGGTACCTCGCGTGTCGTATTTCTGGCGTGCTCGGGGCCGTGCCCCTGGGGTTGTGCTTAGGAGAGGGATGCTCCAAGAACGGTGTCAGCGCTGTCGTTGCCTTGCTTCACCATGACTGTCGGGATGGCCTGGTCGCCACGCGAGATGCGTCGTCCGGAAATTGGCAGTTCAGCGATGGCAGCCTGGTGACGTTTACGCGCCGCCTCCAGCGGTTCACGGCCCACAACTTCCCCGTTGACGATGAGCGGGACGATGAGATTGCGGTCGTCAGCGTCGGCGGCTGGCGGTTGGCCTACCCCGACGACCTCTGCGGTGGCGATTCCACCTGAGCCGATGCGGCGCACCGCATACTTGCGCCCGCCCACAGTGTTTTTATGGGACGACTTCTTGGCCACCGGCAGCAACTCGGCGTCGGGGCTGTCTGAAGTGGCGCGGGCGACTAGCTTATAGACGAAGGAGCAGGTTGGAGCTCCCGAACCGGTTACCAGGGAGGTTCCGACGCCGAATCCATCGACGGGGGCACCGCGCAGGGCGGCGATTTGCCATTCGTCAAGGTCGCTAGTGACGATGACGCGAGTGTTCGGGGCGCCGAGGTCGTCGAGCAAGTCGCGGACTTGACGAGCGACGATGGATAGGTCGCCGGAGTCGATACGGACCGCGCCGAGGCGTCCCTCGGTGAGGCGGATGGCCGTGCGTACCGCATTGTCAATGTCGTAGGTGTCGACGAGCAGGGTTGTCTTTTCACCGTAGGCGGCTAGCTGGGCGCGAAAGGCCTCTTCCTCGGTGTCATGAAGGAGGGTGAAGGCGTGGGCAGCGGTACCAGAGGTGGGGACGCCATAGCGGATCCCGGCGGCTAAGTTAGAGGTCGGTCCGAAGCCGGCGATCCACGCGGCACGGGCGGCAGCGACGGCGGACTCTTCGTGGGTGCGTCGCGAGCCCATTTCGATGATCGAGCGGCCTTCAGCCATCATGACCATGCGGGATGCGGCGGAGGCGATAGCTGAGTCGTGGTTGTAGATGCTGAGCAGCACGGTCTCGAGCACGCAGGCTTCGGCGAAAGTGCCCTCGACGGTGAGCAGCGGGGAACCCGGAAAGTAGAGATCGCCTTCAGCGTAACCGTGGATGGATCCGGTAAATCGGTAGTGTGACAGCCACTCGGCCATGTGCGGGCCGACTACCCCGGTGCGTTCCAGGAAGGAGACGTCCTCGTCGGTGAATCGGAAGTTCTCGACAGCGTCAAGGACGCGTCCGGTACCGGCTACGACGCCGTAGCGGCGGCCTTCGGGCAGACGGCGGGGGAATAACTCAAAGACGCATCGGCGGTTGGCAGTCCCCGATGCCATGGCGGCTTCGACCATGGTTAGCTCGTAGTGGTCGGTGAACAGTGCGGTCGACATGGGTCACAGTCTAAGAGGGGGTGCGCTCTAGGGGATGTTTGCGTCGGTGAAGTTTGAGTGTCTCACCCGGGTGACAGAATAAGCACATGTCTGTAGCCACCGCGGAACCCATTGCACACCGCCTTGTCGGCCAGGAATCGACGTGGACGACGGTCGTTTGGGACGATCCGGTGAACCTCATGGACTACGTGACGATGGTGTTTATGAGATATTTCGGTTACCCGCGTGAACGCGCCACCCAACTCATGATCCAGGTACATAACCAGGGCCGAGCGACGGTTGCCGAGGGCAGTAAAGAAGAGATGGAGGTCGCCGTGCATGCGATGCACGGCTATGGTTTACAGGCCTCGGTCGAAAAGGGTGGCCAAGGATGAGGATCGAGGGCACTCGAAATCGCTGGGTCTGGTATCTAGAACACGTCGAAATTATCGGCATCGAGACTGCCCTGGGACATTACGTGGAGGCCTTGTCGCGTTTGCGTGCCGCTCCTGCCCATTCCACGACGGAGGGGGACCCGTTCGCTTTTTGGGAGAGCCAGTTTTCTGGACTTCAGGAGGACGACGAGGTGCGTCGATCGATCCTGCCTAGCGCCTATCGCGACGACGACTCAGCTGACGCGCAATTCCATGTCGACCATGACGCCGAGGATGTCGCGGCGCGCTGGGAAGACGCTCAGTCCTTAAGCGCTGATGTGGAGACGTTGCACCGAACCGGCTGTATCTCCATGAACCCTGAGATGACGCAACGTTGGCTTCGTACTGTCAATGCGCTGCGTGGCATGATGGCCGCCAGGCTAGGGATCATCGACCAGGTTACTGCCGACGAAGTCGCTCGGGCGGCCCGGGAGGAATTGGATGCCGAGGAGGAGTGCGTCTACGAGTGGCTTGGCCTCGTCGTGGAGGTGCTCGTCGAGGTGGAGCTGTCGGAGTAGGTGTCAGATTTCCCGCACGGTGACCGGCTCGCGCAATCGCAGACTCAGTTGACGTTCCAGGCGCTGATGTAGGGTCATGATGGCTGCCGGGCAACCTCGGCATGCTCCCTTCATGGTGACGTCGACTCTGCGCTCTTCGTCACCGACTGACACGTCGACCAATTCGATTGACCCTCCGTGCATCGCGGCAACTGCGCCGACGGGCCCGCCGATGAGTTCATCGGCGCATCGGCGCAGTGTCTCGACGTCGTTGAGGGGCTTGCTGTCAGGGCCGCCCACCCATTCATCGGTGCGTTCCAAGGCTGTGGTTAAGGCAGTCCGGAATCCGGCACCGATGCGTTCCCATGTGCCCTCGAGAACAGTCGCCATGACGGCGCCGACCGTTGCCTCGACGCGTACCTGGTTGAGGAACTCGTCGAGGCCGGGGGCGCTTACCAAGAGCCCGGCGAAGGGCAGCGTGATCCCGGAGACCACCCAACGCAGGGTGGCAGGGTCGGTGGTCGTTTCCGGATGAACGGCGGTGGAGGGATGACAGGCGAGCTTCATCACATCAGCAGACCTGTCACGAGACGTCCGATGAAGGCCATAACCCAAGCCAACACGAACATATATCCGAAGGCCACGGCGGGCCACTTCCATCCGCCGGTCTCCCGTTTCATGATCGCCACGGTCGACATGCATTGCAGGGCGTAGGCGAAGAAGAGGATGAGTGCCACGATGGTGGCCGGGGTGAAGACCTTGTTGCCCTTGTTGGGTCCATGGGTCCAGGTCCAATGGTCGAGTTGATGGGAGACGTCCACGTCATCCTCCGGATCGGTAGCCGAGGCCATCTGTCCCAAGGTCGACACCGAGACCTCACGGGCGGCCAGGGAGCCGATGAGGGAGACGTCGATCCGCCAGTCGAATCCGAGGGGCTCGAAGACGGGCTCGACGGCCTTGCCGATGCTTCCGGCGATCGAGTGATCCATGGTGTAGGCCGCCACGGCTACGTCGTTGCTGGGGTCGATGCCGGCCTTCGTGAGTTCGGCGTTGGAACGCATCGGGAAGGTCGTCAGCGCCCAGATGACGATGGTCGTCAACATGATGATGGTGCCAGCCTTATGAAGGAAGGCCTTGGTGGGCTCCCACATCGCGATGCCCACTGAACGCAGGGTGGGGATGCGATACGGCGGCATTTCCATGTAGAAAGGCAGCAGGATGCCGGAACGGTCGGTGATCTTTTTGACGACCCATGCCGCAGCCATTGCCGAGACGGCACCAAGCAGGTAGAGCAGGAACATTGCCACGCCTCGGCCCGAGAACGGACCAATCTGTGTGGTGTTGGGGATGAGCATTCCCACCAGCAATACGTAGACGGGCAGTCTTGCCGAACAAGTGGCCAGCGGAACGCCGAGCATCGTCGCGATGCGGTCTTTAGCCGAGGGAATGGTGCGGGTGGCCATCACGCCGGGGATGGCGCAGGCGAAGGACGAGAGCATGGCCACGAAGGCTCGCCCTTCCAGCCCGGCACGGCTCATGACTTTATCCATGAGGAATGCCGCCCGTGACATGTAACCCACTGCGTCTAGCAGGGCCAACAGCAGGTACATCAGCAGGATCTGTGGGACGAAGGTCAGCACGGAGCCGACACCGCCGATGATTCCGTCTCCCAGCAGACCGGCCAGGATCTGGTTGGAGACGTTGTCGTCGACCCAGCCTCCCAACCAGCTGAAGAAGTTGTCGATGGCATCTTGTGCCGGTGCCGCCCAGGTGAACAGCGCCTGGAAGAACAGGAACATCACGACGAAGAAGACGATCGTTCCCCACACCGGGTGGAGTAGCACCTTATCGATTCGTTCTGTGCGCGAGTCGAGGTAGGGGTCTTGGTAACCAGCGCTGGTCAGCACGGAATCTACCCACCCGGCAAGTTCTTCGGTGGCAGTGGGCGGCGGTACCGGGGGGCGGTCCCAGGTTTGCCAGTCCGCGATGAGGTGACGCAGTTCGCCGATGCCGATGCCGCGGTTTGCGACTACCGAGACCACGGGTACGCCCAGGGCCTGGGACAGTGCGGTGGTGTCGAGGCTGCCGCTGCGGCGGCGTAGCTCGTCGGTCATGGTGACGATGACGGCTGTGGGCAGGCCGAGTGCCAGCGTTTCGGCGAGTAGCAGGAGAGATCGACGCAGTGCCGTCGAGTCGGCGACGACGAGAACGCCGTCGGGGGCAGGGATGCCCTTCATCGTGCCTTCGAGGGCGTGGACGACGACTTCCTCATCGGGGGAGATGGGGGTCAGGGAGTAGGTACCGGGAAGGTCCTCGATGCCGTATTCATTTTTGCCGATCCGGCAGACGCCGGTACTGCGGGAGACGGTAACGCCGGGATAGTTTCCGGTCTTGGCATGCAGGCCGGTGAGTTGATTGAAGATCGACGTCTTGCCGCCGTTGGGGGAGCCCACCAGGGCCAGTTTGGGTGAACCCGTCCTCGGTTCCGTCGTAGGAACGGTGTGACAGGGTGCTGCGGTGGGTATGGGCATCAATAAACCTCGGAATGGGTGTGAGTTCTACGTGAATTGGGCAGGATGAAGAGTGGTTGATCAGGCGAGAGCAGTGGTGGCACACGACTCGACGACCGGCTGTGGCGCGGTCTGGGGTGCCGGGCGGACCATGATCATGTCTGCCTGGGCGCGGCGAAGGCACATCTGGACGTCGCAGACGTGGAACACCATGGGGCCGCCGAAGGGCGCTTGGCGAATCTTGGTGACGGCGCGGCCGTGGCCGAAACCGAGCATGTGGAGGCGGCGACGGATGTAATCGGCACAGTCGATGGTGATGTCTTCAATGGTCGCGTTCTGCCCTGCCGCCAGTGAACTGAGTGGCACGATGCCTTGGGTGTCTGCGGTGCTGCAATTCACATGCCTTGTCATGTTGTCTCCCCCCAATGAAGTGATTTCATGCTGCCGTTGGGACTCGGCACATCGCTAGATGATAGCAAAGCCTTACCTTAATGACCCTATGGGAGTGTACCGTCCAGGTGGGGGTGTTGTGACTTCCCGTGAGTGGTTGCTCGGGGAAATCGCGCGGTAGTCTGTCGAGCCGTGACCGAACCTGATTTCGACGTTGCCGACTCACCGATCGGCATCTTCGACTCCGGATTCGGAGGGCTGACGGTGGCTCGATCGGTTGTCGACCTTATGCCGAACGAAGACATCGTTTATCTGGGCGACACGGACCGCGCTCCCTACGGTGAGAAGACCATCGCTGACGTACGACGATATGCGTTGCAATGCCTCGACCGACTTGTCGCTCACGGTGTCAAAGCCCTGCTTATCGCCTGTAATACCGCATCCTCGGCGGTGTTAAGAGATGCTCGGGAGCGTTACGATGTGCCGGTTATTGATGTCATCATGCCGGCTGCTCGTCGGGCTAGTGCTGCTACCCGTAATGGGCGAATTGGCGTTATTTGTACTGAGGCGACAGCGCGATCTCTGTCCTATGAGGATGCATTGGCTGCGGTGCCCGGCATCACTCTGACGACTCAGGCCTGCCCGAAATTCGTCCCGTTCGTTGAGGACGGGATCACCAGCGGACCGGAGCTTGAGACTATTGCCCGGGAGTATCTGGCGCCTATTCAGGAGGCTGGTTGCGACACTCTCATCTTGGGGTGCACTCACTATCCGCTGCTGGCTGGGCTCATCTCATATGTCTTGGGTGACGGCGTCACCCTCATTTCTTCCTCCCATCAGTGTGCCCGCGCGTCTTACTCTTTGATGGCCGAATCTGGGCTATTGCATTCCCATCCTCGCGAGTCGAGCCGCTATTTCCTTACTACGGGGAATGCTGAGCGTTTCGAGAGACTGGGACGACGGCTGATGGAGGGATTCGTCCACGATGTGCAGTCGGTGCATGCTGATGCGCACTCCCTCGGTGATCGCGCGGTTGTCCGAGACTGAACTCCTGCGCGACGGTGTTGTCACAACTGCTGTGTCGGTGTGGCCCACTACCCTTGGCAAGGTGAGTGAGACTTCTCGAATTGATGGACGCCGCCTGGACCAGTTGCGAGACGTCAGGATCGAACGCGGCTGGTTGTCTCAGGCTGAGGGTTCGGTGCTGGTGAGCTTTGGTCGCACCACTGTGCTGTGTAATGCCTCGGTCACTGAGGGGGTCCCGCGTTGGCGTAAGGGATCCGGACTGGGATGGGTCACCGCCGAGTATGAGATGCTTCCGCGTGCCACCAATGAGCGGTCTGGGCGCGAGTCGCGCAAGGGCAAGGTGGGAGGCCGTACCCACGAGATTTCCCGCCTGGTAGGCCGTTCCCTGCGCGCCGTCGTTGATGACAAGGCGCTGGGAGAAAACACCATTATCCTCGACTGCGACGTGCTGCAGGCCGATGGCGGTACCCGCACCGCTTCCATTACCGGCGCTTATGTTGCCCTTGTTGATGCCGTCAACTGGCTGCGAGGGCGTGGCGGACTGGTTAGCGAGCCCATTACCGGATCGGTGCAGGCTATCTCGGTTGGTGTGGTCGACGGCATCCCGATGCTCGATCTCGCTTATGAGGAGGATTCGCGCGCCGATACCGACATGAACGTCGTCATGAGCGGCAATGGGGATTTCGTCGAGATCCAGGGAACGGCCGAGGGCACCCCCTTTAACCGCAACTTGCTCAATGAGTTGCTCGATCTAGCCGCCGGCGGCTGCGCAACTCTCAAGCAGGCCCAGTCCGAGGCTTTGGGGGTGACGTTATGAGCCGGATTGTGCTGGCATCCAATAATGCTAAGAAGCTGGTCGAGCTGCGTCGCACTTTCGAGGGAGCAGGCACCGAGGTCGAAATCGTCGGTTTGTCGGAGGTCAGCGATGCCCCGGCGCCGGAGGAGACCGGTAGAACCTTTGTGGAGAATGCCCTCATCAAGGCTCGTGCTGCGGCCCGCGAAACCGGTTTACCTGCTTTGGCTGACGACTCCGGACTCGAGGTTGACGCCCTCAACCGGATGCCCGGTATCCGTTCGGCACGCTGGTCAGGGCCTCACGCTAATGATGAGCGCAACCTTCAGCTGCTGCTTGATCAGACTTTTGACCTTCCGGATGAGCGACGTTACGGTAGGTTCGTATGTGCGATGGCTTTCGTCGACCCGGACGGCACCGAGATCACCAAGGTCGCCACGATGGAGGGGCGGATCATCGCGGAGGCCCGCGGGGAAAACGGGTTTGGTTATGACCCGATGTTTGTTCCCGATGCCCAGCCCGGTGACCTCACCAGTGCTGAGATGACTCCAGAGATCAAGGACGCCATCAGCCACCGAGGACAAGCTGTTCGCGCGATTGTCCCGGCGGTCGTCGCCCATGTGGAGGGGCGCTGAATGCAGATCTACCTCGACTTGTTGCGGCGGATCCTTGACGAGGGCGTGCGCCGCGAGGACCGTACCGGAACGGGGACGGTCAGCGTCTTCGGTCACCAGATGGTCTTTGATCTGCGCGAGGGATTTCCGCTGGTGACGACGAAGAAGATTTACACCCGCAGCGTGTTCGGGGAGTTGCTGTGGTTTCTGCGCGGGGATACGAATGTCGGCTGGCTGCATGATAACAACATCCACATTTGGGACGAGTGGGCCGACGAGAACGGTGATTTAGGGCCGGTCTACGGGCATCAGTGGCGTTCTTGGCCCGACGACGACGGCGGCACAATCGATCAGATCGCCAACGTAGTTGAGCAGATTCGCACCAATCCGTGGTCACGTCGTCACATCGTCTCGGCGTGGAATGTGGCCGAGATCAAGGAGATGGCCCTGCCGCCGTGCCACACCTTGTTCCAGTTTTACGTCACGCCGGATGATCGGGGAACCCCGACGTGGTTGAGCTGCCAGCTGTACCAGCGCTCCGGTGACACCTTCCTCGGAGTGCCGTTCAATATCGCGTCATATGCCCTGCTTACCCATCTGGTGGCCTCGGTGACCGGGCTCAAGCCGTTGCGGTTCGTCCACACCTTGGGTGATGCCCATGTGTACCTCAATCACCTCGACCAGGTTCATGAGCAGTTGACACGTAAGCCGCGGCATCGGCCAACGCTCACCGTTAACCCGGGTATCCGTGACATTGACGGGTTTGAGCTGTCCGATATCACCCTGACTGGTTATGACCCGTATCCGGCGCTACCCGCTCCAATCGCGGTCTGATCGGGTGCCCGGATCAAGCTTCCACCAAGCCGCAGGAGGATCGATGAAGGTCGTCGCTATCGCCGCCGTCGCTGATAACGGCGTCATCGGGTCGGGGCAGGAGATGCTCTGGCACATTAGTGAGGATTTCCGTCGTTTTAAGACTGTGACGATGGGTCACACGTTGATCTTTGGGCGTCGTACCTTCGAGCAGATTGGCAAGCTTCCTGGGCGTCGTCACATCATCTGCACCCGCGACCCGCACTGGTTCCGTAAGGGGGTGGACGTCGCAACCAGCCCGCGTCAGGCCGTCGAGATGGCGCGTGAGGCAGGTGAGGAGATCTGTTTTGTTGCCGGAGGTGGACAGATCTACGCCGACGCTTTCGAGTTGTGCGACGAGCTCGACATCACCGAAGTTCACCAGAATCCGAATGGTGCGGCGCGTTTCCCCGCCATTGACCCTGAGGTGTGGGTGGAGGTTCGTCGTGAGCCTCGTGACGGCTTCGATTTCGTCGGGTACCGACGCCGGGCATGAGGTCGACGGCGTCGATCCTCCACCTGGACATGGACGCCTTCTTCGCCTCGGTGGAGCAGCGGGATAAGCCCTCCCTCGTTGGTAAGGCTGTCATTGTTGGTGGGGTCGGTGGTAGAGGAGTGGTCGCGACGGCCTCTTATGAGGCCCGCAAATTTGGGGTGCACTCGGCGATGGCCGGGTCTCAGGCGCGTCGATTGGCCCCGAATGCCGCTTTTTTGTCCGGACGGTTTGAGGCTTACCGGGAGTCCTCGAAGGTTGTCATGGCGACGCTGCGGGAGCTCTCGCCGCTTGTTGAGCCACTGAGTCTTGACGAGGCCTTCGTTGATCTAGAAGCCGGTGACATCGACGTCGAGAACCTCGACGCTTTGCAGCAAGTTGCCGTTGAATTGCGTGCCCGGGTAGCAGAGCGCACCGAGGGATTGAGTTGCTCGGTGGGTATCGGGTCGAGCAAGTTCATGGCCAAGGTTGCCTCTGAGATGGCCAAGCCGCAACGTGGCCATACCGATCAGATCGCCCTCATCGCTCCCGGTACCGAGGCTGACACCATCGCGCCTTTGCCTGCTCAGGCTATCCCTGGAGTCGGGCCGGTTACGGCGGAACGGTTGGAGAAATTGGGGCTTCGCACTATCGCTGACGTTCGGGCTGCGCGGGAGTCCGAGTTGGTCCACGAGTTGGGCCATGCTGCCGGGGCGAGCCTCGTCGCCCTGTCACGGGCACGGGATGATCGGCCGGTAGTGGCCAGCCGAATCGCTAAGTCGATCTCAGTGGAGGATACCTTCGAGCACGACCTCACCCATCGCGAGGAGTGCCGTCAGATTGTGGAGCGTCATGCGGGTTTGGTGTGTGGTCGGTTGAAGAAATCTGGGCAGTTCGCTCGCACTGTCACCCTTAAGGCGAAGATGGCCGACTTCACCGTCTGGTCGCGGTCGGTGACTCTGACGGGAGCCACCGACTCGCTTGAGAGAATCTCCCAGCTGGCGGTGCGGATGCTGGATTCCCTTGATCTGCGCGAGGGAGTGCGACTGCTGGGCGTCGGGGTATCGAATTTCGCTACGTCGGCTCAGGAGGAACTTTTCGTCGTTGACGATGAGGGGAGGCTGCTCGACGAACCCGAGGTGACCGAGGAGATCACCCCCATCCAGCCGGGACCCTTTGGCCGACGTCGATCTTTTGACGGGCGAAATTGGCCTCCTGGGGTTGACCTCATTCACGACGAATATGGGCGTGGCTGGGTGTGGGGGTCGGGTCGCGGCATTGTCACGTGTCGATTTGAGTACCGGGGAAGTGAGATCGGAAGGGTGAAGTCGGTTCCTCAGGACGATGAGGCGCTTCACCCGGCTCATCCTCTTCCGTTGGCATGGCAACCGCCACAGGAGGACGTCCCCTCCGAGTGACGTGCGCCTCGGACCATGAGGCTGACCCGTCGGGGCGCATTGTGGCCCCCCGATCAGAACATGGGGATATACGCCACCGATCCACCTAATGCCATCAGGGCGAAGATCGTAGTGGTGACGATCGGGCCGAGCCACACCCGCCCGGTGGCATGGTAGAAGGCGCGGTTGAATAGCGGCAGTACCACCATCATGGGTAGCAGGGATTGCAGCATGTTGACGTACAGCCAGGTCGCCGTCCAGAACACCGTCCCGGTCGAGAAGAGTGTGACGTACTGAATGACGAAAATGGCTGCCAGGCCGATGGAATTGGCCAGGGCAATAATAAGCCAATTGGCCCAGCAACGTTGGTTGTTGAATCGCATTGAGGTATTGACTCGCAACGAGTTTGAGAAGAAGAACAGGAACAGGGCCGGCACATAGGTCAGTGCAATGAGGAACCAGCGCTTTGTTAGCGGGCGGGCAGCTACCACGAAAAGTCGGTAGTCGATGTGGAAGAAGCCGTAGATGGCTGCCAGGATTGTGTAGAAGATGACGATGACGAGCAGGGCTAGGGCGAGGGTCCGCCCGGTCTGGGTCCAGTTCATCCGAACTCCCCAGTCCTTGGCCTCGTCGTCGCCGTGTTTCTTCGATATGGCGTGGCTGATCCACAGCAGGATGAGACCGAGTAGGCCGTTAACGAGCGACCACAGCACGACCCCGTTAACCATTCGTCCGGGGAAGAACCAGCCGTTTTGTTTGTTGGCTGCGGTCGAAAAGATGTGCTGGCTAGCTACCGATAGGGGGATGAAGGTTACGCAAGCAACGGCTGCTGAGATAACGAAGATTGCCCAAAATATTACCGCGCTTTTGCCTTTGGGTTTCGGTGGGGCGGGGGAGATGTCGGTACGAGCCGCTGCGAACCATGGAATTGTCACAAGCAGTTTCGTTAGGGGCACGAGCATGATCAGCGCTGCGACGAGGGACAGGCCATTGAAGAGTTCTTTAAGCCACCACGTTTGGTTGGAGGTACTCATCTGGTGTGGGGCGCCGATGGTGTCGTCGAAGAACTGAATCATCGACCCGATAGCACTGGGTGTGAGCGGCTGGAACGGGTGAATCGTCCGGTCGTTATAAGCCACGCGGTAGGTTCGATCGGCAGCCGACCCGTAGCCTTTCCCGATGGCCACATGATCGACGTGCTGTGACTTTGGCAGGCCAGAGTTGATGACGGCAATGGCCTCTGGGGCGTGACGCAGATCGCCATTGTGGTTTTTATTGCGGTAGCCGCCTTCGTCGTAGAGGGCGTAGCCGATGCCGATATTGGATCGGATGTTTTTGAGCTTCTTGGCGTTGAGCTGCTGTAACCAGCCCGAGATAAGACAGAGCGGATGGGGTTGAGTTGTTCGGCTTTTTCGCGTTCCTCCTTCGTAATCGTCGTGCCTCCGGGGGAATCGGGAGCCGTAGCTTTCTTAAGGGCTTTGGCCTCCTTAGCGCCGTATTCTGCGGCCATGTGGCGCACTTGGGATCCACCTGCGGAGTGGCCGGTGATGCCGATCTTGGTCTTATCGACATAGTTGAGAGTGTTGGTACGCGACACGTAATCGATGGCTGGTTGGATGCTGGGGTCGTCGCTGTGGGGAGGCTGAGAGGTCGATTCGCCTTGGTTGTACGGATTGACGACGAGGGTGACGTATCCACGGCGAGCGAGTTCCAGGGAGTAGGAGATCTGGGTCTCCTTGGTGCGCTGGAATCCTGGTGTCACGACGATGAGAGGGGCTTTGTGCGTTGCTGTTGCGGTGTCGGGTCGGAAGAGGTCGGCGCTAGCTACAGCTCCGTCCTTGCCAGGGATTTTGAGCCCTTGGACGGCGATGTGGCCGCCTCCGGTTTGGATGAAGCTTGCTCCAACCGCTCCTGCCAGGATGAGCAACAGACAGATGAGGACGTGTATTACCGGTCGGGATCGTCGCAGCCAGGTTGCTGAGTGCATCAGTGCTCCTTGCCATTGGCTCCCATGGGGATGGAGTTCATGGGGACGGCAGTGCCACAAGGGGCACCGTTGTCAACTGGAGCAATGTTAGTATTTTTTCTGACAATGTCGAGGGCGTATATTAATTTTCACAAGTTACGTTTCACGATGACGATGGGTTGACGAAGGGGTCATCATCACTGCGGCGGGGGTTAGTCCGGCGGCTGGAGCCGCGGGTGTCTCGCCGGTTGCCGTCGTCAGGCGAACCGCGCTTCCGATGCTTGTCGGATTCATCGTCATGATGACCTCGAGCCTGATCCTTATTTGATGCCCGGGTAATATCTACGGCTGCCACAGTGGTTGCTGTGAGTTTTTACCATGGAGGAGGCGAAGATGGCTGAGTCCAAGGGCTCGGCACATGGCAGCTTATATACCCGGTTGGGAGAGCTACAAGCGATGACGCCGACCGATGCAATCATTGCTCAGTACTGTGAAGATTCTTTTCCTCATGTGGCCTTGGAGAACTTGGACGAGATCAGTGCTGCGACGGGGACCTCAACGGCGTCGGTGACGCGCTTTGTGCGTAAGCTGGGCTATGCCAGCTTCCGTGACTTCTCGCGGAGCCTTCGTGAGGAGGTCGCCGCTAACTTTGACCTTCCTAGTGATCGCACAACCAATGACCCCACGACTGATGAGCCGGGAGCCATGTGGCGTTCCAAGATGGAAGCTGTCCGACGCAGCATTGATATTGGCCTGAACTCTTTGGACGGCGAAACATTCGACCGAGTTGTTGAGTTGCTGCGCGACGATTCCCGTCCGCTCTGCCTTGTCGCTGCTGCTACTGGGCATGCTCTGCTTGACTATTTCCGGTTGTTGGTGCGCTATTACCGGCGTGATGTTATCTTGTTGGATTCGACCGATCGGATGGTCCATCAGCTCATTGACCTTCCCGACAACGCTATCTTGTTGGCATCTGTGTTCGACCGGCATTCCCGGATGGTTGAGTCGGTCTTGCGGCTCTTTCATCAGCGCAACATGACGACGGTGCTTCTGACGAACCGTTCTTCCACTCCGATGCGCAGGTACGCTGACCACGTCTTGTTGGTGTCTTCGGAGTCTTCGACGGCGTTTCGGTCGAGGGCCTGCTATCTCATCTTGTTGGAATCATTGGTGGCTGCTTTAGCCCCGGCGGATTACGAGGTCGAGCGTTTCCGGGTTGAGACGATGCAGGGGCTGTTTGACGAACTCGGGGTTTTTATTACTCCGTGATGTGTTCCGGTATGTGGCCGAATATTCCTATAGCAGATCGCAGGTTCGGTCCTGCTCTGTCGACGGCTGCCAGGATGCGGGGGATGGCATTCCTTCTCGGTGAGGCCGTCGCGGGAGCGCTCGAGGTCGGCTGCTAAGCGGGTGAACCTCATGCCGAGGGTGGTGGCTCCGTAGTGGACCCACTGGCGGATGTCGTCATCGACACGGTGTTAGTGGCTTTGGCCTGGCCGGTGATTTGGGCACCGGTTCCGGCCGGGATCATCCCGATGGCGCTCTGGACTCGCGCCAGGGCAGCCTCAACATCGAACCAGCTTTGAACCGTCGATCGTTCCGACCAGATCTGGTCCATCTGCTTTGTGACGTAGCCGCGACGGGTGATCTGGTTGTCGAAGGATCCGAACGCCATTGTCTGCCACCTTTTATAACTGACTATTTGTGTCAGTAATTTTACATCCCCGGATGTTTACCGGAGAGGCTTAACCTTTCCTGTGAAGAGGGTGTATAGTGCTCGCCGTCAGTCCGAAAAGTGGGTTGATGCCCGAGTGGCCTGGGGAAGTCGGTGAGAATCCGACGCTGACCCGCAACCGTGACCATGCCTGTGTGGTGTGGGAGTCGGAGTACCAGGAACGTCGGGGTGGTATGAGGTTCCGTCGCGGATCACGGGGTCAACACCGACGCTAAAAACGCTAGTGCTGTCTGGGAATCCCTTCGGGACGCTTCCGTGGAGGGACAAGATGGTAAAAGCAGCAACAACAAAGCGTAGGCGAGTGTTGGGCTCGCTGGTGGCGGCTGCGGTGGCAACTGGCACGGTGGGGTGATAGCGGCCCCGGCTCAGGCGGCCCAGGCGGCTGGGCCTTCCGATTACACCGCCCAGGCTGGTAAGGCGGCCGACTACATTGATAGTCACAGTGCTGATCTGACGAAGGGTGATTTGGGTCCGGAGTTGGATGGAGCGTTGGCGTTGATTTCTGCCGGTAAGACCGATGCGGCGACGTTCACGACGATCAAGAACGACATTAAGGCTAAAGGGCCGTCGTATTGCACTCCTAAGAATGTGGGTGGGTGTGCGAAGGTGACGATCACCTTGCTGGCGGCTGGCGAATCACCCAACTATGGGGGAACTGATTACGCTGGTCCGGTGACCTCGGCGTCTCAGTTCGCTGAGTATCCGACGAATCAGGCGTTGGACATGATCGCGTTAGAGCGGTTGGGTAAGCCGATCCCCAAGGCCTTGTTCGTCAAGGTGACCGACGATGCGACCAAGGGTTCCCAGTGGGAGGATCCGGACACCGATGGTCTCACGCTCACGGCGCTGTCGCATGTGAAGGCCACCCCGGAGCAGCAGGGGAAGATCACGAATGCTAAGGCGGCGCTCGTCAAGCGTCTCGATGGCAGCAAGCAGGGCGAAGCGTGGGGTTTCAAGGGCAAGGGTCCGAATGTGAATACGACTGCGTGGGTGGCTCCGGGTCTGTTCCGGGCTGGTGATGCGGATCATCAGCAGCAGGCCGTCAAGGGCCAGGAGTGGCTTGTGGGGCAGCAGAAGTCGGATGGTTCGTTCCGGGGGTTGGTGACGACGCCTGCCGGGATCATGATGGCGACGACGCAGGCGGTACCGGCGCTGCGGGGTTTGCAGTCCTACGACAATGTAGGTGCTCATCAGGCCCAGGAAGAGCCGGTTGACTGACGAGGCCGGGTTCTAGTCGTTTTCCGAATTGTGTTGGGGTGGGGCTGTTGTGCCCCGCCCCAACTCCAGTCGTGTGTTTTTGTCGGGGTTGAGTCTTTGGTGGTTCGTGGTGTCGGTATGTGGAGTGGGTTGAGGAGTCGTCGGTGGCGGGTGCGTGCGGTCGCCTGTCTTGTCATGGTGGCGGCTTTGGTGTGTGCTGGGGTGGCGCCGCGGCCTGCGGCGGCAGACGACCCGGACCAGCCGGCGTCGGATGGGAAGACGGGGGTGTGGCCGGACCATGGCGATTCTCTTCCGAATGAGAGCGGAATCAAGGGTACGTGGCGTGATGGCTGGTGCCGCCGTGGTGAAGGGTATTCGGTCGTCGTCGACCTTTCCGATATTCCCGAGAGTTGGCGGGGTGATCTGACGCCGACACCCGAGCATGTTAAACAGTATGGCCCTACCGTCCGCGACGGATGGATCGTGCGCTGCCACCAGGGACCCTGGACCATGGATTATGATAAACCCCACGAGTGGCCAGCCCTAGAGATAGATGTCGAATCGGTGGGAATATCGACCGATCTGAGGTCTGACTACGTCCAACCCGAGGGGACAACCAAACCCTTAGGCATCTTCGAGGCCTCACTGGAAATTTTGGGTGTGAGGAATGTTGCGAATGCCAAGTGGAAACCCCACACCAACTCTGGTCAGAATGCTTATGTCTTTGATAATGCGATATGGATCCGTCCGGATGCTAGGACGGGGAGTCTAACGGGTGGATGGCCCCCGAATCAGTCACTAACCGATGAACCGTGGCCGTCAAAGTCAAACAATCGACTTGTCAATACGACCGTCAGACTCGAGGGCCCTATTTCGGCTGGAATGGTCGCGTACATCGGATATGATGTCGCAGCCGATTGTCGATTCAATGTCGGTGATCGTGATTGGTCAAACCGGGTGTGTTTGGGGGATGCGGCGCGGCATCCGAGGACGTATGTGGGGCATCCGGAGTGGACGTTGACGCCTCAGTATGCCCAGGAGAGGCCTCATCCGGGTCCGGCTCCCAAGCCTGGTCCAACGTCTTCGGGTCGTGCGCCTCATTCTGGCACGCAGCCTCGTCCGCACCGGAGGCCTCATTCTGGCCCGCAGCCTCATCTGGGGCCGGGTGGTCATGGTGGGCGCCGGGATGTGGCGGGGGTTCATGCTGGTGCGAGTGTGCGGCGTGGCGGGGTGCCACATGCCCGTCCGTCGGCTTCTGTGTCGGTGTCACCGCCTGCGTCGCCATCGGCAACGGCGTCCCCCTCGGTATCGCCGTCTCGGTCGGCTTCCCCGTCGCCGTCGATGTCGGCATTTGGCTCGGCATCGGCGTTGCCTGGTGGTGGTCGAGTGTGGGGCTCTGAGCGGCAGGGCCCTGTGGCCTCTAGTGGCCACCGTGGTGTGCCGAGTTGGGCCTGGGGTGCTGGTGGGGCTGTGTTGGTTGCTGCCGGAGTCCTGGTGTGGTGGCTGGTGCGGGGTCGGTATCGCCGCCGCGAGGACGACGAGATCGATTCCGGTGACGTTGAATGACTTGTTTTACCGTCGGTGGATGCATATCAGATATTTAGGCGCGCGTGAAAGACTTGCGCAACAGAAAGGTCGGGTTGTAAGGATGACAATAAAAGCGATGAGGTGGGTGTCGGGGGGTGTGGCGGCCGCCATGGCTGCCAGCGGCCTCGCGTGCCTGCATGGGCCGATGATGATGGTGTGGAGCAGATTCCGACGGCTTTGGCGGACCAGTGGCATGCGGGCTGGTGTAACAAGAGTGAGGAGGGCTACTCGGTTCTCATTGATCTCGCGTCCTTGGATCCGAAGGATCGCGGCGATCTGAATCCAACCACGACGTCCTACACAGATGCCCATGTTAAGGATGGTTGGTTCGTGCGCTGCCACAAGGGCTTGGAGCCGGTCAAGTACGCTCCAAGTGGTGAGTGGGCTGCAGAGTATCAGTCGGCGAACTGGGCGGCGAGTGTGGGTGTTCCCGGTACACGGGACGCCAATGGGTGGTATCGCTTCCTGGGGATCACTCCCGGCGGTGATGAGACCCCGGATGGTGACTTGATCTTGGCAGGTGCGTTGACGGTGGTGCCCGACAAGGACGGCGTCCTGCCGCCGTGGCCGGAGAAGGTCGTGGAGGGGGAGTCCTACCCGGGTGCACCAATCAATGATCCTGACGTGGTCCCGTCGATGACGGCCAAACCGGTGAAGGGGATGGCCGTGGCCATTGCCTTCGAGCCCGAGGGGCACTCATAAGATCCGAATGATCCTGACAGGCAGTTCTATTTCGCCGGCGACAACCCGAACCGGCCCGAGCACCGGCCCCAGTATGGCGATGCTCCCGCACCAACCCCGACTCCCACACCGAGTCCGAAGCCAACTCCGACTGTGGTACCGACCCCGACGGGTAATCCGACTCCAGCAGTGACGCCTACGCCGTTACCCACTCCGAGGGGTGGGTCGGGATCACCGGTGAAGCCAGGAGCAGGGGCTCATTCCCATGCCGGACGCTCCGGTGCCCCGACCACCCAGGGCGGGAACCCCGGTTTGCCCGATCCCAGCGGCCGAGGTGGATCTGGCGGTTCGGGTGTTGGTGACGACTCAGCCCCTGTCGCCTTGCCAGCCACCGGAGCCTGAGTAGGCGATGGTGAACAGAGTGTCTGCATATTCGTCATCTAATAGGGAGGGAATAGATGCCATGATGACAAAGAGGATAGGAATGTCGACGACGTATCGGCGTGTGGCTGGCCCGCTCGTTGCGGTGCTGCTGGCCGCTGGTGCCGTGACCGGGACGGGGGCGGCCCAAGCGGCTGGGCCAGCCTCCGGACCGGGATGGCATGATGGGGCCTGCGCTGCCAATGAGGGGCAGACGGTCGTCGTGGACTTCAAGGATGATCCGAGCCACCAGAAGCCGGCTGTGGAGGGCAACTGGCCAGCTGGTGCGAAGGACTCGCGGATTTTGGTGCGGTGCAATGTAGGTGGTCAGTGGGCTAGCCCCAAGGGTGATGGCCGGACTGAGTCACTCAAGGCGGTGGGGATCACCTACGCACCGGATGGTGGGATGAGTCTCATCCACATGGTCAATGGTGTTACTGATAATCCGGATTTGGGGAAGTATTGGATGTACTCCATGGCTTCCAAGCCCGGCGGTAAGTGGGACATGATGGTGCCGACACCGGGTAAGAACACTTGGGTGGGTGTGACCCTGGGCGGGCAGGAAGTTCCGTCGATCGTTCCGCCTGTCAAGAAGTAATTGAGTATCGGAGGAGGTTCGGCGAGGTCTGGGTGTCTCGCCGAACCTTCTCGTTATGTCGAGGTATGCACGGCTGGAGTCGCAGAGGGGACGGATTGTGAAGGTTCGCACGACGATGTGCTTGGCGAGCGCTGTGATGGCCATCGGCGTGGTTTCGTGGCCGGTTGCGGCCCATGCAGATGCTGGTGTTTCGGGCCGGTTGTGTGCCGACCCCACTCATGAATGCACTGTGAGTGTGATGGGAGGCCATGCACGAGAAGTGGCCTATTCGGGGGTCGATGTGACCGGGGCCCCGGGGGTTCGGCTGCGTGTGGCGGCCTACTATGTACGCACCGATGCACACGGCAAGCTGACAGGGTTGGAGCGCTTTGCGGTGGGTGACAAGCCGGTGGTTGTCGGCGAGACCGGAATCGTCGGTACCAGATTGGGTTTCCCAACCGTCCAGGATGACCCGGCGAAAGTGCCCAGCGCATGGATCTTCGTGGGCCCCGATGACGTGACCATGACGAACCTTGGCACGGCAGCAGGCACATTCGTGCCCTACGGAACGCTGAAACCGACTGTGTTGGGGGACGGCTGGAGCCTAGAGAAACCCGTGGGCCAGACGATCGGTGCACGTATCGTCGGGTCGATGATCGATGGGACGTATAGTATCGAATACCAGGATGATGCGGGGCACTGGGTGAACGTCACTAAGGCTCCGAAACCCGAGAAGGACAAGTTGATCAGTGGCCAACTCCCGGTGTCGTCGGTGTGGGACTCCGCCGACGTCGCCCAGGTGTGGGTAGACAATCCTTCCCAGCCGGTGGATATTGGTTACGAGCTGCCCCGCGGACTGAAACATCACCGCTACAAGATGCGAATGATCACCTATGGCGGCGACGGGTTGATCGTGGTGCACAAGTGGGACGTCGTTCCCTCGGACCATCCCAAGCGGGCATCATATAAGGGAACGTTCCGCGAGCCGTACCACCGGGGGGCGCCGAGCTCGGCAGGAGCCGACGAGAGGCACTCGGGTAGCCATGTCGTGCAGGGTGCTGTTGGGGGTGGGGCCGTGGCTCTCGCGCTGGCGATGGCAGGCGCCGGATGGCGAGGCCGTCGATCGTGAAACGTGTGCATCCCCTGACGGCCCTGCTATGGGTCGTTTCGGTGGTGGCCGTGGTGTGGGCAGCCGACCACATCGTGGTGTCGCTGGCAGGACTGGTGACGCTGTGCGCGGTGGCCATAGTGGCTGGCGGCCCGCGACGGTCGGTGTGGATTCCCGCCGGTGAAGTGTGCGGGGTGCTGGTCGTGTTGTGGCTGCTCCTCCTGGTGAGTGCACTGGGCCATTCGATAACTACTGGGGCTGTCGTGGCGACGCTGCCGTCGATTGGTTTCGGTAGCCAACAAATCGGAGGCCCGGTTCATACCGGGGCAGCTATAGGTGCCGCCAACCATGCCGTGCAGGCCTGTGTAGCAGTGACTGCCGGGGCAACGCTGGTGCAACTGCGGCCCGCCCGCAACTGGCTCGACCTGGGTATGTGCTGGCTGGGGCGAGGGGCCAGAATAATTGCCCCCGGCGTGTGTGTGGCTGAGGGCATCGCATTGGCGGTCGCTGATCGAGCCCGGCTGCGTCGTGGCGGGCTACGCACCTCACGCTTAGATGCATTGCTCGACGGCATCGATCGTGGCCGTCAGATCGAGTCGGGCTGGGAGGAGGCCCGTCTGGCCAGGTCGCCCCGGCCGTGGGTCCGTGTGCTGGCGGTGACCGCGACACTCGCTGTAATGCTGGTATGCATTCGCCAAACCATGACGGGGTGGACACTGTGGCACATTGCCGCCCTGGACCCCTGGCGCGATCGCGCTCTCATAGTGGCCGCCGGCCTGTGGGCGGCGACGGGCCTCGTGGTGTTGATGGTGCGCGGACTGCCCGGGGTAGGGCGCCTGCGACTAGTGGACGTGTCCCTCATTCTCGCGGCCATCGCTACCGCCGTGGCGTGGCTGCTGCGTGACCGGACAGGGGATGGGCCGGCGCTGACCTCCACCGCCGGAACACCAGTGGTCATGTGCGCTGTCATGGTGGCCGGTGCGGCCGCCGTGGTGTTTTCGTTCAACGCGGGAGGCAGGCGTGCTTGAGGTCGAGTCGGTGCGTGTGGACGTCTCCCGGGTCGGCCGGGTGCTGGACGACGTCACTATCAGCGCCGAGCCTGGAGTCACCGTGGTGACGGGCCGCAGCGGCTGCGGGTCGACCACCTTGCTGCGCCTCATTGCAGGCTTTCATGACCGGCAAGTGGTGCGCCGACAAGGCGTGATCCGGTTATCGGGACGACGTATCGACACGATGAGCCATGCCGAACTGCGCCCGCAGGTGGCCGTGGTGGGTCACCGTCCGACAGGAGCAATGGGGTGCGGTGACGCCGAGCGTGACCGTGTCATTGAAGAACTGGGCCTGCGGGACTGGTGTGACAGGCCGGCGGCGCGCATGCCGGCGTGCGTGGCAGCCCGCATGGCGCTAGCCGAAGGCATCAGCTCCGGGGCGCCGGTGCTGCTTCTAGATCAACTCTTGGCACCCATGACGTCGAAATGGCGGCCGCGAGTTGCTGCGTGCGTCGTCCAGGTGGCCCGCACCGGGCGAATCGTCCTATGGGCCGAACATGCTCTGGACTATGCCCTGGGAGCGGCCGACAGCGTCGTCGAAATCATTGACGGGCACGCTCGCCAGGTGGAGGCCTCGTCGTGGTCATCGACCAACCTGCCCTCCACCCCGTTGCAGGAGATCGCCGCCCGGGCTGGCGAGGGAATATTCGCCAGCCCGGAGCAAGCCCACGCCCGTCTGGCTGCGACAGCGCTCACCGCAGTGCCATCGCCCCAACCGCAGCAGCCCAAGGGGCCGGTACTCGCCCGCGTCGATCCTGCGGCCTTGCGCCTATCGGGAGGATTAATTGACGTGCGCGCCGGTCAGGTGCTGGGAATCGTTGCTCACGAACCGGTCCAGGCGCATCGGGCCGCGCGCCGTCTGGCCGCAACCGTGCGTCCCCGTGGTGTGAACGACCATCTGCTGCACGCGCTGCTGCGGCAGACAAGCGTGCAACGAGCCTGCGGTATGGTCGATCGCCGGGCAGACCGCCCGATCGGAGAGAGCATGGAGCTGGCCAACGAGGTACTGGGGCCGGTTGGTGCCCGCCGAGGTGCCGAACACAGCGAAGGGCAGCAACGTCTACTCGCCAACGTGTTGGCTTGCGCAGGCGGCCAAGTCGTGTTGTGGGTCGATCCGGGCTGGGCGGTTGACGCCGCCAGCGGCGACCACCTGGTGCAGACGGTGCGCCGACGGGGCGCAAGCGTCATCATGGCGAGCCGCGACGTCGACCTGGTGGCCCGATGGTGCGACCGGGTCCTCGTCGTTGATGAGCACGAGGTTGTGGCCGACGGGCGTCCCGGCTCCGTCGTAGCTGACCTGCCCTACCCACCCCAGGTGGCTCAGGTGTTCCCCGGCGGCCACGTCGTCAGGACCGCCGATGTGGCCCTCATCCCCGGTTCCAAAGCGGAGGGAGGTAGGGCTCATGCGCAACTGGTGTAGTGGAGTCGTCACGGCGATAGTGGCCGGGACGGTTGCGGTCTGGTTGGCGATGCCAGTCATCGACTCGATGCATGCGGGAACTCGCGATCAGGTCTCCTCCGAATCCCAGGCGATGGTCGTGTACCTCGCGGCCGGCCTTGTGCTGCTGGCGGTGTGTCGATGGGTTGACGACGGTAGGCGGATCTGGCGGGTTGGGCTGCTGGTGTGTCTTGTGGTGTCGAATGCTCTGGTGCGAGTAATAATGTCCCCCCGTGTATTCGGGGTGGAGCCGGTATTCGTCCTGCCCCTCCTGGTCGGAGTATCGGCCGGGGCATCGGCAGGATTCTTCGTGGGGGCCGGATCCTGCCTGCTCTCCAGCATGCTCGTTGATACAGTAGCAGCACCATTGCCCGGGCAGATGCTGGCGTGGGGTCTGACCGGACTCATCGGAACGCTGCTAGTGCGGGTTCCCACTAAACTCGCGTGGCTGCTCTCATGGCCGCTGGCCGTGCTGTGCGGGCCGGTGCTGGGAGTCATGCTCAACCTCATCGGTTGGCCTACCGAAGGGGTCAGCACCGTCGGACAGACCACATCCGACGCATTCATACCCGGCTTGCCGGCCATGATCACGATCCAGCGGCTGATTCGTTACTCGGTGCGGACCTCATTGGGGATCGACCTCACCCGAGGCGTATGCACCCTGGTCGGTGTCGTGCTTGTCGGCCTACCAGCGATCAGTGCGCTGCGTACGGCCTGGGGGAGACCTGACAGGCGAGCCGACGAGGCACCGACTGCCCGCGGCACGCCCATTAACCCCGCCGCAGTGGAGCGACGACAACAGTCCAGGACAAGGACGATGGAATGGTCCAAAGACCAGAAGGAGGGCGCGGAATGAGCGCAGGGACGACCGATCAGACGGCAGGGGAGGGGCGTCCCCGTCGTGGTGATCCCAACAGGAGGAGCCCCAGGATCGATCCGCGCGAGGTGGCCCAGGCGCACCGCCTCGTTGAAGCGATCTCGCGCACCTTCGATTCGAAGGTCGTCGGCCAAGAAGCGTTGCGCACAGCACTGCTGGTGGGGCTGATCGGCGGTGGCCACGTGCTGCTGGAATCGGTGCCCGGTTTAGCTAAAACGCTGGCGGCCTCAACGCTGGCCTCAACTGTTGACGCCAGCTTCTCGCGCGTGCAGTGCACTCCCGATCTGCTACCCAGCGACATTATCGGCACCCAGGTGTTCAACCCTGGCAGCGGAACGTTTACCACCGAGCTGGGCCCGGTGCACGCCAACGTCGTGTTGTTGGATGAGATCAACAGGTCTAGCGCCAAGACGCAGGCCGCCATGCTCGAGGCCATGCAGGAGAAGCAGGCGACGATCGGGGCCAAAACCTACCCCATGCCCGATCCTTTCCTCGTACTGGCAACCCAGAATCCCATCGACGAGGAAGGCACCTATGTGTTGCCGCAGGCGCAGATGGATCGTTTCCTACTCAAGGTGATCGTCGACTACCCATCGCCGGCTGATGAGGTGGAGATGCTGCGTCGGCTCAAGTCCGGCGTCCTCGCGTCACGCACGGTGCCTCCGGTGGTGAGCAGGCAGGATGTGTTGTGGCTCCAGGCTCTGTCGAGGAGGGTGTACGTGGACGAGGCGCTGCTGCGTTACATCGTCCAGATCGTCCACGCGACCCGTCATGGCGGCGATTACCTTCCCCAGGAGCAGGCCCACTGCCTAGAGTATGGTGCCAGTCCGCGGGCCACGATCGCGTTCGTCGAGGCAGCTTGCGCCCACGCGCTCATACACGGACGTGACCATGTGATCCCCGACGACGTGCGAGCGATGCGGTACATGGTCCTTCGCCACCGACTCATCCTCACTTTCGAGGCTGTCGCCACCCGGGTGCCCGTCGAGGAGATCATTGACGGCATTTTCGGGGCTGTCCCCACCCCCTGATCATGGCGTATCTCACAGCTGTCCAAGGACGCCTGGCGTTATACCCGAGGCGTCTAGTCATGGGGTTGCTTGACGGCCAGTACACGGCAATGACCTCGGGGCGTAGCCTAGATTTCGACGATCTGCGCTCCTACGTGCGCGGTGATGACGTCAAGGACATCGACTGGAAGTCCTCGGCACGAGCCGGCGAGTTGCTGGTCAAACGCTACCGGGCGGAGCGTCGGCACACCCTCGCCTTCGTCGTACCGGCTGGCGGACCGCTGGCGAGTGCGGCCACACTCACCCAGAGCAAGGCTGACGTGGTCCTCGCGGCGATCGGGGTGCTGGCGTGGGTAGCGTGCCGTCACGGCGACTATGTGACGGTGGTCGCCCCAGGGCCGAATGGGCCGAGCGTGGCACGACCGTCCTACCGTGACACGCAGATCGAGCACATGCTCGCGGGACTCGATGCAGGATGCCGACTGGAGGCTCCCGAACCCGATCTGCCTGAACTGCTCGACTTGGCTGCGACTGGGTTGCGCCGCCGCGGCATCGTCGTCGTCGTGTTGGACGACTGGGATCCCCATCCTGATGACGTGGATGCCCTGGCGCGCCTGTGTGCCCGCCACGAGGTTCTTGCCATCGAGGTGTCGGACCTTGATGTGACCGATCCGGCCTTGGCCGCCGTCCCCGCCCGCGACCAAGCCTCCGGTCGAGCGGTGCCGGGATTCGTGCCCGGTGACCGGCGTGTGCGTCAGCAGTTCACTGCCGCTCGGCAGGAGCGTGCGCGGCGACGCAGCCACACCCTGGATCGGCTCGGCGTCATCCATGAATCCGTCGCTGACGTGGACGATTCGGTTGCCGCGATTGTCAGGCTTCTTGAGAGGATGCGTCATGCCTCCCGCCGCTAGCGTCCCGTTGGACCTGTACCCGCCCGTATCCCATGACCCACGGTGGTGGTGGCTGGTCGCCGGCTGTCTGCTTGCGGCCGTTGCCGCGATGTGGGGGTGTCGTCGCGTACTGGCGGCGATCGATTCCGCTGCTGCAGGAGACGGTCCGGTCACGCTGGAGACGGTCCGCGCCGCCGCGCTGCAGGACCTCGAAGAGGCCAAGGACGTCTCCGAGCGCGGCGAGTCCGACCGTGCCGTGTGCCGACGCATCAGCATTGCGCTGCGTCGATTTGTCGGCATCGTCTGCGACAACGATCTGGACTATGAGGGCCTAGACGACCTTTCCCGGCGCGCCGATGAGGATGCGCGGCTCAAACCCGTCGTTGAGGTTGTCAAGCGCTGCTACCAGGTGGAGTTCGACCCAAGTGGCCACGACGTCGATCCGGACGAATTGGTGTCGATGGCTGTGAGGACGGTGCGTTCATGGAGTTGATGTGGTGGTGGATGTGGCCTGCCGTCGTAGCGGCGGTCGCTGTGACGGTCGTCATTGGGTTGTTGCTGCGTCGGCGGGAGAAAATCGTGCGGGTCGTGGTGGCCCACGTCGACCGTCTGCGTGCCCTTCCTGCCTACCGGGACCATGCCCGGCGGCGAGTGCGCTGTCTGGTGATAGCAGCGGTGTGCTGGGGGGTGGCCGCCTGCGGGGCTGGCCTGGTGGCCGCCAGATTGCAGGGGATCGACGATGATGATCGCCAGATACGCACCCGCGACGTCATGCTGTGCCTTGACGTGTCGGGTTCGATGGAAGGGGTGGACCGTCAGGTCATCAACACCTACATCCAGCTGGCCGACCACATCAGCGACGACCGGATCGGATTCGTCATGTTCGACTCCTCGGCGGTGACGGTGTTCCCCCTCACTCATGACCGTGACAGTGTCAAGGCCGGGCTGAAACAGGCCGGAGAACGGCTCGGTCGGGCAGACCTTGATCCGGCGGTGCGATACGGCCCAGGCGGCTCGCTAGTTGGCGACGGCCTGGCCTCCTGCGTCAGCAGATTCGACCAGCTTGACCAGCCCCGTTCTCGAAGCATCGTGCTCGCTACCGACAATATGGTTGCCGGGCCTTCGGTCTATACCGTGCCCCAGGCCGTCGACTTGGCCGTGAAACGCCACATTATGGTTTTTGGCATCGTGCCCGCCAGCGACGATCCCGACTACCGGGCGGCTCGCGACGAGCTGCACCAGCAGGTGCAACGCACCCACGGAGAGACCTTGACGATACCTTCGAACGGGCAGGTTAACACCGATGACGTCGCAGATCGTATTCAGTCGCAGGCCAAGAAAGCAGTCATGGCTATGGCCACCCACCGCTCCTACGACATGCCCTGGCCCGGGGCCCTCATGATCGGCGTCGGGGGACTGGGTGCCATGATTGCTCGACGACGGGAGGAACGATGAGCTGGCATCCTCACCCCATCGCGGTGGCACTCGCTGTCATCATGCTCATCGTCGCCGTGTGGTTCGGTGTGCAGGGCCGCCACACTCGCGGAAGGACTGCCACAACGATCCTGGACGTCCTGTTGGCCGTGCTCGTTGGGCTCATCAGCCTGCACCCGGTGGTGGGCGAGTCCGGTCGTCAAAGTTCAAGCGTGGACGCCGACATCGTCATCATGGTCGACACGACTACCTCAATGGCGGCCCGTGACAACGGTGGCAAGACGCGTCTGTCCGGGGCGATCCACGATATCGCGGCGCTCGCTTCAGTTTTTAGCGGCGCCCGGTTCACTCTCGTGACCTTCGACAACGATGCCCGGGTGTTGGTGGCCTCAACCACTGACACCGGCACGATCATCTCGGCTGCGAACTCCCTCACTTGGCGTGAGGACACCAAGGGCACCGGCACCGATATCAGTGTGGCCGTGCCCACCGCCGTCGGGGTTCTGCAGAAGGCTCGCGAATCCGCGCCCCAAGCCACCCGGATGGTGTTCTACCTCGGCGACGGGGAGCAGACGGCTACCAGGACGCCCGGCTCTTTCGCCGCTCTCAAACCTCTAGTCACGGGCGGTGCCATCTATGGGTACGGCACCGCGGCGGGGGCACCGATGGCTCGCTCCGCCTTCGACCCTGGAGACGTCACTTATCACGGGAAGAAGGCCATTTCCCATGCTGACCACGCCACACTGGCTGCGGCCGCCCGACAGGCAGGTCTGTCGTACGTCACCTGGTCCCCGGGCCAGGCACTCACTCCTCCCCAGGTGTCGCTGCGGCGCACCACTCACATGGACCAGGTCAGTCCCGGCACAGATCTGTCGTGGATTCTCGGTCTTGTTGCCGGAGTCGACGTCGCTATCCAGCTGACGATGAGTGCCCGGCGGCTTCGACGGGCCCGAAAGGACATCCCGTAATGAATCCTCGTCACACACGTCAAACTGATTTGCGATACTCCCGGCGGGACGCGATGAGCCCCAACCGAGCCCGACGGGCACGCCGGGTCACCATCGGGGTGACGGTGCTGCTCGTTGCTGTTCTTGTCCTTGCCGCGTGTCGACTCGCGGGCGTCCTGATATTCGACTGGCTTGGCAACGGGGCCTTCAATTCCCAGCAATATGCGCAGGCCGAGCAGTACTACGGGGCGAACATGAAACTCAACGTCATCGAACCGTGGATCGCCAGCTATGACCGAGGTACGTCCTGGGCCGCTGAGAGCAACTACGCCGACGCCGAGAAGGATCTTCGTGCCGCACTCGACATGGCGCCGCAGGAGCAGAAGTGCCGGGTGGGCATGAACCTGGTGTGGACCTTGGAGGAGTCGGTGACGATGCAGAACCTCAACCGGAGCACTGCTCAGGCCGGCACGCTGAGGGAAGCCAAGGCCATTGCGCAGCGTCTCAGGTGTCATGGCAAAACCACTGCGCCCCAGTCGCACGTGCGGCAGACCTCAGCCGATCAGAAGACCGAGCAGTCCACCACCATGAAACGCCTCAACGAGGAAATGGATCAGGCACAGCAGGGCTCACAATCCCAGGAAAATGAGCCACCCAAGATGAAGGATTCCGAGCAGCAACGGCAGAAAGATCTGTCCACAAGGAATCAGCAGGCCCTTAATGAGCAACGCCGTAATAGCCAGGATCAGAACGGATCGCCCCAGCATGCTCCGAGCGCGTCTACGCCCAGAACGGCTGGTGGAGCCCCCGATAGAAAAGGTTGGTGAAATCTGTGGCGTCGCCAGAGCGTAGCTCCTTTTCTTGAGCGGTGCTCATCAGACTCACTCTGTGTCTTTGCGGGTTTGCCTTCGGCGTGTCCACCACACCCCTACACCCAAGGCGATGACCGCCACGATCACGCCAATGGTGGCAAGAGGCCCCGATCCGTGTCCTGGCTCGGGTGGCATGGCGGGAGGTTTGCGAGCGACGGAGACCTGCCGGGGAGGGAAGTCTTTCCCGGTGCCCCATCGCCACCCTTCGACAGAGCCTGCGGCGGGGTGATACTGTGCCGCCCCCTTCGAGGAAAACGTCCACTTGTCCGAGGGGGAGGCAGCATGCCAGTATGACCAGAATTGACGAGTGGACTTGTCATAACCGCCATGCGAGCAGGCATTTTCGGGGCGGCCCTGGAGCTCGCAGACGAGGCCGGGCTGGGATGGCGGCTGGCGAACATCGACGCCGATCTGGTGCAGGGCATCCATGCCGTCGGAGGGTTGCTGCGCGCACCCCGCGGCGAGGGGCTTGTCGGGCATGTCTACGACGACCCACACCCCGCCGCGGCCGGTGCATTCGACCGCCGTCGCAGACGCTGACGCGGTTGGCTGCCCGAAGGCGCTGGTAGCTGGCGCCCAGCACGCTATCACAGTCACTATTGCAACAACGACGCGGGAGACCGCAGCAGCGCAAGGGTCTGCCTTGGCTCGACGAAAATACTTCATGGACCATGCACCATCCCATGGAGAACATCACACGACCAGATGACGACGGGACAGATACCCGGAACACACACCTGGGCCCCACCCCAACTTTTGTCATCACACCCGTGGAGTGAGGATGTGTGTAGCGAGGCCAAGCGTTAAGTGTAGTCACCCGCGATGGCCGTCGTACCGGGCGATGGGGAGTTGACGGTGCCGATAGGTGCCTTGGCGTCTAGGGATAACTGTTTGCGCCCATGACGATTAGATGCAAAGCAACAATGCTATAATAGCATTGTTGCTTTTACCACGCAGGGACTTTTCACTGATGAATGAAACTAAACCCGTCGAAGGAACGCACGGTTGTCGTGCACCGGTCAATGGCGCTATAGTCGGTGCCGTCTTGGCGCTAGTCTTTTTGCTTCCTTATTTTGGTTCAGGGGCAGATGGGCGCATATACCTGGTCGCTCCCGGGATTGTCATCATCTATGCCGTGGTGGGCTGGCTCATCGGGTTATGGGGAAGGAAGATTTGTGCATGCGAGAACCCCAGGATTCGGGAGAAGAAGGCCAGGGGGATCGGCGCCGTTACCGCAACCCTTGTAGGGTTGATCACGACGGGTGCATATGATCTCTACTGGTTCGTCAGGCCCATGGTGAACAATCCTTTCCTTGACCTTTTCTTTGATGTCAAATATGTAATTTCTCGCTTAGTGTCTTTGATTATTTTCCCCTGTGTTGGATGGATTCCCGGAGCTTTTGGTAGCAGTCTTGATCATGAGAAGGTCCCGTTTATCCCCAAAATGAGCGCCGCAACCGTGGCTGCGCTGTTCCCGTCCCTAGTCGTTTGGAGGGCGTTCTCGACGTTTATCCCCACCCTTTTCCATTTCTGACGCACTGACGTGGGTTTCATGTCGCACGGCGGTGCGTTTAGGCCTGGTCCTTGTGGATGCCGGCCACGGGGTATGCCATGTTGTCGCCTCTCAGGGGGTCTTGAGCTCTGGATGATCTTGGTGGGGTAGTGTGTTCGTTGTTGGCCCAATGGGTGGGTTGATGCCCAGGTGGTGTGAGGCTCCGTCGCGGGTTACGGGGACGGCATCGACGTGTCAGCGTTGTCTGCTGATCCCTTCGGGCGTTGTGGCAAGGGAGTGACGATGGCGGCAACACGCACGCGCGTAGCAGGTCTCCTTCTAGCGGTCGCTGTGGCTGCAGGCGTAGCTAGGGTGGCACTAACCCGGATGCACGGCAGCGACGACCACGCCAGTCAACTTGCCACCAACCCGGCCACCGCAGGACTCACTACGGCTCCGGGAACACTCCAGAGCCACAATGCCTCTATCAAGACCTCATCTGGGGCTACCAGTGCGGTCGGCGGTGGCGGGGTTTCCTTCGACCAGTTGGCCTCGGTGCCGGGGGTGCGGATGCGTGCCGCGGTGATCGGTCAAAGCCAGGTGCGCCGGGGTAACCCGTTGAGCCTAGACGCATCCTCGTCGTATACAGCCTTCGGCCACATCTGCCACTGGCAATGGGACTTAGACGGTGACGGACACTACGAAATCGATAGTGCTACACCTGAGATCACCCGCACCCTCACCCGAATCGGAACATACCAGGCACATTTGCGCATCACCGATACCACCGGCACCAGTGACACTCTTACCTTCCCAATCCAGGTCACCCGAGACGGCGACGGCGTGCCCGATACTCACGATAACTGCCCCACCATAGCCAACCAAGACCAAACCGACACCGACCACGACGGCATCGGGGATGCCTGCGACCCCCACACCACCAAAAAGGCGCCACGATGAACACCCATGAGAACACGGCGGGACAGTACCGTCGCGCACCCCTTAATGGCCTGGCCATCGAAGCCATTGTTGGAGCCGTCATGGCGACTTTCACGGGTGCGCTCATGTTTTTGATTGAGTTTTTCTTGTTTGCGGATCATATATCGTTTAGCGGCGTGAAGGTGGCAACGCATCCGCTGCCGTTAGTAGTGTTTTCTTTTGCTGGGCTGGCTCTCAGTGTTATTGGAATCAGGCTCAAGAACAGTAATGCCCATTTATTCTCAGCATAAGCATTGCTTCAGTGATCATGCTGTTCATGGCCGTGGTGGTGTGCTTTCGTCATTACAGGATTGTCCTTGTATTCTCACTCTTGATGGTTCGCACTGTTTCAGCGAGGTGTGCCAGTGGATGCGGCTCTACGGACATGATTCTTAGCGTCGATGTGAGACCCCAGTAAAGAAGAAGTGCAGGGTCAGGATCAATTGGCGCTGCCATGGCGACTCTGATCCAAGATTACAGATTGCTAAATACTGGCATACCAAGGTGTGTTACCTTCGGCGGCAAGGCGTTCGTCATTTATCTCAGCTCCGCTGATCGCCCTTCCGGTTGCTGGGTAGGCGCTTGGTGTTGCCAGGATAAGTATCCATCGAATGTCATTCTTGAGATGAGTCTCTTTTCATCAGCAGGGGCTAATGACGTGGCGTCGCAGTTTCGTTGGTTGCGAATTTCTCGAGGTCTTCGCGGGTTCCGGCCATCCGGTCATGGTCGTAACCGGTATCCGAGTACTGCCACATTGTCCATGCGTCCCATCCCGACGGTAATTCCCCTACGGTGGAGGAGTATCGGGCGATCCATAACGGTGCGACGGCTGTGATATCCGAGGCTGCCGATCCCACGCACATGTTCCACCAACTCGTGGACGTGTAAATCATGGGAGCCCTGCCCCACCGTTCTTGATAGGTGGACACGAAATCACGGATCCATGAGGCCATCGCGGTCTGACTCAACCCATAGCAGGCATTCTCGCCGTACGGGTTGTACTCCAGGTCCACGACCCCGGGCAGGGTGTAGCCGTCCCCCGACCATCCGCCGCCATGATCGGAGAAATACGTCGCCTGGGCCTGCCCAGACGAGTTCGATGGCAAGGCAAAGTGATAGGCACCCCGGATCAGACCGGCGCTCTGGGAGCCGTTGTACTGGGATGCGTAGAACGGGTTTTGATATGACGTTCCCTCGGTGGCCTTTATCCACGCAAATGACATCCCCGAAGAAGCCTTCGTTGGCCAGTCAACGTTCCCATCATGGCTCGAGACGTCCATTCCTTCAGGTTCGGTATCTACCGTCAAGCTCTGCACCCGATTGGTCACCGTAGTTTCGTGCTCATGCTTTTTGATCTGAGACCCCATTGCGTGATCGCTGGGGGAAGGAGCGCTCGAGGACGACGTTTCCTCAGGCAGTCGGGTTTCTGATGCGTGGGCAACGGCGGCTGGCACGAAAGTGATCACGGTCATACCGGAAACCATTGCGGCAAGCCATGATCGTTGACGACGGTTGAACGAGCAGTTCATGCAAACCCCCACGACTAGAAACTGGCTTCAGTATACAGCAGGGGGGCCGATGTGTGAGTGCGTCACGCCGAGGTTGACGACACCACCTCGCTCGTACACTTGTTTCGGCCAGTTTGAGTCCGTGCTTGGGAAGGGGTGGAGAGTGGTGAGCCGCAGGACATTCACGGCGACTGCTCGGCGTGGTACCGGAAACTGGTAGGTGGCGGAATGCTCCGAGGCTGACAGCCTCTCCCAAGTGCGGCGCCTGGCTGATGCTGCCGAGCATATTCGGGAAGCCATCGCGTACCAGAGTGCTGCCCAGCTGCTTCACTAAGCGATGATTCTTGGAGGCACTTGTCTCCTCGACTGGACCGAGCGATCTGCCCGGGCGACGGTCACAGACCTTGCTGCGGTGCCGGAGAAGGGACTCGAACCCTCACACCACAAGGCACAGGAACCTAAATCCTGCGTGTCTACCAATTCCACCACTCCGGCATGGGGACGCTACCGCCCCCGGGCCGCCAAGGCCCTCGAGCATTCCCGAATCAACAGTCGATTTTAAGCTCCTTGCAGAGCTTGTCGACATGACCCTTGGCTCGAACATTGTACTGGGCCTCGGTGATTTTGCACGAACCGTCCTCAGCAACGTCGACGACGAAGGTGGAGCGAAGGACTCCGACGATCTCTTTACCATAGACGTTCTTGGACCCGTAGGCCCCGTAGGCTTTCATAACCTCTTTGCCCTCATCGGAGAGCAGAGTCAGGGTCAACGATTCCTTGGCGACGAACTTTTGCAGCTTGGCGACGGGATCGGGGGAGATCCCCAGTACTTTGTACCCAGCCTCCTCAAACTCGTCCAAATGAGCGGTGAAATCGACAGCCTGGGTTGTGCATCCGGGCGTCATGGCGGCGGGATAGAAGTACACGATGACACGCTTGCCGGTGAAGTCTGAAAGCGTGATGTGGTCGCCGTTGGCGGCGGGCAGAGTAAAATCAGGGGCCGTATTACCGGGCTGAAGACGGGTGCTCATGACCTCAACGATATAGGCTGTTGCCAGACCAGCGCCGCGCCCACGCCGGCGCAAAGCGCAGACACGGCACCAGGAGGGGTCACATGGCTGATAGCAAGTCGAAGGCGAAGGACGAGCGCACTGCCGATGAGATCAGGCGGGATATTGCAGCGACCCGTGCTCGCCTGGCGGCCGGGGTGGAGAACCTCGTGGAGGAGGTGCATCCGGCAACCCTCAAGCGTGAAGCATCTGATCGTGCCCGTGATTTTGTGCAGGGTGAGTTTGATCAGGTCAAGAGCCAGGTCAAAGATGAGAATGGCTGGCGCGTGCAGCGGATCGCGATGGCCGCAGGAGTGCTCGCTGCCGGCGTCGTCAGCATCATTGTGCTGCGCGCGATAGTCGGTCGCGCTACCGGCGCTACCGCTCGTCGCAAGCTTGAGAAGCTGCAGCTTTCTCAGGCGAAGCGGGTTCGTAAAGATGCCAAGCAGCGTCGTAAGGAAGACGCTAAGGCTGCCAAGAAAAATGCCAAGCTCGGCAAGAAGAACGCTAAGAAGTACGGCAAGCTCGATACCGATGACTCGTCGGTAAGCAACCTTGCCGAGAAAATGCTCAAACAGGCCGCCGTGCTGCGTGCACAGGCGGCTGCCGAGCGTGAGAACAGTGCCGCCTAGCAAACAGCGGTCACAGCGCAAAGCAGGTTTGGCTCCGGCCCATGGTGGACCGGAGCCAAACTGTGTTACCGCATCATTTGATACCGCCAGCAGCCAGGCCTGCGACAATGCGACGCTGGAATACCAGCACCATGATGACTAGTGGCACCGTCATGATGACGCCAGCAGCCATTTGGGAGCCGAACGGGGTGTTGAACTGTGAGGCTCCGGTGAACTTCGACAGCAAGACTGTGGCGGGTTCCATCTTCGGATCGTTGATCATGGTGACGGCGACGAGGAACTCGTTCCACGCACCAATGAAGACGATGATCGCGGTGGTGAAGATGCCGGGGGCCGCCAGCGGGAGGATGATCTTGCGGAAAGCCTGAGCCGGGGAGCAGCCGTCGATCATGGCCGCCTGCTCCAACTCGTCGGGCATCTGCTTGAAGAAGGTCGTAAGGTTCCACACTGCTAGAGGCAGGGAGAACGACAGGTCCGGGATGATCATGGCCTGGTAGGTGTTAATCCAATGCCATGCCGAGAAATTCTTCAGCAGCGGCACGATGATGGCCACCAGTGGGAACATCGACGTCGCGATGATGAGAATGAGGAATCCGCCCTTGCCGCGGAAATCTAGGCGCGCGAGCGCGTAAGACGCGAAGGTGGCGATGAGCAGGGCAATGACCGTCACTGCGACGGAGACAATGAGGGAGTTCAGCAGGCCGCGCAGAAAGTTGTTGCTCGGCTGGAAGACTGCCTGGTAATTCTCCATCGACGGATGGGCTGGCCGCCAGGTGTTGTCGAAGATCTCCGAGTCGGGACGCAGTGAGGACACCAGCATCCAGTAGAACGGCGCCAGGCAGTAGATGACGATGAGGACGATGCCGATGATCGGCAGCACCTTGGCCCAGGTGTTTTTCTTATGATGGGTCTCCTGGTCGAAGGTCCCCGGCGCAGTTGCAGTTACGGTGCTCATGACGCCGCCTCCTTGCTAGCTGCGGCTTGTACAGCATTGGCTTTCTGCCGGGCACGACGTCCACCCGGACGTCCACCAGAGACGAAGGTGGTGGCTTTCATCTTCTTGTGTTTGTGTTCGTCGCCGACGAGGTCAGCTCCGAGGATCTTGATGAACGCGAATGCGATGATGAACACGTAGAGGAACAGGATGATCGCGTACGCAGCAGCAGCGCCGTACCGCAGGTTAGAAGCCTCATCCTGGACCAGCATGGACAGTGTCTCAACTGACTTCATACGCGGCCCCACGAGAATAAACGGCAGGTCGAACATACGCAGAGCATCAAGGGCCCGGAACAGCACAGCGACGACCAGTGCCGGTTTAACCAAGGGCAAAGTGATGGAGACGAATCTCTTCCACGCATTGGCACCATCCACCTTGGCCGCTTCGTAAACCTCAGTCGGAATCACTTGTAGACCGGCAAGTGTTAATAGACCGATGTACGGAGCCGTCTTCCAAACGTCGGCAATGATGATCGACCACTTGGCCGTCCAGTTGCCCGAGGCCCACATGATATGCGTGCCGATGATGGCATTCGCCACGCCATTCTGGTTAAAGATCCAACCCCACAAAATGGCTGAGACGGCGGTGGGGATAGCCCAAGGAACCAGAATGGCGGCTCGGACGATGCCACGTCCGGCCATCGCCCGGTGCATGATGAGCGCCATGATGACGCCGAGGACGGTCTCGAGCACGACCGTAACGACACCGAACAGGGTGGTGTTCCAGAAGGCGGTCCAGAATCTCTCCCCGGAGCCGGTGAAAATGTCGGCGAAGTTCTTCATTCCGACGAACGGCTCGGTCTCGTTGACGAATCCGGTTTCTGGATCCAGCCCGGGCTGGCCGTAGAGGGCTTGCTTCACCGACTGAATGACGGGGATGACGATAACAATCGTCAAGACGATAAGGGTAGGTGCGATGAGTGCTAGGGCTAGACGTTCTTGGGATTTGGCCCGCGAAGACCTTTTGTTGGTCTGTTCCACTGTTGCAGTGGTCATGGTAAAGCTCCTTATCCCCTGGCACTGTTGGCCGGGTGGTGCGAGCAAGATCCATAGGTACGGCGGGGTAGGTGACCCGCCCCGCCGTGTCCATGTGGTCGAGTAACAGTCAGTTCTTGATGATCGACTTCAGCTTCTCGGCCAGTTGCTTGGCCGCGTTCTCGGCGTCAGTCTTGCCCTGCAGAGCTGGGTAGATGGCATCCTGGATGGCCGCAGTGACGTCACCATAGGCGACAGCGTGCGGACGCCCTTTAGCAGCGTCGAGGGAGGCTTTCAAAGTTGGCAGATACGGGAGCTTCTTGACGTTCTCGTCCTTGGTGTACAGCTCGCCGTAGATGGGGGCGTTGGACTGCTTCTCGAGGTTGTACTGCTCAGACTCCTTGCTGGTCCACCACTTGACAAACTTAAGGGCTGTGGCCTTGTTCTTGCAGTTAGTGGTGATAGCGCAGTTGTGGCCGCCCAGGGTCGGCGTGTAAGCCTTGCCATCAATGGACGGCAACGGGGCAAGACCGAACTTGTCAGGGCCGAGTTCCTTAAGGTCGTTGCCGTACTGGTAAGGCCAGTTACGTAGGAAGAGGACTTTGCCAGACTCGAAGCCATTGCGGCTGTCTTCTTCCTTCCACTCCAGAGCAGCGGTCGGGATGAGTTTGGATTTAAAGGCGTCGACGGCTGTCTGGATGCCTTTGATGGACTCCGGAGAGTCGACGGTCACTTTGCCTGAGTCGTCGACGATCGCACCACCGCAGGTGTTGATGAACTCGGCTATGTTGCAGGTCAGCCCCTCGTATTTGGCCCATTGACCACCAAAGCCGCCGATGTTCTGCATACCAGGGAGCTTGCGGACGGCTTCGGTGGCCTTTTTAACGTCTTCCCAGGTTTTGGGGATCTTAACCTTGGCTTGTTCAAGGAAGTCTTTGCGGTAGTACATAATCGGTGCGTCAGTGGTGTACGGGACGGCGTACTGCTTGCCGCGGTAGGAGCCGGTCTCCCACACCGAGTCGATGACGCCGACGGGTTTTGTGTCTGACGGGATTTCGACGATCCAACGGTTAGCGGCGAACTCGGCTACCCACACCAGATCAAGGCCGATGACGTCGTAAGCCGCAGAGTTCGTCTGGGCGGCGTTGATGAGTGACTGGCGTTGCTGATCAGCCTCCGAGGACAGCTCAATGAGGGAGACTTTTTCCTTGGGGTACTTTGCGTTCCACTCGTCGAGTCGCTTCTGGACCATGCCACCGGAGAAGTCTTTGCCCTGGACCCAGCTGATGGGGCCCTCACCGGTGAAGTCTCCCTCTTTGGCTGCGGGTTTGTTGGATTCCGAGCCCTTCGAGTCCCCGCTAGAGCAGGCTACCAAGGCACTGAGCGCCAGTGCTCCGACAGAGCCCTGGATAAAGGCTCGGCGGGAGTGTGTGTAGTGCATCATGTGACTTCTTCCTCCTTGATACAGCGATGTCGGCAGCGACATCACGTGCGCATCAGCGATTTTCTGCAGGTGCGACAGGTCACAACTTTAGGCAGCACCCTACACTGCCTCCCCAGCATGTCTGCACAGTATTTCATCAATGGGGTGAATAATCGTGCAGGTGATCAGTTCAGAACCGCATGCTGCCGGTCGGGATTGGCTGTAGAGGATATGAAAAAGTCGTTTTGCCCCACTTCTTAGGGCAAAACGACTTTCACTTCGGTGCGCCGCCAGGGACTCGAACCCTGAACCCGCTGATTAAGAGTCAGCTGCTCTGCCAATTGAGCTAGCAGCGCCGACAACAAGCAACACTAGCGGACTTCGGTCATGATGCAAAATCGAAGTGACAAGCTCATGACCGATCGGTGCGCACAGCCTCGATCCGACGCTGTCGCAGCGCCGTCATCTCCGGTATATCGAGGGGTTCTAAACGGCGTCCTAGAGCCATTTCAAGCACGTGGTCGGCTAGCTGCGGGTTGCGTACCAGTACTGGTCCGTGAGGATATGTGCCGATGACTCGACCTTGCACAGCCCCTTCGTCACGACGGTTGCCATTGCCCCAGCCACTCTCTACGGCAGCAAGCGGTTTGGCGTCGGAACCGAGTTCGGTCCAACCGCCATGATTTTCGAAACCGGTAATGGGATAGGTATTGCCGTCGGGTTGAGTCCAGATGTGTAGCACCTCCCCGACGGCACGCTCTGGGCCACGTCGAGTTTCAGCGTCGAGGAGCCCTAGCCCTTTGATGACCTCATTACGGGCCCCAATGGTGAAGGACTTTCCGCAGATCTGGTAGCCGGCGCACACTGCAAAAAGCATTGCGCCGTCGTCGAGGGCGGTGAATAGCCCGCCATCAGCTTCGAGCTCTTGTACGGCGGTGATCTGGGCGGTGTCCTCTCCGCCCCCCAGCAGGTAAACGGCCCCGTCGGTGGGTACAGGCTGACCAGGCTCGACGATGAGGAGCTCGGCGTCGATGCCACGCCATTGCAGTCGTTTAGTAAGGACGACGGCATTGCCGTGGTCGCCGTAGATACCCAGCAGGGACTGGTACAGCAGGACGATCTTGGGACGGTCGATGTTCATGCCAGTCCTCCGAGTCGGCGCAGTTTCTGGAAAGGTGTGTAGGTTGACAGCACGTCAATAGGGTGTTCGGCGTCCCATTTTCCAGCCAGGAGCGGGGAGGAGAGGGCCTGAGAGAGGTCCTCAATGACGATGTGCTTCACCTCGGCGTATTGCAATCTGACGGCCAGGTCAAGGGCACGCGGCCCAGCACAGATGACGGTTCTTCCGGCTAGCTGTTCGTAGTCAACATCCCATAACCACGAGACGTCTTTGCCGTCGGCAGCCACTGCGTCAATGGTCAGCACCAGTGGATTTGAGGTCGTTAGCGGCAGAGATTCTGTCCAGCCGGCGGGATTCTTTGACAGCAGTAGACGGCAGCGAGTGCCACTGATGGTGCAGGTAGCGTAGCGGCCAGCGGGGGATTTCACTGTGGCGATCCCGCGTAAGGCGTCCTCAGGCTGGATGCCCATATGGATAGCCGCTGCGAGGGCACAAGTAGCGTTGGTGAGGTTGAAAGATCCCGGCACTTGGACGTCAAGGTGGAAGCGCCGTCCCGAAGCCTCAACGGCGTCGTGGTCTTCTACCCACCAATCAGCGGCTGGCTGCTGTAATTCGCATCCAGGACAATCCCAGCCTTGATCGCTATGGATAAGGACGGCACCACAGTTGGGGCACAGCGTCGCATCGGCTGTCCATCGGGGCTTGGTATCTACCCAAATGACGTGACGAGCTTTTTGACACACCCACACGATGAGTGGGTCGCAGGCATTAGCAACCACTGTCGGTCCGTGCTCGGCTGCTTTCTCGAGGGCCGCCCGCCAATCGCGACCCAGGAAAGCCAGCTCGTGATTGCGGTCAAGCTGGTCGCGGCTGAAGTTGAGCAGCACCAGCACCTCCGGGGAGCCCATTGCTACGACATCCGCGACGACTCGTTCGTCGGTCTCCAGCACCGCGATAGTGGCGTCAGGAGCTTGTCCCAGAGCTGAGACGATGCCGTGATGCAGGTTTGCACCGTCAGCGTTGGTGACGACGGACCGCTGACTGTCGGGGGTCCCGGCCCGCACTGCGGCAGTGAGGAAGTGGGTCGTCGTGGTCTTGCCGTTGGTCCCGGTGACGCTTGCGATGCGACGTCCCGCCAACAGTTCGGGCAAGGCCCTGGGCGCCAGTTTCATTGTCACCCGACCTCGGATGGACGCTCCCGAGCCCTTCCCTGCTATGCGGGAGACCGTTGCAGCTGTCCGTCCGGCCAGTAGGGCCAGTTGCAGCTGCGGGGAGCTGCGGTGTCTTTGAGGTGACGAGGTCATAGCCCCAATCATGGCAGGAAGGGATGACGGCATCGAAGTGCTCAACCTTGGATGACGGCGCTTTTAGAGCCACATCAATATGAATTGACAAGGATGTTCGCTGTTGTTCTGGAGACCCATCGGTAAAGCTGTCGGGTACGCGTGTCACGACGACGTATTAAGGTCGCCGGGGTGGTACCCACCGTCAACGACCCGGGACGGCTGGAGGAGTGACCTTCCTCAACCTGGGGGACGAAACCGGTCTGCTCAACGTCATCGTCACCCCGGGAGCGTGGAGACATTATCGACGTGTTGCCCGAACGTCGCGGGCTCTGGTGGTGAGAGGAATCCTCGAGAAAGGGGATGAAGGAGTGATGAGTTTGCAGGCAGATCGGCTAGAGGCCCTGGATCTGTCAGTACCAACGAAGTCGCGTGACTTCCGGTGAAGGCTTTCTGACTAGGGGTGTTGCTGGTTGGTGGGTGTGGGTTTGTGTTGGTGGTGGGGGTGTGTAGTGTGTGTTTTCGGCTTCGCGCTTGTGGGT
>ERZ1031191.6-NODE-6-length-153009-cov-50.219582_pt1 | contig 153009 bp, 144 predicted proteins | sample MGYA00516576_ERZ1031191 | MGnify/ENA primary metagenome ERZ1031191 (study PRJEB33718, sample SAMN03159780) | human skin metagenome | collected 2014-02-25 | study: EMG produced TPA metagenomics assembly of the PRJNA266117 data set (Human skin bacterial metagenome...
ATAGCCATGCCACGAGTGAGGCATGGCTAGTATTCACTGAAACCACCACAGCACTAACTGCTTGGCGCGCTGGCGCTACGACAATGGCCGGAGACGAGGTCGTCGTACTGCTTTTAGCTTGGTAGGGAAATCGTAAGAACGCTTACCCAAGATTTCCCGCAAGAGACCTGCGGTTTGTTGATGTACCCCTTTCCCGACGCTCGTGTCTACTCGGCATCTGCTGTGCGTTAGAGAAACGGTCTGAATCCCGCGATAGATGCGTTCTATCGTTCATGATGGTTCTGCTATTCCCCGACGTCTACGCATCGGGGGTGTCCCGGTCGGTTCGCCATGAGGCCCATCTGTGCGGGAGAATGTCAGCATGGCAGATTCTTCCTCCCCTAATAATGGTCGATCTGGCGGAGGCCGTCGAGGCCCGGGCCGCAACGGATGGTCCAGTAAGTCTGGCGGACGCGGCGGTTGGACCTCTAAGTCCCGTGACCGTCGCGGTGACCATGAGCGTCGCGGGGGAGACAGCGGGCGTCGCTGGGACGATGACCGCAAGCCACGGCGCGATGGCGGGCGTCGCTGGGATGATGATCGTAAACCACAGCGCAAAGGTGACGCAGACCGTCCTTGGCGTGATGACCGTGGCTCTCGTCGAGACGGTCAGCGTCGTCGAGATTTTCGTGGGAATCGGTGGGACGACAAGGATCAGCATGACAGTCGTCGTGACGTTCGGAAGGATGGGCGCGGCGACGGCCATCGCGATGATCGCTCGGTCGATAACACTGCCGTCCAACCCACGGAAACGCCGGCATCCGGTGAGCCGATGGCTCCACTGGACTTCGATGAGAAAGCTCTTCCGGCACCGGTGCGTGCTGAGTTGCGTGGTGTACCAGCCGATACCGCTCACATCATTGAGGGTCATCTGGTTGCTGCTGCTGAACTTCTCGACGAGGACCCGGCTCAGGCAAATGCCCACGCTCAGGCCGCTCGTCGACGCGCCCCGCGTCTGCCCATCCTGCGCGAAGTGGCTGCCGAGGCCGCATATCAGGCGGGCGAGTATGCCTCTGCCCTCAATGACTACCGTGCGCTTCGCCGTATGACTGGTAACGACAACTTCCTCCCAGTGATAGCGGACTGTGAGCGTGCGCTAGGACGCCCGCAGGCAGCTCTTCGGCTCATCCGTGAAGGGCAGGAGGCGGGTCTTAACCCAGCCCAGCAGATCGAGCTCGTGCTTGTGCAAGCCGGTGCACGTCGTGATCTTGGCCAGAGAGATGAGGCTGTTCGCCTGCTTCGTGAAGCCGTCAAAAACCTTAAAGCTCCTACTGAGGCGACCGCGCGCCTGCACTACGCCTACGCCGAGACGCTGTTGGAGGAGGGTGACACAGCTGGCGCTCGAAAATGGTTCGTCTCAGCCCAGAGACACGATCCTGCCAACTTCCTCGACAGCCAGGACCGCATTGACATCATTGATGGTCGAGAGCCAAGCGGGGACCCTGCTGACGACATGATCTTCATCGAAGACGACAATGAGGGCGAGGAGACAGACCAGTGAGCGATGCCCTCATTGATGGACATGACGCTGCCCTCTTTGACTTAGATGGAGTGGTCTACCTGGGGCCGGACCCGGTTCCTGCAGCACCTGACACCATTGCCGAATTACGGCGTCGCGGGGTCAAGGTCGGCTTCGTCACCAACAATGCCGCTCGTTCGGCTGAGGTTGTGGCTCAACACCTGACCGACATCGGTATCCCGACCGGGCCTAGCGACGTCGTCACCTCAGGACAGGCGATTTCCGATCTCGCTGCCGATACATTGCCTGCTGGCGCCAGGGTGCTCATCGTCGGGACGGAATCGTTACGCGATGAGGCGCGGGCACGCGGGTTGCAGCCGGTCGAGTCCGCTAGGGATGATCCTGTCGCCGTCATCCAGGGATACGACTCACAGATTGCCTGGCCATTGCTCGAGGAGGCAGGATTCGCCTTGCAGGCGGGCGCGATGTGGTATGCCGCTAATCCAGACATCACTCGTCCAACGGATCGCGGCATTGTCCCGGGGATAGGTGCTCAGCTCCAAGTCGTCGCTACTATGTGCAATGCCGAGCCAGTTATCGCCGGAAAGCCCTACCGCCCGTTGTTGGAGGCCACTATTTCCCGATTAGGGTCTACCTCACCAATCTTTGTTGGGGACCGTTTAGACACCGACATTCGTGGCGCAAACACGATGGATATTGACTCGCTATTCGTCTTTACCGGTTCTCACGGTGTCGCTGACGTGCTAGCTGCTGCTCCTGAGGATCGGCCGCAGAATATTGCTGCCGATCTGTCCGGGTTGCTTGAGCCCAAGCGCGAGGTCGATGTGTCCGGCGACCGCGCGCGTTGCGGTGGGAGCATAGTGTCGATGCACGCTGACCGAGAGGTCCGTGTGGAGGGTACTCCCGATGATATTTGCGGGCAGCTCGATGCTGTGGCCGCCATGATGGCTCTTGTCTATGGGTCGAATGTGGCTATTCCCGACGATGCCGGGAGGCTCTTCGACAAGCTTCACTGAGCGGTGTTCAATTGATCCCAACGGCTGCCCATGTGGGCAGCCGCTCTATCTCGTCATGGGAAGGAACCCGATGTCGTCACGCAATGGTTTCCAGGCCACTGACCTGGCTCTTATCGCGGTCTTTGCAGCCCTCGTCGCTGTGCTAGCCGTCATCCCGCCGATGTTCATGGTGGGGGCGGTCCCTTTTGCTCTTCAGATGGTTGCCGTCATGCTGGCGCCGATGGTGCTAGGAAGTATCCGTGGCGGATGTGCGGTAAGCTTGTATATCCTTGTCGGCGCGCTGGGACTGCCCGTCTTTAGCGGTGGGTCTAGCGGGATTGGCGTCCTGGTGGGTCCCACTGGTGGGTATCTATGGGGATGGCTGATCGGCGCTTTCGTGGCGGGTGCGGTAGCTACTTCCGTGCTGCGTCGACGTCCACGTAAGTCGATGCTTCCGGTATGGCTTTTTGTCGTCGCACTAGTGGACCTAGTGTGCGTCTATCTTGGTGGCATCTTCGGGCTGATGGGCTTCGCGAAGTTGAGCTTGAATGCAGCCCTGACAGCCAATCTTGTCTTGTTTGGCCTTGATGTGGTGAAGGGGATTTTGGCTTGTCTCATCGCTACTGCGGTGCTGACTGCCTTTCCCCGGCTCATGCCGTGATCGAGTTCACAAATGTCAGCGTTGACGTTGACGAGTATGACGTTGAGGGCCGCCACCGTCGGGTGAAGATTCTTAGCACGGTGAACCTCATTGTGCCGGAGCGTAGGGTCGCCGTTATCGGCCCCAATGGGGCCGGCAAGTCGACCCTTCTCAAACTCGTTAACGGGCTAGTCGAGGCGACGAATGGCACCGTCACTGTCGATGGGATTAACCCCTCTGAGGATGGTCGTGCGGCCCGTCGCCACGTCGGCTACATCTTTACCAACCCGATGAGCCAGCTCGTCATGTCGACGCCAGTAGCTGATGTTGAATTGTCTCTTCGTCAACGGATTCGTAACCGACTTGAACGACATGAAGCGGCCATGCAGATCCTTGCCGATCAGGGACTGGAAGCCGTTGCTGGACGCAGTGTGCACGCTCTCTCAGGAGGGGAACGTCAATTAGTGTCCCTGGCGAGCGTACTGGCCGTCGAACCATCAGTCATCCTCGCCGACGAGCCAACGACCCTGCTGGATCTGCGAAACCGGGAGATGGTGCGGCACGCCTTTGAACGCTTGGATCAGCAAATCCTGTGCTGCACCCATGACCTGGAATTGGCGGCGTCCTTTGACCGAGTGCTGGCTGTCGAAGACGGTCGAATTGTCGACGACGGCGACCCGGGGGAGGTCATTGCCGACTATCGGGCCCGGATGATGTCCGGTCAGGGCGGGGTCGTACCTCGACGCGGTGGACAGGATAAGAGCCGATGAAGACTGACGCTTCGGCCTTCTTTGGCGGATACCGAGCTGGGAACAGTCCTGCTCACCGTATGCCAGTCTGGTCGAAGTACCTACTCGTTTTGCTCGTCGGCGTAACCCCGTTTTTCGTCAAACAGTGGTGGTTTTCCCTGGGCTGCCTGGTGGTGGCCGTCGTCATCAACTTGGTTGTTGCCAAGATCCCGGTGCGCACGGCGTTATCTATTGGTGTGCCGTTGTGGATCGCGAATGCTCTCATACTCGCGTATCACTGTTTTTTCACGATGTGGCAACGAGGAGTAATCTATGTTGCTGGGCTGCTGGCTTGTCTCTACATCGCCCGGCTGGTGACGTGCACCACGGATCCCGGTGCGCTCATGGACGCCATTGTGGCCTTGGCTCGGCCGCTGCGGCCGTTGGGTGCTAAACCTGAGAAATTCGCACTTACCATTGCGTTGATGTGGACCACAATTCCGTACCTCGTTGGATCCATAGGCCAGGTCAGGGAAGCCGCTAAAGCACGAGGGTTGGAACGGTATAGCTGGAGGTTCCTCATTCCGATGTTCGTAGGGGCGGTCGGCCATGCTCTGGAGATAGGGGAGGCCCTCAAAGCTCGGGGGTTGGGGGATGAAGAACCTTTCTGATGTCTATATCGTGATATCGATATTCACAGAGTGAAGAAGTTCTTCGGCGGCCCGCAGTATTGCGTAGGCCTTACCGCCAACTGTGCTGACAATTTTAGTCAGCAGTTGGCGATCCCCCTTATGCGGGATCCTACTTGGGAGATACACGACGACGCTCACGAGATGATGTCTGAACACCAGATGCAGGCAGGACGTGAGTGCAATGCGACTATCAACGCTGTGGACACTGCGTGGCAGAAGACCTGCTACGCCGACGGATGAGGCTGGTGCCGATGGATGCACCAAGGTCTTGGAGGTGGCAGTCTGTCCCTGTGAGACTTGACCAGGCCCTTGTCGAAGCCGGACTGGCACGTTCCCGCACCCTTGCCACACGCCTAGTGCGGGAAGGCAGAGTGACGGTCAATAGAGTCGTCGTTACTAAACCGGCGATGAAGGTGAGCACCGCCGACGTGCTGGTTGCCGACGAAGAGGTGTGGGTGTCTCGCGCTGCACACAAACTTCTAGGTACCTTGGATATTCTTGGCGTCCACGTGCCGTCAAGAGTGCTTGATGCTGGTGCGTCCACCGGCGGGTTCACCCAAGTTGTGCTATCACGGGGAGCCAAACTTGTGCATGCCGTCGATGTTGGTCACGACCAGATGTCTCCGGTGCTGCGGAATGATCCCCGTGTCATTGTTCATGAAGGCTTGAACTTGCGTGATCTTCGGCCTGCGGACCTGGCGGTTGACGGCGTTGTTGAGCCGGTGGACCTCGTGGTCGGAGATGTCTCTTTTATCTCCTTGACGATGATCCTTGAACCCATTTCAGCTGTTGTCAGCCCAGACGGCCTCATGCTGTTGCTGGTGAAGCCTCAATTTGAGGTTGGTCGCAAGGCTTTGGGAGCCCATGGCGTTGTCACGGACCCTGCCCTGCGCTTGCAGGCCATCGCGGGCGTCGTGGCAGCAGCGGTAGAACTGGGTTGGCGTATGCGTGACGAGTGCGATAGCCCGTTGCCCGGGCAGGATGGAAACGTTGAGCATTTCGTCTTGCTGGAACGTACGGGTCGGTGACAGACGTCCGGGCAGATCATGGGTCGCTACTGTGGTCTTGTGAACGACACGAGCCCTTCGAGATACGTTGTCGTCGTCACCCATGCCACGCGGGACGACGCTTTTGACGCGGCTGCCGAATTCATCTCTGAAATGGCGGGGCGAGACATTGGTTGCGCGGTTCCGGGTGATCAGGTGAAGCCGATGTCAAGCAAGCTGCCAGGGGTCGATCTTGAAAGCTTGGGAGAGTTCGCCCACGAGGCGGAGGTGGTCGTCGTCTTTGGCGGCGACGGCACGATCTTGCGAGCTGCTGAATGGTCATTACCTCGCCACGTTCCCATGATTGGCGTCAACCTTGGCCATGTCGGTTTTCTGGCTGAGCTGGAGCGCTCCGATATGGCGGATCTAGTGAACAAGGTGTGTTCGCGCGACTACACCGTTGAGGATCGCCTCGTGCTTAAAACCACCGTCACTGAGCATTCCGGACAACACCGTTGGAGTTCTTTCGCCGTCAACGAGTTGTCTCTGGAAAAGGCAGCCCGGCGGCGCATGCTCGACGTTCTGGCGTCTGTCGACGAGTTGCGGGTGCAACGCTGGAGTTGCGACGGGATCCTGGTCTCGACCCCGACCGGATCGACGGCCTACGCGTTCTCAGCTGGCGGCCCGGTCATGTGGCCCGATCTCGACGCCATGCTCATGGTGCCGTTGAGCGCTCACGCTCTCTTTGCTCGGCCGCTGGTCATGAGCCCAGCTGCTCGAGTGGACCTTGACATCCAGCCAGACGGTTCAGAATCGGCGGTTCTGTGGTGCGACGGGCGCCGATCGTGCACCGTACGACCGGGGGAAAGAATCACCGTCGTCCGCCATCCTGACCGTCTGCGCATTGCTCGTCTGGCCGCGCAGCCCTTCACATCGCGTCTGGTCAAGAAGTTTGAGCTCCCGGTCAGCGGGTGGCGTCAGGGTCGTGACCGTCATCACCTCGAGGAGACTTCGTGATACGTAGTGTGCGAATTCGTGGACTCGGCGTCATCGATGAGACGGTCCTCGAACCCTCATCCGCGCTGACGGCAGTCACCGGCGAGACCGGCGCCGGAAAGACCATGGTGGTCACCGGTATTGGTTTGCTACTCGGCGACAAGGCTGACACTGGATTGGTCCGGCATGGCTGCGATCGTGCCGTCGTCGAAGCCGTCCTCGATACGCCTGATGCCGGTCGCGTCAGCGAGCTTGGCGGAACAGTTGAGGATGGCGAGGTTATCTGCGCCCGACACATCACGAGTCGTCGCTCTCGAGCGCTGCTTGGAGGAGCTCAAGTTACCGCTAGTCAGCTGGCCCACATCGTTGGGGACCAGGTGACCATCCATGGCCAATCTGAACAAGTGAGGCTGGTCGACGCAGCGCGGCAGCTCGACGTCGTTGACCGTGCCGCCGGAGATGAGCTGGCAGGCCACCTAAGTCGACATGCACAGCTGTGGTCGGAGTTTCGTGCTGCATCCCAGCGCCTTCAGCGCCTCAACGAGGATCGCGCTGGGGCCGAGATGGAACGCGAGGTGCTTACGCGTCGAGTCGGCGAGGTTGATGCTGTTGATCCTAAGCCCCATGAGGACGACGACCTCATCGCCGAGATAGCGGGGCTACAGGCTGCTCAGTCGATCCGGGAATCCTTGAACAAGGCTGATGTCCTGCTCAATGGGGTAGAGACGTCGACCGGTCCGCAGCCGGGTGCGCTTGCTTTGCTGGAACAGGCCGTACATGAGCTGGATGGCACTGGGGATGCTGATCCTCGTGCTGCTGAGTTGGCTGAGCGCGCCCGCCAGATGTCGTATGACCTCACTGACCTCGCTGCTTCGGTCGCTGGCCATGCGGCTCGGGCTAAAGCTGATCCGCAACGGCTTGAGGAATTGGGGGGTCGTTTGGCGGCTATTCAGCGGCTGTTGAGGGCACGTACCACCACCCTCGACGATCTCCTCGAGTCCACTGCGGAAGACCGACATCGACTTACCGAGCTTGACCCTGGCGCGACAGATCTCGATTCCTTGGGACAGCAGGTTGAACAACTGCGATCCGAGTTGAGGCGATCCGCGGACCACATGAGCGCGGTGCGCCGTCGCACGGCCGTCCGGCTTGCTGCTGAGGTGCGTCCTGAGCTGGCTGCTCTTGTGATGCCGCACGCCCGGCTGGAATTTCGTGTCGAGCCTGCACCCATGGGGCCACGCGGCGCTGACTCGGTGACGATTATGTTGGCGGCCAACCCCGGTTCCGATTTGGCCCCGTTGGCCAAGGCCGCCTCGGGCGGAGAGCTTTCACGGGTGAGACTGGCCTTAGAGGTCGTCGTGGCCCAACCCCAGGTTCCGCAAACTTTCGTCTTCGACGAGATCGATTCGGGCGTCGGAGGCGCGGTCGGTATCGAGATCGGACGACGACTGCGTCAGTTGGCAAGACGGCACCAGGTCATTGTTGTCACTCACTTGGCCCAGGTGGCTGCCTTCGCGGACACACATGTCGTTATTACTAAGGCCTCCGACGGGGCCGTCACCAGTTCGGGGCTGCGTGAGGTCACTGGATCGGATCGGGAAATCGAACTGTCTCGGATGATGAGCGGTATGGTGGACTCAGAATCCGGGCTAGAACATGCCCATGACCTGCTGCGCGAGGCTGATGAGATGGATTGATGATGGCGTTGACGCATGGGACGACTGGACCATTTCGAAAAGAGCAACGCATTCATCATGGAGGCGACGGTGGTGACTCTGCCGACGAGTGTTGAAATAGAAACGGCGATCTATCTGGACCCGGTCGACGTGGGGCGATTCGTCGATACCGACGAGCTGGCGATCCTCATGGCTTGTGCGCAGATGCACGGTCATTACCACATCCGGTGCCTCATCATGTCCAGAGTCCGGGCATGAATACGATGCTTGTGATGGCTGACCTCGTCCGACTTATGGGGCTGGCCACCCCGATTGAAGTTGACGTCGAATCAATGTACTTCGTTGCGGAGGGATGGGAACTGATCGCCCCTCCACCTAAGAGCAAATGCGTACATATTTGATGTATGAATCGATGTGATGGTTCTCGCCGCATCTCGGTCATACACGGTGAGCAACGTTCGAGGCCCATGAACTTCGATCCGGATATCGTGAGACGCGAAATATCGATGATGTATCCCTACGATCCGGAATATCCGTGGCCCGGGTATTCACCGGAGGTGATGGATGGTTCCTTGTCGTGGCGCATGCCTGACGATCTGGTCGTTATGGAATGGCTTTTCGACGTCATAACCATTTCTAGATGGACAGCCACCAGAGCTCATTCATACCGTTCCATTGACAGACGAGATTCACCATACAGACGCGCCATGAACTTCAGCGTGGTGAGTCGGGTACGGTCGTGGGGGCTTGCCCCGAAGTCGTGGTGATCGGTTAGGCTGGAGGTCTGTGGGCACCGACAATCACTGCAGCAAGCACGTTTTCGTCACTGGAGGGGTCGTCTCCTCCCTGGGAAAGGGGCTCACGGCCTCCTCCCTCGGGTCGCTTCTGAAGGCGCGTGGCCTTAAGGTCACAATGCAGAAGCTGGACCCTTACCTCAACGTCGATCCGGGAACGATGAACCCGTTCCAGCATGGCGAGGTGTTCGTCACCGAGGACGGCGCGGAGACTGACCTCGACATCGGTCACTACGAGCGTTTCCTTAACGAGAACTTGTCAGGGCAGGCCAATGTGACCACTGGCAAGGTGTACTCCGCGGTCATCGCCAAGGAGCGTCGGGGCGACTACCTGGGAGACACTGTCCAGGTGATCCCCCATATTACCAACGAGATCAAGGAACGTATGTTGGCGATGGAGGAGGGCCATCCCGATGTTGTCATCCACGAGATCGGTGGCACCGTCGGCGACATCGAGTCGCTTCCTTTCCTCGAGGCCGCCCGCCAGGTGCGTCACGAGATCGGCCGGGAGAATGTCTTCTTCCTGCACGTCTCGCTTGTTCCTTACATCAAGCCGTCCGGCGAGATGAAGACCAAGCCCACCCAGCATTCGGTGGCCGCGTTACGTGAGGTCGGCATCCAGCCCGACGCCATCGTGTGTCGATCCGAGCGTCCAATTGGCAAGGGCATCAAGTCGAAGATCGCTCTCATGTGCGACGTTGAGGGTCCGGCCGTCGTCTCCTGTCCGGACGCTCCGTCGATCTACCTCATTCCGAAGGTTCTGCACCGTGAAGGTCTCGACGCCTACGTTGTGCAGAAGTTAAGCCTGTTTTTCCGCGACGTCGACTGGACAACCTGGGACGACCTGCTGGATCGCGTCCGTAAGCCGCGCAGTGAGGTGACTGTGGCCTTAGTCGGCAAGTACATCGACCTGCCGGACGCTTACCTGTCGGTGACCGAGGCGCTGCGAGCCGGCGGATTCGCCAACAAGGCGAAGGTCAACGTGGTGTGGGTGGCCTCCGATTCCTGCGCTACTGCCGAAGGTGCTGCCCAGCAGTTACGTGACGCTGATGCCATCTGCGTTCCGGGCGGGTTCGGGATCCGCGGTGTCGAGGGCAAAATCGGTGCCATCCGCTACGCCCGCGAACACAAGGTTCCCTTCCTGGGGCTGTGCCTTGGCATGCAATGCGCCGTCATTGAGGTTGCCCGCGACCTGGCTGGCATCAAGGATGCCGCATCCAGTGAGTTCGACTCACAAACCCCCGATCCGGTCATCGCGACGATGGCAGAGCAGGTCGAGGCAGTGGCCGGCAAGGCCGATCTCGGTGGAACGATGCGTCTGGGGGCCTACCCGGCCAAGCTTGCCAAGGACTCCCTGGTCGCCGAGTTGTATGGCACGACGACAGTTACCGAACGCCATCGCCACCGTTACGAGGTCAACAACGCCTACCGTGTCCGTCTGGAGCAGGCTGGGCTGCGTATTAGTGGCACGTCCCCCGATGGCGGCCTTGTCGAGTTCGTCGAGTTGGACCGTCAGACCCATCCGTACTTCGTGGCTACTCAGGCTCATCCTGAGCTCAAGTCCCGTCCGACTCATGCCCACCCGCTGTTCCGCGGACTCGTCGCAGCGGCCGTCGGGCACGCCAAAGCAGCATCGAAGGGAGCGGCCAAGGAGTCCTCCACCAAGGTGGCCGACAAGTGAGTCAGGAGCGCTGGGATAAGGACGAGTACTGGCAGGTTGTTGACCGCCAGGTGAAGGCCACGGGGCAGGTGTGCGATTTCATTGATGACGCGGTCATTACCCCGACGGGGGAGCGGATCAACCGTCAATACGTGGGCCACCCCGGCGCAGTCGGCATCATCGCCCTTGACGATCAGGATCGCGTCGCGGTCGTCAGACAGTATCGTCACCCGGTGCGCATGGTGTTGGTCGAGCCGCCGGCTGGCCTGCTCGATGTCGAGGGGGAAGATTTTCTAGCGGCTGCCCAGCGTGAATTGGCCGAGGAGGCCATGTTGTCGGCCGACGATTGGCGGGTTCTCGTCGACATCGTCACTACTCCGGGCGGGTGCCAGGAGTCTTTGCGGATTTACTTGGCCCGGGGTCTTCATGAGGTACCGCGTCCCGAGGGATTCCTGCTAGAAGGCGAGGAGGTATCGATGAAGGCTGGTTGGGAGCCGTTGGACGACCTTGTCGAGGCAATTTACGCCGGGCAATGCCAGTCTCCCGCCCTCGTGACGGGCGTGATGGCCTTGGAACTGGCTCGTCGCACTGATCGAGTTAACGAGCTGCGTCCCGCTCATGCGCCGTGGCCGATTCGGGAGCGTCCTGGTGGTATTGACGGAGTTCGCGCAGAGTGACCTCGTCGGTCGGCGGTCAGGCCGAGGATTACTTGCGTCACCTTGTAGTGGAGCGGGGTCTGTCCGATAACACGGTGCAGGCCTACCGACGTGATCTGTTGCGTTACCAGGAATACCTTGGTTCGCGGGGGATCGGATCGTTAGCCGAGGTGACCCGTGTCGACGTCGAGGAGTTTCGACGCCATCTGGATCACATTGGCCTGGCCCCCGCGTCTGTGACGCGTTGTGTGGTTGCAGTACGAAATTTGCATCGTTTCGCAGTGGGGTCTGGGCAAGTCCAGGCCGATGTCACCGCTGGGATGTCCCCAGGAACCCGTTCCCGTCGGCTTCCGAAAGCCTTGTCGATGGATCAAGTTGAGTCCTTGCTCGCTGCACCAGACACCAGTACGCCCGAGGGGCTACGGGACGCTGCCCTGCTGGAGCTGCTCTACGGTACGGGGGCGCGGGTTTCGGAGATCTGTGCTCTTGACGTTGACGACATCCGTCCCGTGCTGGATGACCCTGACCTCGGTTTGAGGCTCATCGGCAAGGGGGATAAGGAGCGCATCGTTCCGCTGGGCAGCTACGCCGCTAAAGCTGTAGATGCCTGGTTAATAAGGGGACGTCCTGCATGGGCTGAGATTAGCAACGGGGAACATGCCCTACTGCTCAATACCCGCGGTCGGCGGCTGTCCCGACAGTCAGCCTGGGCTGTTATTCGTCGTGCCGGTGAGGCTGCCGGGCTCGACGTCGAGCACCTATCCCCGCACAGTCTTCGACACTCCTACGCCACTCACCTACTGGACGGTGGTGCCGATGTTCGTGTCGTGCAGGAGCTACTGGGGCATTCGTCCGTGACGACGACCCAGATCTACACCCTCGTGACGGCCGATCACCTGAGGGAGGTCTACCGCTCGTCGCACCCTCGCGCCGTCTAGGCTCAGTATTGCGGGTGGGTGTGGTTGTCGGTTGTGCCCACTATCGTTAGAAAGAGCAATATTGCCGCGACGTCGAGAGGAAGGTCACTACGTGTCCGAGACTGCCCCCGAACCGTTGTCCCGTGTACCCGGTCCGGGCCGGGAGGCCGAAGAGGCTGCCGAGAACTCGATCGGTCCGACCGGACGTTCGCTTCCTGACCTTACTGAGCCGACGCCGGTTCTCGACGGCCCGAAACATGCCATCGTCATTTCGATGTGTAACCAGAAGGGTGGTGTCGGCAAGACAACAACCACCATCAACTTGGGAGCGGGACTGGCCGAGTACGGACGACGCGTTCTGCTGGTGGACTTCGATCCGCAGGGCTCCCTCTCGGTGGGCTTGGGGATTAACCCCCATACTCTCGAGAATTCCATCTACACCCTGCTGATGACACTTCGTGACGACGTTCATGGCGTCATCCAGCCCACTGAGATCGAGGGCATGGACTTGTTACCGGCCAATATTGACCTGTCTGCCGCTGAGGTGCAGCTCGTCAGCGAGGTGGCCCGCGAGCAGACCCTCAAACGGGTCATTGACCGGATCCGCGGCGAATACGACATGATCCTCATCGACTGTGCACCGTCGTTAGGTCTGCTCACCATCAACGCTCTGGCCGCTTCCGACTACGTCATCATGCCTTTGGAATGCGAGTTCTTTGCCTTGCGCGGCATTGCTCTGCTCACCGACACTATTGAGAAGGTTCAGGACCGTCTCAACCCCGACCTGGAGGTCCTCGGCATCCTTGGAACCATGTTCGACCCGCGTACCCTGCACGCCCGGGAGGTCATGGAACGGGTGGTACAAGCCTTTGGTGACGTCGTATTCCACACCGTTATCAAGCGCACTATCAAGTTCCCCGAGACCACCGTCGCTGGGGAACCCATCACGAGCTACGCCTCCTCATCTCCGGGGGCTCAGGCCTACCGTGACCTGGCCAAGGAGGTACTGGCCCGATGCCGCGCCGCGTGAGCCTGCCGGGGGCTAACGAGCTTTTCCGTCCAACGGCTGGTAGCCACGAACCCCAGTCAGTTGATGTTTCCCAACAGTCCAAGGCACACAGAGCACGCAAGACGTCTCAAGACGCCACCTCTCGTGGGAAACATGCTGGTAGCGGGCGAGTGCGCCATGATGAGAAGATCACCGTCTACGTCTCTACGGAGGAGCTCATCGCTCTGGAGACTGCGAGGCTGACAATGAGATCCCAGGGCATTAATGCTGATCGAGGCAGAATTGTGCGTGCCTCGGTGGCGATGGCCCTGGCCGATTTTGAAGAGAATGGTGAGGACTCTGCTCTCGCCCATCTCCTCACGACTGACTGAATACTTTAAGGACACATATGAGTAACGAGCAAGGCATCCGGCTGCAGAAGGTGCTGGCCCAGGCCGGTCTGGCATCCCGCCGTGCTGCTGAAGACATGATCGCGGCCGGAAGGGTTGAGGTCAATGGTGAACTCATCGTTGAGCAGGGGCGACGCGTTGACCCTGAGCGCGATGAGATCCGGGTCGATGGGTCCCGTATCCCGACTGCGCGGCGTCACGTCTACTACGTACTTAATAAGCCGCAGGGAGTTGTCTCTACTATGGACGATCCGGAAGGCCGCCCATGCCTGTCCGACCTCGAAGGAGTGCCGCGCGGTATCCGTCTGTTTCACGTCGGTCGTCTCGACACTGAGACCTCGGGCCTCATCTTGCTGACCAATGATGGCGAATTCGCTAACCGGATGACCCACCCGTCCTACAAGGTTCTCAAGACCTACTTGGCAGATGTTGAGGGCCGCGTGGATGACAAAGTCATTCACCGCCTTTCGAAAGGGTTGACCCTTGAAGATGGCCCTGTCAAGCCCGACGCCGTGCGCCTAGTACAGGCCGGCGAGGAGCATTCTTTGGTTGAGGTGAGCCTTCATGAGGGCCGCAACCGGATTGTGCGTCGCATCATGGATTCGGTCGCTCATCCAGTGCGTCGACTGTCTCGCACCGCAATCGGCCCGGTCCGATTGAAGCGTTTAGGGCGCGGAGATATGCGTGAACTTACCCATGAAGAGCTGGGCCAGCTTCTCGACCTCGTCGAACTGTGAGTTCTCGCGCATGGCTGGAATTGTCCTCAAGCATCGCTCGGGTAACCTCAAGCAGGTGAGTTCGAACAAGTATCGTCTGGTCAGTGCCGCGGCACTCGCTGCCGTCCTGTGCGTGTCGTCACTGGCCCTCGCTTCCTGTCACAAGTCGTCGTCGAGTCCGAAGCCTTCGGCGAGTGTCTCCAGCGCTTCAGCCCCCGCTTCTGCTAGCGCCAAGGCCTCCTCTTCCCCAACGAAGAAGCCGACTATGGTCACTAACCTCGACCAGATCAAGGTGTCTGGCGAGGACGGCAAGGCGCCAAAGGTTGAGGGAGCCTGGCCGCTAGCTATTGCTAAAACCGAGTCCAAAGTCCTCAAGGAGGGCACAGGCGAAAAAGTCGACAAGAACGCCACCCTCAAAGTGAATTATGTCGGTGTCAACGGACGTACTGGCAAGGAATTCGACTCTTCCTATAAGCGTGGCACTACCGCTGACTTCCCATTGGCCCAGGTGGTTCCTGGATTCGCTAAGGGTCTTGTTGGAAAACATCAGGGCGACCGGGTACTCATCATGATGCCCGGATCTGATGGCTATGACTCCCAAGGTGGTGCCCCGCAAGCTGGCATCATGAAGGGTGATTCCCTTATTTTTGTCGTCGACATCGTTGCCATACCTTTGCCCAAGGCGTCGGGTGAGACCGTCAAACCGGCGGCTGGTCTGCCCACCGTCAAGGAGGTGCAGGGTGCTCCCGCGGTAACCATCGGCAAGGCCACCAAGCCGAATAAACTCGTCGTCCAGCCCCTCATCAAGGGTAAGGGAGCTGCGGTTACTGCTCATGACTCCATCGACGTCAAGTACCGCACTTATGCTTGGTCCTCTGGGGAGCTCATTGAGGACGGATACTCCGGCGAGCCTGTGACTGGATCCATGAACTCCGTTATTCCTGGATGGAAGAAGGGATTGATTGGGCAGACCGTCGGTTCTCGGGTGATGCTCATCGTGCCGCCCGCTGACGCCTATCCGAATGGCAGCACCAATCCGCCGGTAAAGAAGGGCGAGACCCTGATCTACGTTATCGACATCCTTTCGGCTCAAAAAGAATCCTGAGTGGCGATGGCTTTGCGCGAGACATGCCGGCCTATACGTGTCTTAGGGTTGACGGGTCTCGCGCAGCACCGCCACATCGAGAACTGCATCACTCCACCACCCCATTGCTCCGCCAAGAGGCCTAGGATCTAAGCGGTGAATGCCCGCAACAGGGGTAGGCGGTGTCAGGGCCACGTTGTTGACGAGCTCATGGGGATCAGCAACTTCAGGGAGTCCGAGGGAACGGCAGAGCCACGCCACGACCTGGTGGTGGTCAATACCTGAATCCGCGAGATCGGACAGCCCCGCCGCACCCGCCGACTTTGACAAGCGTACCCCTCCTGGACCGGTGACAAGACCAGTGTGGGCGTAGACCGGAGGGACGAATCCGAGCAGTTCGGCCAACTGGGCTTGGCGAGGGGCCGAGGACCATAGGTCTCGGGCTCGAACGACCTGATCGACCCCTTGCAGACCGTCGTCGACGACTACCGCAAGGTTGTAGGCCGGCGTGCCGTCATTGCGCACCAGGACAAGATCGTCCACCCGTCCTCGAGCACAGCCACGAGCGAGGTCGGTCGCTTCGAAAGTGTTCAGTTGACTGGCCAGTCGGGTGGCTGGCGCCCGGGTGGTCAGACGTTCGTGTCTTTGCTGGACGGTGAGGTGGCGGCAGGTGCCCCGGATACGGGCGCCAATCGGCCTCGTTGGGGGCGGTAGTGGCCACAGCGATTTCCCTGCGAGTGCAAAAACAGGGGTAGGTCTCCAGACCCGCTACTGCGTCGGCGTACAAGTCGAGGCGCTCAGACTGTCGGACGACTGGACCATCCCAATCCAGACCTAGGGACTCCAGGTCGCGTAATTGAGTCGAGGCAATTTTTCCGGCCGCGGCCACCCGCGCACGATCTAAATCCTCGATGCGGACCACGAACCGACGACCTGTCGAGCGTGCCAAAAGCCAGGCCGCTAATGCGGTGCGGAGGTTCCCCAGATGCAGTGCTGAGGTTGGGGAGGGGGCGAAACGACCAGCTGCGTGTCGAAGACCGGAGTGAGTGGTGGCGAAATCGGTCACGAGCGGCAGTGTAGGCAACAATTGGGGTGACGCGGCGGGTATGCCCCCGTCAGATGGGTAGGCTGGGACGCTGGAAGGAGGGTGCCGATGGCTGCACAGCGTTCGGAGAGGTTGGTTAACCTCGTCATCGCTCTCCTGGTCACCGACCGTCCTCTCACTCGCGCGCAACTGCGTGACATGATCGAGGACTACCGCAAGGTTTCCGAGGTGGCGTTTCAACGGTCCTTTGAACGCGACAAAGAGGAGCTGCGTCGAATCGGTATCACCGTCGAATCCGTCACCCTCGACACCTTCTTCGGTGACGAAGTTGGCTACCGCATTCCCCGTGCCGATGTGGAGCTTCCCCCTGTCCAATTTACGCAAGCGGAGGCTGACGCTTTAGCGACCGCAGCCCGAGTGTGGCGCGAATCCGTCCTCGACGAGTCCTCCACGTCTGCCTTGGTGAAGTTGCGTGCCGCAGGAGTTGAGCCCGACACGGAGGCCGGCATCGCGACCCAGGTCGTCACCGGCGCAGACGCGCCATCGTTCTCTGATCTGTGGCGGGCCACTATTGACCGGTCCAGAGTTCGCTTCGGTTACCGAGGGGGAAAGCACCGTACCGTAGACCCCTGGCGAATGGCCTTGCGGCGTGGTCGTTGGTACCTCGTTGGGCGAGACGTCGACCGCGACGAGCCACGACTATTTCGGCTGTCACGTATCAGTTCTGCCGTGACGACCGTGGGAGAACCCGGCGCCGTCGTGAGTCCTGAACCTGAGGTGATCGAGGCCCACCTCAATCGCCTCGAGCCACCTGAACCGGAGGAGGTTGACGTCACGATGGCCGTCGCTCCCGGAGTGCGTTTAGGAGTCATGACTACGCATGCCGAATGGGATGGGCCAGTTCCCGAGGGCTACGAAGTTGTTACCGGTGGGTTTGGCGGATATGACGAGGCCGCGACAGCCGTGCTACGCGCCGGCGGTCGTATCATCCTGCTTGCCCCACAGGAGGCTCGCACCGTATTAGCCGAGAGGATCAATGCCGTGCTGCGGTTGGAAGAGAACGCCTCATGACGGCTCGCACTGATACCGCTCGTCTGCTAGCCCTTATTCCCTATCTGCGATCTCACCCTGGGGTGGCCGTCACCGAGGTTGCCCGAGTGTTTGGTGTCAGCACTGACCGTGTGATTGCCGATCTCAAGATTTTGTGGATGGTTGGCCTGCCCGGTGGGATGCCAGACGACCTCATCGACATTGACATGGACGCTGTCGACTCCGACGGCACCATCACCATCACCAATGCTGATGCTCTGCCACGTCCTATGCGTCTGACGCCCGACGAGGCGTGGTCTCTGCTGGCCGCCTTGCAGGTCATCGCCGATTTGGCTGACGACACCGTTCGTCCTGCAGTGGAATCCGCGGTAGAGAAGTTGCGCCAGGTCTGCCCGCAGGCTGGTCCAGATCCGGTGGAGGCCAGCCTCGAAGCCGATTACGACCCTCGCTCAGAGTGGTTCACCGGGGCCTGTGCTAACAAATGGCGGATTGAGATCGTCCATCGACGCGGTGACGATCCTACTCCGCATACCCAGATCGTCGACCCGGTACGTGTCGAAGTTCGCGACGGTCATCGCTACCTCGTCGGATGGTCGATGGCTCGCAAGCAGTGGCGCACGTGGCGGCTTGACCGCATCGTCACTGGCAGGCGAGTTGGGCACGCCACGAATCACGGACGTCCGCCCGAAACCCTCGAATGGTTCTCTGACGTTGTGGACGAGGTGACGCTGACCCTTGCTCCGCGCGCGGGCTGGGTTGCTGAGTATCACCCGGTGCGCCATGTTGAGAAGGATGGGGACATGTGGAAGGTGACTTTTGCTGTCGCCTCTGCGACGTGGCTTGCTGAGCTCATGGTGGGCCTCGGACCAGATGTTCTCTCCGTTGACCCACCCCATGCTGCAGCTCCTGCCCTTCAGTTGGCACGCGCTGCGGCCGCCGCAAATGGCATTGAGATTTCGAACCGTGAGGCGGTAGAGAAATCCTGATGTGGTGGATCTGGGTGTTGATCTTTGCAGGTGTGCTGCTTGTCGTGGAGATCGTCGTTGGCGCGATCTGGTTGTGGCGAAAGCTCGCGGCTATCTTGGGTGAGGTTGAGCGGGTAACCGGTCGACTCGATGAGTTGGCTCATATTCTCGAGGATGTCGATACCACGATGAACAAGGACATGACGGCTCCCGAAGCGCCCTGATCATCGTGGTAGCCTGAACGCCGATCGTCGAGTTGGTAGCCTTCCTGTGCGGTACGGGGATGGGATGCCAGCAAAGTCTGGAAGGAGAGCCTCAATGGCTCCTCTGCTCATTGCGAATGAAGCAACCATCATCATCATCGTGCTTCTCGCGCTCGTACTCTTCGGTGGTTCCCGCATCGCTGGCGTCGGTAAGGGTGCTGGCCGCGCTATCCGTGAGTTCAAGGAAGAAACGGCGGGTCTGAACAAGGGCAAGGACGCGAAGACCGAGAAGGACATTGAGGCTACCGAGGCTGACGTCGCCAAGGACGAGACCAAGCCAACTGAGTGAGTCATGGCCACGGATACTCGGCAGTCCGATGAGGATCACCGCCGGTTTGCCCGATTCCGTCCGCCCCAGGCTGGGGAGGGCGGCACAATGTCGCTCCTGGACCACATCCGGGAGCTCCGTTACCGGATCATTGTGTCGTTTATAGCGGTGGTCATTACAAGCTCCGTGGCCTTTGTCTTTTACCGTCCGCTGGTCGAGATCGTCATGCACCCGTACCAGCAGGCGAGCCTCGCCATCAAGGCGAAGAACCCGACGGCCTCCCTCCAGGTAGTCAATACTGGTGTCGTCGCCCCGTTCGTGCTGAATATGAGGGTGGCCATTGTTGCTGGCCTCATTGCTGCCTGCCCCATTTGGCTCTATCAGGTCTGGGCTTTTATTGTTCCTGGCTTGCTCGTCAATGAGAAGAAGTGGGCTCTGCGATTCCTGGGATCGGCTATCCCCCTGTTTCTTCTAGGATCAGTACTAGGGTATTGGGTGCTCCCGAAGGGTATTGCCTTGATGCTGAACTTCACGCCTCACGGTATGGGCATTACCAACCTGCTCGACATGAATGCGTTCTTGGCACTGGAGATTCGCGTCATCTTGCTCTTTGGAGTGAGTTTCCTGCTGCCGGTGGTCTTGGTCTTGCTCAATCTGATCCACGTCTTGTCGTCTGCGCAGCTGAAGGCGGCACGGAAGTGGTCCATCTTTGGATTCTTCTGTCTGGGCGCTTTTGTGAACCCGTCTGGTGACCCAATTTCCATGTGTGCCTTGGCTATTCCGCTGAGCGTCATGTATGTTATTGCGGAGTGGATTTGCCGCAGCAATGAACGTAAGCGCTCGACCAACAATATGGGTATTGATAAGTCCGAATTCGACATTCAGATCGATTGAGCGGTGTCAGTCACACCACAAGCGTTCAAGCCGCTGATATTTGTTAGCCCGATTCGTGGCTTGCCACGGTCAAGGTGCCGGCTCGTTGTCATGGGATGGTGACGGTGTGCGGATACGCTCGCGACCCAGCGTCGTCGCCCGACCCCTCGTCGAGGTTCCCTGAGAGTCGTAGCCTCCCGCTAGGTTGGAAGTATGAGCGAGACTCTCGATCGGTTCATCGCCGGGCTGTCCTTTGAACCTGACGACTACCAGGTAAAGGCCTGCCAAGATCTCGACGACGGCGCGGGTGTTCTAGTGGCCGCTCCTACTGGAGCTGGCAAGACCGTGGTGGGGGAGTATGCCACTGATTTAGCTCTGGCATCGGGGCTGAAGTGCTTTTACACCACACCCATTAAGGCGCTGTCCAACCAAAAGTTCCATGACCTTGTCGCCCGACACGGTGAAGACCAAGTAGGCCTTCTCACCGGTGATGTCACCATCAACTCCGAGGCACCAGTCATCGTCATGACGACTGAGGTATTGCGCAATATAATCTACCGCAATTCCCATACTCTCGACACTTTGGGGTGGGTGGTGCTGGATGAGGTGCACTACCTCGCGGACCGTTTCCGCGGCCCGGTGTGGGAAGAGGTCATCCTTGGACTCGATCCGCGCGTCAAGATCGTTGGTCTTTCGGCAACCGTCTCTAATGCCGAGGAATTTGGGGAGTGGCTCGACGAGGTGCGTGGCGACGTCAGGGTCGTCGTGTCCGAGCGTCGCCCGGTACCGCTTGTCCAACACGTAGCGGTGGCGCGGCGTCTTTATGAACTTTTCGATTCGCGCCGTCCTACGGAGGTCAACCCCGAACTAGCCTCCATTGCCAAGGAGGAGGTCCGGTTCCAGCGTGATGACTCCCGTCGTCCGCGAGGGAGGTCTGGCAAAGGGAAACGCAGTGTGTCTTATGGAACTGGCCGATTCGGTGGGGCCTCGGCACAGCGTCGGGGGCGTGGCGGTCGGCCTCGTGGCCTTCGCAACCAGCCGAGCCGTATCCAGGTGGTGCGTTCCCTCCACAAGGCCAACCTCTTGCCGGCCATCATCTTCGTGTTCTCCCGGAGTGGGTGTGACGCTGCTGTCAGCCAGCTGCTTAACACCGACCTGGTGCTCACTAGCCAGCAGGAAGCCCGTCAGTTGCGTCGCATCGCTCAACGCCATGGGGAAGGGTTGACTGACGAGGAACGTCGCGCGGTTGGCTGGAATCACTTCGTGGCAGCTTTCGAACGTGGCATTGCTGCTCACCATGCCGGTCTGCTCCCGGTGATCAAAGCGATCGTTGAGGAGGGGTTCGTCGCGGGATTACTCAAGGTCGTCGTCGCTACCGAGACCCTCGCCCTGGGCATCAATATGCCAGCTCGTACCGTCGTGCTGGAAAAACTTGTCAAATACAATGGCCAGACTCACGCTGACATCACCCCTGGGGAATACACCCAGCTCACCGGACGCGCCGGCCGCCGTGGGATCGACACTCAGGGGCACGCCGTCGTCTGCTGGCAACCAGGTATGGATCCGCGTGCGGTGGCCGGACTGGCGTCGCGTCGTACGTACCCGCTCAATTCGGCCTTTGTGCCGACATACAACATGGCCGTCAACCTCGTTGGATCGATGGGGCGGGAAAAAGCTCGTGACCTACTGGAGCATTCCTTCGCACAGTTCCAAATCGATCGCAGATTGGGAGGCTCGGCAGTTCGCAACCGGCAAACCCAGGCCGACATCGAGGCCTACCTCAAGGCGGCCCATTGCGAAAGGGGAGATTTCACCGTATACGCCCGGTTGCGGGAAAACATTAGGGAGCTGGAACATGAGCAGGCGAGGTTGCGTAAAGGTGAACTTCCTAGCCAGGTCGCCGACTCACTGTCGAGCCTTGATCCTGGGGACATCATCGCCGTGCCATCTGGGCGTCACGCTGGGTGGGTCGTTGTCGTTGACCCTGGCACCCACGGCACGAGAGGTCAACGGCCTCGCCCCCTTGTCATGACCCCGGATCGGACGGTGATTCGTCTGGGGCATCAGGATATTGACGCCCCCGTTACGCGAGTAGCCGGCGTGAAAGTCCCGCGCCATTTCCACCCCGAAAACCAGGCCGATCGTCGTTGCCTCGGTAAGGCCTTCGATCGGGTACTTGAGGGGCTGGGGAGGCCAGTGGTGAAGCCGCGTCGTGCTGCGGTGGATGCTGAGCTTTCCGACCAGATCACCGAGCTGCGCTCCCAGATGAAGGCTCATCCCTGCCACTCCTGCCCCGATCGCGAGTCCCATGCGCGTTTTGCTGAGCGTGCCATGAGACTTCGCCGTCGCAGTGAGAGGGAATTGACGAAAGCACGCGCGAAGGCGACGTCGATTGCCACCCAGTTTGAGCGAATTGCGCTGGTACTGGAGGCTTTGGGATACCTCGATACGGGTGGGGATACTGTCACGGACGCTGGCCGGATGCTTTCGGGGATCTATTCCGAACTCGACTTGGTGACGGTTGAGGCAATTCGGCGAGGCGTCTTTGACGGCCTGGATTGCCCGCAGTTGGCGGCGGTGTTGTCGACCATCGTTCACGAGTCGCGGCCGGGGGATCGGGGCCACCTTCACCGCATGCCCGATGGGAAGAGCGAAGCGGCGGAGTCCCAACTGCGTGCGGTCCGAGCCGAAATTGGTCTGCTCGAGCGTGACCACCGCATTGAGCGTCCCCGAGATCTCGACATTGGTTTTGCCGAGGCCAGCTATGCATGGGCTGCCGGTGCCGGCCTGGACACCGTACTCGATGACATGAGCGCTGGTGATTTTGTGCGCCGGGTGCGTCAGGTGTGCGATCTAGCTGGACAGATTGCCCATGCCGGGGTTGGGGAGAATCTGGCCCACACTTGTCGTCAAGTGGTGGGTGCCATGCAGCGTGGGGTTGTCACCATGGACCGCGAAGAGGACTGATTCGTGCGCCCACTAAGAAGGGGGATGTGCGGCCCGGTAGCCTGAGGTCATGGCTGTGGCTATACGCGTCATTCCATGTCTGGACGTTAAGGATGGGCGGGTCGTTAAAGGGGTTAACTTCGTCGGCCTGCGCGGTGCCGGTGATCCCGTGGAGCTAGCGGCGGAATACGGGCGGCTCGGTGCCGACGAGGTGACTTTCCTCGACATTTCCGCCTCGACAGAGGGGCGCGCCACCACTCGCGAGATGGTGACACGGTGCGCTGAGACAGTTTTCGTGCCCCTCACTGTCGGTGGTGGGGTGCGCGGGGTCGACGACGTCGATGCCCTGCTGAGGTCGGGAGCTGACAAAGTTGGTGTCAACACCGCAGCGATTGCTCATCCCGGGATGATCGACGAGGTCGCTGACCGGTTTGGCAATCAGGTCATCGTGTTGTCCGTCGATGCCCGTCGTGAACCAGATCGGCCATCCGGTTCTGGGGTGACGACCCATGGCGGCACCCGTTCGGCAGGGTTGGACGCCGTTGAGTGGGCTTGCCAAGCCGTGGAGCGTGGGGCAGGTGAGATTCTGCTCAATTCGATGGACGCCGATGGTACGACTGATGGCTTCGATATTGAGATGATCGAGGCAGTGAGAGCAGCTGTCGACGTCCCCCTCATCGCTTCAGGTGGAGCTGGAAAGGTTGCCGATTTCGTCGAGGCGGCGCGCGCCGGAGTTGACGCGGTGCTCGCCGCATCAGTTTTCCACTATCACACCCTGACGATCGCGCAGGTCAAGGACGGCCTGCGTCATGCCGGCTTTGAGGTCCGCTGAGCGAACACGTACTGCAGACCTAACCGGTGTGGTAGTCATAGCTTATGGACTGCCTTTTCTGCTCAATCGCTGCGGGAGACATCCCAGCGACGATCATTGACTCGGACGACGCCTCAGTCGCATTCCTCGACATCGAGCCTTTCCAGGATGGCCACACCCTCGTCATCCCGCGTAGGCACGTGACAAGCGTTCTCGACGATGATGGTGAGCTCGGACGTATCAGCCCGATGGTCACCAAGGTGGCTCGTCGCCTCGTGGACTCTCTGGGGGCTTCTGGAGTCAATGTCGTCTCAAACGCCGGTGAGGTTGCCGGCCAGAGTGTCCATCATCTGCACGTGCATATCATTCCCCGGTACGACCGTGAGCCGGGCATCAACGCCATTCGGTCGGCCATGCCTCGTCGTCCTATTGAGGAGGTTGCGGCCATGGTGACTGGGGAATCGAATCGCAAATAGCTCATAATGTGAGACGTTTGTCCGAAACTGTTGACGGTCGACCGTGCACACAAGGATCAGTGGCATGAACGACCAGCTTCTTGTTATTGGCTAGCGTCCTGATCCTCCCGGACAGCACGACCTGCCCGATATCTCTGCCCGGGTGCGTCAGTTACAGCGGATGAAAAAACCTATGCACTCACATGGTGAAGAAACGCCCGAGGAAGAAATCTCCCCCGCAGCAGGTCAACCAGCGCATTGGTGCTTTGGCACCCCAAGACACCGTGCTCGGCATGGTGCGCCAGCGGCAGAACCTCTTCTTCGATTGTCGGTTCTCTCACATGGATCTGCACTCCGACCCCCTACCAGACTTCGTCAAGCTTGCCGAAGCATGGGGGTGCGCTGCTTTTCGGGTCACAGACCGGGCATGGTCGACGACCAGACGCGTACTGTCGGTGTCGCCGACTGGCGATCCCAGTGAGACCCGGATGACGTTCGGAGTGGACGCCGTCTCCGACCAGGCCCTTGAGCAAATTATCAAGAACCTTAACAAACTCATTGAGATTCATAAGATCGCCGAACTAGAGCCGGGCGCGGTCACCTGTGAGCTCATCCTGGTCAAAGTGCGTTCCGACGTCGAAAACCGTTCAAAGATCATCGACACCGTTGCTCTACTTCGTGCCAAGGCCATCGACGCCTCACTGGAATCGCTGACGATCGAGGCCACCGCCAGACGTGAGAAGCTGGATGTGTTACTGCAGGTGCTGGAACACTTCGGAATTGTCGAACTTGTTCAATCCGGACAAGTGACCTTCAACCGTGGTGTGGCTGTTCTCGGGGCGAAACGCCCCGGGTGACGTCCCCTAGATCCCAAGACAACCCAGACCCCAACAAGGAGAGAAATACGCTATGGCAAAGATCTACTACGACGATGACGCCGATCTGTCCATCATCCAAAACCGTCAGGTTGCCGTCATCGGTTACGGTTCCCAAGGTCATGCTCACGCTCTCAACCTGCGCGACTCCGGTGTCGATGTGCGTGTCGGACTGCGCGAGGGCTCCTCGTCTATCGCCAAGGCTGAGGCTCAGGGACTGCGGGTGCTGTCCATCGAGGATGCCTGCGAAGAGGCCGACGTAATTATGGTGCTCGTTCCCGACCAAAACCAGCGCCAGCTCTATGCTGAGCACATTGCCCCGCACCTCAAGGACGGTGACGCTCTCTTCTTCGCTCACGGCTTCAACGTCCACTTCGGCTACATCAAAGCTCCCCAGGGCGTCGACGTCTGTATGGTTGCCCCGAAGGGTCCCGGTCACATCGTGCATCGGGAGTACTCTGATGGTCGCGGAGTCCCGGTGCTGGTGTGCGTCGAGCAGGATGCCTCTGGTATCGCCTGGGACCTCACGAGGTCTTACGCCAAGGCCCTCGGCGGTTTGCGTGCCGGCGGCATTGAAACGAGCTTCCGTGAGGAGACCGAGACCGATCTTTTCGGTGAGCAAGCGGTGCTGTGCGGTGGCCTGTCTCACCTCATCCAGGCCGGTTTTGAGACTCTCGTTACCGCTGGTTACCAGCCGGAGATGGCCTATTTTGAGGTTTGTCACGAGATGAAGATGATCGTCGACCTCATCATCGAAGGCGGTATCTCCAAGCTGCGTTCGTCAATTTCCGATACTGCTGAGTATGGCGACTACGTGTCTGGCCCGCGTGTGATCGACGACCACGTCAAAAAGAATATGAAGGCGGTTCTAGACGACATCCAAACTGGCACCTTCGCTAAGCGCTTCATCGCCGATCAGGATGCCGGTGCTCCACAGTTGAGGAAATTTCGCGAGGATGAGGCAAAGCATCCGATCGAGGCCGCCGGTAAAGAGCTTCGCAAGATGTACTCCTGGCTGGCAGCTGCTGATGGCGACTACACCGAAGGCAGCGCGGCTCGTTGAGCCTGCTGACCTGACGTTGAGGGCCCGTAAAAGTACCGCGGGCCCTCAATTCTGTATCCTCTGCCTCGTCAGCCTCGGGCAGATAGCCGACAGGCAACGATGGCCGCCATGTCGGAGGCAAGCTGAATCTCGGTGGCGTGCACCTTCGGGTGGGTCAGCCAGGCCAGCCTGGTGGTATCGACGGTGCCATTGATGTCGTGGGGAGGAAAACCATGACTGGGGGGCATATCGTCGATGACGACGAGGCCTCCGACCGAGACCGCCTTAAGAATCTCGTCAACATCGCGCGCTCTCGCTACTCGGATCGGTACCGAGAGCAGGCCGAAGGGGCCGTGATCGAGCAGGTCATCCCAGGTGCCCTCGATGACCTCGATATCGAGGTCAGCCAAGACCTCGCGAGCTCGAGCGCAGACCGTGGGATCTGGTTCGTAACTGACAACCCTGGTGCGTTTTCGTGCCCCCAGTCGTAGCCAGGCAGCTCCTGCCCCAGACCCCGTTTCGCACTCCCCAATGGCGCCATGTACCCCGGCCGCCAGGGTAGCCATGAATCGGCCGGTCTCATTGCGGGTGGTGGTGAAATAGCCCATCTCCAGTGCGTTATGGAGAGCTTTCGTCACCGGTTCAGGGATCTCGGGAATGGGTAACACGGGGCCATTCTGCCAGTCGGTATCTTCGAACTTTTTGTGAGGGCGGTCAGCTGGTAGTTGGTTGGGTCAGATGCGTTGGGCAATGTCTCGCCCGATCTCGCTGGTCGTTCGAGCGGGGCCGGAAGCCCTAGTGGCAATGTCCGCCGAGACAGCCTCGCGGACGCGGGCTGCGTCCTCAGGGCGGTTAAGGTGATCTAGCAGCACTGCTATCGACAGGATCGCTGCCGTCGGGTCAGCCTTACCAGTGCCAGCAATGTCAGGCGCTGAGCCGTGCACCGGCTTAAACATCGACGGGAATTCGCCGGAGGTATTGATATTGGCGCTAGGGGCGAGCCCGATGCCACCGGTTACCGCTGCGGCAAGGTCGGTGATGATGTCACCGAAGAGGTTATCGGTGACGATGACGTCGAATCGCTGGGGGTTTCGTACCAGAGCGATCGTGACAGCGTCGACGTGCAAGTAGTCAGTGGTGACACTCGGGAACTCTTGACAACTTCGTCGACGATCCGACGCCACAAGGTTCCGGCATTGACGAGCACGTTGTGCTTGTGGACCAGGGTGAGATGGCCGCGTCGAGCAGCTGCACGGGCGAAGGCGTCACGGACGACCCTCTCCACTCCGAAGGCGGTATTGACGCTACGGCACCTCTGTCGAGTCAGGGGTAGCGTCGACAGCGCCGAGCACGATGGCGTCTTCCTGGGCGATCTCGGCCAGAGTGGAGTCGTCAAAAACCTCTCCTGTGGCTTTCCAATGTGCGGCGCCAAGGTGGTATTCGTGGGTGGCAAAAGCATCAGATCCGACGGTCTGCTCCAGCACGTGGAGTGCCTGCTTGGTGACTTCGGGGCCAATTCCGTCGCCGCCGATGACGGCGAGTTGCGTTACGTCGTTGGTCATAGGTGAACCATACTCAGCACGTCCACAATATGATCTATCGATTCAAAAAATGAAACGAATGGCTCGGCGTGGGTGTAATGTGTGGCCATGAGTTTGCGCTTTGCTTCTGCTGACGATCTGACGTGGTCCTCCGACGAGCGGATCGCGCTGGAACATGCCAATCCACGATTTGGTGCGGTCCTTGCCGACCATATGGCTGTTGCTACCTGGCAGGCCGGTGAAGGCTGGGGAGACGACGCCGTGGTCAACTACCACGGACTTGATATCAACCCTGGCAGCGCTGTGCTGCATTATGCCCAGGAGATTTTCGAGGGCCTGAAGGCTTACCGTCACGCTGACGGTTCTATCTGGCTCTTCCGCCCTGATCAGAACGGTGAACGTTTTGTCCGGTCGGCCGAGCGTCTCGCCCTGCCCACGCTGCCAGTCGAAGACTTCGTTACTGCGTGTATGCGCTTGGTTGAGGTCGACTCCCGTTGGGTCCCTGAGCCCGGTGAGGGTGGAGAGAAGTCCCTCTACCTGCGGCCGTTCATGATCGCCTACCAGGATTTCCTCGGTCTTGCCGCGGCAAGTACCGTGCTGTTTTCCGTTATTGGTTCTCCCGTTGGCGCTTACTTTGTCAGCGGGGTGAAGCCGCTGCGGCTCCTCGTCGAGCGTCGTCAGGCTCGAACGGCCCCCGGCGGTACCGGTGAGGCGAAGTGCGGTGGCAATTACGCAGCTTCGCTGCGTTCCCAGATCGATGCCAAGACCCGCGGCTGCAACGAGGTGCTCTTTGTCGATGCAGTTGAACATCGCTGGACCGAGGAGCTGGGTGGTATGAACTTCATGGCCATCAGCAAGGACGGTCAGCTCGTCACCCCCGAGCTAGCTGGCACCATCCTGCGTGGCGTGACCCGCAAGTCCATTCTGGAAGTTGCCCCCGACCTCGGTCTTGAACCAGTAGAGCGCAAGATCGATGTTGACGAGCTCCTTGATGGTGTTCGCTCTGGCGAGTTCCCGGAAGTCTTCGCCTGTGGTACCGCCGCGGTTGTCACACCGATCGGCTCTTTCCTGGACGGAGATACCGACGTGAAGGTTTCTGAGCCTACCGGAAAGACCACGATGGAGATCCGTCGCCGTCTGCTGGATATCCAGTTCGGACGCGCTGAGGACACCCATGGCTGGTTGAAGCGAGTCTGCTGACGGCGTCGACGACCATTGGGGCTGGCCCCAATGATGTGTTCACGATCGGGCTACGACGGTGTCGATGACAATGTCTTGCGGCTGGAAGGTTTGCCCGACGGTGAACGCGTTGGTCATGGCATCCTCGGCCCGCGCAATGGAGTCGGGGGTGTCGGTGAGCAGGGTGGCCAATGGCTGGCCTGTGACAACGCGGTCGCCGGGGCGAACTCTCAACATGACGCCGGCCGCAGCCTGCACCGGATCCTCTTTGCGGGCGCGTCCGGCACCCAAACGCCAGGCAGCTAGGCCAACGGACATGGCATCAATCCCGGTGATGACGCCAGCCTCGGTGGCGACGATGTCCTGGGAATGGTGGGCCACCGGTAGTGGAGCGTCAGGGTCGCCGCCCTGGGCACGAATCATGTTGCGCCAGACATCCATTGCCTGGCCACTGGCGAGTACATCGGCCGGGTCGATGCCGTCCAATCCAGCCACCTTCACCATGTGACGGGCCAGGGCGACGGTGAGCTCGACGACGTCGGCAGGACCTCCGCCGGCTAACACCTCGAGGGATTCGGCAACCTCGATGCCGTTACCGCAGGCGTAACCCAGTGGGACGTCCATGTGGGTCAGTAGGGCGGTGGTACGCACCCCGGCGGCTTCACCTAGCTCGACGAGACGGCTGGCGAGCTCGCGGGCGTCCTTATCTGTCTTCATGAAGGCACCCGAGCCGGTCTTGACATCGAGGACGAGGCTGTCGGTGCCCTCGGCGATCTTCTTGCTCATGATGGACGAAGCGATCAGCGGGATGGACTCGACGGTGCCGGTAACGTCGCGCAGGGCGTAGAGCTTCTTGTCAGCAGGGGCTAGTCCCGGGCCCGCTGCGCAGATGACGGCGCCGACTTTCTCGAGCTGGGCGACCATCTCGTCATGAGAGAGATCCGCCCGCCATCCGGGAATGGCCTCCATCTTGTCGAGGGTGCCTCCGGTGTGGCCCAGGCCACGCCCAGACAGCTGTGGGACGGCAGCACCGCACGCGGCCACCAGGGGAGCCAGCGGCAAGGTAATTTTGTCGCCCACGCCGCCAGTGGAGTGCTTGTCGACGGTGGGGCGGGACAGCCCAGCGAAGGACATCCGCTCGCCCGACTCGATCATGGCCGTCGTCCAGGCTGACAGCTCAACGTCGTCGAGCCCCTGGAAGTACACCGCCATCGCCATGGCAGACATCTGCTCGTCGGCGACGATGTCGTCGGTGTAGGCGCGGATAAGCCATGCGATTTGGTCGGAGTTGAGAGCCTGGCCTTCGCGCTTAGCGCGGATAAGGTCGACGGCGGAATAGGTGCTGGTCATGGCGCAAGTATGACAGGGTTTACCCTTCTTCAGTGCGTGGATGCCCCGGTTATGTCGCGTTATGTCGTTAGTCTTAACCCATGCGTATTGCCCGGTTTGTCACCGCTGGTTCCGACCCTGTCTTCGGGATCGTAGAGCTTGCTGCCGATCATGGAGATCATCCCGAGACCATCGCCGTTATCACTGGAGATCCAGTGGCGGCACCGGTTCAATACACTGGTGCCCGTCACGACCTTGCCGATGTGCGACTGCTGTCTCCGGTGATTCCGCGATCGAAGATCATTGGGGTTGGTCGTAACTACGCCGATCACGCCAGCGAGCTGGGCAATGAGGTTCCCCACCAACCGCTTCTATTTGTTAAGCCGAATACCTCGGTTATCGGCCCTGACGAACCCATTGTGCGACCGGCTGCGTCCTCCAACCTGCACTACGAGGGGGAGCTGGCCATTGTTATCGGACGGATCTGTAAGGACGTGCCAGAGGACAGAGCTCAGGAAGTCATCTTTGGGTTCACCGTTGCCAATGACGTCACTGCCCGCGATCTGCAAGATTCTGACGGTCACTGGGTTCGCGCCAAGGGGGCTGACACCTTCTGCCCGCTGGGGCCATGGATGGTTACCCACTTCTCCATTGCAGAAGCGTCTCACCGCCAGATTGTGACTCGACTGGACGGTAGGGAAGTTCAGCACGGTAATACCGACCAGATGGTCCACACCATCCCCAAGCTCATCTCCTATATCTCCTCGTTCATGACCTTGTTGCCGGGCGATGTCATCCTCACGGGTACCCCCGCTGGGGTCGGGCCGATGGAGCTCGGACAGCGCGTCGAGGTTGAAATTGAGGGGATCGGGACGCTAACGAACACTGTTGTGGAGGCCTGATGGCGGCTCGTGCCCTGTCCCGCCATGCGACGGTGACTGGCCCCGAGCCACGGGTCGACTACACCCGGGTTCTCGTTGATTCGAGTGCTGGCCCGGGTCCCGGACTGCTAGGGCTCATCGGGTTGCTGTTGGGGTATGCCGTCGTCGTTCCGGGGCTGCTATACGCCTTCCTTGGCGTCGGTTGGCTCCTCGAGCGTACCGACGGGGAAGGGTTCAGCGCCTATTACACGCGAGCAGCCGGGTATCACACCGTCGAGGGGCTCATAGCCACACATGTGGCTCTAGCCAGCCTGATCGTCGTGGTGTTTGTGCTCGCCCGCTACCTTAACCATCGTGTGCCGCGATGGGTGGCTTCGGTACAACCAGGAATTCGCTGGAGATTCGGGTTGTTGGTGGGCCTTGTCGCTGTCGTGGTGCTCAACCTCACGCAGTTACTGGTACGAGGAGGGGCCAACGCCCATTACATCGTTCCCCGGCACTGGTGGGCGTGGTTGTTGGCAATCATCATAACTTCGCCATTCCAAGCGATCGCCGAGGAGATGTTCTTTCGCGGCTACCTCATGAACGTCATCTCTGGACTGTCGGTGAACCTGCCGGAAAAAGCCGGGCGCTGGACGTCGGTAGTCGTCTCCGCACTGGTTTTTGCCTTCATGCATGGCACGCAAAACGCGTGGCTTTTCGCGGATCGATTCGCCTTTGGTTTGCTCGCCGGTTGGCTCGTCATCGTCACAGGAGGCCTCGAGGCTGGCGTGGCGGCTCACGTCGTCAACAACCTTTTCGCCTTCGGTTATGCAGTCTTCCTGGGAGGGGTGTCGCAGGCCCGCGGCATGACCGCGATGAGTTGGGTGGACGCCGCGTGGGACATTGGTGGCTTCTTGACGATCGCTCTTGCCGGATGGTGGATCGGAAGTCTCATGAGAGTGGCCCGACGGACACCCGCGTGACAAGGAGCTTCGTCCTGATTTGCAAAGTTGGTGGATGGGCCATTAAAGTTTCTCGTCGTTGCGCCACCGAGGTTCATCACGGTGGAATGACATTGGGGTATGGGGTAATTGGCAGCCCGACTGATTCTGGTTCAGTTAGTCCAGGTTCGAGTCCTGGTACCCCAGCGCGGGAAACCAAATCCGTGAAGTTGCACAGATAGCGAATGGATTGCTAGAGTTTTCCAGCCCGGTTTGGAAACGAGTCGGGGGACAATCGAAGAAGGTTTTCAAGACCGAACTCGACGGTCGTTGATAACCTCATGGCCCCGTAGTGCAGCGGCCTAGCACGCGGCCCTCTCAAGGCTGAAACGGCGGTTCGAATCCGCTCGGGGCTACCAATGGTAGATGGCCCGGATCTGGCAGGATCCGGGCCATAGCAGCATTTTGACGAGATGCCATCCCCCCAAGGCGCGAGGAATTCCCTCTCACACCCCTGGTCGCTTTGGACAGCACTGTGATCCTCATTGCGCGGACCGGCGCAGCACCTCCGATAAGCGCTCTCCCGCTGCGACGACGGCAGGAGCGTGAATACGTCCCGGCTGACGGGTGAGACGCTCGATCGGTCCTGACACCGATATAGCCGCAATGACCTTCCCTGAGGGAGAGCGTACTGGGGCCGAGACCGATGCCACACCGGCCTCACGCTCACCGACAGATTGAGCCCAGCCGCGCTTGCGCACGGCCGCCAAAGTGATTTCGGAGAAGGCAGAGTGGCTCAAGCCACGGCGGATCTTGTCGACGCCTTCCCATGCCAGCAGGATCTGAGCGGCTGAACCGGCGTCCATCGACAACACCGACCCGACCGGAATGGTGTCGCGAAGACCGGTGGGACGCTCAGCAGCTGCGGCACAGACACGGCTGCCGGCCTGGCGTCGGTACAGCTGAGCGGACTCGCCTGTGATGTCACGCAGCCTGGCCAGGATCGGCCCGGAAGCAGCCAAGAGACGATCTTCGCCGGCGGCTGCGGCAAGTTCTGATAGCCGCGGGCCAAGAATGAAACGCCCCTGTAGATCGCGTCCGACGAAACGGTGGTGTTCCAGAGCGCGCGCCAAGCGATGGGCCGTCGGGCGAGCCAATCCGGTCATTTGAACCAGCCCTGCCAAGGAGGCCGGTCCGGTCTCAAGGGCTGCCAACACGAGGGCGGCCTTGTCCAATACACCAACACCACTTGATTCGTCCATATTCCGATACTAGCATTCCAAATCTTGACCGTCGAACCAAAATGGGTGTTGTCAAGAGGGGGATCACACTGCAAACAACGGATGGGAAGGTGCGGTGGGGAGGACGTTGAGCGAGAAACTCTGGGACGCTCACGTCGTCAGGCATGGGCACGACGGGGAGCGCGATCTTCTCTGCATCGACCTTCACCTCGTCCACGAGGTGACAAGTCCGCAGGCTTTCGATGGGCTTATTAGCTGGGCGCTCGGTTTGTCGCCTGGATCTGCTCGTGTCCGTCTGCAGGCTATGGAGGAAGGCCTCGACGAGATCGGTTCCCGGTTTGCGGGCATTGCTCGCAATAACTCTGCGAATAACGGCTTGTTACTGGCTCAGGTTGACCCCGAGGTTGTCGAGGAGTTGTGGGACTTTGCCGAGCAGCATCCTGGTGAGCAGCTCACCGTCTCCCTCGAGAATCGGACGATCAGCCTTCCGGGTCGCCTTCCATATTGATGACGTCACGCGTCAGCGTCTGCTGGCCGGTCTTGACGCCCTCGGCGAGACGCTAGAACACGCAGACGATATCGCCGCATATGAGGCACATCGGCCATCTTTCATGCCAATTACGTCTTGACCTGGCGAGCCTATCGATCAGCCAACCCGGTCGATGGTCGCTCGCAAAATTGACGAGTCGGTAAGGTATGGTGATCTAGCTCATTCAGGAGGGACACCGTGGCTTTGCCCGCCGTGACTAACCCAGCCGACACCCCCGGATTGATTTTCCGAATGGGGGTAGGGACGCTGTATCCGCTGGCTCGTATCTTGACGCGGTTTGATCATCACGGTGGCGAGAACCTTCCTGGACCCGGGCCGGCGCTCATCGTCAGCAATCACATCTCGAATTACGACCCAGTCGTGCTGGGGGCTTTCCTTGTCGCCAACGGACGGTGGCCGCACTGGCTGGCGAAGAAAGAGCTGTTTTCAGTGCCGATTGTCGGTTGGGTGGCCTCGGCTAGTGGACAAATCCCGGTCGACCGGAAAGGCCCCAACCCGGCCAAGGTCCTCCACGACGCTAAGGCAGCACTCGATAAAGGCATGACGGTCGTGATGTACCCCGAGGGTACGATCACCGCTGATCCGCTTCACTGGCCCATGACAGGACGCACAGGAGCGGCACGTCTAGCGCTGGAGACGGGTGTCCCCGTCATTCCAGTTGGACAATGGGGACCCCAAGAGGTCATGGGCTACAAGGAGATGACCTTCCCGAAACTGTGGCCGCGTAAGACCATGAAGCTGTACTGCGGCACCGATGTTGAGCTGTCAGACTTGCGAGGTCGTCACGACCTTGCGTCTGTTAGGGAGGCCACGAATCGGATCATGGACGCCATTGACGCCCAAGTTGCTCGGGCTCGGGGAGAGTTCCCACCGCCGGATCGCTACGACATGCGCAAAGGGGCACGTATTCCCAAGTCCATTGCTCCCGCGCGGCCAGTCGTCGACCCTCACTGAGGTACTGGCTCGGTAAGGTTGAGTGCCGTCATACGGAAAGGACCTCACATGAATCGTATCCACGTCGCTGTCATCTTCGGGGGGATGAGTTCGGAGCATTCGATCTCCTGCCTTTCGGCGGCGAACGTGGTAGCTGCGATTGACGCCGAACGATTCGATGTCTCCGGTGTCGGTATTAGCCCCGAGGGGATCTGGGTGCGATATGGGGCCGACGAAGTCCTCGCTCTTCCCGGTACCGGACAACTTCCTACTGTCGAAGTGGGAGATCGTCCTCTGGTGTCGGTCAAACAGATGCCTGAGGGCACCTGCATCGTCGATACCGAGGGTAATGTCGATGCAGTCCAGGTGGTATTTCCGGTATTGCACGGACCATTCGGTGAAGACGGCACCATTCAGGGCCTGCTGGAGATGGCCGGAGTGCGATATGTCGGGTGCGGGGTGGCAGCCAGCGCTAACTGCATGGACAAGCACCTCACCAAGATGATCCTCTCGGAAGCTGGAGTATTGGTCGGACCCTACGTTGTCGTGCGTGATCATGAGTGGCGTGAGGACAGAAATGCTGTCCTCAAGGCTGCATCTCGCCTGGAATACCCGCTATTCGTGAAGCCGGCCCGCGGTGGATCTTCGATCGGCATTTCTCGCGTGACAAACCCAGAACACCTGGAAGCTGCGATTGAGATGGCCCGCGAGCACGACAGGAAAGTCCTCATTGAGCAGGGGATTCGTGGTCGCGAGATCGAGTGCTCTGTCATTGATGGCCGTCATGGTGCTGCCCCTCGGGCCTCCGTGCCCGGTGAGATTGTCGTTCATGACCCTGACGGCTTCTATGACTTCGAAGCTAAATACCTCAGTGGAGAGCAGAAAGCATCCGTTCAGGCTCATGCCAATCTGGACGATGCGACCCGCAGACGGGTGCAAAAAGTCGCGATCAAAGCGTTCCAGGTGCTTGGCTGTGAAGGGCTTGCCCGTATCGACACGTTCCTCACCCCTGACGGCGCCGTTTACGTGAATGAGCCCAACACCATGCCCGGATTTACCCGCAGCTCAGGATTCCCACTCATGTGGCAGGCCAGTGGCATGACGTACGCCCAGATTGTCAGTGAGCTCATTGAGTTGGCTTTGGAAAGGCCCCTCGGCCTGCGCTGATCGGGGTGTATCTCACTGGCAAGCACGTACTTGGGGCATTTTCTTAATGGCTGCTGAAAGATCGACCAGGGCGTCCGCCTGCGGGGCGTAACTAGTCGGAACCGTCACCTCGATGTTGCCTGCTCTCCCAATAGTGGTGAATCGCCAGCCGTCGTCAATCTGCTCAGAAAACCATCCGACATCGTTGACGACGTCACAGGGTGACGTTGGTTGGAGGCCAGCAGGCTTGTCGACCCCGCAGCGCAGCACGATATGCGGATCACCCCAGGTTGCCACGGTCGTGTCGTGGTCGTTGAGCGTCGCCCCGGCAACCGTTTGCGGTAAATCTGCCATGACTGCTCGACATCCCGCCGCAGCAGGGCCGCTGGGAGAAGGATGGGCGATCGGCTCATCCCGGCTGGAGCAGGCAGTGGTCAGGAGGAAGACCACTAGCAGGGTTGCGACCGGGGATGCATGATAGATGCGCACGTACTCACGCTAGCGCCGATGACCGGTTGATAAGGAGATCCCATGGCCACCACGACGACCATTTCCCAGGTAGGGGAGTTTCCCCTCATCTCCTCGATGGTCGGTGACTTGACGATGGGCCAGGCTGTCACCCTCGGCCCGGGAGACGATGGCGCGGTGTTCCAGGTAGACGGTTCCGCAGTTGTCTCGACCGACGTCCTCGTCGAGGAGGTTCACTTCCGGCGTCGATGGTCGACGGCGACCGACGTGGGCCGAAAGGCCGTCGCCGTCAACGTTTCCGACATCGAGGCAATGGGCGCCGTACCAGTAGCCCTCGTCGTCGGGTTTTCCGCTCCCGGTGATCTTCCGGCGTCCTGGGCCCGTGAATTCATGACCGGGATGGCCGCCGAGTCCCAGAAGGCAGGAGTCAGCGTCGTCGGTGGGGACACCACGGGCGGCCCAGTTGTCAGCATCGCCGTAACAGTTATCGGACAGACCGCTGGCATGGCACCTGTGCGTCGTGACGGTGCTGTACCCGGCGATGAAGTTGCGGTGATTGGCCAACTCGGTTTGGCAGCTGCCGGACTGGCCCTTCTCGGACGCGGTTTCCGTTCTCCACGCGCCGTTGTGGCTGCCCAGCGTTGTCCCGAGGTTCCCTACGGTCAAGGACGGGTGGCGGCTAAGGCTGGAGTACACGCCATGATTGACGTGTCGGATGGTCTGCTGGCTGATTTGGGCCATATCGCGGAGGCATCCGGATTCGCCATGGATATCGACACTGCGAAGCTGGATATCACCGAGTCAGTCCGCACCGTCGGTATGGCCACCGGTGTGGACCCGCTAACGTGGGTGCTTGCCGGCGGGGAGGATCATGCGTTGGCAGCGACTTTCGCTCCCGGCACTGTTCCGGATGGGTGGACCGTCGTCGGACGGGTCCTACCTCCCGACGAGGCGTCGGATCCCACGGTTCTCGTTGATGGCCACGTCTGGCAACAGGAACGAGGTTGGACCCACTTCCATTCCTGAAGTGGCGACGGCGTTTACAGTGCTGTCGAGTCTCGCGCCACGACTACCAATCCCGTGACTCCCCGCCTCACCTCTGGGCGGGTGGTGGCCATGGTTGATAACGTCAATGGCATGGCGACCCGTGCGTCTTCCCCAGCGCGGCCCCGAAAGACGACGGCGAAAAAATCGTCGCGTGGCTCGGGCGCGCGCTCGAACGGAAGCAACAAGAAAACGTCGGCCAGCTCGCGGAGCAGGTCGACGCCCTCCAGCGCGTCCACTTCCCCCAACCCGATGGCCCAGGTGCTGTCAGCGACGTGGTCCGGCATTGCGAGGGGATTGGGAAGTATGGTTCGTGGGGTCGGTGGACGTCCTTCCGAACCTGATATCACTCATGACGGTACTGGCCTCGTGCTGTTGCTGCTGTCTGCCCTTGTCGCAGCTGGTTTTTGGTTCGACTTGCCCGGCGGGTTTGGCAATGGGTTGCGAATGGGAGTCTCGACGATCTTCGGGGCGCTGTCCTATGCTCTTCCGCTCTTCGGTCTAGCCGCGATGTGGCATACCCTGCGTCACCCGGTGACACTGGGGACCGGTGGACGCCAGGTGCTGGGCTGGGCTTGTTTCTTTCTTGGCTTACTTGGGGTTATCAATATTGCCCATGGCCTGCCGCGCCCGGATCATCCTGAGGCAGTGCGCGCCGCCGGCGGGATGCTCGGTTACATCTCCTCAAGTTTGTTCGCGGATCTGTTAACGAAATGGGTCGCTTTGCCGCTGCTCCTCGTCATGACGGCTCTAGGGGTGTTGCTGGTAGTGGGACGGCCGTTAATTGACGGTGTAACCCATATTCGTAACGCTTCGCACCGGGCCGTGGTTAAGCCTCGTGAAATTGAGTCGCGTCGCGCCTATGACACCCCGCTGGTGGGGGATACCCTCGTCGATCACCGTGATGATGACGTCGATACCCAGCAGATGGATCCTGTTAAGGAGCGTCCTCGAAAGCGCAAGAGCAGTTCCGAGCGCACTAACGAGAGCCTTGACGCGATCTTTGATGCTGAAATTGTGGACGAGACGCCGTCGGCCTTAGCTGAGGAATCCCTGCCGCGTGACGTGCCGACGGACGATGAGCCGAACAAGGCGCGCACAACTGCCGGGTTGCCGCAGGGCTTTACCGTTCACGAGCATACCGATCTCGAGCCGCCGGCTCATGAGCCGATGCCAGCCCGAGTGGAACAGTTGCAACTGTCCGGGGACATTGCCTACACCCTGCCGGCTTCGGAACTATTGCGTCCAGGTTCGGTGCCGCAGGCGCGTACTGATGCCTCCGACGCTGTCGTTTCCAAGCTGTCAACGGTTTTCGATGAATTTGGTATCGATGCCCAGGTGACTGGCTATTCCCGCGGCCCGACGGTCACGCGATACGAGGTCGAGCTCGGTGCGGCCGTCAAGGTGGAGAAGGTCACCGCCTTGAGTAAGAATATCGCTTACGCTGTTGCTTCCCCCGATGTGCGTATTCTGTCGCCGATTCCTGGAAAATCCGCTATCGGTATTGAGATTCCAAACCGGGACAAGGAGGTCGTCTCCTTGGGCGATGTGCTGCGCTCCTCGAAGGCCCGCAATGATCACAATCCGCTGGTCGTCGGCCTGGGTAAGGATGTCGAGGGCGGATTTGTTATCGCCAACGTGGCCAAGATGCCCCATCTGCTGGTCGCTGGTGCCACTGGTTCCGGTAAATCGAGTTTCGTTAACTCCCTCATTACCTCGGTCATGATGCGAGCTACTCCTGACGAGGTGCGGATGATGCTCGTTGACCCCAAGCGGGTGGAGCTGACCCAGTATGAGGGGATTCCACACTTAGTGACGCCCATTATTACCAGCGCCAAGAAGGCCGCCGAAGCTCTGCAATGGGTCGTGCGTGAGATGGACCAGCGTTATGACGACCTGGCTGCGTTCGGATTCCGTCACGTCAAGGACTTCAATAAAGCTGTACGGGCTGGCGAGGTCACCTTGCCTCCGGGATCGGAACGGGTCTTGGCTCCCTATCCGTACCTGTTGGTCGTCGTTGACGAGCTGTCCGATCTCATGCTGGTAGCCCCTCGTGACGTTGAGGATTCCATCGTCCGTATTACCCAGTTGGCACGTGCTGCCGGTATCCACTTGGTGTTGGCTACTCAGCGTCCATCGACCGATGTGTGCACCGGTCTTATCAAGGCCAATATTCCGTCTCGGTTGGCCTTCGCGACCTCCTCGATGACCGATTCGCGAGTCATTTTGGACCAGCCGGGTGCCGAGAAGCTCGTTGGCCAGGGCGATGGGCTCTTCCTGCCGATGGGTGCTTCGAAGCCAGTGCGTGTGCAGGGAGCGTGGGTGTCTGACTCCGAGATCCATCAGGTTGTCTCCCATGTCAAGTCTCAGATGGAGGCTCATTATCGCGACGATGTCGCCGCCCCGACGGCCGCGATGAAGGTGACTGAGGATATCGGTGACGACATGGAGCTTGTGCTGGAAGCGGCGAAGCTCGTGGTCGAGCTGCAACTGGGATCGACGTCAATGTTGCAGCGTAAGTTGCGTGTGGGTTTTGCTAAGGCGGGCCGTCTTATGGACATCCTCGAGACCCGTAATGTCGTCGGGCCGTCTGAGGGGTCTAAGGCGAGGGACGTTCTGGTCAAGCCCGATGACCTTGACGACGTGTTGGCCAATTTGCAGGCAGAACGATGATGTGGCCTCCCCACATGAACCCTGGATCACTCGGTGACGGGCAGAGGCTCCTTGTCGTACTTCTTCCATGCTTCGGGATGAGAATCCGAGATGACGAAGATAAGAAGGATGATATTGACGACGAAGATGGCGACGAAAAGAACGATGCCGATCGTCAGTAGGGCCATAGATGGTTTCCCGTCATTTGCGGCGGCGGATACAAATGCGAGAATCATCATGATCGCGGACGCGATGCCGCAGAGAGTCGGTGCCATGACCCACCATCCCGAATGGTTGACGTCGTGGAGACGGCGCACCGTGAGGGCCAGGCAAGGAATGATAACAGCGAGTAGCCAAGCAAGGGGCGGCATCGTGAAGATGACGCCGGATGTCGGCATGGCGGAGAATTCGGTCGTGGAGTTCGAGGTAATGGCCGACATGAGACCGGCGCCTTGGAGAATGGGCATGAGCGCCTGCATCGCGACGGCGATGATGAAGTTGAACAGAACGGTCCACCAGTATTCTGAGCGGGAGGCACGGCCTCGAAAAACCGCATAGTTCTTGAAGAACAACTTGATGGCCAAGCCGAAGTCGACGTAGGGGCGGCGATGATTCTCAGCTACTGGAAAGCAGCTCGAGTAGGGGGCGGGCACCTGGAAAGGATTGCTAGGCTGTCCGTAGGGATTACGTCCGGCCTCGCTCGGCCACCCTGAGACACCGGCCTCATCGGGTCGGTGTGGATTGTTCGGCTCCGTCATATGGACACCTCTTTTCGTGTGGTTGATACTGGCGGGATGCACGGTATCGTAAAAACGTTTAATGTCCATAGTTAATGCAGAAGCAATGTCCATAGTTAATGCAGAAGCATGGACACCGTGGGCTGGAATGCCGTGCACTTGGCACGGCCATTCATTGTGGAAGTGGGCGCAGCCGGGCTCGAACCGGCGACCTCCAGCGTGTAAGGCAGGCGCTCTGACCAACTGAGCTATACGCCCCAGGTGCACCTACTCTACCGATTTATCACGTGAAGCACACTTCCCGGGTGGAGAATCATCGCACCGGAGTTGTCGCCACGTCCCTGTAGAGTTGCTCAACGTGACATTGGTAGACCTTCAGCAGACCGTTGAGGACCTCGACGCATCCCTGTCCTCGATTGAGAATGTTCTCGATCCCGAGGCTAAGAAAGCGGAGATCGCGGACCTCGAGAGGCAGGTGGCCGTTCCCAATCTCTGGGACGACCAAGAGAATGCGCAGCGGGTGACTTCTCGACTGTCGGCCCTGCAGGCTGAGATTGAACGTCTGGAGCGGTTGCGCGCGCGGATCGAGGATGTCCACGTGCTGTTGGAATTCGCGGCTGCTGATGACGACAAGGAATCCTTAGCTGAGGCGACGACCGAGACGGTTAAGCTTCGTGAGGAGATTGACGCTCTCGAGGTGAGGACCTTGCTGTCGGGGCAATACGACGAGCGCGAGGCCGTCGTCACTATTCGTTCAGAGGCTGGCGGTGTTGACGCTGCCGATTTTGCGGAGATGCTGCTACGCATGTACCTGCGTTGGTCTGAGCGTCACGGTTACAAGGTTGAAATCCTCGACACTTCGTATGCTGAAGAGGCAGGCATTAAGTCGGCGACGTTCGTCGTTCATGCCCCCTTTGCCTACGGCACTCTTTCGGTCGAGCAGGGCACCCACCGTCTGGTGCGCATTAGCCCCTTCGACAACCAGGGACGCCGTCAGACATCCTTTGCCGGTGTCGAGGTGTTGCCCGTCGTTGAGGAGACCGACCACGTCGACATCCCAGAGTCCGATCTGCGCGTTGACGTCTTCCATGCGTCGGGCCCTGGTGGCCAGGGTGTGAATACCACCGACTCTGCCGTTCGTCTGACACACCTTCCGACCGGCATCGTAGTGAGCTGTCAGAATGAGCGTTCCCAAATTCAGAACAAGGCTGCCGCCTTGCGAGTTCTTCAGGCCAAGCTGCTTGAGAAAGCCCGTGAGGAACAGGAAGCCGAAATGAATTCATTGAAGTCGGAGGGCAACTCATGGGGAGCCCAGATGCGCTCCTACGTGCTGCATCCCTACCAAATGGTCAAGGATTTGCGTACTAATCATGAGGTCGGTAACACTGATGCTGTCTTCGACGGAGATATCGACGACTTCATCGACGCTGGTATTCGTTGGCGTCGCAAGAACGAAATCGACTGACGGGGACAGACGTGATCACCTTCGATAGTGTCACAAAGACATATACCGGGCAGAGCCAAGCAGCTTTATCTGACGTCAATGTCGACATCGACAAGGGGGAGTTCGTTTTCCTCGTGGGTCAGTCCGGATCAGGGAAGTCGACCTTCATCCGACTCATCTTGCGTGAGTACCGACCCACCCGCGGCACCCTGTATGTCGCCGGGAAGAACCTTAACCAGTTGAGGTCGTGGAAGGTGCCCGCGTTGCGTCGCCAGATAGGCACGGTCTTCCAGGACTTCCGCCTGCTTCCGAGGAAGACGGTCTATGAGAACGTCGCCTTCGCGATGCAGGTTATCGGCAAGCCGACGAAGGAGATTCGCAGCGTAGTCCCCGAGACCCTTGAATTGGTTGGCCTCGACGGTAAACAAAAGCGTATGCCCGACGAACTCTCTGGTGGTGAGCAACAGCGCGTCGCTCTGGCTAGGGCCTTTGTTAACCGCCCTAAGATCCTCATCGCAGACGAGCCGACTGGAAACCTTGATCCGGATACTGCAGTAGGCATCATGAAAGTGCTTGATCGCATTAATCGCACTGGCACGACGGTCGTCATGGCTACCCATGATTCGACGATTGTCGATCAGATGAGGCGGCGAGTGATCGAACTCGAGTTCGGACATGTTGTCCGGGACGAGAACGAGGGCGTCTACCGTAATTCTTGAGATCCCCGACACGAGTACAGAACGAGGAAGTACATGCGTCACACCTTGCGAGAGACGTGGTCTGGACTACGCCGCAACGCAGCGATGACCCTGGCCGTCGTCGTCACCATGTGGGTGTCCCTGTCCCTATTCGGGGCGGCTCTGTTGGCCACCCAACAGGTCGATCTGCTCAAGGGCAAGTGGTACGACAAGGTCGAGGTATCGGTCTTTCTGTGCGTCGATGGTGTTCCTGGGGCCCAATGCTCAGGCGAGAAAGCTGCCACCCAGGCCCAAAAGGACGCCATCCGTGAGGCGTTGGAGTCAAACCCGCAAGTTTCCCGCGTCTACTACGAATCCAAGCATGAGGCGTTCGAAGAGTATCAGCGTATCTATGCTGATTCTCCGGTGCGTGACGTCTTGACAGAGGACACCATCCAGGACTCGTATCGTGTCAAGCTGATTGACCCTCAGCAGTACCAGGGGGTGGTGACGGAGGCTCAAAGTTTGCCGGGAGTGCAGTCGGTTGTCGACTTGCATAACGTATTGGACCCGATATTCCTGTGGATGAATGCTCTGAGATGGGTCACCTTTGGGATGTCTGTGCTTCTGCTCGTTGCGGCAGCCTTGCAGATTGGTAACACAATTCGGATGGCGGCTTTCTCCAGGCGTCGAGAATTGGGAATTATGAAACTTGTAGGTGCGTCCAACACCTATATCCTCATGCCCTTCCTCCTTGAATCTCTCATCGCAGGGCTTCTTGGCGCGCTGCTTGCCTGTGTGACCCTGGCTTTGGGCGCTGATGTGGTCGTCATGCGTAAAATGGCGCATTCCATTACGACGTTGGCATGGGTTGGATGGCCCCAGGTGTGGAAGTCCATCGCGTGGATGGTTGTCGTAGCAGTCGTGCTATCTGTGGCACCAGCCTACGTTGCAACAAAGAAGTACCTTAGAGTCTAATTTCTTCGTATAGGATGAAAGATCCTGTGTCGAAGGAGGTTTGTCATGCCCAGGGAGCAGGGGGTCAGGGTCGTTGCGCGTAACCGACGCGCCTCCCATGACTACACCATCGGTGACACATGGGAGGCCGGTCTCGTTTTGCAGGGAACCGAGGTGAAGTCCCTGCGGGCTGGCAAGGCCACGTTGACTGATGCTTTCGCTCAGGTCGACGAGCGTGGTGAGGTGTGGATGTATAACCTCCATATCCCCGAATATGCCTTCGGAACATGGCGAAACCACGACGTGATGCGCAAGCGCAAACTCTTGCTTAATAAGCGTGAGATCGCCAAGCTGTCCCGCGAGGCGGACGGTCCGGGCAAAACGATCGTTCCGTTGCAGCTCTACTTCAAGGACGGCTACGCCAAGGTCGAGATTGCCGTTGGCACCGGTAAGAGGGACTGGGATAAGCGCCAGGCGATCCGCGAACGCGATGCCAAGCGTGAAGCTCAGCGAGCTCTGGCAAATCGGGTGCGCAACCGCAAACGCTGAATCTTTGATGGCCGCCGTCGCACGTATAGGTGCGGGGTGGCCGTTCTCGATCACATTGTGAGTCGGGGTTGGTCTCGTGGGCGATCGAGTGTATATATATGCATATGAGCGCAAAAGGATTCACTATTGCTGTCGCCGGAGCTTCCGGGTATGCGGGAGCCGAAGTCGTGCGCCTGCTATCAGGGCATCCCGCGTTGACGATGGGGGATCTTGCTGCGCACAGCCAGGCTGGACTTCCATTGGCGCACGTCATGCCCCACCTTGTCGGTGTGGCTAAGGAGCGAACCCTTTCCGAGATCGACGTTGAGCGTCTCGCCTCCCACGATGCCGTCGTGCTGGCCTTGCCTCATGGGGCTTCCGGGCAGATTGTCCAGGAGCTTGTCAAGATGAATCCCGGCCTTGTCATCGTCGATGCTGGAGCGGACTTTCGGTTGTCATCAGCGTCAGACTGGCAGCGTTGGTACGGCAGTGACCACGCTGGTACCTGGACGTATGGACTTCCCGAGCTGCCACGGGCTGAGGGCGGCTCGCAACGTGACATGCTGTCAGCTGCAACCCGCATCGCCGCGCCAGGGTGCAATGCCTCCGCGGTTGCCCTGGGACTGGCGCCCCTCGTCGGCCTTGTTGACACTTCTCAGTCGGCAGCCACCCTTATAGTTGGGACATCCGGTGCTGGAAAATCCAGTCGTCCAGACCTCACATTCTCTCGAATGAGTGGGGGAGCCCATCCCTATTCGGTTGGTAACGCTCATCGTCACATTCCTGAAATTCTGCAGTCACTTCGCATGGCGGGAGCTGAGAAACCGCACCTGAGCGTTAGCGCCGTACTGGTGCCGATGACCCGGGGAATTCTTGCCGTGTGCACCGCACCATCACAGGCTTCCTCTGATGATTTACTCGCGCGGTTGCGCGAGGTCTATGGTGACGAGCCACTCATTCACGTCACTGACGCTTACCCCGATACCCATGACGTCGTCGGGTCCGCCATGACACACATCAATGCTGTGGGCGATCCTGACAACGGCCTTGCCACCATCGTTGTCGCTCTGGACAACCTTGTAAAAGGGACGGCCGGTGCTGTCATTCAATGTCTCAACGTGGCCCTTGGTCTCCCCGAGACCACGGGGTTGCCTCTCATTGGTCTCAATCCGTGACAGGAGGATTCATGTCGGTCACCTATCCACTCGGATTCCGCGCCGGGGGTATCCAGGCCGGGCTGCGAATCACCCCAGGCCTGGACCTTGCACTCATCGTCAACGATGGACCCGCCGACGTCGTTGCCGGAGTATTCACAACAAACCGCGTGTGCGCTGCGCCGGTCCAGTGGTCGCGTCATGTCACTGCCGACCACAAGGCTCGTGCTGTCATTGCCAACGCGGCTGTCGCTAACGCCTGTACCGGGATCGATGGCTTCGCCGACTGTCAGTGCGAGGCTGAGCATGTTGCGACCCTTCTCGAGTGCAAGCCGCACGAGGTCGTTATCGCCTCATCTGGAGTCATCGGAGTCAGGCTCGATATGCCGTCCATTCTGGTGGGAGCGAGCACTGTCCACCGCGCCCTAGGCAGGGGAGACAATGCTGACGCCTCAGCGGCTCGAGCGATTATGACGACCGACACCGTCCCGAAAATGGCGACTGTCGATGCAGGCGGTGCGCGGTTCGGCGGGATCGCTAAGGGCGCCGGAATGCTGGCTCCACAACTAGCGACGATGCTCGTCTTTCTTACTACTGACGCTATTATCGACCCCGAGGAGTTCCAGGATTCCCTGGCCAAGGCATGTGACATCACCTTCAGCCGGGTTGACTCCGATGCCTGCATGTCGACCAATGACACAGTTGTCGCTATGGCCTCGGGAGCTTCCGGTATCAGCCTGACGGGTGACGAACTTACCGACGCACTCACCGAGCTGTGCGCCATCTTGGCCCGTCAGCTTGTCGCTGATGCTGAGGGATCTAACCACGACGTCAAAGTGACCGTCGCAGGTGCCATCAGTACCGAAGCTGCTGTGGCGGTGGCCCGGGAGGTGACGCGTTCCAACCTCGTCAAAACGGCTATCGCAGGAAATGACCCCAACTGGGGTCGCATCCTCGCGGCGATCGGATGTGTTCCCGAGAATATAGCTCCCTTCGATCCCGACCAAGTGGATGTGTCCATCAATGACATCCAGATCTGTAAGGCCGGGGGTATCGGGGAGGACCGCAACCTCGTCGATATGAGGCCACGAGAGGTTCACATCGATATTGAGCTGCATGCAGGTGACGCTGAAGCTGCGGTATGGACCAATGATCTGACCCACCAATACGTCGAAGAGAATAGCGCGTATACATCATGACCCTTGCTCTTGACATCCCCCTCAATGACTCTCAGTTCTCGGCTCAGCGGAAGTCTGAGGTCCTGGTAGAAGCGCTGCCTTGGATCAGGCGGTTTCAGGGCCGTACCGTGGTCGTGAAATATGGCGGCAACGCGATGGTTGATCCCGGCCTGCAGCAGGCCTTCGCCGACGACATTGTGTTTATGGCCTCTGTGGGGATTCGCCCTATTATCGTCCACGGTGGTGGCCCTCAGATCAATGCCATGCTTGCTGAATCCGCTACCCCGGTGGAGTTCCGTAATGGTTTGCGGGTGACATCTCCGGAGGTCATGGAGGTTGTCCGGATGGTGCTCGTCGGCCAGGTGGGTCGTCAGCTCGTCAATCGGATCAACGCCTATGCGCCGCTAGCAGCTGGCATGTCAGGTGAGGATTCTGGGCTTCTGTCGGCCCGGAAGTCGCGGGTAATTGTTGATGGCGAGCAAATAGACATGGGTTTGGTGGGAGACATCGTTGACGTCAACATTGATCTCGTTATCTCTATGCTTGATCGCGGTCAGATTCCGGTCATTGCACCGGTGAGTCCCGAGGTTGACGCGGCTGGTCGTCCCACCGGACAGGTTCTCAACGTCAATGCCGACACTGCCGCCACCGCTATTGCTCAGGCACTACGTGCGGAAAAGCTCGTCATGCTGACAAACGTCGCTGGGATTTATGGCACCTGGCCTGACCCTCACACCCTTATTTCTGAGGTCTCCGCGAGTGATTTGCGTGCCATGATTCCGCGTCTAGGTGAGGGTATGCGTCCGAAGGCGCAGGCTCTGCTTGATGCCATTGACGGCGGGGTCTCGAGTGCTGCGATTGTTGACGGACGCATTGAACACGCCCTTTTGCTGGAGATTTTCACTACCAGGGGTGTCGGAACAATGGCACGCAGCGACGACTATGTCTGAGGGGATGACGATGACGGAGCAACAGAAGACCGGCGATTGGCAAGAGCGCTACCGCAATGCACTTCTCGGCGTGTTTGGCAGGCCCCAGCTGTGCCTAGACCATGGCCACGGTTGCGTCGTTGTCGACAGTGATGGCAAGGAATACCTGGACTTGCTGGCTGGAATTGCGGTTAACGCCTTGGGATATGCCCATCCAGCGTGGGTCGAGGCTGTGAGCCATCAGTCAGAGACACTGGCTCACGTCTCGAACTTTTTTACCACGGGGCCCCAGCTGGATCTTGCAGAAAAACTCCTCGAACTGGCGAAAGCACCAAAGGGGTCGGCAGTGTTTCTCTCGAACTCTGGTACTGAAGCCAATGAGGCGGCCATCAAGATCTGTTTAGCTCGTAAAAACGGACGTATCATCGCCCTTAATCATGCCTTCCATGGTCGTACCATCGGCGCTCTTTCGTTGACCCACAAGATCGCTTACCGTCAACCGTTCGGTCCCTCGGCTGTCGATGTCACCTTCATAGCTCCCGAAGACCCAGACGCATTAGCTAGTGAGCTAGACAGGGGCGATGTTTCCGGGGTCTTTATGGAACCCATTCAGGGTGAGGCTGGGGTCATCCCCTTGTCGGATGAATACCTACAGCAGGTACGTGAGCTGACGGCCTGCCACGATGTCCTCATGGTCGTCGACGAGGTGCAATGTGGAATGGGACGTACCGGTCGCTGGTTTGCGCACCAGGGCGCTCACATCACCCCCGACGTGATGACTATGGCGAAAGCACTGGGAGGCGGCTTTCCCATCGGGGCGACGATGACGTTCGGATCGGACGTGTCTGGGATCCTCGCAGCCGGGCAACACGGGACTACTTTCGGCGGCAACCCGCTAGCTTGTGCTGCGGCGTTAGCGGTCATCTGTACGATCGAATCCGATGACCTACTGACTCACGTCCGTCAGATCGGCACCTTGATGTCGACCGCGCTGCGCCAAAGTCATCCGTGCATTACAGAGGTACGGGGTACCGGTGCTCTCCTTGGCGTCCAGTTCGATTCGGACATCGCCGCCGATCTTGTCGTGGCTGCCCGCGATGCTGGGTTCATCGTCAACGCTGTTAACCCATCGACACTGAGGTTGGCCCCGCCCTACATCCTCACGAAGGCGGAGGCCGAGTCCTTCATCGCTGCCCTTCCCCGTCTCATTGACGCGGCGCAGGCCTGACGATCCTCCTTGATGCGGTGGGATGGTTTGAAGACGGTGTGAAGGACGGTAGGTAAGCTGAAAATCCCCGACAGAGGAGTTCTTTGTGACCACCGAACCGTACGACCATTCCCAGAACAACGCCCAGGCCGATCGCCCGATGGTGCTGTGGGGTGGACGATTCTCTGGCGGCCCGTCTGAGGCGTTGGCGGCGCTGTCAGTCTCCACTCAATTCGATTGGCGACTAGCCCGCCACGACATTGCTGGGTCGAGAGCTCATGCCGGGGTACTTCATGCCGCAGGTCTCCTTGATGACGATCAGTACGAGGGGATGATGAAGGCTCTTAACGCCTTGGAGGAGGACGTTGTTTCGGGCCGTTTCGTGGCTCAGCCAGAGGACGAGGATGTCCATACTGCTCTGGAGCGCGGTCTCATGGAGCGTGCCGGGAAAGATCTCGGAGGACGGCTACGTGCCGGGCGTTCCCGCAACGACCAGATTATTGCTCTTCTGCGTCGCTACCTTCGTGAGGAAGCCCGCAGTCTTGCTGGGGAGCTTCTGGGACTCGTTCATGTGCTAAGTCGACGAGCCGAGGACGTCGGTGACGCAGTTATTGCTGGTCGTACCCACATGCAGCACGCCCAGCCGGTGTTGCTGGCTCACCAGCTGCTGGCCCACGCGTGGCCGCTGCTCCGCGACGTGCAGCGTTTCCGCGATCTCGATGCGCGACTGGATTGTTCGCCATACGGGTCCGGGGCACTAGCAGGATCATCATTGGGTCTGGATCCAGAGGCGGTTGCACGTGATCTGGGGTTCTCGTCGTCAGTCCCGAATTCCATTGATGGTACTGCGGCTCGAGACGTCGTTGCTGAGTTCGCCTTCGTTGCCGCCCAGGTCGGAGTCGATCTATCGCGGTTGAGTGAAGAGATCATCATCTGGAATACCCGCGAGTTCGGTTATGTCACTCTCGACGATTCCTTCTCGACGGGTTCATCGATCATGCCGCAAAAAAAGAACCCGGACATCGCTGAACTTGCCCGCGGCAAGGCAGGGCGTCTCATTGGTGATCTTGCCGGTCTCATGGCTTCCCTTAAGGGTCTGCCACTGGCCTACGCCCGTGACCTCCAAGAGGATAAAGAGCCGGTATTCGACCAGATTGACCAGCTTCACCTGCTGCTGCCAGCTATCACTGGAATGGTGGACACCGCCGTGTTCAACACCGATCGCATGGCCGAGATGGCTGGTCAAGGGTTCTCATTAGCCACAGACGTTGCCGAGTGGCTGGTACGCCAAGGGGTTCCCTTCCGGGTCGCCCACGAGTTGTCCGGGGCTTGCGTGCGCGAGGCAGAGTCTCAGAACAAGGAGTTGGCCGATCTCACCGACCAGGAACTTGCTGTGATCGATCCCCGTCTAACTCCGCAGGTGCGCGAGGTCATGACAGTTGAGGGGTCAGTGCGCTCCCGGGCCGGACGCGGTGGGACCGCACCTGAGCGCGTCACTGAGCAGATCACCGAGCTGCGCGAGGCCATTGCGGGCTTGCGCAGTTTCGGAGAGGTCGAAACCCGATGAATTGGGGACCTGACGACTCGTCGCTGCGGGTGACGAATGAGCAGCGAGACAGGGTTCTCGACCACATCAACGACGCTTATGCCCACGGTGCCATTGACGATATGGAGCGAGAACGCCGCACTGAAACCGCATTATTAGCGCGAACTCGCTGCGAACTCGACGAGAGCTATCGCAATCTGCCGTCCTTCAAGCCCTCCGTCCCCGAGGGAATCAGGACACCATTGCCGGACATCCCGAACAAGAGGCCTACGACGGGAGTCGGGCTGTGTGGTCTGTCAGCTCTGGTTAGTGGTCCGATTGGACCGGCTGTCGGTTTCGCGCTGACGGCTCAAGGGTCATGGGCGCACAGCAAGATCAAACTCCAGCTGGTGACCCAGATCGTGTTCTTCGCCTTCGTGGCGGGCTTTGGTATAGGCCCGATGGGCTTTGGCTTGAATCACCGGAACGCGGGCTTCCTGTCACTGATCTGGACGGTGGTCACGATTGTGCAGGCAGTTCGAGGGTTCAAAGGGCAAGACTGAGACACAGGTATCGCGGCTGCGGGCGGCACCTATGACTACGGTCTACCTCAAGGTGAGTTCGGTTGGTTAGGCCTTGCTGTCGGTTCATCCTGGAAAGCATGAACAGTTGGCAGATGTGGCAAACCGGAAAAGATGGCTGGCTTGTCAACGACGTCGACCGTGATCGAGTCGTGGCTTTGTTGCGCGATGCCTACGTTGACGGTCGGCTCTCGCCCGACGACTTCGACGATAGGGTGACTCGCGCTCTGGGGGCGGTGACTCGCGCTGATCTCAATGCCGCTCTGACCGGACTAGCGGTCGTCGGTGGACAGGCTCACGGTTCGCGTATAGCCGCAGGCGAGACGTTGGCAGCTGGCGTCATTGGGCTGTCCCCATTCTTCCTTGGGCCGCTTGGGCCGATGCTGGGAGTTGCTATCTCGCCGCGAGGGTCCTGGATACGTCGTCAGGCGGCCCAGCAGGCCAATTTCCAGCTCGTCGCGCTGCTCCTGGCGATGGTGGTATTGGGAGTTGCCGTCAAAACGAACCTCATGATCGTGACCTTCCCATTCGTCGGTATGGCGTGGTTCGCTGGCACGATCATGCACGCTGCTAAGGCATTCGAGGGGATTGAGTGGACGAACCCCCTCTTACGGGTGATCCCGCTGAGATTCTTCGATGATGGACGACGGCGTGCGGTAGGTTCGGTAAGTCGTGGTCGATGAGATACACTTAACCCATACAACTCAACAGGGGGATGACTGGTTTCGACTTGGAATGGTTGTTCCAGGAGAAGCGGGCCGAGGACCCAGGGTCAACTCGTTAACGATCCTTGGAAACCTATAAGTGCCGAGAACACTCGCACTGACTTCGCTCTCGCTGCCTGATCAGTGATCGAAGGGTCAGCCCGGATGTAGCCTTCCGTCCGGATCCTGGCCTCGTTTAGAAGGCTTGCCGTGCGGCCGTGGTCACGGAGGCTGCACGGGACGTTTCCGTGACTGGGCTTGTCTGCACCATGTCGGTGTGAGTGCAGGAGCCGAGCAATAACGACAGCATCGACTGCGCCCGGAGAATGTCTGGACGGTCTTTCAAGGACGCGGGTTCAATTCCCGCCATCTCCACTAGAGGGCAGTGTTGAACTCTTCAGCCGGAGTCAGTGCTTTCTCGTTTTATCTGCATGAGATTTCTGTGTGCGATCTCTTCTTCCCCGTTTTGTAGAACCGCGACGCTATGGTGGGAGTTTTTCGGCCGACGGAGTACTCCAGCAATGAGTCCTGTGTCTCATGCTCGCCCGTGCTGGCCTTCGCGTAGCGCTGGTTCAAGTACAGTGCGATGAATGGACAGGACTTTACGGTCGCTTCGGTAAGGTAATCTGATTCTGGACATCGGAGATGTCCAGGTACCATTTCTGCCGAGGAGAAGAGAATTTCGTGTCATCCAATCCTGAATCCAATGTTTCTCCGCAGTGCGGTGAGGTTTCGCTCGCGTCCCAGCCGTGTTCTGACCAGGACTGGCAAACCTATGGGCAGCCGTTGCCCCAAAGCCAGCAGCCATGTGACCCGCGCAGTGTCCCGCAGCCTTGCGCTCCGGCGTTTCAGATGGGCACTCTTGACACCAACCGGTCCCTGCTCAAGTACATTCTGCTGGGGATAATCACCTTCGGCATCTACGACGTCTGGGTGCTGGCCCGGGCCGGCGAGGACCTCAATGTCATCGCATCGCGGTGGGACGGCCGACGTACTATGAATTTTTGGCTCGTCGCCCTGGTGATCTCTCCGCTGACTATTGGAATTGCCATGTACATCTGGATGCATCAGGTCTGTGGGCGTATTGGGCGCGAACAGAATCGACGAGGCATGAAGTCTGGCGTGACGGCGGGGGATTTCTGGTTGTGGGCAGTGTTGGGCGGGTTCATCATCGTCGGCCCGTTTATCTTCATGCACAAGTTCCTGCACGCCGTGAATGCGCTGGCCGCCGACTATAACGTGCGCGGCTGACGTTGCCGTTGATGAGGATCATGCTGTGGCGGTGCCAGTGACAGGATCGATATCCTGATCAATTCGGTTGGCGTCAGCGCAGTGATAGCCGAGCTGTAGTGCAGCGTTTTTCGGACGGTTGTTCCAGGAGAAGCGAGGTGAGGGCCCAGGGCCAACTTGTTAACGATTCTTGGGAATCTATAAGTGCCGAGAATACTCGCACTGACTTCGCTCTTGCTGCCTGATCAGTGATCGAAGGGTCAGCCCGGATTCTGGTTTCGTTGCGAGGACTTGCCGCCCAGTTGTTGTCGTGGTGACTGGGCGGAATTATTTCGACGATCGAGTTTGTTTGCACCATGTCGGTGTGGGTGCAGGAGTCGAGCAATAACGACAGCATCGACTGCGCCCAGAAAATGTCTGGACGGTCTTTCAAGGACGTGGGTTCAATTCCCGCCTCTCCACTAGGCAGAGACCCGCAGGCGCTTCTCGGTGGCCCGTTGAGGGGACTTGACGTTCGTAGAAGGCGGTGAGCATGCCGGTCAAACCCAAACGCCTCTGCTCTCACTCTGGCTGTCACGATTTCACTCCTGAGCGGTTCCGCCCCGCATACGTTAAAGCCGAGGACGTTCGTTACTGACGCTTCCAATGTGACTCGGCAATTAACAAGCGTTATAACCACCGGTGGCGTAAAATCCGGAACGCTCACGTCACGGCTCATCCGTTGTGCGAGCACTGCGTAGCGGTAGGACGGACAACACCCGTCCAAGATGTGGACTACGCCATCCCTCTCGAGAGGGATGGCGGCCATGACAAGGCGAACGTGAGGCCGTGCCACTCAGCCAAGACTGCCCGTGAGGACGTGTGGTGGAGGAAGGCTCCGCGCGTCTACTTCTACTAATGCGGCGCCGTTGCGCCATGTCTCGCGGGCCTCAACTTTGTGAGCTTCTGGGGCCAGTTCGCGCGACGTGGCGCATCCTCACGGCGTTGGTGAGAGGTTGGGGCCGTCGGGTCTTTAGAGTTGGCCGGCTCCTCAACGAGTGGGGCCAGCCACGCACAAACCCCGAATTCAAACATGATATTGACCCTTAGCGGGTCAAGAAGCGACGTTAGCGTGCGAGGATCCTCGCGTAGGCGCGGGTTTTCTTAGCCGCCCACTCGTAGTGGGAACTGGTCGTCGACACAAAGTAGGAACCCAAGCTGGTCGTTCCCGTCCACCCGAAGTGCTTCTTGGTGAACAGCTCGTCGTTACTGAAACCTTTGATCATACCGAGTACGTGCTGGTGTGATGCCGCCAAGAGATCGCGAGCTGCTTCGTAGGTCGTATTCTGATGTTGGCGGACGAACTGTTCGTTGAGCGCGGCGTAGTTACGCCACGTGTACGGTTCAGGAAAGAAGCCTGTGAGGGTGCCAGCCTGATTGGCACTGACCCATACGGTGACGAGATTGTGCCATTCATGTAAGTGGATCACGACGTCACGTAGGCATTTGTCGCGCTGCCAATGTGCCTCAGTACCGCCCGTCAACAGCGCTGCCGGGAATGACGCGTGGGCTTGCTCGGGAGTGAATTTGTCCCACAGCTTCGTGAGCTTCTTGAAGGAGGTACTCGCTGCGGCCAGCAGTTCGCTCTTCGTCGTTGGTCTGGGCATACGATCATCCTAAACTACCCGAACCGCACGGGCAGGATGGACTGGAGGCACCCTCGGTGCCGTGATACGTGCGCAGGCCAGTTTTGAGGGTAAATCCATGGCTCAGCTGTCGCGCGATACCGGTATCGAATACGTCACCCTTGGCCGCTATCTTCGAGGTCAACGAGACATGTCGATATCCGTGGTCTACCGGTGTGCTCTCCATTGGGCAGTCAGCGTTGAATCTCTTGTCCACGAAGCCGGGCAAAAGATGGGATGGACAGTCGAATAGAGAGGCCTCGGTCGTTTTGGTAGCGCTCATTAAGCCACCTCATCGGCGTGGTAGTCGCCATCATCTTGAGTTGTGTCTTGCATAACCCTGGTTGTGTAGGTCATAGTCGGGGTGTGGACAAGATCACTGTGGACACGCCCATCGGGGCCGACGTTGACCTTGAAGCCGAGGATGTACGTACCAGCACCGGAGGACGCCTTACCGACACCGTGGTCGACGAACTCGTTGAGGCGGCCACTGAGGCCCGCGGTGCGGGTAGGCCGTCGCTGAGTTCCCCTGGCATGCGTTCGCCGTCGGTGACCGTGCGGCTTCCCCAAGGACTCAACGCCAAGCTCGACCATGAAGCTGCGCGCACTGGGAAGCGGCGCTCCGAGATTGTGCGTGAAGCACTCGAGGCTGCGCTCGCATGAGGACTAGCCTCCCCAACACCTGATACGTGCAGGTTAACGGTGCTCATGCTGCCGCCGCCTCGTCGGAATCGATGAGGTCGGCGAGATCGTCGGTGTTGCGAGAAGCCGGTGCAGGATAGACAGGCCCTTCATGGTGATACGGATTGTGGGCGCGGGAGCCTCGAGTTCGCCTGTGCGATGGTTGAGGAATGGGCTGGAAAGCTTGTGGGCGAGCCTGCAGTTGTCGATTTAGGTCTGGTAGGCGTGCCATTGTTTACGCTCGCCTGACCGATAGGGCGGTCATGTCCATCCTGCCTGCTGTCGCGTCGAGCACGGTGACGAAGGTCTGGAGAATGTCTTGAGGGCGCGTTCACTCCCACCAGTCTAAAAAGCTTTGTCAGTCATCATTTTACCTTCCTTGTGATGTCGAAGAGCTTGGACTCAAGGCGGCACGGTTCTCGAGTGCGTAGCACTAGATGGGTCATAGAGCGTCCTGATCTTCCACATTTTGACGGCGAGGTTCTTGGCAGTGGAGATGTGTGCTGCCTGATGTTTCAACGTGCTGTTCTGGTTTTGCGCCATGCGGATATCGCGGACCATTGCGGAATGGATGCCTTGACGAGTTTCGTGATCTGACTGATGTCGGCATGGTGAGTTCGTCTCCTTGTGGTTAGGTTGGGTGTCCTTGCATGGTGGCCATGAACCTGTCCTAGTGGAGCCCATCATGGTCCGGGGTCGTCGTCGTGGTCGGACTTGTGAGGCGCCGAACTGTAGATTCCCGCCATATCGGCCCGTATTTGGGCGGTGGAAAGCTTGCGAGTGGGGACATGGTGACGGGTGCAGATGTCGCGCGCGAGAATGCGGTCTTCTCTACGGCAGCCACATCTGGGTGATAACCACTGCTCGTGGATATAGGCATGTGGCCGGCTGGCAAATGAGGCATCGGAGTTGCTGTTGGAGCATATTTCTATGCTGATGTAATGGGTATGTAGGCTGGCGTGATGGGCGACTGTATCCTCGAGTATACATCGAACCTCCATGGATATGTTACCCATGTAATGGGCAGGGGCGGATCGAGTTGCTGAGGTGACATATTCTGCTACTGGCACCGCTTGCCCTAATAAGGGCGACAATAGGAATCCAGCATCGGGGCATCGTGAGTGAAGCGCCGGCTGTTCTGGGATAGATTGTGGTGGCTTTCGTGATGACAGGGCGGAGCATATATCGCGGCATTTCCTCCTCTCTTAGGTTGACTGGAAAGGGGATGTGACACTCATCGTCCTGGGTCTGACAAGGGTAGACGCTATAGCTTAGAAATGCGCATAAGTAAGATTTTTCTCGCAATGAAAGACGATATGTCCCGAGTTTTCTGGTGCTGTTTCCCGATACGGAACCGTTAGTTTGAATCAATTTTGAACTGAGGACACCAAGTTGACCCCCTGGTGTGCAACGATGCTTCTTGCTTGCAGTTGCGAGCAATTGTTCCCGATGAAAGGAACCCACAAATGAAGGTTAAGTTCTTAGCAGCGCCGCTGGTTGTTGGTGCCTTGATGGCGCCGGCAGCTTTCTCTGGAGCGACAGCTCATGCTGCCCCGGTTGCCCCCATAGTTGCGGTGAGCGCCACTCAGCCCAATAAGACACTTTCTGTTGCGGAAGCGCAGAAGGAGTTGCAGGTTGTCAATGCTCGTATTGCCTCTCTTCTGGATACCCAGAAGAGCGCAAAGGAGGCCTTCGCACCCGCGAACGTCATCAACATCATTGGTAAGCTCCTTGAGACGGCCAAACGGATCAAGGAAGCACTCGTCAACATTATTAAGGGTGGGGTTGCCTTCCTGAAGTCGATCCCCACTCGTGTCGAGTTGCTGGTAACGATGGTCGATACCGTCAATGGTGCAGCCCACACCCTGCAGGACAAGGCCCAGCCAGCCCACTCCCACGTGTTCCTTGAGTTGGTTCACGCCAGTGTGCTGCTGGTGACCGTGAGCGCCACTAACGATCAGCTGAAGGACGAAATGGCGGCTGTGAAGAAGGCTCTTGCGGAGGCTCAGAAGATGCCTGACATCAAGCCCAACGATGTGGCCACCTTCTACACCAAGGCCAAGCTGGCCCGCGTGCTTCGCCAGATTCGTTTCGATCGCAACACCTGTGTGCTGCCCTTTAAGCGCTTGGGCACCATTTACTTCTTGAGCCGTGCCCTGCTCAAGGCCACTGGTGTGCTGATGGAACCGCTGGTGCGTGTTTCCGAGGTCGATCAGGCCATCACGGACGTCAAGGCTGCCTACCAGGATGCCCTCAAGGCTCCCAACAGGTTGCTGACCCCGGCAGTGCCGGCCGTCTGCGCGCCTGCTCCGGCCGCCTCCTGATGCTGTTGTTCTGACACTTGCATCGAGATCATTTACGGCATGGGCCCATTCCTTTTGAGGGGTGGGCCCATGTTCGTGTTTACGGCTTCTTCTCCTCCGGGCTCGATTGAGGTGGCGGTGTGGGGCACGTGGTCACGTCCCGCCACGACGCCGGATGCGTTATCGCTGAAATGAACTACGGGGTGACCGGACACGCACCCAAGTGATGAAATACCTTGCCCTTTTTGGCTTTTGAAATCCGCTGGTCCAGCCGGGTCGTCGGGGACGGAATGCCTGTCGGTGCTATCGGGTCCTCGGCTCCCCCTGGTATCCCGAGTGGGCTTATTGGCCCTGGCGCATCTACGTTCCGAACTGGCCCCAGCTCACACCCCTGCGGGGCGTGGCAGCAACCCGACAACAGCCTGGCACGTCGCATCGAGGTGGAATCGGGGTTAGCCTGTGATGATCTTGAGAGTCCGTTGACGATCACGCCGCGACGCCCTGATCTTGGGTGACACAATGGACCTTGTGATACTCGCGAACCCTCTCAAGGTCGGTGACCTGCTTGTGGCAAGTCGCCAAATTGACGAGGGTATTTTCTACGAGTCCGTCGTTTATCTCATCGACGTTGCTCTTGACGGCGTCCTTGGAGTTATCGTCAACCAACTATGCACAGCGGGAACCTTGCACAGACAACTTCCTGGCTGGGTGCATTTAGCTACCCCGCCGCAGGATCTCTTCCTCGGCGGTCCGATGTCGCCAAATGGGGCCATCTGCCTGGCCCGAGTGCAACGCTCGAGTGAGGAACCTCCCGGATGGCGACGTGTCCAAGGACTGACTGGTCTGCTCCACCTCGACACCCCGACTGAACTTGTGGAAGGTGCGTTCACCGACGTCCGGATCTTCGCGGGATACGCCGAATGGGTGCCCGGCCAGCTAGAGGCCGAACTCATTCGCGGAGACTGGATCAGAGCCGTCGCTCACCCCGAAGACATCTTCTCCTCTGAGCCACGAGGTTTATGGCGGGCGGTGCTGCATCGTCAGAACGGCCCCGCGGCGTTGCTCGCAACGGCGACCGACACCCCTGCCCTCAACTGATCACCGGCCAGGAGTATGGGGGCTACCATATGCACCATCTCAGAATCCAGTCAGGAGGTCCACGGTGGACGCCGCCGGTGATCATGGGCCGATTCTTGTCGTTGACGACGACGCGGCCCTAGCGGAGATGCTTCAGCTTGTCCTCATCAAAGAAGGGTTCTCGACAGCATGGGTCGGGCACGGCAGCGATGTCATGGATGTATTCCACGAACACCGGCCCGCCCTGGTCCTTCTCGACCTCATGCTGCCCGGGCGTGACGGTATCCGGATCTGTCAGGACATCCGACGTGAGTCAGGCGTCCCGATCATCATGCTCACTGCCCGCTCTGACACCCCTGATGTCGTCCAAGGACTTGGTGCCGGAGCTGACGACTACGTCTGCAAGCCGTTCCGGTCCGCCGAGCTTATTGCTCGTATTCGTGCCCGGTTGCGCACACCCGTCGCCCAGCGTGAGGAGGGCGACGGTCATTACCGTCGGGGACCTGACGATTGATCCCGTTGCCCATCTGGTTCAACTAGGAGGCGGGGAGATCTCACTCACTCCGTTGGAATACTCCCTGCTCGTTACGATGGCCCAATACCCCAATAGGGTATTCAGCAGGGAGACCCTATTGCGTGAGGTATGGGGATACACCAACATCACCGATACTCGGTTGGTCAACGTCCATGTGCAGAGACTGCGTTCCAAGGTGGAGCGCAACGCGGACCACCCCCAGATGATCGTCACTGTTCGTGGCATCGGTTACCGCATCAACACCCCTGGGGAGGAAAGCTGATCACCCTGGCGGGGCGCGCCGGTCGTGGTCGGCGGCCGGGTTGGTGCCCATCGTGGCTGACCGGACCTCGACGGCTGTGGTGGTCTTCCCTGCCGCTGCGCACGGTTGCTGCCACTTTGTCGAGTAGCCTCGTCATTCTCATTGTTGGTGGCTTCTTCCTCGTTCGTCAGGCCACCGCGGGCATCGTTGAAGCTAAGCGCACCTCAGCCATCGCCGAGACGACCGCGACCATCAATCGGATTCAGGGGCAACTGCGCGACACCGATCTGCGTACGGCATCCCTCTATGAGCGGCTCAACCTTCTTGCCGACGACGCCGCGAGCTAGTCCGACCAATACCACGTCCTCATTCAGGGACCGGTTTCCGGCCTCATCTCCCAAGACGTGTCCCCAGATTCGGTCCCGACGGACCTGACAGCGACGGTGGGGGAATCCAACGGCATATGGACTGCCCCTACAACGGTGCACTACACCGACCATGTCCGTCCAGATGTCCCCGGAATCGTCGTTGGGTCGACGCTGTGGTCGCCAGAGACCAGCCAATCCATCCCGGTATATTTCATCTTTCCCGAGACTCAGGAGGTTGCTGCCGTCAAGCTACTGCGTCGCAGTGTCATTAGCGTCGGCGCTCTCATGGCCTTGGCTATTGCAGTTACGATCTATCTGGCGACTCGTCATATTTCCTTGCCGATTCGCCAAGCGTCCATCACTGCTTCAAAACTGGCCAAAGGCGCCCTTGGCGAGCGGATGGTGGTGCGCGGGACCGACGATCTGGCGACCCTAGCATCGTCCATGAACGACATGGCTGCGCAGCTGGACCGACGCATCGGTGAGCTCGAGAAGTTGTCGAGTCTGCAACAGCAGTTTGTTTCTGACGTATCCCACGAGTTACGCACGCCGATGACGACGATGCGGTTGGCCTCGGAAATGGTCGAGGCCAACCCGGACGATCTGGTGCAAGTGCGATCCGTGGAGCTCATGCGCGCCCAGATGGAGCGGCTAGAACTGCTTCTCGCCGACCTGTTGGAGATCTCGCGGTTTGACGCCGGTGCTGCCCAACTCAGCCTAGAAGACTGTGACATTGTTGACTTGGTGCGGTCCGAGATCAGCGACGTCACACCGTTGGCCGATCGTTTAGGAGTATCGATCGTGCTCGTTGCCGAGGCTGCTCAGACCGCAGAGGTAGATTCGCGTCGTATCAGCCGCATCGTCCGAAACCTGGTATCCAACGCCGTCGAGCACGCCGAGGGCAAGACCGTTGAGGTCACGGTGGTGGGCAACGACTGTGCGGTGGGAGTCGCTGTGCGTGATCACGGTGTCGGGTTTGAGGCATGGCAAGCTGAGAAGGTCTTCGGACGATTCTGGCGAGGCGACCCATCACGGGTGCGTACTGTGGGCGGCAGTGGCCTAGGGCTGGCGATCTCGCGTCAGGATGCGAACCTTCATCATGGCTGGCTGACAGCCTGGGGACGCCCGAACCAGGGGGCCTACTTCCGATTGGTGGTTCCCAGACAGCCCGGCGGAGTCATCGTCAAGTCCCCGCTCCCCGCATCTCCGACCGATGCCGACCGCTCTGACGACGAGGAAGAACGATGACCCTACGCCCTTCCCGGCGTGCTGTGCTGTCTTGCTCACCGGATGCTCCGAAGTACCATCCCAGGGCCCAGTGAAGCGAGCTGATGATCCCCGCGCCGCCGCGCGGGAAAGCATCGACGTCGCTCCCCATCCTCCTACAGACGGCGCGTCCATCGACCTCGTGGTGGGCGGGTTCCTGCAGGCGATGGCGAGCGCGCGTGACGACTACCGGGTCGCGAGGTCTTACCTCACTAGAGACATGACAGATCGATGGGATCCCCATGCGAAAGTCACCATCTACGACGCCACGAACCATAAGCCGACCAGCACCGTCGCCACCGCAGCGCTTCAGGCCCCCGTGGTGGGGCAGATCGATTCCGGAGGCCACTATCATCCGACTAGTTCTCAAACTCTCAACCATGACTTTGGAATGGCGCAGGAATCGGGTCAGTGGCGTATCTCCCGGCCTCCAGAAGGGGTGCTCATTTCCCAGTACACCTTTCAACGGAGCTGGTCGACTATTCCCATCTACTTTTTGACAGTGGCGGCGGACCGCCTCGTGCCCGACGTCATTCATCTTCCCAGCGCCGCCGCCGACCCAGATGCCGCTCTTCGGGCGATGACAGCCGGGGTTCCCGAGCCTCTCGATGCGGTGCTGCGGACGGCCTTGCCGGACGGGGTGACGGTCACGGGGACGACGTCGGTGGATGCCGTCGGCGTGGTCACCGTTCCGTTGAGTGCTTCGGCGGCCCAACTGTCGCCATCCCAGCGGCGTCTGCTAGCCAGCCAGGTCACATGGACCCTAAATGGTTTCGCAGCGATATCGCGCATCCGGTTTACAGCCGGTGGCTCTCTGCTTTCGCTTCCGGAGGCGGCCCAAGATCAAACCGTGTCCGCAGATCTTTACGCCGAGTTCATCCCCCTTCCCGCTACCCACTCACCGGCCGTGGTCGCCGTCGTCAGGGGGCAGATGGGGCGTGTTGTGGCCTCAGGACACAACTTCCAGATCATGCCCGGAGCACTGGGGCGAGGGACGACCACGAACAACAGTGTGGCGGAGGTCGCATCTACCCAGTTTACGATGCCAATGATCTCCCCGCGCAGCCCAGGTGCGGTCTGGCATGCGGTCTCGGCAGATCGACGTTCATTGCTCACCTGGCAGGAAGGTAGCGAGGATATCCAGGTGCTGGCCACCGGCGTGAACTTGCGGCGGCCTCAAGTGCTCGGCGATCACAGCATCATGACCTTTTCGGACACGGACCCGACGCTGATTGTCGTCGGATCAGACGGCACCCGAATGTCAACCGTCGTCGATCTCGGTGGGCGCAGGGTGACGTCGTTCAGCGTGGCCCCTGATGCGGTCCGGGTCGCCCTCGTCCTTGAACGGGGGAAGACACGTGCGCTGGGGATCGGGCTACTGTCCCGCCAGGAAGGCGCGGTCCACCTCAGTCACATAGCTGACATCCCGCTGTCCTCCTCAGACGTGAATCTGTCGATCATTACCGACGTTGCATGGCTATCTCAGACTCGGTTGTGCGTGCTGGGTCGTGCCATCGACGCTGGTGTCACGGCCCCTTACGAGATCGTCGTCGACGGATCTGGCGCGACGTCAATGGGTCAGCTCACCGCCACTAGCATGGCGGCCGTTGTCGCGTTGCCGACGGAAACGGGCACCGAGGCAGTCGTGTTGAGCGAGGACGGGATATTGCTGCACCACGAGGACAGTTTCCGCTGGCGTCAGATCCTTCAAGGTGTCAGCGCCGTTGCAGTTACTGCTTGACCCTTCCGCCGAAGCAGGCCGAGCCACGAAACTAATGGATCGTGAATAGACTCGAATCGCTGGCGGATCTGTTTCTGGGGGCATGTTGTCCCGGTTGTACAGCGCCTGGAATCGGAATCTGTCAAGCGTGTCTGGAAGCCGTGAATCCGGCGCCACGGGTCATCCTTGACGGACCGCCCCCGATCATCGCCTGCATGGGCTACCACGGTCCGATCCCGGGGATCGTCACCGCCCACAAGGACCGCGGTGCTACGTGGCTCACTGATCAACTCGGCCAATGGCTGGCCTGTGGACTAGCACCGGCCGTGGCTGCCGCTCCTGGGCGCGTTGACGTTGTCCCAGTGCCGTCATCGAGGCGGGCAGTCAGGAAACGAGGAGCTGACCACGCTGCCGACATGACTCGTTCGGCCTTGGAATGGCTTAAGGTACCTGACGCAACCGTGAACCAGCTGCTGCATCGAACCCGTCAGGTGGCCGATCAGCTCGAGGTCGGCGATGAGCAGCGTGGTGTCAATCAACGAGGGTCTATGAGGGCCGGTCCTGGGAGCGGAGACGTCATTATTGTTGATGATGTACGCACGTCCGGAGCGACGGTGGAGGAGGCCTGCCGCGCCTTGACCCGGTCGGGACGACAGGTGCTGGCCATCGTCGTCCTGGCTGACGCCGCGACCGCGACGCGATGGCCGTGATCATGATGAGATCCTCGGTATGATCACGGCGCGGGTCGCATCGTCACCGAGCGCGTCGAAGCTTGCCAAACACCTGTTGGGAGCGTCTCGTATGGGCTAGCGTAGACACATGGCACGACCGAACGGCACCCGGATCTCTCATCAGAGGGTGGAACACGGTCGTGCCTTGTGTGTCAGCGTCGGAAAGACCGATGCAAACCCCAGCACAGGAGGTTGTCATGGAGGTCATCGTTTCGGGACGGCATTGCCACGTCAGTGACGACGTGCGCGTCCAAGTCGAGGACAGGCTCTCCGGGGTCGAAAAGTTGAAGGACCGGGTCCAGCGCGCCGAGGTGGTTTTCACCGCCCAAGGCACTAAGGGACCCAAAGACCAGGCCATGACGTGTGAGATCACGCTGCGCGCTAAGGGGCCGGTAGTGCGAGCCGTCGGACAGGCGGAGGACAAGATGGTTGCTTTTGACATGGCCGCCGATCGGCTTCGCACCCAGTTAGTCAAGGCTGCGGATCGTCGTCGCAGCCGCCGCGGGCTGCGTGTTTCCCAGGTCCTAGACGTTTTACCTGAGGAGAGCACCGACGATGCACCCGATATCCTCACCACAAGGACGATCGCAGGTGACGTGGAAGTCACCGGGGATAGCCCTATCTACGTTAAGGAGAAGATTTTCCAGGCTGTTCCTCTAACCCTGGCCCAGGCTCTCGACGAGATGGAACTAGTCGGTCACGACTTCTTCCTCTACCTTGATCAGGATTCCAAGCGGCCTAGCGTCGTCTACCGGCGTAAGAAGGGATACAACTACGGCGTCATCCATCTGGACCTTGACCACGAGTAACACTTACTGAGGTTTTGAGGTCGCGGCGATGCGGGTCTTCCCGCATCGCCGCTTGTCATGGGGGGTAATCGACTCTTCGCAGCTTCCGGTGCCGGTATGGCGGAGATGTCGGCACCGCGTGTTCATGGGGTAGATCGAGCTGCGCGTTCTTGGTTCGGCCGAGGACCCCCTAGGATGGGGGCGGTGGCTTCCCTATGCCACTCGTCGGGCATATGCTCGGACGGTTACGACGTCTACTCCTTGAAGGACCCGCCCCGTGAACCTCATGGATCGCGTGCTGCACGCCGGTGAAGGCAAGATCATCCGCCGACTCAACCGCATTGTCGGCCAGGTCAACAGCATTGAGGAGGACTACGTCGCCATGGACGACGACGAGTTAGCCGGTCAGACCGCCGACTTCCGTCAACGTCTTGACAATGGCGAGAGTCTGGATCGTCTCCTCCCAGAAGCCTTCGCGACGGTACGTGAAGCCTCAAAGCGCGTGCTGGGTAAGCGACACTTCGATGTTCAGATCATGGGTGGTGCAGCCCTCCACCAATGCAACATTGCCGAGATGAAGACCGGTGAAGGCAAGACGCTGGTCGGTTTGCTTCCTGCCTACCTCGAGGGCCTGCTCGGCGAGGGTGTACATATCGTCACCGTCAATGACTACTTGGCTCGGGTGCAGTCAGAGCAGATGGGCCGTGTGCATCGGTTCCTAGGATCGTCGATTTCGGCGATCCTGTCGGACATGCCGCCGATGGCCCGCAAGGAGGCCTATAAGGCCGACGTCACCTATGGTACGAACAACGAGTTTGGCTTCGACTACCTGCGTGACAATATGGCCAGTTCGCTCAGCGAGTGCGTGCAGCGCGGTCACCATTACGCGATTGTTGACGAGGTTGACTCCATTCTCGTTGACGAAGCTCGTACCCCGCTGATCATCTCTGGACCTGCCGAGGAGAACAAGCAGTGGTACCCGGAATTCGCCAAGATCGTCTCGCGGCTCGAACGCGACGTCGACTACGAGGTGGACGAGAAGAAACGCACCGTCTCTGTACTTGGGCACGGAATCACCGTCGTTGAGGAGAGGCTCGGTATCGAGAACCTTTATGAGTCAGCGAACACTCCGCTTATCGGGTACCTCAACAACGCCATCAAGGCCAAGGAGCTTTTCCATCGCGATAAGGACTACGTCGTCGTCGGTGGTGAAGTCCTCATCGTTGACGAGCACACCGGTCGTACTCTTGCTGGCCGTCGTTACAACGAAGGCCTCCACCAAGCCCTTGAGGCCAAGGAACACGTCGAGATCAAGGACGAGTATCAGACTCTCGCCACGATCACCCTGCAGAACTACTTCCGTATGTACGACAAGCTCGCCGGCATGACGGGTACCGCTAAGACCGAGGAAAGCGAGTTCCAGAAGATTTACGGTCTGGGAGTCATCCCGATCCCGACGAACCGTCCGATGATCCGCAAAGATCAGAAGGACCTCATTTACCGCACCGAGGATGCCAAGTTCGACGCCATCATCGCCGATGTTGTTGAGCGTCACGAGGCGGGCCAGCCGATCCTTATCGGCACCGCCTCGGTGGCCAAGTCGGAGCTGCTTTCCGAGAAGCTCAAACGCGCCGGTGTTCCGCACAAGGTGCTGAACGCCAAGCACCATGAGTCTGAAGCAGCGATTGTCGCCCTGGCTGGCCGTAAGGGGGCCGTGACGGTGTCGACGAATATGGCTGGCCGTGGCACCGACATTATCCTTGGCGGCAACCCCGAGTTCCTCACTGAACTTGACCTGCGTGAGAAGGGCTTGGATCCACTCGAGGATCAGGACGCGTACCAGACTGCGTGGAACAACACCCTGGCCAAGTACGAGGAGCAGTCCCAGGCCGAACATAATGAGGTTGAGGGGCTTGGTGGCCTTTATGTCATCGGTTCGGAACGTCACGAGTCTCGCCGTATTGATAATCAGCTGCGAGGACGTTCCGGTCGACAGGGCGACCCCGGTGAGTCGCGGTTCTATCTGTCGCTGCAGGACGAGCTCATGCGGCTATTCAAGCCCGAGGTCATTGACCGTGCCATGGTGACCCTCAAGATGCCCGAGGACATGCCCATCGAATCGAAGTGGGTGTCGCGACAGATTGAGAGTGCCCAGAAGCAGGTCGAGGCGCAGAACTTCGAGATGCGAAAGAACGTCCTGAAGTACGACGACGTCATGAACCGTCAGCGTCACGTCATCTATGGTGACCGTCGCAAAGTCTTGGAGGGGGCTGACGTCGAGGCTGAGTTGCGCGCGACTACCGATCGCGTTGTCGAGGCGGGTGTCCGCAAGTACGCCGAGGGTTACTCGGAGGACTGGGACCTTGACGCAATGTGGAACGAGATTGGGACTGTATATCCGGTTGGTTTGGACCTTGACGAGTATGCCGATTGCCAGGACGTTGAGGAACTTATTGAGGACTTTAAGGCCGACGCCCAGGAGGCCTACGATCGCCGCGAGTCCGAACTCGGCGAGGCAACTATGCGACAGCTTGAGCGTGAAGTCCTGCTGACGGTGTTGGATCGCAAATGGCGCGAGCACCTCTACGAGATGGACTACTTACGCGAAGGCATCGGTCTGCGAGCTATGGCGCAGCGTGATCCGTTGGTCGAGTACCAGCGCGAAGGTGGCGACATGTTCAACTCGATGATGGATTCTTTCAAGGAGGAGGTCGTCGGGTTCCTGTTCAACTTCGAGATTGAAACCGGCCCGCAGGTCGGCCTGGTCACCGACGATGGGGGCAACCCGGTCACGGCTGACTCAGTGCTCCCCAAGGGGAATCGTCCACGACGGGCCTTGACCTATTCGGCGCCAGATGAGCAGGGCGAGGCAGAGACAACCTCAGAAGGCGGACAGAACCGCGGCGAGGGGAACCGCGCCGCCAGAAGGTCCGCGGCGTCGAAGAAGCCAAAGAATCACCGCAATAAGAAGCGTCGGTGAGTGGTCGACGGCGCCAGTTTCACGTGGCTGGCGCCGTCGTTATCATCCCAGCCCGACGGTCTCACAGGTGATTTTCTTCAACGTCAGTAACGTGGCCACCTTGGGGTTGAGGACCAGTTCGACGGCGTCGAGACGCCAGGTACGTTCCTCAAGTATTTGGCTGGTAGCCAGCGGTAACCGCCTGCCCCTGAGGTCAAGCAGACCCACCCCGTCGACCCGGTTGTCGTCGTAACTTACGTGTGGCTCACCAACGAGGAGCATACGGCTCCAGCCCGGGCCGCGAGGCCAACGTCTCATCGTCGCAACTGCACGAGTGTTACTGGCCTTGACGAGCTGGCTCATAGGTCGTCGTCCAGCCATCGTCTCCACGATGATGATGTGGGCTGCGCGGGTGAGCCTTACCGCCTCGTAGCGAGCTTGTGAGTCATCTTCGTTGCGGCTCAGTGTCGGTGCCGATGAGACGATACATAGTTCGTCAGGCCACCAATCCCGATCAAGTTCCAAGAAGATCCCGGAATGGTCTACCAGTGCCGAGTTGAGGGGTATAGGCGAGGATGTCGTCGTCATGTACCCAAGGACAACGCATGAGATATCGTAAGCGGAAGGGTTGTTCGGGAAATCTGTGGACAACTCTGGTGAGCGAATCGTTCCATCATCTGGGATGTCGCGAACCAATATATGGTTCTTGCTCGCACTTGAGTAGCGTGGATCATGGATCTGGGGTCACGCCGACCAAGGAGGGTTCAATTGTCGACATCCACCATCGTCTTCATCCCGACCAGTGCGGAGCGGGCTCATCAACTCGTTGCTGCACCGGGGAAACAGGTAACGGCTTTCACGGTTACCGAGGAGTTGCAATCCATCCTTGATGTCACCGATCCGGAGGAAACCGAGCATGCCGCCATGGTCATCGGTTCTGTGTGGGGATTGACCCACACTGGTCGACGCTTGGTGCTCGTAGCTCACGTCCCGCCTGAGCAGATCACCGACCATGAGGAGGTCGACAACGGCGGAGTGACTCTGACATATCTTGAGCCTTCTCAGATCACCGCGTGGTTCGCTGATGACGACGACGCTCACTCACGGGAGGCGGCGGAGGCAGTCAAGGGCATGACTATTGATGACGCGTGGAACGACGTCACTATCCAAACCCTTATCGGTGAGCATGAGTTGTCATGGCATGACGTCACCGAGGAGCTACCTGCGGTCAGCACCGATCCGGAGGGTTTCCGCGGTCTTGAGTGATGCTGACCGCCTCGCGTGGTCCGGTGTGGTGTTCAGTGAGAGGCTAACCAGTCGTTGCCAGCATCCTGTTGCACATTAAACGCCTGAGTGATACGAGGAGCTGCGGCTTTTTCGAGTTTCTTACCAACTAAAGGCACCGACACTGTGAAGGTTCCGGTATAGATAACCTCAGTTCCGGTGGCGTCGGGGCGCACCGATGCGTGTCCGTCTGCTTTTGCGGGCATGCCTTGAGGGACAATCTGGAGGGTACCCTCGCGTGATCCATTAGGGCCGGCCGGTTGCCACGACAGCGTCTGCTTGGCGGTCAGAGTCGAACCGACGAATTTGGTGATTTGGCTGGGGGCTGGCATAGCTACGTCCAAACTCAGTGAATCCCCCGTAACGGCGGCGTTGCTGGTCGTGCCACCGCCACGACGGTGGACGTCTTGCCACCATGCCGGATCAGTCATCATAGTGACGACCTGGTCGGGGGTTGCGTCGAAATGAGCCCGTAAATTAATGTCCATGCCACTATGATGCCAGAAGGTTACGGCACGTTTCACACTATGCCTGTGCGTGATGGTTCACGCCAGGGGATTGACCCTTGTAGAGTTCTCGATGAGGACCACGTGGAGGTGGCCCCGTGACCATGACGAAGGTGACCTGATCGTGTCAGAGATGGATGAAGTCATCCCGGCTCTCGTGGCAGCTGTGCAAGAGCAGCATGCCGCAGGAGATCATTACCGTGACGATGCGATTCGTCAAGCGATGGAACACCAGGCGCAGCTCGCGCTGCGACCTGGGCCGGTTCGCGTTGACGTCATCGTCGATCCGCCGTGGTCAGACGGGCAGATAAATTCTGTTCAGGTCGTGACGGGTGACCGTCTTTTCCTTGTCGACACTGTGGTGTCCTGCTTGCTGAGGCACGGGTGGAGGGTCGAGGACGTCCGGCATCCGATCATCGGTGTGAAACGCGACCGCGGCACGATTGAGGCGGTCGGAATGCCCGGTCGGGGAGGTTGTGCCTCGGAGTCGTGGATCCACATTGATGCGACGGCCCCGCTTGGTGCCGATATCAGACAGGCAGCCGAGCAACTTCGTGACGATCTGTGTGCGTGCCTTGATCAGGTTGTTTGTGCCACCGATGACTGGGGGGCAATGCATGAAGCAATGCTGCGTACCGCTGAGCTCGTCAGCGCTTCCTCAGGACCAGCCGATGATCGCGATTCGAGTCGTGAGTTACTCGAGTGGCTGGCTGATGATCACTTTATGTACCTCTCCTACCAGGAATTCGCGGTTGATGGCGAGACGATGACTCCGGTCGCAGGTACTCATCTTGGCATCGCTGAGGAAGGGCCGCGATTTGACGCCGTTCCGCATAATGACGATAAGGCGACCGTTATCGTCACCAAGGATTCGGTGCGCTCGGCAGTACAACGCAATGGTTACCGCGATTACATCGGGGTAAGGATTCGTGACGAGCACGGCGCCGTCGTTGCTGAGCACCGGTTCCTTGGCCTGCTGGGGTCCGCGGCGTACACAGAGTCTGTGGCCCATATTCCGGTCTTGAGGGCTAAGGCGTCTCGTATTCTCGCGCTGTCTGGCTACCGCGCTAACTCTCATAGCGGAAAGGCGGTTGTTCGCACGATTGCTGAGTTCCCGCGTAATGACTTCTTTGAGGCGTCTGCCGAGGAACTCGTGCCGCTTATTATGGCCATTGTCGATCTGCGTGAGAAGCAGCGCTTGCGTGCCCTGGTGCGTCGGGGTCCATGGGGTCGTTTTTTCCACCTTCTTGTCTTTGTTCCGGCAGATCGTTTCGACGCCAGCACTGTCGGCGTCGTTGAGGGAATTGTGGCTAAACGCACTGGCGCGGTGGAAGTTGACTCGACCACCATGATGGGGGAGTCCTCGCTGGTACGGATCACAGTGACAGCCAAGGTTGCTGATGGACAGGTGCTACCACCGATCGACGACGAGAAATTGCAGGCTGAACTTGCAGATGCCACCTCGAACTGGGATGACGAGTTCATCACCTTGGCCAGCGGCATTCCTAGCAACCGACGAGGAGTCGATTTCGGCCCTGAATACAAGCAAGAGTTCACCGCCAAGCAGGGCATTTTGGATCTGGAGCTCCTCAACGGCCTGGCTGAGGATGATCTGGGACTAGTGATGTATCGCCCCGATGACCCAGCTGATCCGTCTGATTTGCGACTAAAGATCTTCAACCAACAGGCTCCGATGGCACTTTCTCAGGTGATGCCACACCTGTCGAGCCTGGGTGTTCAGATTATTGACGAGCATCCACATCGCATCATATTGCGCGGGCGAGAAGTGTGGCTGTTCGACCTTGGTCTGCAAACTCCTGGTGAGCTATGGAAGGTTGCTGGACGATGTCGTTTCACCGAGGCGTTTGCAGCGTCGTGGAAGGGGGAGTGCGAGTCTGACACGTTTTCCGGATTGGTGACTGAAGCTGGACTGTCGTGGTCCCAAGTAGCGATGCTGGGCTGTATCGCTCGGTACCTACGACAGCTCGGTAGTCCTTTCTCGCAGACGTACATGGCGCGGGCTTTACGGGCTAACCCGAACCTGGCAAGGGACCTAGTGGGGATCGTTGAGGCGAAGTTCGATCCCACTGCTTTTGATGATGGAGTTGACGCCGGTCCGCAGCGTTTGGCTAAGGTCGAGGAACTGTCCGAGTCCTTCCTCACTGACCTTGAGGAAGTGGCTTCGCTTGACCACGACCGCATCTTACGCATGATGCATGCCGTCATCAGGGCTATGATCCGTACGAACTGGTGGCAGAGCGGTCGTCGGGCGTTGGCCTTCAAGGTCTGTCCTACCGATCTCGGCTTTGCCCCGGCCCCGCGGCCCAAGTTTGAGGTTTTCGTCAACTCGCCACGAGTGTCCGGAACCCATCTGAGGTTTGGTGCCGTCGCGCGAGGTGGCCTGCGATGGTCCGATCGCCCCGAGGATTTTCGCACCGAAGTACTCGGCTTAGTCAAGGCGCAGATGGTCAAGAATTCGGTTATCGTTCCGGTCGGTGCCAAGGGCGGATTTGTGCCTGCTCATCTACCCGATTCAACGACCAATCGCGCGGAATGGGCTGCGGAAGGTAAGGAGTGCTACCGCATTTTCGTGTCTTCGTTGCTGTCGCTGACAGATAACGTTGTTGAGGGCAAGGTCGTCGCCCCTGAGGGCGTGGTTCGTCACGACGGTGATGACCCGTACCTTGTTGTTGCGGCCGACAAAGGCACAGCAACCTTCTCTGATACCGCAAATGCCATCGCTGCCGAACACCACTTCTGGCTTGGTGACGCCTTCGCCTCTGGCGGTTCGCATGGCTACGACCGCAAGGCGATGGGTATCACGGCCCGTGGCGCGTGGGAATCAGTCACTAGGCACCTGGCAGATCTAGGGATTGACCAGGCTACCGAGGATTTCACTTGCGTTGGCATCGGCGATATGTCGGGCGATGTCTTCGGTAATGGCATGCTGTTGAGCAGGCACATCAAATTGGTTGCTGCTTTCAACCACCGCCATGTTTTCGTCGATCCGAACCCAGATCCTGAGACGTCGTGGCAAGAGCGTCGCCGTCTCTTTAACCTTCCTCGCTCGAGTTGGGGCGACTACGACTCTTCCCTTATCTCTGAGGGTGGTGGCGTCTGGAATCGCACCTTGAAGTCGATCCCAGTGAGCCTGCATATGCACGAGGCTTTAGGAATTGACGCTTCGGTGAACCGGATGACGCCCGATGACCTCATCTCCGCGATCCTGCGAGCCCCCTCGATCTGTTGTGGAATGGCGGCATTGGTACCTATGTGCGCGCTACCAGTGAAACTGATGCTCAGGTAGGCGATCGTGCTAACGATCCGGTGCGTGTCACCGCCAAGGAGGTTCGTGCGAAGGCTGCCGGTGAAGGTGGAAACCTCGGTTGGACCCAGGCTGGCCGTATCGAGTATGCCCGCAATGGTGGCCGCATTAACACCGACTTCATCGACAACTCAGCAGGAGTAGATACTTCGGACCACGAAGTCAACATCAAGATCCTCCTGGACGCTGAGGTTGCGGCAGGCCGAATCAGCGAACAAGAACGCGATGAATTGCTGCCGGCCATGGCGGATGATGTTGCTTCCCTAGTGTTGCGCCACAACCATTCACAAAACTTGGCCTTAGCTAACGCATTGAGCTCAGATGGCCCGACTGCGGGAGTGTTAGAAGCGTGGATGTGCGAGTTGGAAGAGTCGGGTCATCTCGATCGCGCTGTCGATACCATGCCGTCGACCACTGAAATGAACCGGAGAATGGCCGCAGGGGAGAGACTCGCTAGTCCGGAGCTGTGCACTCTGCTGGCTTGGACGAAGATCGCCCTGTGTGATGCCGTGCTGGCGACAGACTTGCCGGAGGATCCTTTCGTTGCGGACCGCTTGGTGGGCTACTTCCCGCCACTTTTGAGGGAGAGGTTCGTTGAGCGGATGCCGACACATCGGCTGCATCGTGAGATCATCACGACCGAGGCTGTGAACCGTTTCGTAGATTCGCAGGGTATTACGGCCTACTACCGGTTGCACCTACAGACGGGGGCAGACATTGCCCAGGTCATCCGATGCCAGCTAGCAGTACGCTCGGTGTTCGGACTAGGGCGAGTCGAAACGGATCTCACCCACCTCGGGTTGGATGCTGTCCGTACCGCCAAGATTCGACTCGCATTGACAGACCTTGCCATGCATGCCACCCGATGGTTCCTCAACCATGGTGGCGCCGACGACATCGCTGGCACTATCGAGACCTACCGGCCTGGTGTAGCTACGCTTGTTGAGAAGTTGTCTGAGCGGCTGCTTGGCGACAGTGCGGATGCCTGGCAGGAGAAGGTCGACGAGGTCACCGAGCTTGGGCTTGATCGTTCTGACGCCGCAGTTGTTGCCGCTTATGACTGGAGTCCAGTACTCCTCAGCATCGTAGAGATTTCGGAAGAGGGCCACCCTCTTGATGAGGTTGCGGATGCTTATCTGACGCTGGCCCGCCGCGTCGACATGATTCGCCTCACCAGGCTCGTCGAGCAGCTTCCGCAGGATCGTCCGACGGATGCCAGAGTGCGGGCGAGTTTGCGAGAAGATCTGTTGCGAGTGATGTCGGACGCGACCCGACGCGCCCTTGTGATTGGAACAGACAATGTTCTGGCAGACGGTGGTCGTATTGTGAAGTCGATAGCGGCAAATCCGGATCTAGCTCACTGCGTCGTGATGGTCAGTGATCTACGGTCCGCCGTGGGCCAGGATGTCACATTGTGAGAATTGATCTTCACACCCACTCCACGATCTCAGACGGGACAGACTCACCGACCCGCCTCATGATGAAAGCTGCCGGGAGTGGTTTAGACGTTGTCGCCCTGACCGATCACGACACCTTTGATGGGCTGGAGGAGGCCCAGGCAGCCGGACAGCGTTTTGGTGTCCGGCTGCTGCCCGGCTTCGAGATGACATGTCATATCGGCAGCCGAGACGTGCATCTGCTCGGTTATGGTGCCCGTCCCGACGATCCGGTATTAGGTAGGGAATTGCAGGCCACCCGAGCATCGCGAGTAGGACGTCTAGACGCTATCTGTCAACGGCTATCTGACGCCGGGATGACGGTAACAATTGACGATGTGCACCGGACCTCCGGGTCTGCTTCCAGCCTGGGTCGCCCTCATGTCGCGGATGCAATGGTGGCTAAGGGATATGTCGAGGACCGTGATGAAGCCTTCCGCGACTGGTTGTCAGACGGAAAACCGGCCTATGTGCCAAGGCGCAGCGTGGCACTAGAGGAAGGCATTGACCTCATCCACAATGCCGGTGGTGTTGCTGTGCTCGCCCATCCGTGGGGAAGAGGAGCGCAGCAGGATCTCACCCCGCAGGTGATCGCGTCCCTGTCGGCGTACCACCAGTTGGACGGGATTGAGGTCGAGCATCAGGATCATGACCAGGTCGCCCGTCGGATGCTCTTCGACTTAGGCGGAAGGCTCGGATTGGTCCGGACTGGCGCAAGTGATTATCACGGGTCCGGCAAAAAGGATCACGAGTTGGGGTGCAATGTGACCCGTGAGACTGCGTATCGAGAGCTGGTGACGAGGATTCAGCTGCGCGGTGGAGTCCTTCGCGTCCGGTGAGACTGCTACAGTGACTACCATGACGAGTGCACCTGCGATTGCCACCTCGTGGTGGCGTCGCTGCGTGCGGCACTGACAATGTGATGGCCGCCTTGCCTGGCGGCGTCTCCTCGTCGCCGGGAGCGGCGAGGAAGGATTAACGATGACCAGCGACGTCCCCGGGATTGGCTCGAACGCCGCCACTTTGGCGCGTTCCCAGGCTCGCAGTGACAAGGTCGAGGCTGATTTGGCGGTCCATCCCGACAAGTGGCGCATTCTTACCGGGGACCGTCCTACTGGCAGCCTGCACATCGGTCACTACTTCGGGTCGCTGGCGAATCGGGTACGCCTGCAGAACAAGGGCATTGAGTCTTTCCTTGTCGTCGCTGACTACCAGGTTATCTATGACCGCGACGGGGTTGGTGACCTGCAGGCCAATGTTATGTCGAATGTCGCCGATTACCTGGCAATCGGCATTGACCCAACGCGTACCACGATTTTCACCCACTCAGCGCTGCCAGCTCTCAACCAGCTGCTGTTGCCCTTTTTGTCTTTGGTGACTGACGCTGAGCTGCGTCGTAATCCGACTGTCAAGGACGAGTTGGCTACGTCAGAGCGTCCGATGTCCGGTCTCATGCTCACCTTCCCGGTACATCAGGCCGCTGACATCCTCTTCTGCAAGGCGAACCTTGTTCCCGTCGGGCGTGATCAGCTTCCTCACATTGAGCAGACCCGTGTCATCGCGCGTCGTTTCGACGAGCGGTACGGGCGCGCCGAGGCCTCCAAGCCCGTCTTTCCCGAGCCTGAAGCGTTGTTGTCGGCGACCCCGCACGTTCTCGGCTTGGACGGCACCAAGATGAGCAAGTCGAAGGGTAACGCCATCGAGCTCGGTATGACCGCAGACCAGACCGCAAAGCTCATCAAGAAGGCCAAGACCGACGCTGACCGTCACATCACGTGGGATCCGGAGAACCGCCCGGAGGTCTCCAACCTGCTGCTGCTCACCGCCCTGTGCGAACACGATGATCCGGCTACCATCGCTGAGGAAATTGGAGATGGTGGCTCTGGCACTCTCAAGAAACGTCTCACTGCTTCCCTCAACGACTATTTCGCCCCCATTCGAGAGCGTCGTGCCGAACTGGCAGCTGATGAGGGTCACCTTCGTGAGGTTCTTCGTGATGGCAACGCGAAGGCCGCTGCGGTAGCAGACCAGACGTTGGCGGAGGTGCGCGAAGCTATGAAAATGGTGTACTAAGGGAGTTGTTTCGTAGTCTTATCGCGCACCAGTGTGCCAGCAGCCTCATGGTGCGGGGCCTCGTCAAAAAGTGATGTCTTCCTGGGCGTTGAGCTCGGGATGGCGCGCCTTGTTGCGTTTAACGGCTGGCCAGGCGACGAGCATAACGGCGATGTACACCAGGGATGCAGCCAGTACAATTCGGTTCTGGGGATCGAGCACCATGAGGGCCGTCACCCCGGCCAAGCTGACGATTCCGAAGATACCCGTAATTGGGTAACCCGGCATATGGAAACCGGAATCTGTGATTCGACCCTCATTCACTTGTCGGCGCAACACCAACTGACACCAGAAGATCGTCGCCCACGTCCAGATGACACCGACCGCAGCCGTGTTAATGGATATCTCGAAGGCACGCTCGGGAACGACGTACTCGAGTCCCACCCCCAGTAGGAAAACGCTGGCGGTCATAAGGATGCCACCGGAGGGTGTCTTGAATCGGTTGAGAGTACCCGCGAATTTTGGAGCTTCTCCCGCGGCCGCCAGCGATTTGAGGACTCGACCCGTCGCATACAGCCCGGAGTTCACCGAGGAGAACGCAGCGGTGATGACGACGATATTCATGGCGTCGCCTATCCATCCCACTCCCATGGCCGAGAATGCCGTAACGAAGGGCGATTCATCGGCGGAGTATTCCTTATACGGCAGCAACATGGCCAGCAAGGCCAAGGACCCTAGGTAGAACACAACGAGCCGGAAGACAACCGCATGGACGGCTTTGGGGATAACTTTGCGGGGATTCTGCGTCTCCCCGGAGGCGGTGCCCACTAACTCGATGGTGGCATAGGCGAAGATGACGCCTTGGATGACCAGGATGAGGGGCAGAACCCCCTGCGGGGCGAATCCGCCGTCGAATCTCCATAGGTTCGACACCGCTGCGCGGTGCCCACCGACGTTGACGTGGGAGGCCACTAGGCCGATGGCCACGATGATGAACGCTGTCAAAGCCACAACCTTGAGCAACGCTGCCCAGAATTCGAATTCTCCGAAGGCCTTAACACTGATGAGATTGACCGACACGAGGATCATCAAGGCGACAAGTGAGGGTACCCACATCGGCAGGCTGGGCCACCAGAATTGCAGATAGGTACCGATGGCGGTCAACTCAGCGATGCCCGATGTCATCCAGTTCAGCATGTACATCCAGCCAACGGCATAGGCCCAGCGATCGCCGAGAAGTTCCCGGGCATAGGACACAAAAGAACCGCTAGAGGGGCGGTGAATGACCAACTCGCCGAGCGCTCGCATGACGAGGAAGGCGATCACTGCGCAGAACGCGTAGGAGATGAGGACCGCTGGTCCGGCACTGCGCAGGCGGCTCCCTGCTCCAAGAAAGAGACCGACCCCGATCGCCCCGCCAATCGCCATCATCTGGACCTGGCGATTGGTCAGGGTCTCGGCATAACCTTGGTCGCCGCGATCGACGATCGGTTGGATCTGTTCAATTGTGGCGGCTCGGGGATCGTCACGGGTCGCGCTGGCCTTGGGGCCTTGCGGATTGTCCTCGTGTGATCGCTGGGTTGTATGGGTCATCATCGACCTTCCAGTACGACTGATTAGGCTGCACGTGGTGTTCCGGTGAACCGGAAACGCCGCGCATTTTGTTCAGTGTAGGGGGTGATGCGGTCACTCCGTGGGCGTCTGCCCGCACGAATTGTGGATCAGACGTGATCGTTACGGCCTGTTTGATGGTCGGTTGTGCAGGGCATTCCGGGCGCGTCGGTGTCTCGGCCGCGCCTCGCGCGGGCTGGCGACTATATCGTGATGGTGGCTGCTTCCTGTGCGTCGGTTCTGGTCTGCTTGCTGGTGAGGTGCGGGGTCGGGTAAGGAGCCCCTGACCACTTTGCCGTTGCGGCGACGAATGCGCTTTCGCCGCGCTTTATCTCCATCCTTGGAAGCATCACGAGAGCGCCGCCGTGTGGCCTTCTCATGGTGGGAGCCATCATGGCCGTGGCGATGCTGTCGCCGTTTCTTCTCGGTAGCGGCCTTCTCAAGGTCGATGATCTGGCCCTGAGCGTCCTCGGGTATGTCGAGATCGGTGTAGAGGTGGGGGGAGGTGGAATAAGTTTCGACCGGCTCGGACAGCTCGAGGTTGAGGGCCTTGTTGATGAGCTTCCAGCGGGTGACGTCAGCCCAATCTACGAGGGTGACGGCGACGCCTTTGGCACCCGCGCGGCCGGTGCGACCAATGCGGTGGACGTATGTTTTCTCGTCTTCGGGACATTCATGGTTGATGACGTGGGACACCCCGGTGACGTCAATGCCACGGGCAGCGACATCGGTCGCCACCAGGATGGTCGCCTCGCCATGACGGAATTTCTTGAGCGCTTTTTCACGCGCGACCTGCGTGAGATCACCGTGGATGGCGCGGGTTTTGAAACCGCGGTCGTCGAGGTCGTCAGAAAGCCGCTGGCATGCACGCTTGGTGCGGCAGAAGATAATGGCCTTCTCGACGTCGTTGGCCTGCAGAATGCGTCCAATGATCTCAATCTTGTCGAGGGGATGGGCCTGGTATACAAACTGCTGGGTGTCGGGGACCGTGGCCTGGGTGTCGGCTCCTTCGGCTCGGACGTGCACCGGACGATGTAGTTGGGACCGGGCTAGGGCCATAATCGGGGCCGGCATAGTGGCCGAAAACAGCATCGTCTGGCGAGAGGCCGGAGTGCGTCCGATGAGATTCTCGACGTCAGGAAGGAAGCCGAGATCGAGCATCTCGTCGGCCTCGTCAAGGACGACGATGCGCACATGGGACAGATCGAGGTCCTTGCGCTGGGATAGGTCAAGAAGGCGTCCAGGAGTACCGACGACAACATCGACCCCCGCTTTAAGTGCGTCAATCTGCGACTCATAACCAACCCCACCGTAGACGGTAAGGACGCGTGCGCCGCGGACAGAAGCGGCAGTGGAGATGTCTTTAGACACTTGGAGAGCCAGCTCCCGGGTAGGGCACATCACGAGTGCTTGGGGCTTGCCTTTGGTGGTGGGTTCGTCCCAACCTTCGTCACCGGGCAGGGTGATGCGCTGCAAGATGGTGATGCCGAAGGCGAGTGTTTTGCCAGTGCCAGTACGCGCCTGCCCAATGAGATCCGTGCCCTCGACGGCAATCGGGATCGACATGGCCTGGATCGGGAACGGGGAGACAATTCCCACCCCTTCCAACGCCTGGCAGATATCTTCTCGGACGCCGAGGTCGGCGAAGGAGATGGGAACGGAAACAGTAGTCTCGGTCAGTGTCTTGGCCTCTTCGTGCGTGGGCCCGTCAAGGCCCGGTGTCGTTCTTGTGACGTCGTTTAATGCCACGTCTGGTGTGGACCAGCGAAGGTACGCGTTCGACACACCATCAATCATTTTACCTCTCATGCCATCAACGCTCTCACCTGATGGGGTGAGCGTCGACGACACGAACCCCAGCCATACCGCCGTTGCGACGATTTTTGGTCTGTCTCGGCGTCTTGCGCCCTGCATGGATTCTCGGCGATAGTTTCCGGCATGGCGTTAGCTCCCGGGCTTGCGGAACGGTTCCTCATGGTTGATCGCAGCGCCGAGATCCAGCGCATTCTGGCAGAGGTTAGGACGCGGCTTACAGACCGCGAAACCCTCGCTGAGGTCGAGCCTCTCATCGGCTCGGTGGAGGAATACGTTCCCGCCCAGGACTGGTCGCAGGTCCTGTTGCGCGACCACATCGTGGTAAACTTTATTTCCGACTTCCTGGATCGAGTTGAGCCACATCTCGATCCCCAGCTTCGTCCTAGAGGTGGGTCCTTTGGCCCGTGGTTGGGACGAAGTACTGGAAACCGGGTGAGGTGGGACGCCGCGATGCGCCAGGTCCTCGCAGCGCATCAAGACAAGTCTGGTGACTCTCTTTTTGCTCGGCGGCTTGTAGGTGAAGTGTTGTCAGTGGCCCAACGACTCTTTGCTCGACATCAGAGCCTTACCTCTGCACTGACTCAGGCTGGCGGCGGTGAATTCGATGATCTTGATCTCATCAATGAAGTGATGGCCGGCGTACTTGGCGCCCACGATCAGCGCATGATTGAACTTGGCTTGGAGCCCTAAGGATGCTCCGAGAGCTCCCACAGCTTCGTCGTGACCTAGGTCAGAGGGTTCCGAACCCCACTTGACGGCTATTGGGCTGGCCCAAATCGAGGTAGGCAATTCCACGAGCCGGAATGAGGACCTTGCGGCCTTTGGCATCAGTCAGAGTGAGGACGGCGTTCGGCTGAGCCAGACTCTCCCTGAGTTGCTGTTCGATGGTCTCGGCGCTCTCCTGAGCATCGATGCTGACTTCGCGTGCGGCGTTGACGATGCCAATCTTAATCTCCATGAGTACCAACCTACCGTCGGATCAAGAATCCCGGCGCCACAGAGCCACCGTAATGTTGTCATGACCGCCGCAATTATTGGCGTGGGCGATAAGTCCGTCGGCTACGCCTGCCGGAGAAGCGTGGCCGTGATCATCAGCGTGCGCTTTACTGACGAGGTCGGCCATAAGCCGGGCCAAATCGCCGGCATCTGGTACGTGGTTCCACAATCCGTCGCTGCACACCAATAGCCATCCAGATTGCTGAGGTTGATAGGCCATGACACGAGGCGCAACGTCGGTAGCCGATGCGCCGATCCATTTTGTGATGGCATGAGCACCCATCCCCCTCTCGGCCTCTTCCCGAGACAATCCCAGGTCCATTTGGGCCTGGGCCATCGAGTCATCAATCGAGAGGCGAATGGGGTCGCCGTCATCAGGGAACCAGTATGTACGAGTGTCGCCAATATTGCCGACGACAATGCGATCGTGGGTAGCAACTGCTGCAGCGAGTGTGCACGCACCGATCGGACCCGATCCACTGACTACCGCCTCATGGGCTTTCTGAAAGGTGCGTTCGAACAAGGTGACGGTGTCGTCATCGTTGATCGGCAGGCCCTGGTCCATTGTTGCGGTGAGGTAGTCACGCGCAGTGTGGGAGGCGACCCTGGCGCATTCCTCGGCTCCCTCAGTCGAGGACACGCCATCAGCGACGACAAGGACAATGTGATGTCCTGACCCGTCGATACCGAGCGCTGCGGCATCCTGATTGGTCTCGTGACGCAGCCCAATATGCGACGCACACGCGACATCTCCACGCGCTGCAGCTGCGTCAGTGAGGTCCACTCGTAAAGTGGCGGCGGTATCGGGTGTCACGGTGTAGGACTGGTCCGACTTGTTCATGAAAGTCCTCAGGCTGATCGGGTGTTTTCCGCGTGGACCCTGGGGTCACGAATCGTGCTCACTTTGGTCGTGTGCCAGTGGTGGATGGACATCTACCGGCACGTCCATAGTGAGCTATTCGGCGCGCGGATGTTGCCTCATCCATATGAGGCAACAACTCCACTTTTTCATATCGCAGGCAGCTGCGGCTAGGAAATGACTCCTGACGACGCTGTTCTGTGTCATCGGCATCGGGCTTCGCTACCCCTGTCGGAGGCATGTGGTGGCATGTGTGTCATGCATGGTTGGGATGGCCTCCAGGCTCGAGTGCTTGCCGATGACGCCGGTACGGTTCTCGTCATGGGCGGGCCGGGCACGGGGCGGACGAGCCTATGCCTCGAAATTGCGGCGCGGCACGTTGCCTCTGGGGGGCGGTTGTCTGAAGTCTTGGTGTTGGCACAGACCAGACCGTCGGCCCAGGCGTTACGTACAGCGCTTGTTCGTCGACTCGGAGGTGCTCACCTAGACCCTCAGGTTATGACGGTCCACGCTCTCGCTCGTCGTATTGTCGCTTCCCCGTCGAAGCGGTTGCTCACGGCACCGGAACAGGAATTTCGGATGAGGGAACTGCTCGCGGCGCGAGACATGTCTGACTGGCCAGAGGAGTTACGTACTTGTGCTGGTACGGTTCAGTTTGCCTCTGATGTCCGGGTGATGGCGGCGCGTCTGCGGCAGGAAGGATGTGATCCGCAGGATTTGACAGAGGCAGGAACCGCATCGGGGGTGCCCGAGTGGCGCGTGCTGGGGCCCTTCCTGGCCGACTATTTGGATGTTCTCGATTTGGAGAGGTCACTCGATTATGCCGAAGCTGTTCATCGGGCTCGGATTACGTTAACTCGGCCAGGAGCTGATGTCGAGGTGCGATCACGGATCAAACTTCTGATCTGTGACGACCTGACGGAATGCGACCCGTCCCAAGTTCGCCTCCTCGCTCAGATCGCGCGATGCCACGTCCCCTGTGTGTTGACTGCGGATCCCGACCAGACGATCTATGGGTTCCGCGGCGCAGTGGCGGAACGGCTTGACGAGGTTATCGACGAGTTCCCTGACGTGTCGGTCCACCACCTGACAACGAATTATCGCAACAGTCAGCACATCGCTGAGGTTGTCGAGAGCTTGCGAACTGGGATGCCAGTGGTGCCCTCATCGAGTCGGCTACGTCGTCATGCTAATCACAGCACCTCCACTGAGGCAGGAACGGTAGCCGCGCTGCGAGCCCCTAGCATCACGCGATTGGTGAGAAAGATTGCCGGCACACTTCGTCATGCCCGCGTCGCTGATGGTGTGGCGTGGCGGAGTATGGCAGTGGTCACACGCCACGGCGGTGAGCTGGACGTGATTGCGACGATACTTGCCGCCGAGGGTATTCCGGTTCTGAGGTCGCGTGATGAACACGCGCTGTCGGATATCTACGCCGTCACACATATCTTGAATGCGTTGGAGATGACAGTGGCTCTGGCATCGGGGGCACAGCCCAGTGCTCGAGACGTTGCAACACTGCTGTCGAATCCGCTAGCTGGGATAGATCGCAGTGTTATTCATCGGTTAGAAACCTGGTGTCGGCTGGTGCGCGGCGTCGATGTCGACTGGGCGCTGCTAAAGGAGCTCGGTGCTGATCCGACGGTCACGGCGGCTGGGAAGTCCGAGCGAACTGACGGCGCTAGTCGATCCGAGGATGCCAGTACGGCAGAACTCGACACCGCATGCGAAGTGTACTCAGTGCCTCCAGGCTTACGGGCTTTCGCTCAGCCGCTAGCCGTGATGACTCAGCGGGTGCAACGTGCTGCGGATCTCTTGCGCTCTGGTGCCACGTGTCATGAAGCGTTGTGGGCCTTATGGCAGGGTAGTTCGTGGGCGTCGTCGTTGCGTAGACGAGCCGTGGCAGGAGATTCGACTGCTAACCGTGATCTGGATGGTTTGTGCTCTCTTTTTGACATGGCCGAGAGTGCTCAAACGATGGCGGGAATTGCAGGAGGTCAGCGTCTCATCGAAGTAGTGCGGCAGGAACAGATCCCAGCTGACCGAGCACGTGAATCCGATGAGGACCGTGATGGGGTGAGCGTTGTGACGGCCCACCGCATTAAAGGTCGCGAATTCGACGTCGTCGCCGTGTGTGGTCTCGAAGAAGGTAATTGGCCTGCTGGTAACCACACAGGGTCCCTTGTTCGCGCAGACCGCTGGTCTCCCGACGGCCTCGTAGCAGCGCCTGGATGGTCAGAAAATCTTCGGGCTGAAGCGAGGCTATTACTCGTGGCATGTTCACGGGCGCGTCACCAGCTGCTATTGTGTTCGGTCGATTCTGCTGAGGAGGGGAAACGCCCATTGGGGCTGGTCGCCGGACTTCCCCACATCGAGGACAATGCGGATTCGCTTAGTTTTACCAGCCTCACTGAACTCGTCGGCGAGCTGCGTCGAGTCGCTGCTGATGAGTCTGAATCGCCGGAAGTCCGAGCTGAGGCTCAGGCACTACTTGATGATTTGCGCAACGAGGAGCATCACGGACGGCGATTGGTGCCACAAGCTGACCCGGTGACCTGGTGGCGCCAAGGGGTACCTCGCCAGGCCGACATGGACGGGAAGATAGAGCTCAGCGCGTCCCATGTCGGGGAATTGCTCACTTGCCCGAGACGATGGTTTATGACCCGCCGTGCCGGTGTCAGCAGCGGATCAGCGCTTCGGGCAAGTATTGGTTCCCTTGTACACCGGATTTGTGCGGAAAACATGGACCAGTGGTCACTACCTGAGGCCCTGGCCGAATTGGAAGCCGCATGGCCTGAAATTGAGTTGTCGGCAGAATGGCAGCGCAGCGCTGAACTTGCGGATGCGAAAGCAGCTGTACAGCGCTTTGACGGGTGGTTGCAGTTACGTAACCGTCAGCTCATCGGAACTGAGGTGCGAGTCGATGGCACGATCACGGTGCCCTCCGGAACAGCGCGAGTGCGGGGCAGCATCGATCGGCTCGAGCGCGACGCAGAAGGTGCGTATTACGTGGTGGATCTCAAAACCGGGACCAGCCAGAGCGATGAGATAAAACAATCTCACCGACTACAAATTGGTGTGTACCAAGCTGTCGTCGCATCTGGGGGAGTCGAAGCCATAGGTCCAACGTCGGTTAGCGGCGCGGAATTAGTACATCTTCGGATTGGCGCAGGTAAAGGCCAAGCAAATCCAAAAGTCGATTATCAGAGTGGTCTTGTTGATGTACCTTGGCCTGACGAAGCCGAGCCTGTTGACGGCTGTTGTAACTGGATTGAAGCCAGCGTCGATAAGGCATTGAGAATTGTTACATCAGGTGAGTATCCCGCAATCGCGAATAGGGGCTGCGCTCACTGTCCCGCTCGGGCAGGATGCCCCGCGCTGGTACCGATGGATCCGGCGACTGCCGGTTCTGACCGACGAAGGAATGTCCCATGACGAGCTTGATTGGTAACGCCCCGGTTGATGGCGTCGACGTGGCAGCGCTGCTAGGAATCCCCATTTCCGTCGAGCAGGAGCGAGCAGTTCAAGCGCCACTCAAACCCTGTGCGGTGATAGCTGGAGCAGGCACGGGCAAGACGACGGTGATGGCAGCTCGCGTGGTGTGGTTGGTTGCCAGCAGACTGGTAAGCCCGGAGGAAATCCTCGGGTTGACATTTACCAACAAGGCGACTGCGGAATTATCCGAGCGCATTGAATCCAACCTCACTCGGGTGGGCCTGTTGACGTCAGAGCAGCCCCGTCCGACAGTGGCGACCTATGACAGTTTTGCGGGGACACTGGTAAACGATTACGGAGCCTGGGACGGTATTAACACGGGGGCACATCTCATAACTGGTGCCAGGGCTTACCAGCTCGCGGCGGAGGTCATCATGGGACTTGACAGGGCTCCGCTCGCCGCTACCCATATGGGGCCAACGTTCATAGCCCAAGCTGTAGTGAAACTGGCTGGAGCCATGGCCTCACACGATGCGAGTCCGGGCAAGGTCAGGAGAGCTGATGCCCGGTGGCGCCAGATGCTCCTTGACGCTCCGACAAAAAGGGGAGGGGATAGATACGCTGATATCGATAAATGGCTCTCGCGAGTCGATGAACGCGAAGAACTCCTTGATCTTGTTGCCGCCTATCAGAATCTCAAGAAAGAACGGGGATTGGTCGAGTTTGGCGACCGTATGGTTCAAGCCCTCCACCTAGCAACTCATCACCCGCGAGTGGGGGAGGAGCTGAGGGCCAGATACCGTGTTGTTCTCCTCGACGAGTATCAAGATACATCGTCGGCCCAGGCTGATGTGCTTGCTGCACTATTTTCGGGTCCGGACTCAGCTCATGGCATGGGTCACCCAGTGATGGCTGTCGGCGATCCGCTTCAGGCCATTTACGAATGGCGTGGCGCGGCCGCCAGTAACATCTTAGAATTTCACCGGCGCTTTCCGAATAAGGAAGGGACGCCAGCCCAGGTGCTCTCTCTCGCAACCAACCGCAGATGCGCCGATCAGATCATCAATGCGGCGAACGTAGCGTCAGAAGAGTTGCGACAAACGCTGTCGTCAGCGGTGGAGTCTGACGATCATGACCCCGCTGACGATCGGGCTGAGGTGGCAGTCGGGCAGCCGCTTGTCGCGCCCGAGGGGAATCGACGTGGCGAGGTTACGGTGGCCGCATATCCCGACTGGGCTAAGGAATGTCAGGCGTGCGCCGATATCTTGGTGGAAGCCAAGGAACGTGGCACCATCGCACGCTGGTCTGATGCCGCAATCCTTGTTCGACGTAATTCAGACGTGGCCGACCTCTACGACTCCCTCACTGCTCGTGATGTCCCGGTGCGATTTGCGAACTTGTCTGGATTGCTTCGACTCCCAGACATTGCCATGGTGGTCGCTCATCTTCGGTTGTTGGTGAATCGTCAGGATGACGCGGCGATGGCGACTCTACTTGCCGCACCACGTCTTGGACTCAGTACGGATGATCTGGCGATGGTGTATCGGCGCGCCCGCGCTCTGGCGAAAGCTCGGGCCAAGGATGATGGGCTAGACCCCGATGATGTCGAGATCCACCTCTCTGACGCTGTGATGGAAGGGCGACCCGGTGGTCATGAACGACTGCAGTGTGCACTGAAACGGGTATGTGCCGAGATCGTCGAGGTTGACGCGCACCAGGGGGATAGCCCCGATGACTTGGTTCTGCGCATTGAGGCCATTACAGGACTCGTCGACGATATGGCTGCTGACGACCCGCACCGGAGTGCAGCACGGCGAGATCACCTGGATGCGCTATGGAATGCGATACGTGAGGTTCGTCGCAGCGATCCCACTATGACAATCGCAGGAATCGTCACTTGGTTGGCGGCTGAAGAAGATGTTGGCGACGGGCTTCCCCGAGCCGCTACCGACGATCGCGACGCTGTAACAGTGTCGACAGTTCACGGAGCCAAAGGCCTGGAATGGCCGTTAGTCATCATCCCCGACATGGCTCAAGGTGTATTTCCGTCAACGTCGACTCCAGACAACTTCACCTCGGAGGCTGCTGTCCTGCCTTCCTTCGCTAGAGGAGATGCCAGCGACATTAGCCATCCACTATCGGGAAGTGTCGTCGATACTAAAGCGTACGTAGCGGCGCTCAAGGAGGATTCACAGTGGGCTGAGGCTCGTCTCGCCTATGTGGCCCTTACTCGTGCCAAAGAACGATTGGTGGTGTCGTGGCATCAATGGCGCCCACGCCGCAAGGGTAGTTTAGGGCCAGGTCGGTATGCAGACCTTCTCGCCGACATGCTTGGAACGGTGTGGCCGGACTTTGGTGAGCGTCCTGACGACGATATCCAGGCTGGCACGCCCTGGCCTGTGTTCGCTAAGGATGTGGGTCACGGCCTCATCGACAACGCATGCCGGTCCGTTGATGATCCTGGACAGGCTGATCGGGTGAAGGCGTGGCGGACTGACGCTGATGCTCTGCTCAAAGATGCGAGACGACACATCGATCTGCAGGATGAGGTCGCGCTTCCACCGCGTCTGACTACCTCGCAGGTCGTGAGGCTCCGCGCCAATCCGCAGGCGTTCCGAGACGATTTGCGCCGCCCAATGCCTCGACCAGCTGACAGAGGAGCTGGAATTGGTACAGCATTCCATGAGTGGGTGAGCCAATGGCTCGCGCCTGCAGAACCGATCCCGCTGTTCGATGCCGAGGAGATTGCGGAGCTTGACGAGGAGAACACTACGCAGGAGGCTGTCGCAGCTGAGCCTAGTGGTGCCGAGAACCGTGCGCTGCGGAGCCTTTGCCAAGCCTTTGAAGAGAGTCGCTGGGCGGGCGCCACTGTACTGGCAGTAGAGAAATCCTTTGTTATGACGATCGGTCAGACGGTCGTGCGTGGTCGTCTTGACGCCGTTGTCGCTGATCTGGATCATCCCGGAGATGAGCTCGTCATTGATTGGAAGACCTCACCACCACGCTCAGCAGACCCGCTCCAGCTATCCATCTACCGGTTGGCGTGGGCGCAGGCGAGGGGGATTGATCCGTCGAAGGTTAGGGCGGTGTTCCATCATGTTGGCGCAAATGAGACTATTAGCGCCGAACCTTTCTTAGATGCGGACCAGGTAGCAGCTATTTTGACGGCATCGTCTTCCGAGAACAGACCGACGAAGAATGCGTCTGACGCGTGATAATCGGATGGTTCATAACGGGTATAAAGTGGCCGCGTGAATAGGATCAGCGATTCCCACATCGTCAGGCGGCCTTTATTAGACCGCTGTCATGCTGATCGGGACGATGATAAGGCAAATCGGGCTAGGTGGGATGATCCGGCTGCCCAGTTGTTGCTCATTGATCCCTACGACAAGGTCGTCATGGCTCATGACAGGGTGGTCGCGGTTCCCACTGAGGGTGAGCGCGACGATCAGCACGACCTACTGCTTGGTGTCGTCGACGGGGTGCCTTGGTTTACCCGTCGTACCAATGAGCCACGTCCGGAGGCTCGGAGTGTACGCGCGGTTGATCTTGTCTCGGTTGATCGGGAACTCGTCATGTCGGCGGTGGCAGCGCTGGCTTGGCATGAGAGCAACCCGTTATGCTCACGATGTGGGCAGTCCACCCGCATTACGAGCGGTGGGCCGTCCCGAGTCTGTCCCCAGGGCCATTACGTATTCCCGCGTACAGATCCGGCCATCATTACCGCAGTACTTGACGACGAGGACCGCATCGTGCTTGCCCGTCAACGTTCCTGGGAACCGCATCGTAGGTCGGTATTGGCTGGATTTGTCGAGGCCGGCGAACCGGCAGAGCATGCTGTGGTACGTGAGGTTGCCGAGGAAACAACTCTGACGATCACCTCGGCCTGCTATATAGGGTCGCAGGCATGGCCGTTCCCCCGATCGCTCATGTTCGGCTACGTAGCTCGGGCGACCGGAACCATCGATGTCGGCCACGACGAGCTAGCGGAGGCTAGTTTTCTCAGCCGTCAAGAAGTATCCGACCAAGTTAATGCTGGGCGTCTCCAGTTGCCACCGACTCTGTCCATAGCAAGAGCCCTTATTGACGCGTGGTTAGAACACCGACTTCCGGAGCCAGAGAGCGGGTTTGACTTATCGGCCCCACTGAGGTGATAGCCCATCGACCTTGAGACTCCGGTCTCATCAAGAAGTGCGACTTTCTTCCCATCGGCGCTGAATCCCAGAACGTCGATCATTATCCCGGTCAATCGCCCTCTCCACAGACTCCCTTGTGCCCACCACAGTGAGGTGTTCACGTGCACGCGTGATGGCGGTATAGAGCAACTCACGAGAGAGGAGGGGCGAGTCGGGCGGTGGCAGGACCACCGTTACGTCCGTGAATTGGCTGCCCTGCGCTTTGTGAATCGTCATCGCCTGTAAGGGTTGCAGCGATGGGATGAGGGAACAGGGCAACCGTCTGGGGACTCCACCGGGTCCCGGTAGAGCTATCGTGGGGACGGGCCTTGTTTCAACGATGACCCCGCAATCACCGTTATTGACTCCCAATTGTGCGAGGTTATGCGTCACTATCGCAGTTTCGCCGAGAACCCACCGGCCTTGGCCAACGCCAGGCAACACATCTGAAAGTACAGTAACCATGCGCTGAGACCACTCGTCTACCCCGTATGGCCCCTCTCGGTGAGCGCACAACAACCGGTGGGCATCGACGAGTTTGAGAGCAGCAGCGTCGGCACTGGCCTGAGCAAGCTCAAGCATTCTTGCCCCGGTGCGTGCGATCACCTTCGCGACCTCCGGAAGGTCGGCCATGGTGATATTCGCCGGGTCAGCGTCGATCCACGTAATACTGCGACGACCACTGATCGTCGCGATGCTATCGGGGGAAGGAGAGTCGTGTGTCACTCCAGCAGCTGTCGCCAATACGTCCAACGCAGTGCTCTTGTCTCCCTCGCGTACCGCCTCCGACAGCCGTGCGATATCTCCTCTCGAGCGGTGGTTACAGGTGAGGATCGTGACAGGAAGCTGCGCTTGGAGGGCATCAGCCGACGAAACGATGTCAGCCAAGACACTGCCGGCGTCCACCGAGACAAGCTGCCCTGGGTCCCCGACGAGAATTAAACGAGTTTGAGGCCCGATTGCAGAGAGGAGGCTAGCGGCCAGAGGCAGAGAAAGCATTGATGCTTCGTCAACAACGACGACTCCGAACGGAAGCTTGTGTTGCTCGTCATACCCGAATGAAGTTCCCGGACCCTGCCATTTCAGCAGTGAGTGGACAGTAGTTGCGTCAGCAACAATCGGTTTCAGGTCATCGGGCATTCGCTCTGAAACGTGCGAAACTGAGTCACGCAAGCGTGCCGCTGCTTTGCCGCTGGGAGCCGCGAGGGCCACGGCTCCAAGATGAGGGTCAGCCTGTTGCAAGGCAGCTAGGAGGGCGCATACCGTAGTTGTCTTGCCGGTTCCGGGGCCACCTGCAAGCACACTAACTCGGTGCATAATTGCGGCGATGGCAGCATCAGCTTGAGCTGGATCCAACATAATTCCGGATGCTGCTAAGGCATTACTGACGCTGGAAACAACATCGTCGGCCAACACTGGGCCTTGGCTTGGCGGATCCGCAGCGAGGGTAGCGAGATCGCGGGCGACATCGTGCTCAGCTTGCCAATATTTCTCTAGGTAGACCAGGCCATCATCAAGCCGAGCCGGCAACCGGTTGATCGGATCATCACGGCCAGCAATGACGGGACTGGCCTCTAGCGTGGACAGCCACTCGCCTGGATGTGGCCATTCCAATTCCGCGAATAGGGCTGCCTGGTCGCTGGTTTCGATGTCTGGAATTGCCGGATCAAGGATTTGCTGGCGGACGACGTTTGCGATTTCATGAGGGTCCCAGAACACGGACCCGCGCCGAAGCTCACGGCATGATAAAGCGATGGCAAGGCTGACATCGCAGTTGGTCTCGCCACCGATGCGGCACACTAGATTGGCTAAATGGATGTCGCTGGCCTCGAGGACTCCGGCTCGGGCGAAGGGCTCGAGCCGGAGTCCTGCTGCTACCGGGACGAGGTCAGTCATGGAGACCTCCCAATCGCTCGCTGATCGCCTCAATGAGTTCAGGCCTAGGATGCCAGGTAAAAACTCCGTCAGGCATGTCACCGTCGGGTACTGGACGATCAGCCATACCTCGAACAAAAAGGTAGCCGATGGGGCCGAGATGGGTTGCGGGGTCGTATCCAGGCAGACTTGATGCCAGGAATCGATGCAAGGCTGCCGAATACAACAATCCTTGCAGCGGGTAGTGAGAACTGAACATCATGGCCCTCATCGTGTGTGCGTCATATATATGAGGACTGAGCTTGTGGACTCCAGGAATTCGGTTCGTCTTGTAATCGATAACTAGATGACGGCCATCGGGTCGCCTCAAGACCGCATCGATCGAACCCGTGAGAAAGCCGCGTAGCGCCTGGTCGCCATTGGGGATATGGGCCAATATTTCGCCGTAGCCGCTGATGGGATCGTCGGGTGGCACCAGACTCGGATCGCAGAGGAGGGATGCTAGATCTGTCATGGTGGTCGATCGTCCGGACTGGGCCATGGCAAGTTCGAAATTCATCTCAGCCAGTCGATCCGCCGGGGAAAAATCTGCCAAGGTCATGCCCGGGGCCAAGGGTCCGAGATCACTATGAAGAACCTGCTCCAAACTGGTGGCGAGTTCGGATGGCGGGACGTCTGGTAAGGGCGACATTCGAAGGGCTCTGCGGGTGATTGAGAGTACCTCGCTGGAGAGGTCGGTGGCCGCGGTATCGATGTACTCAAGGACCGTGTGAACCAGGGTGCCGAAGGAGGTTCCTCCGGGTAACCCACACAGACCGGGGGCTGTGTCATCGACGGTCTCGTCGTCAACGGGTTCATCGATGAGGTCGTCAGTCATAGGTTCTGACACGGCTGCGTGGAGGTTGGCCGTCAATCCTGAATATGAGGTTCGGGCAAACGCGGTGTCGAGTGGTCGCGTCAGCGTCCTAGGGACAACGCAGGCACGAGCCTGGGCGCTGACCGACCGGGTAAGGAGTTTCTGGTTAGTAGGCGCTATTACTGTCGCAATCGGTCCGGAGTTGAGCCAGGGGAGAGTTCCGGGGTCGGTCCCGGCAACGCCTAAGCCGAGCTCGCCCGTCGTGCGGTCCATCTCGACAAGGCGTTGGAAGGCGGACCATCGATGACGCCGAGGACAAGGGGACCACCATAGTCGTACAGCAGATCGGGCGCGGGTGAGGGCGACGTACAGCAAGCGAAGGTTCTCGCCCCGCTCGTCCTCTTCGTGGCTCTCGATTGCTATGGAACGATCGGTTCCCTGCGAACTGATGTCCAACACGCGCCGTTGCCCGTCGTGCCACACGATCGGACCATTGATGCTCTGCTTCGGCGCCCATCCATTGGTGATGTCAGGCAATAACACGACGGGGAATCCCAGACCCTTTGCCTCATGGATGGTCATGATGATGACAGCCTGTTGGTCACTATCAAGGCGACGGGGTTCGTCGTCGCCTGCTAGTTGTTGTTGCTCGCGGATCCACGCTGCGGTTGCCGTCGCGGTCAGTCTTCCTTCACAGGCCGCAATATGCGCTTTTTGTGCCACCTGACGTAGATCGGTGACGTATCGCTCACCACCTGCCATGCTTACCAGACGCACCAGCACACCGGGGCGATGAAGGGCAGCCTCAACCGTTCCCCATACCCCCGTCATCGTCCAGGTACTCGACCAGCGAGCCAGATCAATCGCCAGGTCAGAGCGCACCCGCGAATCGGATGCTGCCAAATCAGCTGGCGTTGCACCGATGAGGTCAGACAGGCACAACCTGGTCCGCAGCCTTTCATCGGTATTCTCGAGAGCCTCGAGCAAGGTCATAAGATCTTCGGCCGCCTGAGACGACCACACCGGTGAAGCACCAGAGAACACTGCAGGCTGATGGGCCTGTGATAGCGCTGTCGCAAGTTCGGCACCCCTGCGACGTGTTCGCACCAGGATCGCGATGTCGTTGGGGTGAAGTGGCCTTAACCCGTCGCCATCTTGAACGACCGTTCCGCCCTCGAGCATCATGATTACCTGATTAACGAGGTCTTCAGTGACGGACTGATCGGAGGTCGCTGTGCTGAGCTGCGCACCGGCAGGAGCTTGGAGGCAGCGGATCTGGAAGGGTTGAGACCAGTGGTAGCGCGGTCCATCGGTGGTCGCTGTCTTAATTCGAGATTCCTGATGATGGGCCATCACTAACTCCATTGAGATACCGTGGCCCAACTGAGCGTTGCTAAAGAGGGTATTAACGGCCTCGACAATGGGCTTATCAGTTCGGTAGTTGACGTCGAGATGAAGGACATGGCTGGCAGATTGGGCCGCGTCTTGATAAGCGTGGATGTCAGCCCCTCGGAAGGCGTAGATCGACTGTTTTGGGTCTCCGATCAGCCAAAGGTTGCTGTGGCCATGAAAGGCTCGCCGCAGTATCTCCCATTGCAGGGGATCAGTGTCTTGGAACTCGTCAACCATGACGAGTCCAAACCGATGAGCAAGTGTTGCGCAAGCTAACGGGCCACGGTATGGGTCACGAAGAGCCTTGACAAGATCGCCAATAAGGTCGTCAAAGGTATGAACTGCCCGCGATTTGGAGCGTCTCCGGACGTCTTCTCGTACTGACAGGGCCCACAGCACGTCTTGCGCAGGCGTCTCTGTATCTTCCTTGGAGAAGATCGGAACCTCGCCGTATTTCACCGCGACATCTCGAGACAGCTCGCGTTTTTCGCGCACTGAGGGCGGCCGGTCACAGTCGAGATACCGGGCCAGGTAGTGGTCATCGGATACCTCGGTTGCTAGGGGGACAAGATCAGTCATCGGCACTGAGGACGGGTCATGGTCTGACAACACTCCCAACTCCACAAGCATTCGGGACGCGAACTCATGGGTGGTGGTGATGACCGCCCTGTCGAAGTTGTCGAGAGCAGACTCCACTCGTGCGAGTCCTGCCCGGCCACATCGGATAAGCGACTCATCGCAGGGATCAGAGGGTTCTCGGGAGCCTGCTAGTAGCAAACGGGTGTTGACAAGACGTTCGTAGACACGTCCGCGCAGTTCGCGGGCAGCTGATCGGTTGAAGGTTACCAGGAGGAGGTTCTCCATGTGAACCAGACCAGTCACGATAGCTTTCGCGCACACCGCCGAGATGGTCCACGTCTTTCCAGTCCCGGCACTTGCTGCCAGCAGGATGGTTCCTTGTGGCAGTGGTCGAGTGATGTCAAAGGAGGTGTTGGTGGTCATGCCATCCTCCCCGAATTCGAAAACTGTGCCATCGTCGATTGTGAAGACCCAGCCCCTCTCAACGCCTGCTTAATCGGATCGAAAAGCCATCCGGAAAGTTCCTTCAAGGTGGTACCTAACTCATGGCAGCAGGTGATGAGCTCACCCACATCAGTTCCCAAAAATGCCGCCCAGTTTGGATCCCGTTCCCGCGACCACTGCACCTGGAGGGCGCTGGTTCCGGTGCGGTAGTCGTTATGCGCCATGGGGGACAACTCGACGAGCGCATGTGCCAATTTCACAGGTAGCGGGATGAGTTGCTGGTTGCTCCACCAGGCGACTCGGGCGAGCCCAGCCAGGATGTCGCGAGCATGATCCGGCGCTGGGGAAGCCATCCGCAGGATGTCGCCGTTCGGGACAAGGACTCCAAACCATCCGGGTTCGTCAGTGGCGATGGTCACAGCGAGCAGATCGACCCACAGGTCGAGGAGCGGTCTAGCATTCGCCCGGGACGCGACAGCGTGAACAATCTGATGGTTCCTCACACCGACTCGACCACGCAGGTGAATTGGGTGCATGGGATCGACAATAAGTTCGTCAGGCCATAGCAATGGGGGGCTGTTACCCTCATCGAGATCGAAATCAATTTCGATGAACTGCTCAGCTTGGTCGCCGCGGAGCCGATTGGCTCTCTGACAAATCTGCATCGCGTCCTCAGCCAATTTGGTGACGATGCGTTGGCCCAGGTGCCCTGGAGGAGTAGAGCCGCGGAGTCGTTCGGCATTGATGGCGTCGTCTGGCAGAGAACCGCGTTCTAGGTCAGCCAGGATCCGGGAACGTACCCAGTATTTGTCTAATGAGCTTGGTGCAAGTGGCAGGTCGACCGGAAGGTCGGTAGATCTTTCATTAGCTGGTGCACCAGCACGGGCTCGCAAGAGTGTCCGTGCCGGGTGAGACAGGGCGAGAGTGAGGTCGGTAAGGGACATCCGGGATTCAGGCAACTTGGCCACCGGGGGCAATACGACGCGATGAGGTCGAGGCTGTGATCCAGGATGGCACCCTGCTGCTGCGGCCGCGGCGTTGTCGAATCCACTCCAAGCGGTACCACTGTGACGAGAGAATTCATCGGTAGAGAATGGTTGTAAACCGTGATCAACGCAACGCGGTGTCGTGGACTGCGCCTTGAGAGCTTGGGAGAGGGTTCTCGTAAAGGGGCCTGGCAGCACGGTGAGGTTGCTCACAGGGCTACGCGCCTGCCTCACGACGATCAGGAGGGTTCTGGCTGACAGAGCGACGTCGAGAAGGTCTTGTCGTGCTTTAGCAGCCGGATCGAGGTTTTCATCTCGCAAGCCTTGAAGGGGATCGGCATGAACAGCTTCTTGGTCGGGGTCGACGATAATCACGACTTCGTGGTCGACGGGGGTAAGCTCACCCGGACGGCACACCTGAATTGATCCATCGAACCAGCTGTACCGCCCACGATGGATGCCTGAGAGCCAGTTGAGGAGGTCAATGATCTCCTGGCGATCAAACTTTCTGTCTTCTGCGACCCCCTCCAGGCCTGTCAGCAGGGCAAGAGTCTGTGGCGCCGATCGAGGAGCGTCTGCGGGAGCGGCAGTAAGATTGTCAACGATCTGGCTGACCCGGTGTTTCCAGGTGGCGATCGATGCAGGTGTTTCAGTGTCGAGGAACGCCTTGCGCATTCGGGATACGAGTTCAGCGAGTTTTCCGACGAGGGGGATTGTTGTTGATCCGACGTCAGTAATCGGCGTAACTGTCCCCAGATAAGTTGGTGGTGTAGATGACATCGCGATGGCGAGAATCATCCTTTCGATGCCAGCCAGCCAGGTCGATTGCCTGATCTGGCCCAGCCCTGCCTTGTCCCTTGCGGCAGGGTCAACTCCCCACCGGATGTCGGCCTGGCTTACCAGCCGTTCAATTGCCTCCTGGTCGTCATCAGAGAATCCGAATCGAGTCCGCACCGCAGGCATGGCGCACAGGCTAAGCAAGTCTTGTCCCGTAGCACGTGAGGAGGCCAGGCCCAAGATGGTTGTCACCGCTTCAGTGACGGGATTAACATGCTCGCGTTGCGGAGGGGTCGTGAACCGTAACTGATGTGCGGGGTGATCGATATCTGCCAGAGTTCCAGCGGAAAGAAGGTGGGCGGTGTCCTGGCGCCCGCAACATATGACGACGATGTCCCTGGGTTCCAAGGTTGGGTAGTCGGCGAGAGCGGCGCATACAACATCACGCACTACTTCGGCCTGACGATCAACTCCGTGGCATTGGTGTATTTCGACTGTTGGCAGCTCTTTGCGGTGGGTAGCCGCGCTCTGCGCTGTACGGATCGATGACGATGTCCATCGCGCGGTCGTGGCAGAGCGCGCCCGGTCAAAGGTCCGCCACGGATCCGCACCACCAATGCCATGATCGAGATGGACGATGGTGACGTCGTGTGAGGTCGACAACGCTTCCGCCAAGCTGACGTCGTGCTGAGCCGTGGTCGTCGATGAAAACCACACGATCGGCGGTTCAGATCGTGACTGAGTGAGTATCGTGTCGACGAGGAGCTGGTGTCGGCTCACGGGGTCCGGAACATGGCACGGTTCGGCAAGGAGGGTACGCCACAGCGGGGCCCACCACGCGCGGGCGGGATCCAGCGGGTCACCCGCAAGGTCAGTATCACCCTGGTGAGATGTGGGGGCGGCACCGTCGGCCCAGGCATTCAAGACGTCGTGAGGGTCGCGAGCTAGCGCGTAGATCGCGTCTGCAGCTTGTCGTGCAGTTGTCCATGTTGCACGCGGCACTCCTTGCCGACGGCTGGCTTCCAGATGGGCTGAAACAACCTCAAAACCGGGGGAATTGTTCTCAATGACGCGGCATATACGCAGGGCCAGGGGCCCGGGCTGCCACGGATCGTTTTCCCGCTTGATTCCCAGGAGATCTTCCTCGAGTCGTTCTCGTAGACCCAGCGGCGTTGTTGTATCGATACCGGCGGCGATTCCATGACGGCGGGCGAGGGATTGCAGCAAAGATCGAGACTGAGCATTGCCAGGAGCAACCAGAATCGGCCGGATGAATGGATCGGTGGTGGGCTCCGACAAAGCTGCTACGACGGCGTCACTGACGCAGCGCCAGGAATGGACGACCTTCACCACACCGGCCATCAACGCACCTCCTCGTGATAGCTCGGCCTTCTGCCGAACTGATTAATCAGTTTAGTGGCGAGGTATGACACGTTGACGAGTCAGCTGTGACACACGTGCGGAACACTCACAATGCCACGGCGGCATGTCGCTGTCGGTCACGACCCTTATGGTGATCGCTGTGAGAACCCGAACGGCAGATGCGATTCTGGCGGCACTGGATCCTGAGCAGGTCAAGGTTGCGAAGACCTTCGATGTTCCAGTGTGCGTCATAGCTGGTGCCGGGACAGGTAAAACTCGTGCTGTCACTCATCGCATTGCCTACGGCGCAGTGACAGGCAAGCTTGATCCGCGTCGTACCCTCGCGGTCACTTTTACGACTAAGGCAGCTGGCACGATGAGAGGTCGACTCGCTGATCTTGGGGTTGTTGGTGTGCAGGCTCGCACTATTCATTCTGCGGCGTTGCGGCAGATCAAGTTTTTCTGGCCTCGTGCATATAACTGTGAGTTGCCACCGGTGAGTGATACTCGTTTCTCGATGGTGGCGGAGGCGAGCCATCGCATTGGTCTGGGCAATGACAAGGCGCTGCTGCGCGACTTGTCTGCCGAGATCTCGTGGGCGAAGGTCTCAAATGTGCCGACTGATCAATACGCATCCCTGGCTAGGGCGGAAGGTCGGGTGGTGGCGGGAGTTTCGGCAACTGACGTAGGACGCGTCCTCGCTGGATATGAGACTGTGAAGAGGGAACGCTGCGTCATTGATCTGGACGATATTTTGTTGTGCGCGGTGGGATTGCTGGTTCAGCACCGTGACATCACTGAGGAGATTCGGGCTCGGTACCGGCATTTCGTTGTCGACGAATACCAGGACGTTTCTCCGCTGCAGCATAGGTTGCTTGAACTGTGGTTTGGCGATCGAAATGATGTATGCGTCGTGGGAGACCCGCACCAGGCCATTCACTCTTATGCAGGCGCGCGAGCTGACTACCTCCTCAACTTCGTTGCCGATCATCCTGGCGCTAAACGCATCGATTTGGTTCGCAACTACCGCTCCACCCCCGAGATCGTTCAGTTGGCCAATGAAGTTCTTGTCAACCGTATGACTCCAGAGGAGGCTCTGGAACATGGCAGGGGAGTCACATTGGTTTCGCGGGAACGATCCGGTCCCGAGCCCATCTATCAAGCTCTCGGGGACGATGCCTCCGAAGCTTCAGCTGTAGCAATGTGGATTGAATCGCGCCATGCTGCGGGAATCCCATGGTCTGAGATTGCCGTCTTGTACCGGATTAATTCTCAGGCAGCCCAGCTTGAGACCGCGCTGGCCGAGAGGTCCATCCCATATCTTGTGAAGGGTTCTGAGCGCTTCTATGACAGGGGCGAGGTGCGACGCAGCCTTGACGCTTTGGCTCGGCTTGCTGCTGATGAACCAGGTGCGGATCCGCTACGGGCTTTTGATCGGGTACTCGCAGCTCAAGGTTGGTCGGCTATCGCGCCCGAGGGAGAAGGTGATGTCCGGCAACGGTGGGAATCGTTGCAAGCTTTGCACGACCTGACGGTCTCGGTTGTAGACGACGGGACGAGGACGCTGGAAGAACTGGCAGCCGTGTTCTCCCGTCGGGCGGCCACTCAGGAGGCGCCGGTCGGCGACGGCGTTACCTTGGCAACCTTGCATGCGTCTAAGGGGCTCGAATGGGATGTCGTGGCCCTCTATGGCATCAATGACACGATGGTGCCCTTCATCATGGCTGAAGCTCCGGCTGAGGTGGCTTCGGAGCGCCGGTTGTTGCATGTTGGCGTAACCCGAGCACGACGAGACCTGTGGGTCTCGTACTCGTGGTCTGGAGGGAACCGGGACCGGCAGGGGATCTCGCGATTTTTGCGCGGCCTCCCCGGGACAGGGGAAATGACCGACAAACCCCCGCGACATCGCCGGAAACGTCGTGCCACGATCACAGTCTGCTCGGTGTGCGGCAAAGCCCTTACGGCGGCCAGAGACCGAAAACTCGGCCATCACCTTGCCTGCGAGGTTGGGGTCGACCCAGTTCTCGTCGAGAGGTTGCGGCAGTGGCGCAGCGAACGCGCGGAAGCCGATCGAGTGCCAGCTTTCGTCATTCTCACGGACGCTACCTTGCTGGGCGTGGCGGAGAAACGACCTGACTCTATGGAAAGTTTATTGCAGATCCCCGGAATTGGTAGGCGCAAGGCCGATCTTTACGCGGCTGATCTCATCAAGGTGCTGCACGGTTCCTCGGATAACCAACAGTGACATCCAGGCTGGGCTGGCACCTCAATACTGCGCTCGCCGGCAATGGTACGCACGTGGAAGGTTTTCGGTCGACGGGAGACCGTCGAGTCGCGGATAGATAGTGCGGCACGTTCAATTCGATTGACAAGCCACTCGGTGACTGCGGGATCGTACTCCCCCTCCGTCATACTGCGAGCCATCGTCACCCAGTCAGGGTCGCGGGCGGCCATCGCCATGTCAGCACAGTGTTGGCATCCGGGGCTGCCATCGCTGATAGGGCCAAGCATGGCCCAATGATGACGTCCCCATGCGACGACCGACGGGATCCCCGCGCGATGACATTGCTCGGCCACATCGCGGCCTCCGAGGAGGGTGCGGGGGCAAAGAACAACGACATGAACGTCAAGATTGCCATGCCCACTGGTGCGACGAAGATTGCGGGTGTTTCCGGGCTCAAGCGTTCTTACCCACGTTGTGACGTCGATGCGACGCGCTGTGAGACCCCGCACCAGATCGTCGGAACAGCCATGATCACTGACGACCGCCACCCGAAGATCGCAGGGCTCGGTGGCTACGCCCGCTTCGTATAAATGATGCGCAACTTCTGCCGGGACTTCGACACGTCCATCGGCGCTTGCCGTCGCGCCGCGCAGTCGGAAAGACCGACCATCCGGAGCGAGGAGGCGTAACCCGCCTGAAACCGAGACCCAAGGACAATCAAGTTCAACGTGCATGACCTGAGTTTTCCCAGGACCTGGGAGCTTACGTAAGTCCCGGCGAAGAAACGGGCAACACCATGAGGAAGATGGGCAACAACTTGAACCATCCGGACAACATGTCATGCTGTTGGGACAACACGTCGTCAGGACGCCACCGAAGCTGACTGGGGATACAGATACATAAGAACCCCCGGACCATCACGATGTGCCTTCCCCTGCACATCTGAGATCCGGAAGCTAACGTCAATCTAGGACAGGCTCTAGTTCTCGTCAACTTCGTACGTTCGTTTGCCGACGTCAGTGGTGTCAAAAGTGTCCTTCTCACCCGGCATGATGGGCGCTATGGCTGACATGGCTGTTCCGGACGAGATCATCGAGGCACGAGATGGTAGACCTGAGATCATCATTCGACGTAGCGCTTGTAGACGTCGCACCTTGAGCGCCAGGATGGAGGGGAGTTCCGTCCTCGTCATGGTGCCCATGGGTATGCGAAAGGCTGATCAGGACCGTCAAGTGATGGAGCTGGTGGACAAGGTGACGAAGTCCGATGCTCGTCGGCGACACCATGACAGCAATGACGAACTGACCCGGCGCGCCCTTCGGTTGTGCCAGAAGTATCTCGATCCGCGTGTCAACGACACGGTCGAGCCGGCGTCGGTGCGGTGGGTGTCCAATCAGAACACCCGCTGGGGTTCATGCACGCCGTCGACCGGTCAGATTAGGCTGTCTGACCGCATGATCGGATTCCCCGACTGGGTCGTTGACCATGTCTTAGCCCACGAGCTTTGCCACCTCGTGGAGGGCCATCACAATCGACGATTTCACGAATTGCTCGCCGGGTTCCCTAACGCCGAACGGGCGGAGGGTTTTCTGACTGGTTTTCAGTGGGCTGTCTCCGGGGAAGCTGATAACACCAGGAACGATCCTGACGATAACCCAGCGGATCAGTCGTCGTGACCGTGATCTCGCAGCAGCTTCTCTAACTCAGCGTCGAGGTCGTCGCCGCCCTCCGAGGGATCTTGGCGATCCCCCGAGACATAGCCCAGTGGATCGTCGAGGTCGGCGGCAGTGGGGACGAGGTCGGGGTGGTTCCACACATGGTCTCGCCCGACTGTTCCTCGGGCCTCGCGCAGCGCTGCCCACAGATTTGCGGCATCGCGCACCCGGCGGGGACGTAACTCAAGACCGAGCAGGGACTGGAAGAAGACCTCTGCAGGGCCGGATGTGGCACGGCGACGTCGCACTGCCTCGGCAAGCTGATCGTGACTAGGAAGCCAGGTGCGAGCAACCTGGAAGGTTACCTCGTCAACCCATCCCTCAATAAGTGCCAACAGGGTCTCTAGACGCTGAAGCACTCCATCCTGCTCTGGTGTGCGTGTTGGCTCGAAGAGGCGTCCCCGTAAACGCTCCGACATTTCCTGGGCTTTTTCTGGCGTCAGCTGGGAGAGGTCGTCAATGTCGATGGCATCTTCAATAGCCGAGGAATCGATGCGGATCTCGCGAGCATAATGCTCGACCAGGGCTAGCAGTTGCGGGCCGAGCCAGCTCACCGCGTTGAACAGGCGTTGGCGAGCAGATTCACGCAGTACGAGGTAGAGCTCAACGTCCCTCGGATCGAGGTCTAGGTCGTTCCACGCGGCGGCGATATTGGTGGGGAGGATGACGACTTGAGGTACAGATAGCACCTGTAAGCCAATCTCGGTGCCGGTGACTGTTGAGGTCGACAATTCTGCGAGCCCCTGGGCCAGCTGAGCCCCGTACAGCATCGCTGATATCCTGCGCAGTACCGGGCCCATCATTTGAGTAAGTGCGGCCATCGGATCGTTGGGGCCATCCGGGGACATCAGCCCGGTCATGGCTTCCGTGAGGGAGACCAGCACTGGCTCGACGACAGACTGCCAGGAGGAGAAGGTATGTTCAATCCACTCTGCACGACTCCAGCACGCTGGCTGGACGTTCACCTGAGCGAACTCGCATTCGCGGTCGAGCCAGCTCTCTGCAAGACGGGACGCATCGAGTAACGCTGTGCGTTCCTGCTGACCTGGCGCTGGGTCAGGGCCATGGGAAGCGGTGATGTGCCGAGCCATGTCTTTGATGTGAGACCAGTCGACTGGTCCATCACTCGGGTTTGTCCCGGGCATGCCAAACCCTACCGAACTACCGGATCCGAACATCTGCGACAACTGTGTCATAAATGAGGTGAGATCACCGTTGACGGGTAGGCCTAACTGCTGCATCATGCGACGCAATTGCTCAGCCATCTCCTCGGGGTCGGGTTGCCCAGGATTCTGGGGTCCGTCGTTCATTCCCGTCTCCGTTCGCTCGTCGTGGGGTCTTAACCAAGTCTAGGGCCGTGGCAGTCGTGGAAAAGTCATCGTTCGCAGCGGCTAACATGACCATCATGTCCGAGCCAACCCCGCCCACGTCGCAGGCGCATGACTCTGGCGCGTCCGCCAACGTAATAGCAACGGTCGAGACCGAAATGCGGCAAACGGCGCGCTTTCCTACTCGCTGGACAGCGATCTCGTCTGCCCTCGTCGTATTGCTATGCGTCTTAGCCTTAATTCTCGTCCCGATCCCGTTCGTGGCGCGGTCTCCCGGCCAGACCGTGAATCTGTTCTCGACGAACGAACGGGGCAAGCCAATGATTCAGGTCGACGGTTTGACCACTCGGCACGGTGAGGGCGAGATGCGGATGACGACCGTCTCTATCACCCGTGCTGATTCACGTCTCAGCATGGCCGAGGCGTTGGTCGCTCATCTGCGCGCGGACCATGATGTACTTCAGCGGGAGGCTATTTACCCGCCGGGACGGTCTCCTCAGCAGGTCGATGCTGATGAGTCGTACATGATGGACACATCAGAGCGTGACGCCGCCGTGGCCGCTTTACGAGCTGCCGGTCAACCTGTCACTGAGATGCCCATGGTCAGTGCTGTCAGTGCCGCAGGTCCGGCGCATGGAAAACTCGCGCCCGGGGATCTCATTGAGAAGGTGGATGGGAAACCAGTGGCCTCCGTTCTCGACGTCGGCAAGGCCGTCCGGAAACATACGGTGGGGGACACCGTCGTATTTGTGGTTCTGCGCAATTCGTCTGTGAAAACCATTGCGGTGACGACAGTTTCGTCAGTAAGTGATCGACGCGCCCCGGCAGTAGGTATCACTATCGATACGGGTTACCGATATACCCCAACGATCACCTATAACATTCCGGGGGATATCGTCGGCCCATCTGCTGGGCTTGCGATGGCATTGTCGATTTACCAAATGGTGGCCCCGAACGACCTCATCGGTTCACTGCGGATCGCGGGAACTGGCGGCATTTCCCCAGACGGTAACGTTGTTGCTATTGGCGGCATTCAAGAGAAGATCGCGGGAGCTGAGCGCGACGGTGCGAAGATCTTCCTCGTTCCAGCCGGCAACTGCCGCGATATAAGTGGAGTCGAGACTTCCATGAGACTGGTCAAAGTATCGAGTCTTAAGGACGCCATCGCTGCTATCCAGAAAATCCGTGCCGGGGGAACGGGAATACCGCATTGTTGAATGATGAGGACGTGGAGATGACGCAGGATCCCCAGGTCGTACAGGGAGTATCAGGGTCGGCTGATGATGCCTTGATTGCGTGCTTGACCGAGATCGAGAGGTTTGTTGCTTCGTCGAGCTGGGGCGGTCCGCCTCGTCTATTCGCGCTGGTGCGTACCGTCGATCTTGTGAAAGCTGAGCCAGCGCTGGCTGGCCAGCTTGCCATCGGTAGCCATGACAGCTTGTCCAGTATCGAGCAGGACGACTTTCGTCCCGGTGAAGACCTTGCTCAGGCCCTTGCCACCACGACGTGGGGTGATGCTGTGGATGGGGCCGCTATCTGCGTCGAGAGGATCTTCTTACCAGATGACTGCGCCGACGAGATACCTCGCGATCCGGAAAAAGCTGCGGCGTTTGTAGCTGCTCATCCGAAACATCAAGAGGTACGAGTGGTGGCCGGGGCGCTTCGCGATGGAAGCCACTACGGTGTCGCCCGTCTCGTCGAGCACCCCGACGAGCTTCTTGGCTCGATTGATCTGGTGCCTGCGCTGGAATCAGCCGTGCTGGAGACCCTGCGCTGACGACTTGGCGCGAAAACTGCCTTCTGGTCGGTAATGTGCGCGGTGGTGCCGCCACATCTAGGAGACGATCATGACGGATCATCAACCAGTCCATGAACAGGTCCGTGTCCAGGACCAGAACGACCACGGGCCACGTCGCGCGCCCGGGAGATATCAGCGTTCACCTCGCGGAACGATGAAGTGCCGTCCTGTGATCGTCGCGATCATGCCGGGCATCCCGAAGCCGGTGTTGGAGACGGGTGTCGAATACGCGAAGGCCATGGGCAGTAAAATTGTGTTCGCGCACGTGGCGACGGACCGAGTCTCTAGTCCGTCGAACCCCGACACCAGCCATCCGCTTGACCCGACAGCGCAGCGGACCTCAATGGAAACTGCCAAGTCAGCCATTTACAGCGCTCTCGACGCTTTCATGTCTGACTATCCGGAAGCGGATTGGGAGCTGGTATATCTGTCTGGTTTGCCGGATCAGCAGTTGGCGCATCTAGCCCACACCATCAACGCTGGATGTTTCGTCCTTGGTACCCGTAGGCCTGGGTTCCGCGCTGGAGTTCAGGAGTGGTTGGACGGCTCGGTTGCCGTGCAGTTGGGACGTCGTCAGCTGCGGCCGGTCATCATCGCGCCGCTTCGAGGCGAGGATTGGGAACACCCACTCTGCTCGTGATGACAGCAGGATCGCGGGCCGCTGTTCGTCGCCATCTCATCGGACTTTCCGTATCTCCGACGGGCTTGCTGCCGTACTGACGTGACGGTTGCGCCTCGCGCATGTTCTTGCACGTCAGGCGTGCTGTGGGGCACGAATCCTCCCTTCGAACATCCGTTTTGAGGCGAGTTCTGGCCAGTTTCGTAGAGTCTGCGACGAATCACATGTGATCCGAACGATCTGAGAAACTCTGGTCGACGTGGCCGCTCAATCTCGTTATTTCCCGAATAAACTGTGCTATCTCACATATTGGAGACGATATCCAGGGGGAAAGTGGTGGGGGAGTACCTACCTTTTGGGGTATCTCTAGAATTTTTCTTGCTGGAGTGGTGTCATTGCGTATGAGGGTTCGATGTCTACGAATTGACTCATCCTGAAGTCCTTGTTCTGAGTGTTCTGCTCGACACCGTTTGCATCCTATGGGGAGTGGGAAACTATGTGCACCGTGAGTGCGCCCGCATGCGTGGCAGGATTGTCTAAATAATTTGGGAGGAAACATATGTTGGGTTGGATGTGGTCGAAAAGCGTGAAAATCTCTGATGTAAATCCATTGTTTGGTTCTCCAGTGTTCCAAGACGCACGTACAGCCAAGTACTGAAGTTCATCTGCATACCTTTGCCTTCAGTATCACTGGCACGATCACCAACGTCGACCACACTATAACCGCTTAACTCGCCGCCGGCATGAACGGAACCCTCGACGTCAACCAGCTCAACGAACCTATCCCCGCCCTCGTCCTCAAAACTCGCCACTTTCGGCACTAACACCGAGCTGTCTAAGCCAATTTCAGCCGAGGAATGATGCATGGAGCGTCGGAGCCATGAATAGCCACGTCACATCCTGGCCTCGAATACATAAACTCACCAAAAGCTGAGAGTTCCCATTTCTATTGACATCAACGGGTTATATATGTCTATAACAGAGGCGTCGGTAACCGGGAATGTACATTACTTCTCCCCGGTCAGCGCCGACGATCTGGTCCGCGACTCGATTGGGCAGATGGCTGCGAAACAGAGACGCAAGAACCAACGGTGAAAGCGGTGGCGCGGCCGGCTGCCGCGCCACCGCCTCGACCCTGACCAGCGAGTCCCGCCGCCTAAGGAACAGGGGAATGCTTGAAGACCAGCTCAGGTTCCAAGGCCAAACCCACTCTGGGTTCTCGTCATCTCTCCTTACCTTTATCGCGAAGATAAACCGTTGCATCTCCGGCGGCGTCAAGGTAGGTGTTAATAGCCGAGCGCATAATGTCATCGGGCTTGCGTCCAATCTTAGCCGCGAGATCATCGAGCCGCGCATCTGTCACAACATCGAGGCGTACTTGGCGGCGCCCGGTCCCGACACGAGCGATCCGGTCAGCTTCGACATTGGGATATCCAGCCCACGCCAACGCGCGGCGCCCAGCAGCACGAGCAGCTGCGCCACGACATATACGGCCCGGCGCGGTCATGGGTGCATCCGACTCAGCCCATGCAGTCAACTCCGCGTCAAGATCGTCAGTCATTGTTCCTCCTCCTCTATTAATTCAAAGGTTTTCTTTCGACACTTCATGTCATGGAAAATTACGAGTGTGTGATCTGGCCGCGTGTACCCCATGACCTCAATGGCCACCCCGGACAGGGCAGGCCCAATAATACAGGTTCGGATCGCCATGTCTTGGGAACTCTTGACGCCTCGAAATCCTCTTTAACAGTCATAGCATTGCGCATCTCGTAGAGCACGTCAGCCTCGGTAAAACTCTGCTTCTTAGCACTCCGTTTAAGAATAATTCCTCTAGTAAATATTGTACGACGTTGTGGGGCCATAAACCAGGTGTTCGAAAACGACCGTTCTCGAACGTGACTCAGAATAGCAGGTCCTGTCGATGAGACCGTCCTCCTACGGTCGCGAGGCTCTTCCCCTGGGGCTGGCGACAAGCCGGACTAGCCGTTACCGGATCTGCGACGATACTCCGGGAACTGTGCGCGGCGGCGCGGCGAGTCTGACCGATTGATCATCACAGTGGGGGCCGGGAGACCGACACTGACAAGAGTGAGGGGCGGACACTTCCTGCCCCCCTCACATGCGCAACCCGAACCAGGCCTCAGCCAGGTCGTTGGCTGCCGATCCACCTGACTTCACAGCGATCGGCTCACCAGCGTCGACGTGAGCTACGTGACATACCACGCGTCGCGGGTGAAACTAGCTTCCCGATAAACATCGTGCCAATCAACGTGAGTAGCCCAGCATGTCGCACACTACGCCCCACATAATCAGTAGCGGGATGTGCACCCGGACGTCGCTTACGCCAGTGATGTACAAAAAACGGCACCGCCAATCGCCGCAGCAAGACAGGCGTACACAACCACATTACCTACCACGTGGTAGAAGTGTTTATAAGGAACATACTTAGCAAGAACAGCCGCCATGATCACTAGGCCGATACCATTGATCGCCACGACACCTACACTAACGATGTCTTGGATAATTTCAGCCACAATGTGCCCAAACCGTCCCGGATGTCTCTTGCTCATCGTTGCCCCGTTCAACACATCCTGCCAGCGCAAAAACCCACTTATACACCCACAATATCAGGCCAGCCCGTACTGGAACTTGCCACGTCCCTAGCGCCGGTTCCACTCCGATTGCGGGTAACTGGGCGGCTCAGGGGTCGCAGTGGAAGAAGACCCCACTTTCCCATCTTGGGATTCCCTCATGACACTGCTACCGGCCGCTTGGGCCCTGAAACAGCTCAGCTCAAACTACTGCAACAGAGTCCGTCAACCGGCACGCAGGCTCGGTCCAGAAAGCCGCAGCTAACATCGTCTCACCATAACCACTACAGCTAGGCCCGTGTTCACCGCGCGGGCCTTCACCATAACGGTTGTTGGTACCGGTCTAATAGTGACACCCGTGACGCCATCGCTTCACTTATCCCACGATGCTGACGTGCCGCCTCACGTAGCGCACGTGACCTACCCAACGCGCCCCGCACATTGTTTAACGGTGACCCTGGAACTCCTGCTCGCGCGACGTACTCCCGCCGGTTGCGGGTCACGGTACCGATCACCAAATGAGCCGGGTTCTGACATCCCGGGTTATCGCACGCATGACACACCATCGCAGGTACCGTCTCATCGTGATGAGCTAACACCCACCCCAGCCGGTGAGCATTACCACCTGATTCGCGCGCACCCAAAAACGGCTATGCCCGCCTCCTGGCAGTGCGCCCATCCATTGCTAACACGAGAACTCCTTCAGTGGTGGGGCTGCTATTCTTCAGTAACGCTCAAGGACTCGCGCATCACCGGTGGCCCAGGCAGGAACTTCATTCGGAGTATCCGATGCTGTCGCTCTCATGGTCAACCCCGGTCTTTGTCTCCTCTGTGCTTGGTGCCTGTTCGGTGCTCGTGTCACCACTCCGACCACCCAGCATGGATCAACGTCCTCGGACCCGTACTACCCGATGCGATCACCAGCCCTGACCTGCGCGCATGCTGGGAACACGTCGCTCGGCGCATCAACGCCTACCGCGACCTCACCGGATGGACCCCCAACGTCATCCTGCCCGCACCTAACCAAGCATCAACAGCCCTGCCCACTAACACCACCGCACCGGCCTCCCCACCACGCCGGCACCTGACCATAACCCAACACCTTTACCCGAATAGGACACACGATTGACGATGGCAAGAAAAGAACCAGCGTGGCGGCCCCACATCGTAACAGATCGTAACAGTGAGATTGTGACTCCAGACACAAAGAAGCCCCCGGCTTCGGTCCGCGTCGCGCTGGACATCCCACCGGGGGTCGGGTGGGATGTCCTCAGACTCCCACTCCGTTTTCCTAGGAATAGGCTATTGCGCAACATCGCGCTAACATAAACCTTGGAAGAAGTCGATGAACACACGACTGTTATGGCGCTTAGAGGACTACCAGGCTGCAGACCTCTACCAAATAAAGGGGCGTGGAGAAGTATATCACCAGTGTCAAAGTGGATTTGACTAGGGGATTCACGAACCATTCCAGGACGACGATCACGGTCACCCTGACGCCGCGAGACACTATCGGGCACCCGTAACGCCACACCGATTGCGCCCGATGCAGCCCACCCCGATCCGCTCGCTCAAACCCAGCAAGACGCTCAATCAAGCCTGCGCCTACCAGCGCATCCAGAGCCCGAAACACCGTCCGCCGCGACGACGACGTTAACTGCGACAACGTATCCACCCTCGGCCACGCCAGGTCATCATCATCAGCAAAATTCGCCAATGCGACTAACACCAACTTGTGAGTCGGATTCGTCACCGGCGTCAGCAACGCCCAGTTCACCGCCCAAATCGACACAACACCTCACCCCCACAACTCACTCGCCCCGACTAGACGAACAAGGCTCCCCATCTAGTCGGGCTGAACGGGGCTGAGTACACCGGGGGTCGAAGCCCAAAATTTCGACGATTGCTGACCACGGCACCTGCCACCGCCCAGAAGGCGTACGAAACGCCCCGGGAAGCTGCCCATCAGCCGCCCACCTGCGGACCGCCTGAGGTGTTGTGTTCGGGATCACACGCGCCACTTGAGGGGGTGTCATCCATTCGTAATCATCCAGACCCATGACTAAAAATATCGTTGAATGCACTAAGTACGTCAAGCAGGAACTGAACTATAAGTATTGTTGCAGTCGTAGGGAACATTTGCTACCCATGACGCATGGCCAAGACCTATGAAGTGCTTCGTGAGCGAGGCGTACTTTCGAGCTATACGGCAGACGAAGCTGTGGGGATCACTGTCAACTCACTCATGTTCCGAAAAAGGCACACTCGGGTGGAGCTGGGGCGAGCTTTGGGGGTTACCCCAGCGGCCGCTGGGCGAAAGCTGCGCGGGGAGATTGGGGGTCTATCGGCGACCTATTCCATGTTGCCGAATTTCTTGGTGTAGAGGTCAGTACTCTGCTGCCCGCGCGGGTAGAAAAAATCCCCGCCAACCCTGAGGCTGACGGGGAACTGGTAGCGGGGACAGGATTTGAACCTGTGACCTCCGGGTTATGAGCCCGGCGAGCTACCGAACTGCTCCACCCCGCGTCGGCTTGCTTCACTATACAGATCACACTGTTGCAGTACAAATCAGATGTGGGAAAGCCCGACCGAAAAGCCAATGGTGGTGGGTACTCATTCTCGGACGCCCAACCACACTGATCTCGAGGGGTTCACGTAGGGCGCACAGGGGGTCTATGCTCGCCGACAGGGCGCCGAGCCCGAAGGGAGCATGACTAGACGATGCGAGACCAGCTCAAAGCTGCAGGGCTAGCCGTTGCGGTAGCTTTGTCGGCCACAGGAATCGCCGGTTGCCAGTCGACTGACGACAACGTACTCACCATCGGGGCAACAGCAGCCCCTCCAACCCTCGACTTAGTGTCCAACGCGGCCGCGGCGATTCCGCAGGTCCTGCTCTATAACGTTTATGAGACTCTCGTTCGGGTTGATGATTCGGGCAAGCTCGTCGGGTTGCTGGCGAAGTCGTGGAAGCTTTCTGATGACGGTCTGCGACTCACTTTTCGCCTTGACCCCAACGCCCGGTTCGCGTCTGGCGCCCGGGTGACTTCGGCTGCCGTCAAGGCTTCCCTAGAGCGTATGAGGGGTGCGTCGGCAAGCCCGGTGAATCAGGCGAACCTGGCTGCGATCAAGGCTATTCATACCCCGGATGACTCCGCCGTTATCCTCGATCTGTCGAACCGCGACAACTTCCTATTGTTTAACCTGGCCAGCACGTCGGGAGTTGTCATTGATCCGGCGACGAAGGACCTGGCTACCCGACCTCAAGGGTCCGGGCCCTATGTCGTCACTGAGTTCACCCCAGGACACTCGGTGACCTTGTCTCCGTCTCCGCGACCTTGGCACGAAGGGAATCGCCCTACCGTCCGCTTTGCTTACTACTCCGACCCGACATCTCAGACGGCAGCCCTGCTGTCGGGGGATCTCGACGTGGTCTCCGACATGACGACTCCGCAAGCTTTATCCCGGTTTACCGGTAACCCGAATTATCGGGTGTTACGTGGGACCACCAACGGCGAGGTGGTCCTCGGAATGAACAATACGTCGAAGGCTCTCTCAGACCGGCGGGTGCGTCAGGCCATCCTCATGGCGATTGACCGGAAGGGTTTGCTTGACGTCGTCTGGAACGGGCAGGGAACTCTCATCGGGTCGATGGTTCCTCCCACTGACCCCTGGTATACCGACCTGTCTCATACCTGGCCACATGATCCGGCCCGGGCACGAAAATTGCTCGCTGACGCCGGGTATGCCAACGGCCTTACTCTCAGGCTCCGTACTGCCGCATTGCCCTACGCGACTGCAGCGTCCAGGGTGGTGGCCTCTGAGCTTGCTCAGGTTGGCATCAACGTCGTTACCGACGAGCTGGAATTTCCCGCCCGTTGGCTCGATGTCGTTTACACCCATGCGGATTACGACCTCACGATCGTCGCCCATGTCGAGGCGCGCGATATTGTCAACTGGGCGAACCCGGATTACTACTGGCGTTACCACAATAAGGAATTTAACCGTCTTATCGAGTCGGCGCGCACTGGTCCGGCCGATCGCACCAACGAGACGATGATGCAGGCCAGCCGGATCCTGGCTACCGACGCCGCGGGTGGGTTCCTTTTCCTGATGCCGAAGATCACCATCAGCAAGTCTGGCATCACCGGTCTGCAACGCAACTCAACGTCAATGAGTTTCGATCTGACCAAGGTGAGGAGGTCGAAGTGACCGTCCTCAAACGCGTCTTAATTCCCTTAGGGGAGCTGTTGGTGTGGCTAATCGTCGCTTCCTTTGTCGTTTTTGCGCTACTCAGCTTGCTACCCGGGGATGTCGCTCAGGTTATTCTTGGCGCCAATGCCGACCCCAAAGCTGCTGCTACTGTGCGCTCTCGGCTTGGACTCGATCTTCCCTGGCCCCAGCGTTACTGGGACTGGATTAGTTCCCTAGTTCGGGGTGACCTTGGCACCTCAATTGTTTCCGCCGAACCCATCGGCCCGCAGATTGCTTCTCGTCTTGCGGTGACCGGCTGGTTGGTTGGGTTGTCCCTCGTGCTAGCTCTGCTGGTCTGCTTACCGGTAGGCGCTTATGCAGCTGTACATCGTCGGAAAGGTCGCGGCTTTGCGGCCTCAGCACTGTCCCAGGTTTTGATGAGCATTCCTGCCTTCTTAGCTGGCATCCTACTCATCTTGCTGTTCTCCGTGACTCTCGGTTGGTTACCGGCTGGCGGCTACGTTCCCCTGCATGAGGATGCCGGTGCATGGGCAGCCCACCTCATCTTGCCTGTGTTGTCTCTTTCGATCGTTCAGGCAGCCGTCATGACGCGGTATGTGCGCAGCGCCTTCATCGATGTGCTAGCTGACGATCACATGCAGACGGCGCGGGCGGTCGGGTGGCGGCTGTGGCCGGCCCTGCATCGTCATGGGTTGCGCAATGCCTCGATCAGTCTGGCCACCGTGCTCGGACTTCAGGCCAGCGCGATGCTTGTTGGCGCCATCGTCGTGGAAGAAGTGTTCGTCATTCCTGGACTCGGGTCGTATCTTCTCGACGCAGTCAGCACCCGCGACTTGCTTGTCGTAAGCGACGTCGTCATGGTCATCGTGGCGATTGTGATGGCCATCTCTTATCTCACGGACCTCATCGTCGTCGTCCTCGATCCGCGCCTACGAACAACGATCCGCGCTGCTCAGGAGGAGCATTCATGAAGCGGGCAGGTCTGGTCATTGGATGTGTGCTGGTTGGAATCGTCGTCATCGCGGGGGCGACTTCCGCGGTATGGACTCCGCACGATCCCAATCTTGTTGTCCCAGCTGAACGGCTGATGGGGCCTAATGGGCAGCACTGGCTAGGCACCGACGGATTCGGTTCCGATATTGCCTCGCGAATGTTTGTGGGTGCTCGTACTTGTCTGCTCGTTGGCGTGGTCTCAGTGCTCATAGCAGCTGGTATCGGGGTGCCGTGGGGGGTTACCTCGGCAATGCTGCCTCGTCCATGGTCAACAGTCGTTGGTCGAGCCGCAGACCTTCTTTACGCTTTCCCGGCCCTGTTACTTGCCATCATCCTGGCGGCTGCCGTGGGCGGATCGACGCTGACAGGGATGATTGCGATCGGGGTATCGACGGTGCCAGTGTTCGCACGCATTACCCGAACTGCCAGCCGCCAGATCCTCGCGCAGGACTATGTGGTTGCCGCGCGCAGCTCCGGGATGGCATGGAGGTCTGTGGCTTTTAACCATGTTCTTCCCAACATCGCTCCACTGATTGGGGTGCAGGCCTCTGTCTCCTATGGCACGGCGATCTTGGCCGAGGCTGCGCTGAGCTACCTCGGTTTAGCGACACCGGCGACCGTCCCGACCTGGGGGCGTATGCTGCGGGACTCGCAGGTGTACCTTTTTGATTCACCCTGGTTGACCGTGGCGCCAGCCGTGGCTATCGCGGGAGCCGTGATGGGATTCACCCTCCTTGGTGACGGATTACGAGACTTCCTTGACCCGCGTTTGAGGGAGGTTCGTTGATGCCTTTGCTAGAGGTTAATGACTTGGTTGTCGACTTCGGACGGCACCGGCGGGTCGCCGTTGACCACGTGAGCTGGTCTCTGGACGCCGGTGAGCGGCTCGGACTCATCGGCGAGTCTGGGTCGGGCAAATCCGTCACAGCCCTGGCGATCATGGGCCTGCTGCCTGGCAACGCGCACGTGTCTGGCTCGGTACGCTGGCGCGGTAAGGAGCTACTAGGTGCCTCGGACCATGCCATGTCGGCCCTTCGGGGCGGCAGTATTGGAATGGTTTTCCAGGAACCTATGACCGCTCTGGACCCAACTATGAAGGTCGGTCGGCAAGTAGGGGAGGTACCGCTCCTGCACCGCACCGTCACTCGTGGCCATGCTCGTGGACGCGTCCTTGAGATGCTTGAGCAAGTCGGTATTGAGGATCCAGCCAGGGTGATGGATTCCTATCCGCATCAACTGTCCGGTGGCCAGCGTCAACGGGTTCTGCTTGCCATGGCGTTGGTGAACTCGCCGGATCTGCTCATTTGTGACGAGCCGACGACCGCCTTGGACGTCACGGTGCAGTCTCAGGTACTGGCGACTATCGATGAGGTGCTTGACTCGGTTGGTGCCGCATGCCTATTTATTACCCACGATTTGGCGGTTGTCTCGCACATCTGCCGGGAGCTTATCGTCATGACGTCGGGCAAGGTCGTTGAAGCCGGATCAGCGCGTGAAGTGTTATCTCACCCTGATCATCCTTACACTCGTCGTTTACTGCGGGCTGCCCGACTCGACCTTGTTGAGCCTGGGACGACAATCGCGTTGGAGGATTGATGACGGCTCAGATCGAGGTCGAGGATTTGCACCTGCACCTGGGATCAAGCAGTGGAGGCACCAATGCTCTTGATGGAGTTTCGCTGCACGTTAACGAAGGACAGCGGCTAGGTCTAGTCGGCGGGTCTGGCGCTGGAAAATCCACCTTGCTCAAGGTGATGATGGCGCTACGACAGCCAGATTCGGGGACTGTTCGTTTTAGGGGGACATCCCTCACAGATGCCAACGCTATCCGGGAGCTTCGGCGATCCGCTGCGATGGTGTTCCAGGATCCACGGTCCTCCCTTGACCCTCGTATGAGTATTGGAAGGGCGATCACTGAGCCGTTGCGGTCGCCGGTTGCACGACGAACGACTCGCCAGCAGCGCAAGGACAGGCTGGCGAAGGTCATGGTTGACGTTGGCCTGGATCCCGAATCTGCTAGCCGCTTCCCACACGAGTTCTCAGGCGGGCAACGACAACGTACCGCCATTGCGAGGGCCTTGGTGACTGAACCCGACGTCCTGCTTGCTGACGAACCCGTATCGGCGCTGGATGTGTCGGTGCGGGCTCAGGTTCTTAACCTACTCAATGATCTAGTGAGGGAACGTGGTCTGACGATGATCTTCGTTTCCCACGACCTAGGCGTCGTGCGACATTTATGTGACACCGTAGCTGTCATGAGCGTCGGGCGGATCGTCGAGCGGGGTAAGCTCGCGGACGTGTACCGGGACCCGCAGCACGTGGTTACTCAGGAGCTACTGAGAGCGGTTCCACGCATTCGCGTCGACGATTCCACCCATTGAGACGCCCGCAACGGGTCGCGCTTGCCCCCTCCATAAACTGGCGGTTATGAAGGCGCTGCTACTCGAAAACATCCATGACGAAGCGGTCCGAACACTGAAAAAGGCCGGATACGAGGTCGAGCGGGTAAGTGAGGCCCTTGACGAGGATGACCTCATCAGCGCCCTTGACGGAGTTGACCTGTTGGGCATCAGATCACGTACCCGCGTTACTCGTCGGGTCGTTGAGGCCTGTGGCGACAATCTCTATGCGGTTGGCGCTTTTTGTATTGGCACTAACCAGATGGATCTTGATGCGTTAGCCGAGGCTGGCGTTCCCGCTTTTAATGCTCCTTATTCCAATACCCGTTCAGTCGTTGAGCTTGTCATGGCAGAGATCATCGCTCTGGCCCGTCGTCTAGGCGATCGCAATACTCAAATGCACAATGGTGTGTGGCGTAAGTCCGCAATTGGGTCGCACGAGATTCGTGGACGTCGACTAGGCATTATCGGCTACGGTAATATTGGCCAGCAGCTGTCGGTCGTGGCAGAGGCCATGGGTATGCAGGTGTTTTTCTATGACATCGCTGATGTTTTACCTATGGGCAACGCTCACAAGTGTGATTCCATGGAAGAGCTGCTTGGTAGCGTCGAGACGGTGTCTCTTCATGTCGATGGACGCCCCAGCAACACCGATCTTATCGGGGATCGCGAATTCGCCATGATGCGACCGAGGTCCCTCTTTCTAAACTTGTCGCGAGGCAAGGTCGTCGACATCAATGCTCTGGTGGACAACCTACGTACTGGACACATCGCTGGCGCAGGAGTGGATGTATATCCCGAAGAGCCGGCCTCCGGAAAAGAGCCCTTTATCTCTCCGTTGCGCGAGATGGACAATGTTATTCTGACCCCGCATATCGGCGGGTCCACCCAAGAGGCTCAAGTTGATATCGGTCGTTACGTCGCCGGGAAACTTATCGACTATGTAGAGAACGGCGCGACCGGAATGAGCGTTAATATTCCTGAGATCACCCCATCGCCTCGCACGGGTGCTCGCATCGGCCATCTACATCGCAATGTCCCAGGTGTCATGGCGACCCTGAACCGACTCGTTGCTGATCAGGGGGGAAACGTCACTTACCAGGCTCTGGCGACGAAGGGCGAGCTCGGTTACTGCATTCTCGACATTGCGGAGACTGACAGTGGGCTGCTCGCCAATGTCACCGATCTTGAGGGGACAATTCGGGCTCGTATCCTCTAATCGGCGATGCGCATCGGGGACAGGGACGTCCGGCGACCGGTGCTCACTTCTGGGGCTGGACCATGGCTAGGGCCTGGTCATGAAGGAAACCATTCGACGCCAGAGCATTCCCAGACCACGGGCCGTCTTTGCCATCGAGACCGGTGAACTTACCGCCCGCTTCGGTGACGATAGCGTCGAGGGCGGCCATGTCGTGCAGGCTGAGTTCCGGCTCGCATGCCACATCGACGACACCTTCTGCCACCATCATGTAAGACCAGAAATCGCCGAAGGCTCGGGTCCGCCACACCGACCGCATGAGTTTACCGAACCCGTGCCCTCGTCCGCTTTCGACCCATCCGTGCAGCGAAGAATAAGACAAGAATGCGTCGGCAAGATTGCGCACATTCGAGACGTGGATCGGTGTCGCTGAGGCCAGGGATTTGCCCGACCATGCTCCTGAGCCACGGGCTGCCCACCAGCGTCGCTTGAGGGCAGGAGCAGAGACCACAGATGCGACAATCTGATCCTCGACGCTGAGGGCAATGAGGGTGGCCCACACTGGGACCCCACGCAGAAAATTCGCAGTGCCGTCGATCGGATCAATGATCCACCGGCGGGGTCCATCCCCGGTATCGGCACGTTCCTCGCCGTGGACGGCATCCCGGGAGCGCATTCGAGACAGGGCTCTGCGCACCGAATCTTCGACGGCAAGGTCGGCGTCGGTGACCTCGGAATGGTCAGGCTTAGTCGAGACCGTCAGATCTCGGGCGCCAAAACGAGACATCGTCAGAGAATCAGCGTCGTCAGCGAGGATATGTGCCAGGCGGAGGTCATCGGTGTGGTCGGCCATATCCACACCATACTGGGATACCAGCAGATCGAGGAGATGAAACCTCACGGTGCCTTGTGACTGGCGGCCGTAGGCTGAAGTTATGACGGCAAACGAAACTCCCACCAAGGTTCCGGCGGAACCAGTCCCAACCGACGATCTGGTGATAATCCGCCACGTCGTCTTGACAGTTGATGGCGACCTTTTAGCTATACCGCTACACCGCCACTACCGGACGGGTCGTGGTGGGCAGCGATAAAATCGCCAATAACTCCTATACTGCCCATACCCCGCAGGCGCTTATGGGTATCACGGCGTACACCCTTGACGACACCGACCTCACCACGAGGCTGTCTTTAATGGCGGGCCTGGATCCTCGTCAGTGTGGTTGCATATGGGTCTCGTCGGGCCTCGTGTCGTCGCCCCGGGACTCCCGAGCAGCCTGCTACCCCGTCCTTCCACCTCATCGACAACGGACACACCCTGCTGCGCGAGACAGCCCTCGTCGTTATTGACGCCATGTCGACGGGGTGCTCCCGCGTCGTTGACGGACAAGATCCCAACGAGTGGCACGGCTGGAGTAAAGATATCGAACTGGTCAGCGAACTCATCCGGTTGTGGGTTACTCGGTATGGGCGCTGGGGGAGTCCGCTTTATCTTCTTGGCGAGTCGTATGGAACCGTCCGAGCTGTCAGTGTTGCGCAGCGGTTGCAGGACACTTTCTCGATGTACCTCAACGGCATCATCCTGGTGTCGTTGGTTCTTGACTTTGGTACTCAGGATTTCGAGGATCTCGCCTGGGATCGGGCATGCATCGGTTTCCTTCCCACCTACGCGGCAATCGCCCATTACCACGGCAACCATCTCAAGTTGGACGATCACACGCTTGATCGCATCGAAGAGGCTTTCTTCGACAACGGGCACATGCCCTACTTGGGATGCCGGGAAGAAGAAGCCGACGGTATCGCTACGTTCATCTGGACGTCGCAGGGTGCTCCAAAAATCGATAGCTAGGACGAGCTTGGCAACAAGAAATGAGCAGTGCTCCCCGCCTGCTGATCAGTGGGGAGTGGTGGCGCCCAACAGTCGGCGCAGCGAGTCCACCCGAGATTGCTGCACCCGCCCGTCGGACACGGCGTCGTCGAGTGCACACTCTGGGCTGCTATTGGTGTGCTGACATCCGCGAGGGCAGTCGACGGAAACGGCATCGAGCTCTTCGAATCCGGCCAGGATGTCCCCAGCGGGGACGTGGGACAATCCGAAGGAGCGCACCCCTGGGGTATCGATGATCCAACCGCCCTCGGACAACGGGATCGCTTCAGCGCTAGTAGAGGTATGGCGTCCTCGCCCAGTGACGTCATTGACGTGGCCAGTGACCCGGTTGACACCAGGAACCAGAGCATTGATGAGGGTTGACTTACCAACACCCGAGTGGCCGACGAGAACGCTCACTTTGCCTGTGAGAAGTTGGTGCAACTCGGCAAGGTCTGCTCCGGGCTGGCTTGTGGTGACGGGTATTCCCAGCTGCGAATACATCGCGACGAAGTCGTCGCCGGAGGCAAGGTCAGTTTTAGTGAGACAGAGGATAGGGGAGACTCCTGCAGCATGGGCTGCCACAAGGATGCGATCGATCATGCCTGGACGCGGTGGGGGGTCAGCAAGAGCCGTGACGACGACCACCTGATCGGCATTAGCGACGATAGGGCGCTCATGGGGGTCAGCGTCGTCTGCGGTGCGCCTGAGCACAGTGGCGCGTTCTTCGGTGTGTACGATTCTAGCGAGGGATCCCTCGGCTCCCGACACGTCACCGTCAAGCCGCACTTTATCGCCAACAATGACTGACTTCCGACCAAGCTGCCGGGCCTTGGCGGCGGTCACTTCCACACCGTCATCAAGACGACAGCGATAGCGGCCACGATCAATGGTGATAACGGTCCCAATCGGCAACGACGAGTAGTCAGGACGTTGCTTGGTTCTCGGCTTGGTGCGGCGCTTGGGACGGTCATAGGAGGACCAGTCACGCATGTCGATCCCAGAGGAGGCTAAACGTCGAGGAGACACGTCAAACCTCCTCGACGAGGTTGGCCCACATTTGCGGGAACTGCGGCATGGTCTTCGACGTGCAAGTGATGTCGTCGAGCTCAATCCCGTCGATGACAAGTCCAAGAAGAGCCCCGGCATGAGCCATTCGGTGATCGGCGTAACATCCAAATTTTCCACCGTGCAGCTTGTCTGCACCTCGACCAGTGATGTCTAGGCCGTTGTCGGTTTGCTGGACCTCAACGCCCAAGTTAGCCAGTTCGTGCTCGAGAGCGGCAAGGCGGTCTGATTCGTGGCCGCGAATATGCGCCACACCATGGATACGTGAGCGGCCCCGAGCAAGAGAGGCCACAGCTGCAACGACTGGTGTAAGTTCGCTGGCCTCATGGAGGTCGACGTCAAGAGGCCGTAACTCTTGCCAGCCTTGAGCGGTGATAGTCATTGAGCCGTCAACACGGGATACCATCGCCCCCATCTTTTCGGCGATCCCCATGAATTGTGCGCCAGGCTGGGTGCTGTCTGTCGGCCAACCTGGCACTGTCACAGACCCGCCGACAATTAAGGCAGCTGCGAGGAATACCGCGGCATTGGTGAGGTCGGGTTCGATGACGTCGTCGAGGGCATGTATTGGTCCAGGTCGCACCACCCAGTGGCACGGCTCGTCTGAGACTACGGTGACACCTCGGTCCGCCAACATGGCGCAGGTCATGGCGATGTGAGGGGTCGACGGCACCGACGCCCCATCATGGCGAAGGTCAATTCCCTGTGGGAAACGAGCTGAGGCTAGCAACAAGGCCGAGATGAATTGGCTCGATGTCGCCGAATCGATCGTGACCTTTGGGCCGCACAGGCGGTCCGGGGCGTTCAGGGAAAATGGCAGTCGGTCAGAATCAACCTCGACGCCGAGCTGGCGCAACCCATTGAGAACTGGCGCGATAGGGCGTCGAGAGGCTTGCTCATCTCCCACGAATCGGGTCTGTCCAGGCACCAGCGCGGCCACGACCGGAAGGAACCTCATCACGGTACCGGCCATTCCACACTCGATCGGGCTGGTCGGATGAGCCAGACCTGGCATGACTTGAACGGAGCCGGGGCCGATGGGCTGGATGTCTGCTCCGAGGAGCTGCAGCCCGGCTGACATGAGATAGGAATCTCGGGATGCCAAAACGCCCTCAAGGACGCTAGGCCCGTCACTGAGAGCTGCGAGGACAAGGGCACGGTTCGTCTGGGACTTTGACCCCGGGACCGTGACACGCCCCGTGAGAAGGTGCTCGGCTCGCGGGGCGTTCCACAGATGCTGGTCAGTCAGCAATCTTCTTCTGAGCTTTCTTGGCCTTTTTCTGGGCCTTCTCCAGCTTCTTACGGGCCGATTTCGACAAGCCATCAACCGACGAGGTAATGGCTTTGCGCTGGCCGCTTGCTGCCGAGGAAACGCGGCGCTGGGTGTCGGCGGCGCGCCAGGCCAGGCTGGGGTGGCCTGCGGTGTCGCGGGAGGCCATCATCGCCCCACCGAGCAACGCGACGTTGCGCAGCAAGACGGAACGGGCGGCAGTGCGCTCATCCTTCGGCGAGGTCTTGTCGGGAATAGAGGCGAGCACATGTGGGACCATCGTTGCAGCAACGACGCCGGCGCCAGCGCGACGAGCAAGGCCGGTTGCCATTCCAAGGCCGCCGAAGGCCTGGGCAGCACCGGTGGCGCGGACCAGGGTCTTGGTGTCCTCAGGAATGTGGGCACTGATAGACGCCGGCAGTGCGTGCTGCACCACAGGGAGGAGACGGTCAACGACCGGCGCGGCATCCTCCACGAAGGAATCGGGCTTCATCGCGGAATTCGTCCCCTTAACGATGAAGTAACTGGCGAACATGGTCCGGCCCAAGCCTCGGATGATACTCATGGACATATGTCTACCGCGCCGAAGGCTTCTGTGGTAGCTAACTGGGCATAATTTTCGCCAGATGATGACTAGTTGCGGGAATACAGTAGCCTGGCATGTGTGTTGACGCACCATGACCGCTGCGCTTATCGCGCCCCGTACGTTGCGGAGGCCTCGCTCTTTCGAGGGCCAACGCTGTGCACTAAGCTGGCACACGATGATCACACGTGAATCCGAGGACAGGATGGATCGTCGCGTGGATGCGTCGGGCACCGTGGACGTCGCTGAAGAGACGAAAACTCAGAGGGCGCAACGTTTCGAGCGTGACGCCCTCGAATACCTTGACCAGCTCTATGGCGCCGCGCTGCGCATGACCCGCAACCCGGCTGACGCCGAAGATGTTGTCCAAGAGGCCTATGCCAAAGCTTTTTCCTCGTTCCACCAGTTCCGACCTGGTACGAACCTTAAGGCTTGGTTGTATCGCATTCTGACGAATACCTACATCAACTCGTACCGCAAGGCTCAGCGTCGCCCCCAGACATCAGATGACCAGGACGTCGAGGATTGGCAGATCGCTAAGGCTGCGTCCCATGACAGCAACGGTTTGCGGTCTGCCGAGTTGGAGGCCCTAGATGGGTTGCCTGACCAGCAGATTTTAGACGCTCTGGACGGGTTGTCGGATGAGTTCCGCCAGGTCGTTTTGCTGGCTGATGTCGAGGGTTTCGCGTACAAGGAAATCGCTGAAATCATGGGCACCCCAATCGGGACCGTGATGAGTCGGCTGAATCGTGCTCGCAAGCAGCTGCGTAAGCAGTTGGTCGACGTCGCAGGCGCTCGAGGGATCGGTCCTCGCGCCGGGCAAGTAGATGAAGAGGATCTTGGTCGTTCTGCGATGGCCCGTAGAGCAGGAAGGGAGGGATGACGATGACCCAGTCCGCTGGTAACGAGGAATCCTGTTATTGGGTCATTGACCACCTCCAGGAATTCCTCCATGGAGAAATGAGTGAGCACGATGCTGATGCCTTCCGCCGTCACATCGCGGCGTGCGAAAGTTGCATGGATGAAGCCGACATGGAAGCTGCCGTCTCTCGAGCTCTCAAACGGTGCAACCGCACCGTGGCAGCTCCTATGCAGTTGCGGAGTCGTCTGGTGCAAATGCACGTCACGTATCGCTGGCAAGCCTGAGCTCGGTGTGAGTCCCTGAGCATGGGGAGTCAGTACGACGAGTAAGGCCCCCGTCCCTAGGGACGGGGGCCTTACTATCCTAAGCCTCAAGCGTTGGGACGCTTGCCGTGGTTGGCGCCCTTCTTACGACGCGCACGACGCTTACGACCAGTTTTGCCCATGGCGCTCTCCTTCCTGAGGGGTCATAAACCTCCCTACTGATGAAGGAGGGTCCGCGCGGATGCGCGGCAACGACGGTCAATTCTGCCGTATTGGGCGGTCTTGACCCAAATCGAATCACTCATTTTGCTGATCTCGCTACCAGCTGGAGCTGGGTTGATTTCTGTCACTAGAGTGACGGCATGCCTGCCCTTAACCGCATCGTCGCCGACCGGACTCGTCTCGACGACGCCGATATCACCTGGCTCGAGGACCTCGTTGACGACTGGCAGATGCTTGCCGATACGTCGTTCTCCGACCTCATCTTGTGGGTTCCCGATAGGGACCCGAACGTGTTCTGGGCCGTTGCCCAGGTGCGTCCAGATACTGGCCCGACTGCTCTGGAAGATGACGTCGTCGGTGAGTCTGTCGCTTATGACGACGAGAGCCTAGTCACCGAGGCCTTTATGAGCGCCGAGATGTGTGAAACCAGCGATAACAAATTGTCTGCAGGAATCCCGGTTGATATCTGGGCGATCCCGGTCGTTCGTCGTGGGGAAGTCATCGCCGTCGTCGAAAGGCACACTAATCAGATGGGGGTGAGGGCGCCGGGTAACACCGAGGATAACTACCTTGAAATCGCCGATATCCTCTCCGAAATGCTCCATCATGGTAGGTTCCCGCAGTTTCCGGGCTCTGACCGAGCGCTTGCTCCGAAGGTCACTGACGGCGTGATCCGCGTGGCTGCCACGGGCATGATCACGTTTGCCAGCCCGAACGCGCTATCGGCATTTCGTCGTCTAGGCCTTGCCGGTGATTTGGATGGGGAATACCTCATTCCGACGGTGCGAGAGCTGTGTCCGAGGCTGCGTGAAGTCGGTCAATCGCTGACCCTGGACTTAGAAGGGCGCTGGCTCACCGAGACTGATATCGAAAACTCTGATGCCACTGTGCGGGCTCGCGTCATTCCGCTGCAGACCTGGCTTGACGATGTTGAGGTTTCGGCTGGCACGTTGATCCTTATTCGTGATCTCACCGAGTTGCGGGACAGAGATCGCCAGCTCGTAACTAAAGATGCCACGATTAGGGAAATCCATCACCGGGTGAAGAACAACTTACAAACAGTTGCGGCACTGTTGCGGCTGCAGTCACGACGTATGAGTAACTCGGACGCGAAGGACGCCCTCAAACAGGCCATGGGAAGGGTATCGGCCATTGCTGTCGTCCACGAGATTCTCTCGCAGAACTTCGAGGAACAGGTGGCCTTTGACGAGGTTGCTGACCGTATTCTCCACATGGTGGGTGATGTGGCGGCTTCATCCGGGTCGGTGGTAGCTCGACGGGAGGGCAGCTTTGGCGAGGTCCCTGCTGAGACTGCTACCGCGCTGTCGTTGGCGACGACAGAGCTATGTCAAAACGCCATCGAGCACAGCCTGGATTCATCCTCTGGGAATGTCATCGTGCGGCCGCATCGCACCGATGACGCCCTTGTTGTCGACATTGTCAGCGACGGTAAACCGCTGCCAGAAGGGTTCTCGCTAGATAACCACCGCAGCTCGCTGGGATTGTCAATCGTGACGACCTTGATGCAGGACCTCGGTGGCACGTTCACCCTCGAGGACAACTCCGACCGGGTCGGAACCTGTGCCAGGCTCGTAATCCCGCTCCAGCGGCTGTGACCACCGACGAGCGGAGAACTGTGAGCAGGTCAGGAACGACGCACGCGGGAGCGGGACTGACGACGTTTGATAGCGCGCCTCTCGTCCTCGCTCATGCCGCCCCACACACCGTGGTCCTGGCCTGCTTCCAGAGCCCAGGCCAAGCACTCGGCGCGAACCTCGCACCGGGCACAGACCTTCTTCGCCTCCTCGATCTGGGCAAGGGCCGGGCCAGTGTTTCCAATCGGGAAGAACAGCTCGGGATCCTCACTCAGGCAGGCAGCCCTGTGGCGCCAGTCCATGCCTCTTCGACTCCTTCTCCCCGGCGCAACCCAGGGCACGTGTGATAAGTGCGGGCGGATAACCCATCGTGCCGCATGGCCGACGAAGTGACTATGCGGCAGGTAGCCATGAAAGTCTGGCAACCGGCGAATACTTTGGCAAGAGTATCCGCCATAGGACGAACATCCTCGCATGAATCGCTCGGACGCGATGCACGTTGGTCCAGGCGAGCACGCTATGAGGAGTCCGCAGCCAGTTCGATTATGATACGTCCTTGGTCTACCCGCGCAGGAGTAAAGCCATGATTCCGTCAAGTGAACACGATGTGCGATCGTCTGTGAGTCATGGGAGGGTCCCCGCGACCGTGTTGGTTGCTGCGGCTGGGACCTGGATCAGCACGGTGGTTTTACTCATTGTGGTCATCAGGGTAATTGTGTCAGGCCGCGATATCTTCGGTGCTGGGGTCGGGGCCATGCTCGTGATTTATGCGGGTCTTGTCGCCCTGGTCGGATGGCTAGCCATCAAAGGCTGGTCCTCGGCCCAAGGATTGCTCGTAGCGAGCGGCTTGTTGCACCTCGTGGTGTTGGTGTCGACGCAGCGTTCCGGCGGACCAGCGTGGTTCTGGGGCTTGGCCATCATCCCCGCAACAGTCGTCGTCGCTTCTTTGGCGCCACGACCTCGGACCTGGCTTAGAGACTGACGTTTGACTACCTGGTCAAGACTGACCCGATCGCCGCGGAGTGGTGTATGCCGCCTACTCGTCCTCGTCGTCGAGCCTGGCGAGGAAGGTAGCAAGGCGTTCCACGGGAACCTCAAATTCGGGGTTGAGGTCGACGAAGTGACGTAACTCGTCGGCGAGCCAGGTGAAGGTGATCTCCTCGTCTCCACGACGGTCTTCTAGTTCCTCGATACCTCTGTCGGTGAAATACATGGCCCCATCATGCACCACGGCGTCATCTGGTGAGAGATGGCGCCGTGGTGCACGTCGTCAGGTCGCTCAGGCCATAGCCTTCTCGAGCAAGTCCTGCTCTTCACGGATGTGGACGCTATGCTGTCCCACCGAAGGAGCTGAGGACGGCGGGCGGGTGATGCCGACTAACCCATCAAAGAATCCTGGCAGCTTCTCCGACATGGCCTGGGGCAGGTGGGTCAGCATGTAGTACCAGGCGCCCTGGTTCTCTGGCTCTTCTTGGACCCAGCGGACATCAGTGACGTTGGTGTAAGGCGCGAGAACTTCAGCCAACTCGTCGACTGGTAGTGGGTAGAGACGCTCCATCGGGATGATGGCGAGCTGTCCGTCAAGACCAGCGGCCTTACGTTGCTTGACCAGCTCCCACCGCACCTTGCCAGAGCACAAGATAATCCTCGTAACGGCCGTCGGATCGGTGATCGACGGGTCGGGTAGAACCGGACGCCACCTACCGGTGGTGAACTCTTCGGGATCCGAGGTCGCCATCTTGTTGCGCAGCATCGATTTCGGCGTCGCGATAACGACTGGACGATGCATATTGACGTACGCGTGCTGACGCAATAAATGGCTGTAGCTTGCCGGGGTCGAAGGCTGGCAGACGGCCAAAGCGTCTTCACTACATAGGTTGAGGAAGCGCTCCAGACGGGCCGACGAGTGATCAGGCCCTTGACCTTCGTAACCGTGCGGCAGCAGCAGCACGACTCCCGACTTCTGACCCCACTTTGAGCCAGCCGAGGCGATGAACTCATCGATGATCGTCTGAGCACCGTTGGTGAAATCGCCGAATTGGGCTTCCCACAGCACCAGAGAATCCGGACGGGCGACAGAGTAGCCGTACTCAAATCCCATCGCTGCGTACTCGTTAAGTGGAGAATCGAAGACGTCGAGGTGCGCCTGTTCGCCTCCGAGGTGGTTAACCGGGACGTAGAACTCACCGGTCTCGTGATCTACCAGCGCCGCAAAACGCTGGGAGAAGGTGCCGCGGCGGCTGTCCTGACCGGCTAGACGGACGTGTACGCCATCACGCAGAAGGGAGCCCAATGCGATCATCTCTCCGGTGGCCCAGTCAATACCGCCCTCACGGATATGCTTGGCGCGCCGTGTCATCTGTGGGGCGACCTTGGGGTGAGCATTGAAGCTTTCTGGCAGATTCTCATGAGCCCTGGCGACGGCCTCCATTGTGTCAGGCTCGACCTTGGTCTGGTGCAGGCCACTGTGCTTGACCGGGTAGTCTGGCACACCGCTGTAGGGCTCAGGCGTCGAGGTGGCCTCGCGAACCTCCTTGAACACTGTCTCCAGACGAGAGCGGAACTTTGTCATCACAGCCTCGGCGTCCTCGGTAGTGATATTGCCACGACCGATGAGGCTCTCGGTGTAGAGCTTGCGGGTCGAGCGCTTTTCCGCGATGAGGCCGTACATGTGCGGCTGTGTGAAGCTCGGATCGTCACCCTCGTTATGGCCGCGCCGGCGATAGCACACCACGTCAACGACGACATCGCGATGGAAGGTCTGGCGGTACTCGTAGGCGATACGAGCCGCGTGGACCACCGATGCCGGGTCATCTCCGTTGACGTGGAGGACCGGTGCGCCAACAGCCTTAGCGACATCGGTGCAGTAGGTTGAGGAACGACCGTCGCGCGGGGAAGTGGTAAAGCCAACCTGATTGTTGACGATGACGTGAATGGTGCCGCCAGTGCGGTAGCCCCCAAGCTGGCTCATCTGCAAGGTTTCGTAGACGACACCCTGACCCGCGAACGCAGCGTCACCGTGCATGAGAATGGGCAGTACCGGGAAACCTTCGGGGTTGCCGAGGGTGTCAAGCTTGGCACGGCAGATACCTTCGAGAACCGGATCGACTGCCTCGAGGTGGCTGGGATTGGCGGCGACAGATGCCTTGATGGTGTTACCCGAGGCTGCGGTGAACTGGCCTTCATCACCGAGGTGGTACTTAACGTCACCGGACCCCTGAGAATTCACCGGCTCGGCATTGCCCTCGAATTCACGGAAGATCTGTCCGTAGGATTTCCCGATGATGTTGGCTAACACATTGAGACGGCCACGGTGCGGCATGCCGATGCAGACTTCGTTGAGACCGTCGTCAGCTGCGCGATTGCATAGGGCTGCCAGCAAGACGATGGCGGACTCGCCGCCTTCCAGGCTGAAACGCTTCTGACCGACGAACTTGGTCTGCAAGAAGGTCTCAAAGATCTCGGCCTCGTTGAGTTGGTCGAGGATTTGCAAATGCATCTTCCGAGAGAGCGGCTGATGCTCCTTCTCGAAACGGTCCTGGAACCACTTGCGCTGCTCATAGTCGGCGATGTGCATGTACTCGATGCCCATCTTCGAGGCGTACGAGTCACGCAAGATCGTGAGGATCTCGCGCAAAGACATCGTGGCGCGGTGCTGACCAGCGAAGTTCGCGATCGGGAAGATACGGTCGAAATCCCACAGCGTCAGTCCATGGCTGTTGAGCATGAGGTCGTGGTGGAACCGCGGCCGGTACTCGATGGGATCGAGATCAGCCGATAGATGTCCGAAACGACGCCACGCATCGATGAGTTCGATGACGCGAGCTTGCTTTCCTACCTGATCAGCGCGATTAGCAAGACGGTCACTTGCCCACTGAACCGGGGCGTAGGGGATGCGCAGTGACTCGAAGATGTCCTCATAGAAGCGGTCAGCTCCCAGCAGCAACTGATGCATGCGGCGCAGGAATTCTCCGGACTGAGCACCTTGGATGATGCGATGGTCGTAGGTAGAGGTGAGCGTCGTCACTTTGGAGATCCCCAATTCCGCTATTCGGGTGGGGGAGTTGCCCTGGTAGGCGGCGGGATAGTCGATCGATCCGACCCCGAGGATCATGCCCTGGCCAGGCATGAGGCGAGCGATGGAGTGATTGGTTCCAAAGCCTCCCGGGTTCGTCAGGGAGGCGGTAACCCCCTTGAAATCGTCGACGGTCAGCTCATTGGTGCGCCCCTTCCGGACGATCTCCTCGTAAGCTCGCCAGAAATCGAGGAAGTCCATCTGCTCGGCGCCTTTGATAGCAGGCACAATCAGCTTGCGCGATCCGTCCGAGGCAACGACGTCGATGGCCATGCCGAGGTTGATCTGATGGTTCTCGATGAGGTGCGGTTTACCGTCAATCTCGGCATATGCATTGTTCATGGCGGGCACTGTTTTGAGAGCCTGGACCATGGCATAAGCCAGGATGTGAGTAAAGGAAACCTTGCCGCCTTTGGCCTTTTTAAGGAAGGAGTTGATCATGGTGCGCTGCTCGATGACCAATTGCATCGGTACGTCACGCACCGTCGTGGCCGTCGGCATGGTTAGCGACTGATCCATATTCTTGGCGGTGCGCATCGGCGCACCCTTCATTTTCGTTACCGTCGGCTCAACAGTCTCGAGCTTGGCGCTATGCCGCGGTGCGTCTGCGGACATGGGAAGACGCGGAGGCTGCTTTTGGGGCTTCGCTGTGATGGGCGCGGGTTTCGTAGCAGGAACAGGCTGCGGCTTTGTGGCAGGCTTGGGGGCCGACGCGCCTGGGACATCCTTAGCGGCAGGCTGTTCGCTAGCGGCAGATTTAGTCACCGAGTCGGTGGACTCGACTGCCTCCTTGCGAAAGAACGTAGCCCAGGCCGGATCGATCGAATTCGGATCACTCTGATACTGGTCACGCATCTCTTCGATGAGCCAGTCGTTGGCTCCAAAATCAGGAGAGTTGTTGGACTTGTCGTGTGGGGCGGGACTCACCACTGCCTTCTTCCGTCAAACCGTCGTCTCGAGCGCTCGCGGAACCTTTAGACAGGCCCTTCGAGCTGCGCTGCTCTGTCTGTGTTCATCGACCCAGACGTGATGATGGTAGCCGGATTGGCGGCGTCATCCCAACAATTTAGACATATCGGGGAACAACTGGCGTCAATCCCTAAAATGTGATATAAATCACCCTTCGGCAAGTGCAGCGTGACGCGGTCCGCCCGGCGTTGCGGTCGGCTGGGCGGGCACGTGCATACGAAGGCTCGTCACCAACGTTGCGATGCACGCCGCAAAGGTCATGACGACCAGCATATTGCGGCTGACGAGCAACCATCCGGTACTTGATGAACCCCCGAGGATCTTTTGGTAATGCAGTGGGTACACCTGCTGGGTCATGAAGGTGGTGACGGCCATCAGCACGGCGACGATCCAGCACCACGTGCGTGCCCAGGATAGGGCGTCGGAATCACCAGGGTCCTTGGTCTCGGCCGAGACACGATCCAGGATCATTGCAGTCGGAGCGGCCCACCAAATAAAATATTGTGGAGACAGGGTCTTGTTAGCCACGATGAGGGCGCCAATGATGACGAGGTCTGCCATGACAGCGGTACGGTGATCAAGGCCGTTTCGGCGCCACGAGACAACGGCCAAACCGATGGCTAGGGCGACCGTAAGCACCATGAGGCCAGTGGAGACGGACTTCCAGCTAGCCACGCTTGGGCCGAAGATCTCGTATGCGTTATAGCTCGACATCCTGACGGTGTGGTCGCCGTGAGGGTTCCGGAAATAGTGGAGCATCGGAATAGTGGCGGGCACCGATTCGATCTGCAAGCCGCGGCCAGACTGCCACGTCAGCGGTGAGACGAGACGCTCCCAGCCGCCCGCGAGAAGTGATGCCAGGGCGAGCCCGAAACCAGTGATAGCGAAGGCGATGAGACGCCGCACGGCAGCTCTATGCCGGGAGATCATGGGCAAGATGAGAAGGGCAGGCCATAATTTTGTCGCGGCACCTAATGCGATCATGGCGCCGCAGGCTGCCGGATGGCGTCGGTACCACAAGGCTGCCAGTCCCATGCAGACTGCAGGAACCATGTCGAAGCGATTCCACATGATCGGACCAAGAAAGGGCACCAGGACGATCCACCACAGTGCCCCCGCGCGGTGGCCGTCATGCCACATCGCCACTGCGAGTATGGCGTCGAGTAGCAGCATCGTCATTGAAAAGGCCATGGGGAAGTAGGTGTCGCCTCCGGCCCAATAGAGGGTTCGCATGAACCACACAACAGGCAGCGGGTACTCCGGCAGGACGGACGAATCTGGTTGTCCGCTCGACATCCACCACAGGTAGTACCGGAGGTCACCCGTGATGTAGTTCGATGACGGCTGGATAAAGACGTGAAGCATGACGAGTCGACCCACTGTCCACAGCACGATGGCACCTGCCGCAGAAAACAGCTCAGCTCGGGATTCTTGGCGAGCGGGTTTGGCGTCACGAGATGGCACGAACTGACACCCTACCTGATAAATTCAGGTACGCCACTAAGGACATATTCGAGCGCTCCCGGAGGGATTCGAACCCTCGCTCCCGCCTCCGGAGGGCGGTGCTCTATCCCCTGAGCTACGGGAGCCGACAGGCCCGAAGGCCCCGACCACCTGTGGAGTTTAGCGCACCGGTGGGCTGCTCGCCATTCAAGATCGCGAGCATGGACACTCTGTGATCGTGTCGGTGGCCTCTGGCAAGGTGTAACCATGACGCACATGCACGTTGCCGGCTCGGTCCACGCCGACGTCGCAGCTGCCGGTCCGCAGTGGCTGACCTTGCCTGATGACGTTAACGCATTGGACCCTGCGCTCTGGTCAGCATCGGCTGATCGTGATGACGATGGAATCGTTGAGGTGGCCGGGGTGACCATCACCGAGCTGTTGTCGCAATACGGATCGCCTCTTTACGTGCTTGATGAGTCCGACTTCCGGCAGCGGGCACGGACCTTCCGTGACGCTTTTTCCGAGTGGGACGTCTACTACGCCGGGAAAGCTTTTTTTTGACCCGCACGATTGCCTCATGGATTGACCAGGAAGGTCTGTTCCTGGATACCTGCACCGGCGGCGAGCTCATAACAGCCCTGCAAGGTGGGATGGATCCTGCCCGGATCGGCTTGCACGGGAATAACAAGTCAATTGACGAGCTTAAATTGGCTCTTAGCGTCGGAGTCGGGCGGATCATCGTCGACTCCCTAGATGAAATCATGCGCATCGAGCAATTGTGTCGGGAAAACGGCTGGCATGCCCGCGTCATGGTACGAGTAACTGCAGGTGTCGAAGCGCATACTCATGAATACATTGCCACCGCCCACGAGGATCAAAAATTTGGTTTCTCAATTACCCATGGCGCCGCGATGGTTGCCATGGTGAGGTGCCACACCAGCGACGCCATCGACCTGTTAGGCGTCCACTCTCACATCGGTTCTCAGATCTTCGATACCGCTGGTTTCGAGGTGGCAGCTCGTCGTACCATGAAGCTTCTCGAGCAGTTCCATCAGGCCACCGGGAGCGCCCTCCCTGAACTCGACCTTGGCGGTGGGTTCGGTATTGCCTACACCAGTCAAGATTCTCCGGCCACCGCCGAAAGCTTAGCTGGGGCCCTTCGCGAGATCGTCACCGTTGAAGCCCGGGGAAGGGGTATGGAGGTTCCTCATATTTCTCTGGAGCCCGGCCGTGCCATTGTAGGGCCGACGATGATGGCCCTATACACCGTCGGCACCGTGAAACCAGTCGACCTGGATACTGGCGCTCAGCGAATGTACGTCTCCGTCGATGGCGGGATGAGCGACAACATTCGCCCTGCCCTGTACGCTGCAGAGTACTCGGCTGTTATTGCCAACCGGACTTCGGAAGTGGCGCCGGTGCTGTGTCGCATTGTGGGCAAGCACTGTGAGGCCGGAGACATCTTGGTGCGTGACGTTTACCTGCCCGGTGACGTCTCCCCAGGGGATGTCATAGCGGTGCCCGGAGCCGGGGCCTACTCAAGGTCGATGGCTTCCAACTACAACCATGTACCGCGTCCGGCGGTCGTGAGCGTCAACGAGGACCGGGGCGTGTTGGTGCTGTTGCGCCGGGAGAACATTGACGACCTCCTTGCTCTCGATCCAGGGCCGATCCGTGCCGAGGTGCCATGCCCGTAACGCATCGAAGAGTCCTATTACGCACTATCTGTGAACTTTCATCAGCTGACAACAACGAGATGAGGAAGAGATGATGAATACCACCGATTCCGCGTCAGCCCAGCCGATACGCGTGGCCTTGCTGGGGTGCGGGGTTGTGGGGTCCCAGGTGGCCCGGATGATTGAATCGAGGACGGAGGATATCGCCGCTCGAGTGGGGCGGCAGGTCGAGCTCGCTGGTATTGCTGTCACCCATCCTGATCGCCCGCGCCAGGGCCTTGACTCGCGTCTTTTTACCGATGATCCCACAGCGCTCGTTAACCGGGACGATGTGGATATCGTCATCGAGCTCATCGGTGGCATTGACCCTGCCCGTCAGCTCCTGACAGCTGCCCTCGGCAAGGGGCACTCGGTTGTGACGGCGAATAAGGCCCTGTTGGCAGCTCACGGGACTGAGTTGCACGCTGTGGCCGAGAGTAACGGCGTCGATCTGTACTACGAAGCTGCGGTAGCTGGGGCAATTCCGATCGTCCGCCCGCTGCGCGAGTCTCTTGTCGGAGATCAAATCACTCGTGTTATGGGCATCGTCAATGGCACGACCAACTACATCCTCGACCAAATGACGACTACGGGTGCCCGGTTCGATGAAGCCCTTGCCCAGGCGAAGGCTCAAGGGTATGCCGAGGCCAATCCGACGGCTGACGTGGAGGGTTATGACGCTGCGGCTAAGGCTGCGCTGCTGTCGTCGCTTGCGTTCCATACTCAGCTGCGCGGCGACCAGGTGTATCGAGAAGGGATTACCGAGATCACCCCAGATGACATCCTCGCGGCACGTGATATGGATTGCGTCGTCAAGCTCTTAGCTGTGTGCCAGGCCGGCCCCGACGGTATTTCGGCTCGCGTCCATCCGGCCCTCGTTCCTGCAACCCATCCTTTGGGGAGTGTCTCAGGAGCCTTCAACGCGGTGTTCATCGAAGCTCGTGAAGCCGGACGCCTCATGTTCCTTGGCCCTGGAGCCGGAGGCTCTCCCACGGCATCAGCCGTTATGGGAGACCTCGTCACTGTGGCACGTAACCTCGTGCGAGGGGTTGCTGGTCCGCCTCAGGACGTCTACGGGGAGTTCCCGATCTTGCTCATGTCCGAGGTCCACACCCGGTTTCACCTGCGGTTGCAAGTTCGTGACGAGCCCGGTGTGCTCGCCGAAGTCGCAAAGATCTTCGCCAGCCACAGTGTGTCCTTGCAGACTGTGCAACAGTCTGCAGTGGAGGGTACTGACCGCGCTGATGGATGGTCAGCTACCCTCAAGGTCCTCACTCACGAAGCCCGAGAATGTGACGTCGACGAGTGCGTCAACGAACTCACCGGCCACCACTACGTCAACTCCGATCCTCGCGTTATCCGAGTGGAGGGAATGTGATCATGAGCCAGCAGAATCGTGTCTTCGGCGTGATTGAAACCTATCGAGACCGTCTCCCTATGGACGGAATTGACCAGATCGTGACGTTGGGGGAGGGGGCGACCCCGTTGGTGCCTGCCCCACGATTGGGTGCCGAGCTTGACGCGACGGTATGGATTAAAGTTGAAGGGGCTAATCCGACTGGATCGTTCAAGGATCGTGGCATGACGATGGCCATGACGAAAGCCCTTGCCGACGGTTCGAAAGCCGTGGTGTGTGCCTCTACCGGTAATACCTCTGCCTCGGCATCGGCTTACGCCTCTCGAGCCGGCATGACTCCGGTGGTGCTCCTTCCCCAGGGTAAGATTGCAGCTGGCAAACTCGCCCAGGCTGTTGTCCATGGCGGTCGAATCATCCAGGTTCTCGGCAACTTCGACGATTGCCTGCGTATTGCCCGCGAGCTGGCCGAGAATTTCCCGGTCTCCCTGGTGAACTCGATCAATCCGTACCGCATCGAGGGACAGAAAACTGCCGCCTTTGAGGTCGTTGACGTTCTTGGTGACGCTCCTGATATCCACGCTCTTCCGGTGGGCAACGCAGGCAATATCACCGCCTATTGGAAGGGTTACCGCGAGTACGTAGCGGACGGTCCTGCCAGCCACACGCCGCGGATGTTCGGATTCCAAGCTGCTGGAGCAGCCCCCCTGGTGCTGGGCCACGACGTTAATGACCCGGAAACGGTAGCTACCGCTATTCGTATCGGTCGTCCGGCCTCCGGCAAGCTGGCATTGGCCGCTCGAGACGAGTCGGAGGGGCTCATCGACGCTGTCACGGACGAGCAAATTCTTGACGCCCAGGCCTTCCTAGCTGCTCGAGAGGGCATTTTTGTTGAGCCGGCATCGGCAGCCGGAGTGGCAGGTTTGTTCAAGTTGAAGTCCGAGGGACGCCTGGATCCTGGACTGCGCATCGTCGTCACGGTAACTGGAAACGGTCTGAAGGACATTGACACTGCATTGAGCCGCACTATCTTGTCGACCGAGGCTGTGGAAGCTTCGACTGACCAGGTTGCCGCTTTGCTGGACTTCTGTTCCTGAGGAATTGACGATGGACAACAGCGTGCGGGTGCGTGTTCCCGCTACTTCTGCGAACCTCGGTCCCGGTTATGACTGTATCGGCTTAGCCCTGGATCTATGGGATGAGGTTAGTGTCGAGGTACTCGATCGTCCCGGGGTGATGATCGACGTGACAGGGGAAGGGGCTGACACGGTTCCCCATGACGAATCCCACCTCGTGATGGCGACGTTGCGCCAGGGTTTGGTGGAGCTGGGCTATCCCCGCCCTGATGCTGGGTTGCATCTGACCGCTATCAACTCCATTCCGCAAAGCCGAGGTCTGGGATCATCGGCTGCGGCCGTCGTGTCCGGGTTGGCATTGGCTTGGGGGCTGGCCCGCCCTGGGTTCCCGCTGGATCGCAGTGCGCTTCTGACGATGGCTGCTGCTATCGAGGGTCATCCGGACAATGCCGCTCCCGCGATCTTCGGGGGTGCGCAGTTGGCGTGGCTCGATGGCGAGGCCGTCAACCACATCGGCTTGACTGTCAACCCGTCCATTATGTTTCGGGTATATGTTCCCGATCGCCTCGTACCAACGGTCTTGGCTCGTCAGGTGCTTCCCGAACAGGTCGACCGCGTTGACGCGGTCCATCAGGTCCTGGCGGCGTCACTGCTTGTCACTGCCCTGACAACCTCACCTGAACATCTTTTGGCGGCAACTCAGGACTGGATCCACCAACCATACCGGCGCGCTCTTATGCCGGAATCGGCAGCGCTCACGGATAGATTGCGCGGACGTGGCGTCGCCACTGTCATTTCTGGCGCTGGGCCTACCGTTCTGGCCCTGGGGAGCCGTGACCAACTCGAGAAGGTGTCCGACGTCGATACTGCCGGGTTTGTGGTACATGACCTAGTTCTTGGTGAAGGGGTCCATTTCTTCTGATCCTCGGTATGAACACGATCCGGTATGTGCGTTATAGTAGTGGTGTAGCGCGCTGGACGTGCGCAAATCCCCACTGACGATCGTCTCGTGATCCCGGCGTCACAGTCTTGTCCCTGGGGACCATGTCTTCGGCGTTCGAGGGCCTCGAACGCCACACCACGGCCGGAGGTCCCTGCTCCGCAAACCGTTCGGTTCCCGTGGTGTCAGCCGCCCGACCTATAGTCGATTCCGACGGCAGGCCCGATGAAACCGCGCCCACCGGACGTTATACCGGCCGGGGCAGTTCGAAGGGACTTACGTGACTCAAACCTCACAGCCGGATGGATCCTTGGATCTGTCCACTAAGTTGCTCCCCGAGCTTCGTTCTATCGCTACTCAGATGGGAATTAAGGGAGCTCGTGGTATGCGCAAGGCTGACCTCATCGCGGCTATCTCTGAAGGGGGATATCCGGGAGTCGGGAGGCCAGCTGCGCGTCAGAATCGCGGTCAGGAATCCGGTACTTCTAGTGATGAGGGCCGGCAACAGCGCACCCAGCGACGCCGTCGTGCGGAGGCTTCTGAGGACTCCGAATTCAATAAATCTGCAGGGGGAAAGAAAACTCCGTCGGTAGGCGATCTACTCGACGCCGCCGAGGCTCAAAAACAAGCGGAAACAGCCAAGAAACCTGACGATCAAGATCCGGGTCAGCAGGATGGTGGAGCTGATCACCCGGGCCGTGAGCGCGGTGACCGCAGTCGTCAAGGCGATTCACCTCGACGACGAGCCCGCAATACCTCACGAGAAAATTCCAACAGCAATTCTGGCGACAGCAACATCAACGACGAGGTTGGTGCCCGGCTTGAAGCGCTGTCCCGCGGTCAACGCGGTGAACGTAACCAGTCCGATCGTGGCCCTCAACATGATCACAATAACGACTCTTCTGTCGATTCCGACGACGAGTACGGTCGGTTCTCGGAATACGGCAATGGTGGGCGACGTTCTCGCCGCCGTCGCCAGCGTGACCGTCAAAACCGTCGCAAGCGTTCTAACGACCGCTACTCCGATTCAGAACCGAATGTGCGTGAGGACGACGTCCTTGTCCCGTGCTCGGGCATCCTCGACATTCGTGACCAGTATGCCTTTGTGCGCACTTCGGGATATCTTCCTGGTGCCAATGATGCCTATGTCTCGATGGCTATAGTGCGTCGGCACCGCCTGCGCAAAGGCGACGTCATCGTCGGTCAGATGCGTGCTCATCGCGAAGGGGAGAGGCGTGAAAAGTTCGCGCCGCTGGTCAAAATCGAGCAGGTTAATGGTGTTGATCCCGAGCAGATGAAGCAGCGTCCGGAGTTTTCTAAGCTCACTCCGCTGTATCCGCAGGAACGTCTGCGTCTCGAGGACGACCCCAAAAACATGACTGGGCGGATCATCGATCTCGTCAGTCCGATTGGTAAAGGCCAGCGCGGTCTCATCGTTTCGCCTCCAAAGGCTGGCAAGACGATGATCATGCAATCGATCGCAAACTCGATCACTCGCAATAACCCCGAAGTTCACCTCATGGTGGTGTTGGTCGACGAGCGCCCTGAGGAGGTCACTGACTTCCAGCGCACTGTCAGCGGCGAGGTCGTCGCATCGACTTTCGACCGCCCTGCTGACGACCATACTCAGCTGTCCGAGCTGGCCATCGAGCGTGCCAAACGTCTCGTGGAGCTTGGTCATGATGTCGTCATCTTGCTGGACGGCATCACTCGTCTGGGACGTGCGTACAACTTGGCTGCCCCTGCTTCCGGTCGGATCCTTTCCGGTGGTGTCGACTCAGCTGCCCTGTACCCGCCGAAGAAGTTCTTTGGCGCTGCTCGTAATATCGAACACGGTGGGTCCTTGACGATCCTCGCTACCGCTCTGGTTGAGACCGGGTCGAAGATGGACGAGGTGATCTTCGAGGAGTTCAAAGGCACTGGCAATATGGAGTTGCGGCTCCGTCGCGAATTTGCCAATAAGAGGCTGTTCCCTGCTATCGACGTTGACGCATCCGGTACCCGTCGCGAGGAGTTGCTGCTGTCGCGCGAGGAGACAGCGATTATGTGGAAGCTGCGCAGAGTGCTGTCTGGTCTGGAAGGTTCCCAGGCTCTCGAAATGATGCTTTCGCGGCTACGTAAGACCCAGACGAACGTGGAGTTCTTGTACACCATTTCCAAGACGACCCCGAACCAGGATTGATGTCGTCAAGTGGACCGTGGCTGGCCGTCAGGGGTAGACTGACGCGCCGGTTCCGGTTCACGCCCGTTCGTACCAGTCGGGCGACCCGGAGCGCGTTTGATAAGGAGATCACAACATGAAGCAGGGAATCCATCCCGATTACCGCGAGACGACCGTGGTGTGCACCTGTGGGAACACCTTCACTACCCGCAGCACTTCGCAGTCCGGCACCCTTAATGCTGACGTCTGCTCGAAGTGCCACCCGTTTTACACCGGCAAGCAGAAGATTCTTGACGCTGGTGGCCGCGTTGCCCGGTTCGAGCGCCGCTATGGCAAAAAGAACTGACGTCGTTTACACGTACTGACGTCGTCTATATATGACCATGACGCCGGGCTGCGGCTCGGCGTCATGGCTTGTTTCGGGGGTACAACACCCGACCCAGGCAACGTTGGTCAGGAGGGGGCATGAGCGAATCTGCGCAACAGGCGATTGATGAAGTTCGTCGTCGTCTGCGGGAGATCGAGACTCAGTTGGCCGATTCTGCGGTGCTATCGGACCCCTCCGCTATGGGAAGGCTCGGTAAGCGCCATGCACGCCTTCGCCATGTGGTGTCAGTCGCCGACCGCGTCGACCGGCTAAGGGCCGACGTTGAGGCAGCCGAGGATCTCACTGAGGAAGATCCCGCTTTTGGGCTGGAAGCTGAGAGGCTGCGTGGTCAATTAGACCTCGCCAGTACAGAGCTCACCGAGTTACTTGCCCCTTCTGACCCCCTGGATCAGGAAGATGCTTTAGTCGAAATCCATTCCGGCGAGGGTGGAGAAGAATCTGCCCTCTTTGCTGCTGATCTCTTACGGATGTATAACCGGTATGCTGAACGGGTAGGGTGGAGCGTTCGCGAGCTCACCAGCGAACCGACAGATCTGGGAGGATATCGCACGGTCGTGATTGCCGTTGCGGGGGTTCCATCGCGCCCAGCCTACGGCTACCTCAAGCATGAAGGTGGCGTCCACCGCGTGCAGCGGGTGCCAGTGACGGAGTCGTCGGGACGTATTCATACCTCAGCAGTCGGAGTCCTTGTCATGCCGGATGTCGACGAGACTGAGGTCGATATTGACCCAGCTGAGATTCGCGTTGACGTGTACCGGTCTTCGGGGCCAGGTGGCCAAGGAGTCAATACCACCGATTCGGCTGTTCGTCTTACCCACTTGCCTACCGGCATCGTCGCCAGCTGCCAAAATGAGCGCAGCCAGTTGCAGAACAAAGCGGAAGCGATGCGGATGTTGCGGGCAAAAGTCGCGGCCTTAGTCGCGCAACAGGCTGCTGATGAAAATGATCGAATGCGTCGAGACCAGGTGCGTACTGTCGATAGATCGGCTCGAGTGCGTACCTATAACTTTCCCGAGAATCGCCTGACAGATCATCGCATTGGGTACAAGTCCAGGAAACTTGACCAGATTCTGGCTGGCGACTTAGGTGATGTTCTAGACGCGCTCCATGCCGATGAGGTGAGGCGTCGGATGGCACAACGGCCCGAAGGTCAAGAATCCTAATGGCAGATCCCAGCCCGTCTCTCCTCCTGGCACGAGCCACTCGACAACTGACCACCGCGGGGATTGAGACCCCGGCAGCAGATGCACGCATGTTGCTATGTGAAGCACTGAGAATCCAACCGTCACAACTCATTCGTGTGGCGAGCGTTAATGCTGATGATGAGGATCGTTTCAACCAGATGGTGGATCGGCGGCGAAGTGGGGAACCAGCGCAGTACATCATCGGTCATGCCTGGTTCCGTGGCCTTCGGCTGGAGGTCGGGCCAGGAGTGTTTATACCCCGCTTGGAGACCGAGTTGGTGGCCGAACAGTCTATCCAGGAGGCTCGACGATTGGTGATGTCCGGCGCTTGCCCTAGTGTGATCGATTTGTGCACCGGTACGGGAGCTATTGCTCTTGCGGTGGCTAATGAAGTCCCGGGTTCCCGGGTCAGCGCCGTCGAAGTGGATGACGCTGCTCTGACGTGGACCCGACGCAACCTGTGCGACTCCGGAGTGGAGGTTCTCGCGGGCGACGCTTTGCGGGTACCTGACGATGGCCGACGGTTCGACGTCGTCGTCACAAATCCGCCGTACTTGCGTCGTAGTGATGCTTCGTCTATCCCTGGGGAAGTCACCGAACACGAACCTGACCTTGCCTTATTCTCTGGTGACGACGGGCTCGACCTACCGCTGCTCCTCATCGGGCGAGCTGCCGAACTGCTTACGCCGGGCGGCCTGTTCGTCATGGAACACGACGAGACCCAACGTGAGGAGCTCGTCGCTGCGATGGCGACTTCCGATATGTGGGAGCAGATCGAGGACCATGATGATCTGGCAGGTAGGCCGAGGTTCGTCACGGCTCGCCGACGGTGCAAGGATGGATGCCATGGATGAGACTGACCAGACGATGGTCAATACCGATGAGCTGGCCGGGCCGGTCGCAGAAGAGAAGTCGACAGTCAGCGGTATCGAGCCAAGAGGAGACGCAGCGGCTGAAGATTCCGGGATTTCCCCGTTCATCCTTGACGTTGCTAATCCTGATTCCTGTGAAGACGCCCTAGAACAGGCTGCGGACGCTATTGCCGATGGTGAGTGCATCGTGCTACCGACCGACACCGTATACGGTATTGGTGCTGACGCCCTCAACGCTTTAGCAGTACAGCGTCTGCTCAATGCTAAGGAGCGGGGCCGCGATATGCCGCCGCCAGTTCTCGTCAGCGATTCGGTCGCGTTGCCAGCCCTATGCCAGCACATACCGGCGGGGGCAAAGACTCTTGCCGAGAAGTACTGGCCTGGGGGTCTCACTCTTGTTTTGCGTGCTCAGGAGTCTCTTGGCATGGATTTGGGTGAGACTAATGGCACTCTTGCTGTTCGCGTGCCTGACCAGGACCAGACTCGCGAGTTGCTGCGCATGACTGGGCCGCTTGCCGTCTCTAGTGCGAATAAGTCTGGCCATCCGGCGGCCTTGACTGCGCAGGAAGCTGCTGATCAGTTGGGCGTTGAGGTGGCTGTTTACCTTGATGCCGGTCCAAGTCGGGTGGGGGAGTCTTCGACGATTATTGATTTTGTTTCGACGACGGACGGAAAAGTGGTGCGTCAGGGCGCCCTATTATTGGAGGCTATCCACGAGGTTGCCCCTGACGTTATCGGGATGGAACCGCCTGCTATCGACCAAGATTCGTCCGAAAATCATGGTTCTGACGTTGCCCCGACGGAGGCCGCGTCGACGCAGTCAGAGATCGAGGGCTGACACTCGTCATGCGTGAATACCTCTTGGTGATGCTGACATCGGGCTTGACAACGTATCTGCTGTCTGGCTTGTGTCGGCAGGCTGCCCTCAGGTGGGGAGCTGTCGCCAAAGTGCGTTCACGGGATGTCCATACCGTCCCTATTCCTTACTTTGGCGGGGTGGCCATGTTGGGGGGAGTGGCATTGGCGTGTCTGTTGGCCCGCAACATGCCTTTCCTGGGCCGCCATCTTTTGGTCGCTGACGATGCGTTGACGATCTGCCTGGCTGGTGTGGTGATCTGCGCTGTGGGTGTCGTCGATGACCTGCTCGACCTTCCTGCCTTGGCCAAGGCAGCTGGCCAGGTGCTAGCGGCCGGCATCGTCGTCACGGGCGGAGTGCGAATGTTTTGGATCCCGCTGCCGAATTCCATCATTGCTTTGGGGACGCCTACTTCGATCTTGGTGACGGTGTTCTTCATTGTGCTGTGCGCCAATGCGGTGAATTTCATTGATGGACTTGACGGCCTGGCGTCCGGTGTGGTGGCCATCGGGTCCTTGGCTTTCTTCTCATACACCTACCTGCTGGCTCACGAACAGGACTTTGTTGTTGCGACAACTACCAGTCTCATTACGGCTGCGACGGCGGGCGCCTGTCTCGGTTTTCTGCCCCACAACTGGCATCCGGCGAGGATGTTCATGGGTGATTCCGGAGCTCTGTTACTTGGCTTATTGCTAGCTACCTCGACGATCTCGTTGACCGGACAGATCGATTCGACGGCTCTGACAGCACGGGGCGGCGGATTGGTTCCCGCTTACTTGCCAATCGTCGTGCCGCTGATGGTGTTGGCCATCCCCTTTCTGGACCTTGTCATGGGCTATATCCGGAGGACATGGCGAGGGACGTGGTTCTTCGTCGCGGACAAGCAGCACCTTCATCACCGCTTATTGCAACGAGGCCACTCTCACATGTGGGCTGTCTTGTTGATGTATCTATGGACCACCGTGCTCACCTTTGGGACGGTGTTTATTGGCCTGGAACAAACATGGTGGGCGGTCGTAATCGTGATGACGGGACTCGGAATGTGCGTACTCCTCACTATGGCGAATTCACATCACCCAGCCGCCCAGGCCTGAGATGACGACATCGTCACGCGTCATGTGTTACCTTTTCATCGAGGATGTCCTCAGCAGGCATACCGTCACTCGATTCATAGCGTCGCGTTGCCGAGCCCAGATGCCCTGCGTATTCACCACGGGAATCTGCGGCCGTGATCACGGGGGGATGATGAGATGGCACGTCTCGCCATGAGTCATGCCCGCGTTGACCGCCGTGCGCCGGTGATATCTCGTGTTTACCGAAGTGGGCTGCTATGGGCTACGGTGGCCGGCCTGCTTGTGACCTTAGTGATGACCGTCATGGTTCGACCCCGCGTACCGACAGCTTTTAGTGGCCTAGCTGGCACCGTCGTGGCCGTGGCGTTTTTGGCGTGCGGCCGTGGCGTTCATCTGCTCAACCGGAGCGGCTCCTGGCTTCTCGGCGTTGGACTGTTCGTCATCCAAGTTAGTGTTCTGGGCGGCCTTGGGGCTCTGGTATCCGAGTACCGCACTGGGCTTGTTCCGCTTCCATGTGCATTAGCAATAATCGGGTCCGCACTGGCCTGGTCTGTCGGCGTGGTCCTAGCTAGTTGGCAGCCACAGCGAATTTATGAAGATCACGATCCGGCCAATACCGAGTGTCGTCAGGCCGACGGCGGTCGTCGATGAGTACTAGTGGGGTTATGACTGCTAAAGTCAGCAAAGACATGAGCACGAACTCAATGACGCGAACGAGTACCAGCTCCGCGCCGTCCAGTGACGGCGACGCTTGGGGCGTTTTGAGCTATGTCTTAGCGGGCATGCTGTTCTATGGTGGCATCGGCTGGCTGCTGTCAAGCCACTTCCATCAAGTGTGGATTTTTGTCGTCGGCATGATCGTCGGCTTTGCAGCGAGCGTCTATCTCATTGTTAAGCGCTACGGGATCGTGCCCGACCAGAACAACGACCGGGAGGGTCAGTGAGCGGGATCGTGTCTCCTCTGGAGTTTCACACTCCAGGGCTTGAGGACTTCAAGTTCGGCGGGACTTTCGGGGTGGCTTGGATGGACAAGCCGTTCTGGCAAGCGATCATTGCATTCCTTGTCGTCATCGCCTTCTGGGTATGGATGAGCCGTGGCCTCAAGGTTGTACCAGGCAAGCGACAGGTCTTTGGCGAGTACTGCTACAACTTCATCCGTAACTCCCTGGTGCGAGACACTATCGGCCATGGATTCGAGCCGTGGTTGCCGTATCTGGTTGCCCTCTTCAGCTTTATCCTCATCAACAACTGGTTCGGTGAACTGTTCGTCTTCATGTTCCCGACTTTCTCCCATGCCGGGTACGTTTACGGCCTTACGATCGTGTCCTGGTTCGTTTACGTCATCGCTGGGTTTAAAACCAAGGGAATTCGCTATCTCAAGGATTCGATGCTGCCTCCTGGTGTGCCCTGGTACCTGTGGTGGCTCATCATCCCGCTGGAGTTCCTATCGAACTTCATCACTCGACCGCTGACCCTGTCGCTGCGACTGTTTGCCAACATGTTTGCCGGCCACCTCATCATCATGATCTTTGTGGTAGGTGGCGGATTCCTCCTTACCTACCCGTCCAACATCATGTACAACGCTGCTGGCGGTCTCTCTATGATCCTTAGTTTCGCGCTCTTTGCGCTGGAGTTGTTTGTGGGCTTCCTGCAGGCCTACGTATTTACCGTGCTGTCGGCTCAGTATGTAGCATCCTCGATTTCTGAAGGACACTGACAGCACGTCCACCCCTAGAACCTCGTCGGCAAACCGATCGGCGACGAAGACAACGCCCCGGAAGGGGCACAATCCGGAAGGACACACCATGGTTCCCATGCTCATCGGAGGCTCACTAAACTCCCTCGGCTACGGTCTGGCCACCCTCGGCCCGGCTCTCGGCGTGGCGTGGATCTTCGCTGCCGTCATTAATGGCACCGCTCGTCAGCCTGAGGCTCATAAGACCATGATGACGACGGCGTTCATTGGCTTCGCTGTGGTTGAGGCCCTTGCGCTGTTCGGCTTCGTTCTCGCATTCATCGTTGAGTGAGACCGGACGTATGAACATCCTCGAGATGAATCTTGGGCCGCTTGCTCCTGAGCATCCCATCGAGATCATCGTCGGAGTCATCCTTGTGTTGCTCCTCACGTGGCTCATCGCCAAGGCGGTTGTTCCCCGTTTCGAGAAGCTTTACGAGGAGCGCACCGAGACGATTCAAGGTGGAATTGAGAGGGCTGAGAAGGCTCAGGCTGAGGCTAAAGCGGCTCTTGAGAAGTACCAGGCTCAGCTGGCCAGCGCGCGCGATGAGGCTGCCCAGATACGTGATGACGCGAAGAGTCAGGGAGCACAGATTATTGCGGAGATGCGTGCCAACGCCCAGGAAGAGGCCGATCGGATCACCGAGCGTGCCAACGCTCAAATCCAGGCCGAGCGCGATCAGGCGGTGCGCGAGGTGCGTGCCGAGATCGGCGGCCTTGCGACCACCCTGGCCAGTCGGATCGTGGGGGAGTCCCTGCAAGATGACCAGCGCGTCCAGGCGACCGTCGACCGCTTCCTCTCATCGCTCGCCGACGAGCCCTCGGCGTCTAATTCGCGGACGGTGAATCGGGCATGACGACGGCGGTGAGCGCATCACAGCAGCTAGACGAGGTCGGCGATCGACGTGGTACAGGTACCGAGTTCGCTAATGAGATTTTCGCGGTCGTTGACGTCCTGAATCGTGAATCTGGCTTACGACGGGCAGTATCCGACACAGGTTCTGAGACCAAGGCTCGTCAGGGGCTTATCGACGCGGTTTTCACGTCGAAGGTCTCGCCCGATTGCAAGGAACTCCTGGACGCGACAACCACCTGTAAGTGGCGATCCCCGGCGGCGCTGACTCGCGCTCTGGAGCGGCAAGGGGTTCGTGCTGTGCTGCGTGGAGCCCGGCAAGCTGACCGCTTCGAGGCAGTTGCCGACGAGTTGTTCCACGTGAGCCGACTCGTGCGCGGGCAGGCTGCGCTGCAGGTGGCACTAGGTGATCCCAACCGTTCGGTGGCGGATCGCCAGGAGTTGCTCATGAAGTTGGTGGGAGGCCAAGTGAGCGAGGAAACCCTCGTATTGGCTCGCCGAGCTGTGGTGGCTTCCGACAGCACCTTCGAGCAGGTGATCGACGGGTACTTGCATGTTGCCGCCGAGATGGCTGATCGCAGGCGTGCGATCGTGACGACCGCCAAGGCTCTGACCGACGCCCAGCGCGCGGAAATGGTGAAGCAACTAGAACGGATCACCGGCAGCCCGATCGAGTTGTCTGAAGTTGTTGACCCGACGGTGCTCGGAGGTGCGCTCATCAACCTCGGTGACGAGGTCATTGATTCGACGGTGGCCCACCGTTTGGACCAAGCCCGACGAGAACTGGGCTGACATACGTGACCCTCACCTCGGGTGCGGGATGGGGGAGCTTACAAGGAGATGCAATGGCGGAACTGACGATACGTCCGGAGGAGATCCGCGACGCCCTGGACAACTTCGTCCAGAATTACGAGCCGGAGACGGCGGTCCGTGAGGAGGTCGGCACCGTCGTCACATCTGGCGACGGTATCGCCCACGTCGAGGGGCTTCCCTCGGCCATGGCTAACGAGTTGCTGCGCTTCGAGAATGGGACGATGGGCATTGCCCTTAACCTAGAAGAGCGGCAAATCGGTGTGGTCGTGCTCGGCGATTCCGACGGTATTGATGAGGGATCGACTGTTCGTGGCACTGGGGAAGTGCTGTCTGTGCCGGTTGGCGAGGGATATCTCGGTCGCGTCGTGGACGCGATGGGTAACCCAGTTGATGGTCTCGGCGAGATCAAAGGTGTTGAGGGACGTCGTGCCCTCGAGATCCAGGCTGCTGGCGTTATGGACCGTCAGGAAGTCCGTGAGCCGTTGCAGACTGGTCTTAAAGCCATCGACTCGATGATCCCGATTGGTCGTGGTCAGCGTCAGCTCATCATCGGTGACCGCAAGACTGGTAAGACCGCCATTGCGATCGACACCATCATCAACCAGAAGGGCAACTGGGAATCTGGCGATCCTCAGAAACAGGTTCGCTGCATCTACGTCGCCATTGGACAGAAGGGCTCGACTGTTGCGGAGGTGAAGGGTGCTCTGGAGAAGGCTGGTGCGATGGAGTACACCACCATCGTCCATGCCCCTGCCTCCGATCCTGCTGGCTTTAAGTACATCGCTCCCTACGCCGGTTCGGCCATTGGTCAGCACTGGATGTACCAGGGTAAGCACGTCCTGATCATCTTCGATGACCTGACCAAACAGGCCGAGGCTTACCGAGCTATGTCGCTGCTGCTGCGTCGCCCTCCGGGCCGTGAGGCTTACCCCGGTGATGTCTTTTACCTACACTCCCGCCTGCTGGAGCGTTGCGCGAAGCTGTCCGACGACTTGGGTGGCGGTTCGATGACTGGTTTGCCGATCATCGAGACCAAGGCCAACGACGTCTCGGCCTTCATTCCGACGAACGTCATCTCTATTACCGATGGTCAGATCTTCCTCCAGTCGGACCTGTTCAACGCCAACCAGCGCCCGGCCGTCGACGTCGGTATCTCGGTTTCGCGAGTCGGTGGTGCTGCCCAGATTAAGGCAATGAAGTCGGTCGCTGGCACCTTGAAGATCTCTCTGGCCCAGTACCGCGATATGCAGGCTTTTGCGATGTTTGCCTCCGACTTGGATGACACGTCCCGTCGCCAGCTGGATCGTGGCGCTCGCCTTATGGAGCTACTCAAGCAGGGCCAATTCTCGCCCTACCCGGTAGAGGAGCAAGTTATTAGCGTGTGGGGTGGCACCACCGGCAAGTTCGACGATGTCCCGGTCGGCGATGTGCTGCGGTTCGAGGGTGACGTTCTTGAGCACTTGCGTAGTCACAGCAACGTGCTCACGACGATCCGGGAAACCGGCAAGTTCGACGATGAGGCGAAAGATGCGGCTGCTGCTGCCTTTGAAGAGGTCAAGAAGGGATTCAAGACCTCTGATGGAAAGATGCTGGCTGGTCATGAAGAGTTCTCTCCGATGGCTGATGAGGACATCGACCAAGCCAAGATCGTTCGCGCGAAGAAGGGCTGAGCCGTGGCGTCGAACCTGCGTGAACTGCGGGAGAGGCGGAACTCCGTCGCAACGACGAAGAAGATTACTCGCGCGATGGAGTTGATTGCCTCATCGCGAATTATCAAAGCGCAAAACACCGTTAAAGCAGCGGGCCCGTACTCGCTGGAGCTGACTCGTGCGCTTTCGGCAGTAGCCGCTCATACTCACGAGGAACATCCACTGACCTCGATGAATCCAGACCCAAAGCGATCTGCCGTGCTGGTTATTACCTCGGATCGTGGCCTGGCTGGCGCCTACTCGTCGAATGTGATCCGGACCGCTGAGGAGTTAACGACCGCCCTCCAGCCGAAACAGGAGATCGCGACGTACCTGTGTGGGCGCAAGGCAGTACAGTACTTTGAATTCCGAGGACGCAAGGTCGACCATTTGTGGAGCGGCTTTTCTGATTCGCCGAGCTACCGGGATGCTAAGGATATCGCAGACCATCTCATTGAGGATTTTTTGCGACCGACTGAGGAGGGCGGTGTCGATGAGATCCATATGGTTTATACCGAGTTTGAATCGATGCTGACCCAGACCCCGAAGGTGATTCGTCTGCTGCCGTTGGCCGTCGTTGACCCGCAGGACACTCCAGAAGGTCAACTTGCTGAAGGCGACCCTGGCGTTGGAGCTAACGCTGAGGAGATCTTTCACGAGTACCGCTTTGAGCCTGATCCAGTGAGTGTGCTTGATGAGTTGCTACCGCTGTACGTCGCCAACCGCGTCCACTACGCCTTGCTGCAATCGGCTGCCTCGGAATTGGCTAGCCGTCAGCGTGCTATGAAGGCTGCTACCGACAATGCCGAGCAGCTCATCCAGACACTGACCCGGCAGGCCAACCAGGCTCGTCAGGCCGCCATTACCCAGGAAATCACCGAGATCGTGGGTGGCGCCGCTGCCCTTGCAGAGTCTGCCCCACAGGAGTGAGAGAGAACACCATGACTGCGACAACAATTACCCCCGAGACGAAGGACGAGGTGGTCGGCGTTGGGCGAGTCGTCCGCGTTATCGGCCCCGTCGTCGACGTCGAGTTTCCGGCCGGTCAGCTGCCGGAGATTCTCAACGCCCTGCACGTCGATACTGAGGTGATGGGAGAGACTCATACCATCACCCTCGAGGTGGCCTTGCACATTGGCGAGAATGTCGTGCGAGCCATCTCCCTCAAACCGACTGACGGTATGCGCCGCGGCACTGAGGTGCACGACACCGGTGCCCCGATTAGCGTGCCAGTGGGTGACGTCACTAAGGGTCACGTCTGGAATGTGACAGGTGACGTTCTTAACGCCGATCCCTCCACAATCGAGGTGACTGAGCGTTGGCCGATCCACCGGGATCCCCCGGCCTTCGATGACCTTGAGCCCGAGACCGAGATGCTGGAGACCGGTATTAAGGTCCTTGATTTGCTGACTCCTTACGTCAAGGGCGGCAAGATTGGCCTCTTTGGCGGCGCTGGTGTGGGTAAGACGGTGCTCATTCAGGAGATGATTTACCGTATCGCCCACAACTTCGGCGGTACCTCGGTTTTCGCCGGTGTCGGTGAACGTACCCGTGAGGGTAACGACCTCATCAACGAGATGGACGAGGCCGGTGTGCTCAAGGACACCGCTCTGGTATTCGGCCAGATGGACGAGCCCCCGGGCACGCGTTTGCGCATCGCTTTGACCGGTCTGACGATGGCTGAGTACTTCCGGGATGTTCAGAACCAGGACGTGCTGTTGTTCATCGACAACATCTTCCGGTTCTCCCAGGCCGGTTCTGAGGTTTCAACCCTGTTAGGTCGTATGCCCTCGGCGGTGGGCTACCAGCCCAACTTGGCCGACGAGATGGGCCAATTGCAGGAGCGAATCACCTCGACCCGTGGCCACTCCATCACCTCGATGCAGGCCGTCTACGTCCCCGCTGACGATTACACCGACCCGGCTCCGGCGACGACCTTCGCCCACCTGGATGCCACCACGGAGCTTTCTCGTGAGATTGCCTCTCGTGGCCTGTACCCGGCTGTGGACCCACTGACGTCGACCTCTCGTATCCTCGACCCGCTGTACGTAGGCCAGGAGCATTACGACACCGCTACTCAGGTCAAACAGATTCTGCAGCGCAACAAGGAGCTTCAGGACATCATCGCTATTCTCGGCGTGGATGAGCTGAGCGAAGAGGACAAGGTCACTGTGGCGAGGGCCCGCCGCATCCAGCAGTTCCTGTCCCAGAACACGTACACTGCCGAGAAATTCACTGGCGTCGCTGGATCGACGGTTCCGATCGCCGACACTGTTGAGGGATTCCAGATGATCTGCCGTGGCGACGTTGACCACATTCCCGAGCAGGCCTTCTTCAACGTTGGCAGCATGGACATGGTGATGGAGAACTGGGACAAGATGAAGAAGGAGGGCTGAGTCCTATGGACCACCCGCCGCTTCAAGTCAAGGTCGTCAGCGCCGATCGTGAGGTGTGGAAGGGGGAGTCAGTCAATATCATTGTTCGGACTACCGAGGGTGATATCGGTCTGCTCCCCGGCCATGAGGCCTTTCTTGCGGCTCTCGCGCCGTGCGCGGCCCAGATCATCACTACGGACGGTAACCGTGAGGTCATCGCTTGCGACGGTGGCTTCGTGGCTCTGGATAATGACGGACAGGTCTCGATCATCACCCAGTACGCCACCCGGTCTGAGGAGATCTCGGTTGACCAGGCGCGGCGTGATCGCGATAGCCTGCGAAAGAAGCTGAACGAGCATGAGCGTTCCGAGCAAGACCCTGAGGTCGTCCAGGACCTTACTCATCGTCTGCATCTGGCCCAGGCTCAGATCGCTGCCGCTCGACTAGCCGGAAAGCAACGCTCCTGAGACGAGTAGCCGTGGGTCGTTGCAGTGGCCGCTGCAGCGACCCACGCTCGTGGCAGCGAGAAGTTAGGCTAGCCTTTGTAGACTGCTAGAAGTGCGCCGAATAGCGTTGGAACATGCACGTGTCCATCGCTCAGTTCGGGTCTACCCAGATGCTGTCGACCTTGGCGATGGATGCTGTCATTGTTGGTCTCATTGTGTGTTGTGCCGTTCTCTACATGATGTGGCTTCTTATTAGGCACCGCGTTCTCATGCGTAGACGCGGTGCTTTTTTATGCGGTCTTCGCGTGATGGGTGGCCCCAAGCCGGGCGGCTGGATGATTGGGAGCGCTCGTTACGCTGATGGGGCCTTCGAATGGTACCGAGCCATCGACCCTCGCCACGTCCCAACGATCGTCTTGAGGCGGGGCGGTCTGGCCATGCGGGAGCACCACCCACCGGTCGTGGAGGACGCCTTGGCCTTAGCCTCTAACGCCTACGAGATTGTTACTCTTGAAACTGGGCATAGAGGACGATCCTCGGTGTGCCAGATCGTTGTCGACCCTCGGGTTGTTACTGGGCTGATGTCGTGGCTGGAGGCCGCACCCCCTGGTGGCGTGGAATACGCCACCGAAGGGCATCTCGTGTGATTATTCCTGGCCGTCGTTGGTCATCTGCGTGCTCGGCTTGCGTTCCCCGCCAGGAACCCACAGCACCTCATCGGAGGAGTCTTCGCCAGCTTTATTTGCGGCCCGAGACAGGATAAATAGCAAATCGGAAAGGCGATTAAGGTAGGTGATTGCGAGCTCATTAACCCCGCCAGGTGTGGTTTCTGGATCATTCGATGTCCCGGTTCCGTAGACTTCGGCAGCTCGCCACGCAGCGCGCTCAGCTGTGCGGATAGCAGTACGGCAGACATGAAGTTGAGCACCCACGGGGTTGCCACCAGGAAGAATGAAAGATCTGAGAGTTGGCAACTGATCGCCGAATTCATCGCACCAGCGCTCTAGCCGATCGACACTCTCCTGGACAGTTCGCAGTGGTTCCCATTTTGGGTTAGCAACAAGTGGATTGGCTAGATCTGCTCCGACGTCGAACAGCTCGTTCTGGATGATGCCGAGAGCTTCTCGAACCTCTCTCGAGAGAACCTTCGTCGTGGTGTCGAGAGCAATCGCTAGGCCGATGCTAGCGTTGGCCTGATCGATGAGGCCGTAAGCCTCAACGCGGAGATCTGATTTTGCTGTCACAGAATTATCGACCAAGCGCGTAGAGCCATGATCGCCGGTACGGGTGTAGATCTTGGAAAGAATGACCATGATCCCAGCCTACGGTCGTTGCCAATGCTCGGAAGACGAACGGTGAGCGGGATTGTTTGCACTGTCCCGCCATCCTTGCCGAGATGGATACAGTTTTCCTGAGTATCGATTAAGCTGCCAAATCTGGTGACGGTGTTGCGCCTGCACTCATGGAGGTGTTCCTCAGGTAGTGGCCAGATCCCGGAGCGTGTTGACGGCGTCGTCAAGCATGCTGCGAGTGAGCCGTCCGGTGTTCGTGTTCTGACGACTGACGTGGTAGCACCCCAGTACGACGATGATGGACCCGTCGGGCTGGACGAGTTGAGTGCGGGTGCCGTGACCAAAGCGGGGTGCAGGGCGCGGGACCTGCCATCCAAGACGACGGGCGGCTGCCAGGGTTGAGGTCCAGGCAATCTGCCCTAGGCACATCACTGCACGCAGGGCGGTTAAATGCGCTAACTCATCATCAAACCAGATAGCGCAAGTGCGCTTCTCGTCTCGTCGGGTCGAGGCCAGTTGTCTGGTGGTGCGCAGTGTACCGGGGCGATGATGCGACAGTCGTGAAGGGTGAGACCATCCGCAGCGTCAATGCTCTGTGCCTGTGAGGCAATGTCGGCGTCATATAAAGCGCGGTAAAGCCAGTCCCCGGACTAGTCACCGGTGAACATTCGTCCTGTGCGGTTAGCTCCGTGTGCAGCGGGAGCCAGGCCGATGATAACCATGCGAGCGGATGGATCGCCGAATGACGGTACGGGTCGCCCCCAATAAGGTTCATCACGCCATTGAGCGCGCTTAGTGACCGCTATGTCCTCGCGCCACGTGACAAGGCGCGGGCATGCGCGGCATACCGAAATAGCGGCGTCGAGATCCTCAAATTTGCTGCAGTGTGCAGCGATTCTCGCTGCATCCTCGGCGCTTTTGGCGACGGGGGTGTCCGGTGTTGCAGGATCTCCTGGCCATCCGCTGCCAGGGGCTACCGGTGACTCGAACAGGGTGGCGATACGTGGATGGGGGAGTGGTGTCATAGCTACTTCTTGATGATGTGGTCGTGTTGAGTGGCTCTTGGACGAAATGTTTCATGTGGTGGTGTCGGCTCATCACAGCTGTGACGACACGGAGATGAGCGTTGGTGGCGACGAAGACGAGGTCAAGGGCCAGCTCAATGGTAGTGACGGCGGTCGTCTGTTCCTCCATGCTGGCGGACTCTGGTAATCGGCTCGCTCATAGGCTCTCGATGCTGATGCTGTAGGCGTCATGCTCGTGCGCATTCATGCTATTGGAATCCGGCAGTCGTGTCGGCGGATGAATTATTCCGGAAACCGGAGTATCCTCCCTGCCCGTGAGCTCAGGACACCCTATTCCCCAGCACTCTGGTCCGCTTGAGGCTGAGCTGGCGGCGGATCTCGTCCTCACCTGTGGACGAATCCAGCGGTTAGCGAAGCGGCGTGCTGGTATACCGTCTTCTTCCGTGACGTGGCGGGTGCTGCACACTCTCGAGGTGATGGGCACGATCAGCACCGGAACCTTGAGTCGCGTCGAGGGAACCAGACCCACGACGACGACAGACATCGTCGAGAGGCTTGAACGGGATGGGGTTAGTAGCGCGACAACGTGATCCCCATGATGCCCGCAGTCGTCTCGTTGAGATTACGGATGCCGGGCGTGAGTACTGCCGCAACTGCGGACTGTCGGTGGGGGAGTCCGTCGTGCCGGTGCTAAACACGTTGAGCGATAGGGACCGGGGTCTGCTGATGAGAGTTTTGCCCGCCTTGCGCCGGGCTGTCGAAGTGCTGTCCGAAAATGTGGATCGGACCTTTCAACCCCATTCGATGGTGACTGACTGGAAGTCCGTGACACCTCTCATGTTGAATAGCTGAATGCCAGGCCTGGATCAGAGGGGGAGAGATGGCGAAGGTAGGTGACATTGAGGTTGTGCCTGGGTTCGTCATCGCTCTGATCCTTCTTGCCAACGATGTTCTTGTTGCGCCCGACGCGGACCTCGTGGATC